>Ga0209575_10000144_pt1 | contig 76168 bp, 60 predicted proteins | sample Medcelwee11metaG_FD_187172 | JGI IMG/M metagenome (GOLD analysis project Ga0209575, IMG submission 187172) | Freshwater pond sediment microbial communities from the University of Edinburgh, under environmental carbon perturbations - Medium... | ecosystem: Environmental > Aquatic > Freshwater >... | reverse complement strand
CCGGGCGTTGCGGAGCGTGCTACCCGAGCCACAATCCCCGTGCTGCCTCGGCTAGGGCCCCCATCCCAGCCTTCCCCCGCCTCGGGGGAAGGAGCCCTCTCACGCGCCGCCCACCTTGTTGGTGGCGAGCCGCCTTGCCATTCGTACAGCAAGATCCAGAGGTTGCCCCCGCGGTCCGTCGCTTCGCTCCGGATCAGGGCCAACGGCCAAACTGGTGAGCGGGGGACCGGGAACCGGGAGCTATGAATGGGTGGCACTTCGCTCTTCGTGGTCGAGCCGTTGCGCGAGGTGACCGAACCGCCTAACGGTTCGGTTCCGCGGGGCAAGCGTTCCCGAGAAGGACCCCACCCATGAAGAAGATCCCGGATGTGTTCGTCATCGTCTTTTCGCTGGTGCTCCTGGCAGCGGCGGCCACGTGGGTCCTGCCGGGCGGTCAGTACGAGCGACGCCAGGAGAAAGTGGGGGAGACCACGCGAGAGCTCGTGGTCCCGGGGTCCTTTCACACGATCCCATCGGTCCCCCAGTCCATCGAGGTGTTCACGGCGCCCGTGCGAGGCTTCCTCAAGTTGGTGGAGATCATCGCGTTCATCTTCCTGGTAGGAGGGGCGTTCGCCGTCTTCAACGAGACTGGAGCGATCGCTGCGGGCATCGGGAAGCTGGTGGTGGTCCTAGAGGGCAAGGAGTTCCTCGTCATCCCGATCGTCATGGGATTCTTCTCGCTGTTCGGGGCCGTGTTCGGCATGTGCGAAGAGGCGATCCCCTTCGTTCTCATCTTCGTGCCCCTCGCGATCGCCCTCGGCTACGACTCGTTAGTGGGCGTGTGCCTGTCCTTTGTCGCTGCTGGGGTCGGGTTCGCCGGGGCCTTCATCAATCCCTTCACCTTGCAGATCGCCCAGGGCGTGGCTGGCATCCCCCTGCTATCCGGGATGGGTTATCGCGTCGTCGTGTGGCTTGCCGCCACCGTCGTGACCATCGCGTGGGTCATGGTCTACGGGGCACGCGTGCGGCGCGACCCCACGCGCTCGCCCATGTACGAGCTGGACCGTGCCAGGCGAGAAGAGATCCTCGCCCAACAGAAAGATCAAGGCCCCTTCACCTTCCGTCATGCCGCCGTGCTGTTCGCGTTGGGGCTCGGCGTGGTCGGCATGGTGCTCGGGGTTGTCCTGCTGGAGTGGTACATCATCGAGTTGGCCGGGTTGTTCCTCGCCATGGGCCTCGTCGCGGGCCTCGTGTCGGGCATGAAGCCGTCGCCCATCGCACGAACCTTCGTGGCTGGGGCGAAGGACATCGCAGGCGCCGCACTCGTCGTCGCTTTCGCGGGCGGTATCCTCGTCATCCTTCAGGACGGCAAGGTGCTCGACACGCTCCTGTACGGCGCCGCCTCGGCGCTGGGGCGCCTGCCCTCCTTGCTCGCCGCTTATGCCATGTACGTGACGCAGGCGGTCATCAACTTCTTCATCCCGTCGGGCAGCACGAAGGCGGCTCTCACCATGCCGATCATGGCCCCCCTCGCCGACCTGTCCGGGCTCACCCGTCAGACCGCAGTGCTGGCCTATCAACTGGGCGACGGGTTCAACAACCTGATCATCCCCACGTCCGGGGTGACCGTGGCGACCCTCGGTCTTGCGCGAATACCGTACGCGATCTGGGTCCGCTGGCACTGGCCGATGCAGGTCATGTTCTTCGTCTTCGGGCTGGCGGCGCTCGTGTGGCCGGTGTGGAGTCACTGGGAGTGAAAGGAGGGTGACCCTTTGCGCTGCGACGCGGCCTCGCCCGCCCTCGACAAGGACAGAGACGAGTTGGTCGTGTAGAGTTGGGGGGTGCGTACGGCCATCGACATGCGTGTCTTGATTGGGACTTGTTTGCTTCTGCTCGGCTGCGAGGGCGCTACCGTCCACGAAGCGCGGGACAGCGGTGCGGCGGGCGATACGGGCGCCGATTCGCAGGAAGGTGGCGCCGCCTCGGGTGGCACGGCGGGAACGAGCGGCACCGGCGGCACGAGCGGCACCGGCGGCACGAGCGGCACCGGCGGCACCGGCGGCACCGGAGGTACGAGCGGTACGGGCGGCACGGGCGGTACGGGCGGTACGGGCGGTACGGGCGGTACGGGCGGTGGTGGGTGTGCGGCTCAGTGCGCCGTCGAATTGGTCCCCGACACGTTCGCGGTCGTGGCTTTGGCGCTCGACAACACGGACGTGTATTTCATGTCGTTTGCGAGTCTCGCGCGGGTGAGCAAGGCTGGCGGGTCTCCCTCCGCGGTGACCCAAGGTGATTTCTTCCCGCCCCTCGCGCTCGACGCGACGCACCTGTACACGTTTCGCGATGCCGACCGGCGCTTGGTCAAGATCAACAAGGTAGGCGCGGCTTCCGTGGATCTCGGTCCCCCGGAGACGGGCACGCCGCAGGGGTTGGTGGTCGTTGGGGGATACGCCTATTGGGTGGCTTACCCAGGAGGCCTGCGACGCGTCCCCGTGGCTGGGGGGTCGGTGGAAACCCTGTCGGGGCCGACGGACTACCCGGTTGGGCTGGCAGTGGACGGCACGCACGCCTACTTCTCCAGCCTGATGGGCCAATCAATCTCCCGGGTGCCGACGGGAGGGGGCACGGCAGAGACGCTCGCCACCGCGCTGCTGGCCCCGAACCACCTGGCGCTGTCAGGGGCGACTCTCTACTACGCGGATGTGAATACCATTCAGGCGATACCCAAGCAAGGAGGCCAAATCCGCGTGGTGACCGACGCCTTGCCGAGCAATCTCGTCGTGGATGATACGCATGCGTACTGGGGCAGCTTCACAGCGAGACATGTGGCGCGGGCGCCGTTGTCCGGCGGGGCCGCGGAGTTGGTGGCCAAGGATCTCAACACTCCCAACTCCCTGGCGCTTGACGACACGCATGTGTACTTCGTGGACGAGGGCGCCGTTCACGTCGCTCCGAAGGGGTGCTGTGTGCCGCAACCCTGAGTCGAATACCGCCTACTGAAAGTGATTCCGTCCCGCCGCCTCGAGAAGCGTCGCCAGCGCCAACGGCTCGAGCGCCGTTCCGCCCCCGATCTGCGCCCGCAATCGCGCAAGACGGGTCGCGTCCTCCAAGAACGCAGGCTCCCCGAGTTGGCCTGCCGCCGTGCGCAGGATCTGCTCCCGCTCCTCCAAGAGCGAGGTCGCGCGCACCCGATCGCCCCCGGAGAGAGCTCCTGCCGCGGCGAGCAGGGACTCACCTGCCAGATAGCCCTGCACCGTGCGAACGACGGAGCCGTCCTCCGTGCGCGCACTCTCCTCTGCACTGTTCGCGTACCCGACCGAGATCGGCACTTCGTGCGTCACGTTGCGCATGCCGATGCGGTCCTTGTACTTCACCTCGACGACCGCCACGGATCGGTCGCTCACGCCTGCGGGCGCGCGGAGCTTCAAGAGAATCGAGCAACTGTCGTCGGCCGCGAACGCCGGAATGAAGAACCGCATGCCCCCGGCGAGGTCGCTCTGCCGGTTGGCCTTGATGCGATCGCGCTTCTCCGCATGCTGGTCCGCTGCCACCTCGGTGGCACGCACGCGTGAGGATTCCACGTCCGTCAGCCTCCGGGAGCCATACACACGCAGCAGGTCCACGTCCTCCCGGAGCCGTACACGCACTTCCACCGCGGTGGCCACGGGCGAGAGGCGCTGGTCCAGCTCCATCGAAAGGGCCGGCCCGATCCCGCTGGCGTCTTTTAGGTAGTAGTACCCGCCGGAGCCGTCGGAAGCCACGTCACTCATGAGCTGCCCGTCGTAGCTGGCGCCGACGCCGAAGGTACTGGTCTGAATGCCGGACTGGAACGCTTCGAGCGCGAAGCTCGACAGGGTGGAGCGGTCCGTGATTCCCTCGTTGGCCTGGCCGTCGGACACCAGCAGCACCACGCGGATGGCATCTTCCGGTTGGGGGGACCCTGCTTGCTGGTAAGCGAGCTGCAGTCCTGCCCCGATGTTCGTGCCTCCCTCGGTAGCGACGCGCTCAATCGTTTGCTGGATGGCGGACCGCCTCGGCCCCACGGGTCCGCTGGGCACTTGCACCTTCCCTTCGCTCGAGAACGTCACGAGCGAGAAGTCGTCTTGCGGGTGGAGCCTGCTCGCCAGGTGCTGCGCGGCCTGCTTCGCACGCTGGAGCGGCTCGCCTTGCATGGAACCACTGACGTCGAGGACGAGATGAACCGACAGGTGGGGTCGCGCCGTGTTCGCCTCCGGCGCAGACCGAATCGCGAAGCGAAGGTGAAAGGGCCCTCCTGAGGGGGAGAGCTTCCCGCGCTCGAGGTCCGCCCGGAACCCCAAGGCCTTGCCTGGGTCGACCCCGAACTCAGGTGCGTAGCGCGAGCCGATGTCGCTCACCATCTCTCGGCTCGCGGCGGGGATCGCACCGCGCGCGATGGCGGACTCGAACGCAGAGAGATGGCCCCTGCCCGGACGGTACGTCGTTGCGAATCGACCGTTGGGGTCGATGGGCGCTTCCGGCGTGGGCGCGCTGGTCGCTGGGACTCCGGACGAGCGAGCGTGGCCGGCCCCCGCATGGTGACTTCCGCCAAGCCGCCCGTGGCCGGAGCCGAAGCCACCTCCGGTGCCCGCGCCATGCCCGATCGTGCCGATGCTGCCCAGCCCGATCGCTTCGCCACCTCCACCGACGGTCGTGGGTGCGTTCGGGTCACCGCCGGCTCCGGTGTTGAGCAGACCAATCATCCCGAACTGTGCACTGTCCCTCAAACCGGCCGATCGCGACGGATAACTCTCGGGACCACGGACCCCGTAGCGCGACGATTGCCCCGCTCGTCCGGGGTGACCCAGGCTGCCTTCTTCACCCTTCGCGCGCGTCCCGGCACCGCCTTCGCGGTCGTCGGGGCGATCCTCCGATACGGCATCGGCTTCCTTGGAATCCATCTCTCGCTCCGCGGCCGCGGCAAGGTAATACTGCATCAACGCGAATTGCTCGTCGGTCACGCCCTGCCCGAGCGAGCTTTCTTCCACCGGTCGGGAGGCGAAGAGCAGGGCGAGAAACGCGGCCGACGAGGCGGCCGTGCTCAAGGCAGCCACCGAGGTTCGGCTGCGAAGCCAACTGCGCTTCGGCGCGTCGAGTCTTACGAGGGATATGGAGAAGGTCACGTCGCCGAGCGAGACCTCGCCACAGTCTCCTTCCTTCAGCGGCACCGTGCGTTCGGTGGCCTCCTCGCCGACCTCGTCCCAGGACCCGTCGACCCGCCTCCGGCCCGTGGTTCCTTGCGGGTAGACCACGCACACGACGCCGTCTTCGCCCACGCTCACCAGGGGAACTCTCCGATTCCCGCAGCCGGTGCCGGGAGCTGGCCCTTCGAATCCATCCTCCCCCACAAAGACGTCACGGGGCGGATCGAAGTGCTTCACGGAGAGAACATCGTTGCCCCACCGGGCCTCGATCTGGACGGCGCGTCTCGGTTCACGGGGCTCTGGAGTCTTGTTCATGGGGGACCTGCCTTGCCTGCAATGCTCGTGTGCGTAGGAACGCGCTCTCTGCGCGCACATCTCATCGTCGACCTGCGGCACGCCCGGTCGCCGCCGGGGAGATAACCCCGCCGTGGTCGTTTCACCCCGGTCCGACAAGCGTCAGGCTCGCAGGTTCCCGAGCCTACGGTTCCTCAACGGGGCATGGATGAGCGGACGACGAAGGGTCGCGCCCCGGAACGTGACTTTCGTGAAGCAGCCGTGCGGACGAAACGATGTGGGGAATAGCTTCGCGCGATGTCAAGAATCGACCTACAGCGTGAGCCTCTCTGCCTCTACCCCGGGCACTTCACCGGCGGACTTGAGATGCGCCTGCGGTTCTGGCGCACATTGAGGTAAGAAAATGATCCTTGGTCGAAATTCGATGTGTTTGGTGGTGCTTGTTGGGCTGGTCGGCGTTGTCGCCTGCGGGAGCGACGACAGTGAGCCAGGGGGAAGCGGCGGTTCCGCCGCGGCCAGCGGTTCAGGGGGGGCTGGAGGCACAGGTGGCGCCGGGACGGGCGGAACGGGCGCGACCGGTGGAACGGGGGCGACCGGTGGAACGGGGGCGACCGGTGGAACGGGGGCGACCGGTGGAACGGGGGCGACCGGCGGAACGGGGGCGACCGGTGGAACGGGGGCGACCGGTGGAACGGGCGCGACAGGGGGAACTGGAGGCGGCGCTGGCGAGGCGGGCTCTGCCGGCGAGGCGGGCGCCGCGGGCGAAGCAGGTGGTGCGGGAGAGGCGGGCGCCGCGGGGTCCGGAGGGTCCGACGGTGCTTGCGACAACACGGAGGACTTCGAAATCCTCGCAAGCACTGACGTGGCAGCCGTCGTGGCCTCGTGCGCCCAGAGCTCTTTCGGCAACGAGACGAAGACCACCGAGTGCATCATCCAGGAGACAGGGCTCTCCGACGGTTGCGGTGCCTGCTTCGGCGCGTCGGCCGCCTGCGTGGTGAAGAATTGCCTCACGCAGTGCATCGGAGGTGCGAGCAGCCCAGGCTGCGTGTCGTGTCGCGAGCAGAATTGCGATCCGGCCTTCATCGACTGCGCGGGCGTGGTACCGCAGTAGCGCCGATCTGGCAGACAATTGACCCACCTCGTTCCGAGTCCGCACGAGGTGCGCATTCGGGACTTCGGCCAGCTCGCCGACGGACGTCAATCCGCCGTCATGGACGGTTCGACTCACGTCCCTTACGGGGTACAATCAACTCCTGACGCCTCGGCTTCGACCGACTGTCTGGGCCGAAAGGAGGGAGACCCGATCATGGAAACCATCCGGAGGCGGAGTGTGCTGCCCGTGCTCGCGACAGTTCTCTGGACCGCGTGCGGGAGCACGGACGCCGAGACCAGCACCAAGCCGGTTGGGCCGGAGGGGGTCACGCTCGTTCGGTCGTCTCAGCCGTACGAAATCGCGGTGACCGTGGATGCGACAGACCGTGCGGCGCTTCGCGACAGCGAGCGCGACTTCGCCTTCGCCCTGTACCGCGAGGTGGCGTCGCGCGCGGCCCCTGACGAGAACCTATTCCTGGGCACCCGCGGTATCGCCACGGTGCTGGCTATGACGTACGCTGGCGCCCAGGGCACGACCGAGACCGAGATGGCTGCGACGCTGCGAACCACGCTGCCCCAGGCTGCGTTCCACCCCGCCATGAACGAGCTCTCCCAGGCCCTGCGCGCCAGCCTCGCGGGCACGGACGTGCGCTACGACTCGTACAACTCGATCTGGCTCGCGAAGGACAACACCGTGAGCGGGCCCTTCCTCGACGTGCTGTCCGTGAACTACGACACAGGGGTGTACCTGGCCGACTTCGTCGGCGATCCGGAGGGAGCGCGGACGAGCATCAACGCCTGGGTCGCACAACGGAGCGAAGGGCTCATTCCCGAGCTCTTTGCCCCCGGCGCGATCGACGCGATGACCGTGCTTGCCCTGACGAACGCGGCCTTCCTCTCGGCGCCGTGGCAAGACCGGTTCGATGCGACGAATACCCAGCCGGGAGAGTTCACGCTCCCCAACGAGAACGTGGTGGACGTCCCGATGATGGCTCGCCAGTGGAGGTACCCCTTCGCGTTCGATATCGACTGGCGCGCACTCGAACTGCCATTTCGCGATACGACCATGAGCGCTGTATTCGTGCTGCCGAACGACGGAGAATTTGCCGAGTTCGAGGCCAGCTTCGATGCCGTTCTGGCTCAGCGGATCGTGGCCGGTCTCGAAGCATGGCAAGAGAATCGCGAGCTCGTCGTGGCAAGGGTCCCGCGCTTCTCGTTCTCGTCGACGGTAGACCTGCGTCCGTCGCTCGAGGCGATGGGCATGGTCACGGCTTTCGACCCTGGCATGGCTGACTTCGAGGGGATCGAAGCGGACAGGGAGGTATTCATCGACACGCTCGTGCATCGGACGACGGTCGGGGTCGACGAGGACGGCATGACCGGCGCCGTGGCCACCGGGGAGATCCTCGCGTACATGCCCATCACCCCGGAGATCAAGCTCACTCGTCCGTTCCTGTTCTTCGTGCACGATCATGCGACCGGGGCCGTGCTCTTCGTCGGACGCGTGGTGCGACCCGCCGGCGATTCGCACACACCGGCCGAGCCTCCCGTCGCCAAGACCGACGCGGAGCTCATCTGCGGCAGGCTCGCTGCCCAGTCGTGCCCCGGGCGTACGACGACAGAGGCCGAATGCCTCACAGCGCTCGAGAGTGACGACGCCGTGGTGCTCGAGCAGTGCGCGGATTGCATCGTCTGGGGCATCGAGAGCCATTCGGCCAACGTGTGCGATTCCACCACGTGCGTGGAGCATTGTCCGGGGCACGCGTTCTGAGACCCATAGAAAGGGGATCTGCCGCTCCGGTTCGTCGCGACCATCACCGAGCCATCGGCGATCGCCAAGAACCTCGACCGACGTGGTACGCTGCAAGCGCGAGCCATGGAGAGACGGACGACATTCGTTGTGGTGTGGGTGCTTGCCTGGTGCGTCGGGTGCTCGGCAGATGGTTCGACCACGGGCGACGCCGATGCAGCAGCGGGAAGCGGTGGCACGATCGGCACGGGCGCAACCGGCGGCACGGGTGGAACAGCCGTCACGGGTGGAACAGGCGCAACCGGCGGCACGGGTGGCACAAGCGAAACGGGCGGCACGGGTGGAACAGGCGGCACGGGTGGAACAGGCGGCACGGGTGGAACAGGCGGCACGGGGGGCGTCGGTGGAAGCGGTGGCAGCTCGAACTGCCTGTCGGCTGGATCGTTCTGCACGTGGAGCAACGCGGAGGACTGCTGTAGCGGCAAGTGCGACGGCGACTCGTGCTGCGGCATGCTCGGAGACCCGTGCCCCAAGGGCTTCGGTTGCTGCGCGGGCTCGTGCCTCGGAGGCACATGTTCGTGCGGTCCGGACGAAGCCGAATGCGTGAGCGGTCAGTGCACAGGCATCCTGTGGAACGACAACAACTGCGGCGGATGCAGCAACGTGTGCGGCACCGGCATGAGGTGCGAGAACGGCGAGTGCGTCTGCGCGCCAGGCGGCTCGCCCGGCAACATCGTCTGTGGCAGCACCTGCGTGGACTCGTGGACCGACGAATCGAACTGCGGCAGTTGCGACAACGTCTGCACCGGCGGCAAGCAGTGCTACGCGGGAACGTGCAAGTGCGCGTCGACCGAGGCCGAGTGCAGTGGGGTGTGCACGAGCCTGGGGACCAGCACCAACTGCGGCGGCTGCGGCATCGAGTGCGATGACGACAAGATGTGCTCGCAGGGCACCTGCGTGTGCAAGGCGGGTACCAAGCTGTGCGCCGGCAGCGGCACGGTGTGCATCGACACCCAAACGGACAAGAACAACTGCGGCACGTGCGGCAACGTGTGCGTAGGCAACAAGACCTGCCAAGCGGGTGTCTGCAAGTGACGGCCACCGGTCAGGCGATCAACGAGAAGGAACCGGAGGAGATTCGAATGCAACGCAAGGGCTGGGCGATGTTCTTGGCAGCACTTCTCACAGCGTGTGGTGGCGGGGGGCAGCCGGCCGCGGGACCGACCGATCCTCCGCCTGCACCGGCACCCAGTGCGACGCAGAACGCGGCTCCGGACACCGCGCCAGACCCGGCCCCGACGAACGTCGCCGCCCCGGAGACGCCGCGAGCCAGGGATGCCGCGAAGTGGCTCCAGGACATGGCCACGGAAGAGCCCTCGTTGCGCGGCATCCTCGCCACCAACGGGCTGTCCGAGGGTCAATTCGGGCTTCCGGAACCGCTGCGCAAAGGGATGGAAGCGGCCACGAGCGGCAAGCTCGACCCTTCCCAGGCTGACCGCATCCTCGTCGCTTCACTCGAAGAAGGCGCCGCGGACCTCGTGCAGAAGCTCTGCGGAAAGCCAGTAGCGTCCGTGGTCGCCGATGCCATGGCTGTTCCCGCGGACGCGCGCGCGAAGCTCGTGGTCGATCGCTGCAAACTGGCGCCCATGGTGGACCTGACCAACGTGCCCAAGGACAGCTTCATGTTCCCCTTGCTTTCGGCTGTGGTGCAGAAGCTGTTCGAAGCCGAAGGCGGTCACGCCCAGGCCGAATTCGAGCTTGCCAAGGCGATCGCGGCGGCCCGTCGCCCAGCGGATTGAAGGCTCCCCGAAGTCTTACCCCACCAGCGCGTCCAACAACTCCAGCGCCACGACCTTGCGACGCCCCGCCCCTTCCTCCACCGGTCCCACGCACGCGGGACACCCATCCATGCAATTGCACCCTGCGATGAGCCTGCGCGCTCGCTCCAGCAGCTCGTCCGCCCGCTCGTAGATTCGCTCCGCCAGACCCACGCCGCCGGGCACATGATCGAACAGGAAAATCGTGGGGTCGAACCCCGGTCGCGGCCCTTGCCCCTCCCGGCTCGGCACCTCCTCCTCCGGCCCCTGGTCCCCGAGCGTCTGACCGATGTCGTTCGGCTCGCACAGCAGCGCGAGACACGACACCGTCTCGAGCGCCCGCCCGATCCCTCGCATCGCCTCGATCGCCCCCGCACGCCCCATCCCGAGCCGCATGCACAGGCCCTCCGGCACCGTCAGCAGAAACGACGTCGTGTGCATCTGCATGTCCGGCAGCCGCACGTCGCCGAACCCCACGTTCTCGTGCGTGTGGAACTTGATCTTCTTGTAGCCCACCACCTTCTCGATCACGCTCACCTCACCCCACGCGCACGTCGCGGGACCGAGCTCCCTCTTGGTCTCGAGCTCGATCACGTTCACCCATCGGTACGTCATCGCGTCCGTGTAGTAGTCGGGGTCCACCTTGCGCACGAACGCCTTGTGGTTCTCGAAGTCAAGGCGCTCCACCTGGTACTGCTCCCCGTCGTGCTGGTAGATCGCTTGCTCGTGCAGCATCGTGTGCGTGGCGCGCCAGTCGAGCTCCGCGATCGTGCGGCCATGGGCCACGTCGATGATCACGAAGTTGTCCCACCCGATGTTGCGCAGCGACACGTGGTTCGCAGGATACGCGTCCGTGGACCAGTGGAACCGTCCCCCCGCCTCGTGCAGCACCCCGTGCTGCGCCAGAAACGAGAGCGCCTCCCGCGTGTTGGTCTCGTCGAGCCCCGCGTACCGGTCGTGCTCTGCGCCGCCCTCTTCGGGACAGATGAACGGGATCTCGAAGGCCGCGCACTTCAAGTGTTGGATCAACACCTCCACGTTGTCCGGGTCGATTCGCGCTTCCTCCGCCGACGACCCCAGCAAGAACTCCGGGTCCCGCGCCAGATACTGGTCCAGGGGACTGCTCCTGCCCACGAGCAGCGCCACACTCATCTCCTGCCGCCTGCCCGCACGACCGAACCGCTGCCACGTCGCGGCCACCGAACCCGGATACCCCGCGCACACCACCGCCTGCAGCTCTCCCACGTCGATGCCGAGCTCCAGCGCGTTCGTCGCCACCACGCACAGGATCTCTCCCTCGCGCAAGCCTCGCTCGATCTCCCGACGATCCGCCGGAAGATAGCCGCCGCGGTACGCCATGATCGCGTCGTCCGGTACCTCGCCGTCGAGCCGATCCCTCAAGTACTTGAGCATGATCTCGACCGAGTTGCGGGACTGCCCGAACACGATGGTAGAGACCTTGGCTCGCACGAGGTCCGCCGCCAGTCGCACAGAGGACTTGAGATACGAAGCGCGAATGCCGAGCTCTTCGTTCACCACGGGGGGGTTGTAGAAAAAGAAGCGTCGCGGCCCCCGGGGAGCACCCGACCGATCGAGCAGGGCCACCTCCGACTCCGGTACGTTCACGAGCCGCGCGGCGTGCGTGCGCGGGTTGCCAATGGTGGCCGTCGCGCACAAGAACACCGGGTCCGAACCGTGAAATTGCGCGATGCGACGCAGCCTCGCGATCACGTGCGCCATGTGAGACCCGAACACGCCGCGATAGGTGTGAAGCTCGTCGAGGATGACGTAGCGAAGCGCCTGGAACGTCTTCGCCCAGTTCGCGTGGTGGGGAAGGATGCCCGTGTGCAGCATGTCCGGGTTGGTCAGGATGATGGGTGACCGCTCGCGCGCGGCGCGACGCGCGTCGCCAGGCGTGTCGCCGTCGTACACGACGGCTGGGATTTGCAGTTCCGCGTCCGCGATGAGCCCGTGCAGGCTGTTCTCCTGGTCGCGGGACAGGGCTTTGGTGGGGAATACGTAGATCGCGCGGGCGTCCGGGTCCTCGACGATGGATTGCAGGACGGGCAGGTGGAAGCAGAGGCTCTTGCCCGACGCGGTGGGGGTGGCCACCACGATGCATCGCGGTGCGGTGGGGGCTTCCCCTTCCGGGTCGTCGAGGCCACGGGCCAAGGCGAACGCGCGTGCCTGGTGCGAATAGAGGGAGGTGACGGAGCGCTTGGTGAGGGCCTCGCGCAGGGCCGGGGCGAGGCCGTCGGGCACGGCCACGTTCTGGGCCTCGGCGGGCTCGAAGAAGCGGTCTGCAGCGAAGCACGGCTGGATCACGCGGGAGGCGGTCCAGTCCTCGATCACCGAATCGAGCCCCTGGCGTGTCTTCCATGGCGGTTGTGGCATGCTGGATCCCTACCCATGCGGGGGACCGCCCCGCGTGCGAATGGTCAAGCGATACTATACAAATGTTCGGTATGTGCGAAGGTCTTGTCGACCATCGACCTCCAATCCTGGCGTTGCGACCCGGATTATCGTAAACCACGCGCTCCGCACCGCGACCGTACGATGAATCAACCTTCCGATCACGAGCCGCCTGTGGAAGGCGCACACCCCGAATCCCCAGACTCCCGGGAGAGCCTCGGCTCGCCGGCACCCCAAGCCGCGCCGGAGGCTCCCGTCCCGGAGGCCCTCGTTCCAGAGGCCAAGCCGACCCACCCCAAACCCTCGTTCCTCTTCCTGGGAATCGTGTCGGTGGTGTCCCTCGCGCTCGACCTCGGGACCAAGTGGTGGGCGCTGCACACCCTCGAGAAGCCCCTGCCGAACGGCGACGGGATCCCCGCGCCGATCGAGATCAACTCCTGGCTCACCTTCGTGCTCGCGCGCAACCGTGGCGGAGCCTGGGGTCTGCTGCAGACGGCCAACGAGGAGATCCGCAAGCCGTTCTTCCTCGTCATCTCCGTTCTGGCCATCGGCTTCATCGTCTATCTCTACCGCAAGGTTCACCCCAAGCAGCACGCGCTCAAGTGGGGCCTGCCCCTCGTGCTCGGTGGCGCCATCGGCAACCTCGTCGACCGCGTTCGCTACGGATGGGTCATCGACTTCATCGACTACAAAGCTACCTGGGTGCGCTGGCTCAACGAGCAGATCGGAAGGATCTGGTCGACCCATGCCGTCACCGACCACTGGCCCACGTTCAACATCGCCGACGTTGCGATCTGCATCGGCGTGGGCTTGATGGCGATCGACATGTTCACGAGCCGAGCGATCCACCGCGAGCACGGTGCCCACGATGCGCCTCCGCAGGAACCCGTGAAGGACGACTCCCCCGAGACGCTCGCCCCCGCCGTGTTGCAGCAACCGTCCTCGCCACCCGAGTCCCAGGAGCCCGCGCGATCGGCGGAGCAATCGAAGGTCTGAGCGCATGCAGTCGCAGCTCTTCCGGCTGTTCGATCTCGGCGCGCCCAGCTACTTCGTGCTCCTCATCACGGGCTTCCTCTTCGCCGCGGCCCTCGGTGTCCTGTGGGCCAAGCGCATCGGACGCAACCCCGACGTCGTCGTCGACCTCGCCCTCGGCATGCTGCTCGCCGGGGTCGCCGGCGCTCGCATCCTGCACGTCCTCGTCGACGGTTACTTCTGGGACTACGTGCACCTGTGCACAGACCCCTCGCTGGTCGACTGGCAGGTTACGAAGGACGCGTGCCTGTCCGAGCGGTACGACGGGATCTGGGACGCCGCGAAGGGCGTGTGCCATCCGAAGGAATCCGATTGCTTCGCGTGGGCGTACTTCTGGGCGGGCGGTCTGACGTATTACGGCGGGTTCGTGGGCGCGTCCGTGGTCGCGTGGTTCCTGCTGAAGCGTGACCGCTTTCCGTTCTGGAAGGCCGCGGACATGGCAGGGTTCGCCATCCCCCTCGGCCTGGCCTTCGGTCGCATGGGGTGCCTGCTCGCCGGCTGTTGCTTCGGCGTGGGCAACGACGGTCCCCTCGCGCTGATCTTCCCCCCCGGGAGCCCTGCCAGCGAGTCGCAGTTCAAGCAAGGATTGCTCGCCAGCACCCGGGTCGAGTCCCTCCCCGTCCTGCCCGCGCAGCTCGGCGAGTCCATCGCTTCCCTCGCGATCGCCGCGTTCTGCTTGCTCGTCGTTCACCCCCGCAAGCGCTACGACGGCCACGTGTTCGTGGTGTTCGTCGTGCTGTATGCCGTCGCGAGGTTCCTGCTGGAGTTCTTCCGCGCGGACGATCGGGGAGGGATTCTCGCGCTCTCGACATCGCAGTGGGTGGGGGTGGTGCTCGTGGCGGCTGCCGCCGTGTTCCACTTCCGTCGCTTGAAGTCGTTGCCGGCGATCCCGTAAAGTGGGCGTACTCGCCACCCGGTTGGCCACTTTCTCACCCTCGTCGTACAGTGAGAGGCGATGAACCGAATTGGCTTCTGGTCCTTGGCTTGCGGGCTCGTTGCGACATGCTGGGGGTGCTCGGGGGATGACGAGCGCGCGCCCGGGGTAGGGGACTGCAACGGTGTCCTCTGCGGAACGGCAGGGGGCGGCTCTGTGACCCCCAAACCCGACGCCGCGCCCGACACGCAGGCCGACTCCGCGGACGAGGACGCAGCGGTTGCCGTCGTCGACCTGGCGGGTTCCGTCATGCGCCTCACGGACGAGGGGTTCTCGCAGGAATTCCCCTTCGACGGGTGGGGCTACTTGCGGGTGCCCACCGCTTCCGGGGACGAGGAGGTCGGGTTCGGAGGAGATGCCGGCCTCGGGTTCGCCGCCACCGGGGTCGTGACCGGCTCCTCCTGGTTCACCGTCGTTCCGGACGCGTCCTTCCACAGTCTCGTGATGCCGACTCACGCGTATCTGCAGGTGCCGGACGAGGCCCCGACGAGCTTCTCCATTCCCCTGGTGGACCGCGATGTCTTGACGACCGTGTACGCGATGCTCGCGCCGCCTGCGGTGGTTAGGGCCGACGCCGCCCACGTGATCGTGGTCTTCGAGAAGAGCGGACAGCGCGTGTCGGGGGTGAGCGTCACGGCGCACCCGACCGCCGAAGCCGTGGCGTTCGACCAGGGCATCGGCTACGCCTCCGACGCGACCGAGACCGGGATCAACGGCGCGGTCGTGCTAGTGAACGTGATCGGGACGGGGCCGCTGCGCTGGAAACAGAGCGACGGGACGGAAGGAACGCTCACGCTCGTGCACGTGACTGGGCAAGCCAGCTTTGTTCGCATCGCGTTGCCCTAGTCCCTTGCGGACCAAGTCTTTGGCAGACTCGCAAAGAAATGGCGCGAGCCCATGCGCCTGTTTGGTTTCGGCTTCGGGCCGACGAGCAGTGGGTAGCGACAACGGAGCGTAGGGGCGGTAGCCCCTGCACCGGCGCTCGGCCCTGCCGAGTTCGGACCCGGCCAGAAGGATCTCTCTTCACCCTGCGACCCCCACCTGCTACGGCCTAGCGCCATGGCAGCACAACCCCAGATTCTCGATGGCAAGGCGATCGCCGAGAAGGTGAGGGCCGAGGTCAAGGAGCAGGTTGAGGCGTTCGTTGCCGAGCACGGTCGCGCCCCCTCCCTCCATGTCGTGCTCGTCGGTGAGGACCCTGCCTCCCAGGTCTACGTCCGCAACAAGGGCAAGGCCGCCAAGAAGGTCGGTATCGACGGCTTCACGCACACGTTCCCCGCGGACATGCCGCAAGCCGAGCTGGAGGTCCTCGTTCGCAAGCTCAACGCGGACCCCGCGGTCGACGGGATCCTCGTGCAACTCCCGCTCCCCAAGGGGCTGGACGAGCAATCCGTCCTCGACCTCATCGACCCATCGAAGGACGTCGACGGACTCCATGCCGTCAACGCGGGGCTGCTCTCGGCAGGACGCGAAGCGCTCGTGGCCTGCACGCCCCAAGGTTGCATGCGCCTCATCGCGGAAGCTGGCGTGCCGCTCAAGGGCCTCGACGCCGTCGTCGTGGGACGAAGCAACCTCGTGGGCAAGCCGGTCGCCCAGTTGCTGCTTGCCCAGCACGCCACCGTCACCATCGCCCACAGCAGGACCCGCAACCTCGGTGACCTGTGCCGTCGCGCCGACGTGCTCGTGGCCGCGGTGGGGCGGGCGAAGATGATTCAGGGCGACTGGGTGAAGCCCGGTGCCATCGTCATCGACGTCGGTATCAACCGCCTGGACGACGGCAGTCTCGTCGGGGACGTGGACTTCGACGCCGCGAAGGATCGTGCGGCGGCGATCACGCCTGTCCCGGGTGGCGTCGGGCCGATGACCATCGCCTACCTGCTGCAGAACACCGTGCTTGCGGCCAAGGCGCGGACCCGCGCGTGACCTTTTCCGTGACCTTTGGTCACGTCCGTGCCAGCGTAGCGACCCAAATCATGAGCCCCGTATCCGAAGCTGGTCTTACTTGTTTGCGCGAGATGCGCCGCAATCTTCGGAGTGCCAAAGGCGTGGTCATGGGCGTGCTGTTCCTCCTCGGGGGAGCCGCCGCCAGCCTGATCTACGCCGCGGTGTCCGAGTTGACCAACCCAGCCCGCCAGGGGCACGACGTGCCCGACGAGGCGTTTCGTGAGCTGCGCCAGAAGGTCTGGGCCGAGGTCTGGAACGCCGACATCGGCGGCTACCTGGCCGACTCACCCTCCATCTTCGTCGCCCTGTTCAAGGGAAGCCTGTGGTTCATCCCGTTCATGACCCTCATGATCGGCTTCGAGCAGGTTTGTGGAGACCTGCAGCACCGCACCATCCGCTACACGGCGATCCGCGCCCGCCGCGAGTCGATCATCGCGGGGAAGTTCCTCGCCGTTTGGGGTGTGGTCTCGGTCCTGCTGCTCGCGCTGCACGCCTTCGTCTGGTTCGTCACCCTCGTGCGGGGCGACGCCACCTTCGCGCAGATCCTCGCGTGGGGACCGCGGATGTGGGCCCTTTCGGCGATCTACACGGCGGCCTACGCAGGCCTGACCATCCTCATCAGCTCGCTGACCAAGCGACCGGTCATCAGCCTCTTCTTGGGCCTCATCGCCTTCTCGCTGCTGTGGGTCCTCGACCTCGCCGTCGACTTCGCACGGATGGTGGAGTCCGAGCGCTTCTCGTGGCTCCAGTACCTTGGCTACGCCATCCCCGACTACTACGAAGCCTGGCTGGTCACCCCCAAGGCCCCGCAGATGGTCGGTGCAATGGCCATTCTTCTCGCCTTTGGCGCGGGTGCCACCGCGCTGGCCGGCTGGATCGTGGACAGGAGGGACGTCTGATGGAACTCGCCCCCAGCTATGCCGTCTCCCTACGCACCATCAGCAAGGCCTTCGGCGCCACCCAGGCCCTCAGCGGCGTCTCTTTCGATGTCGTCACCGGCGATTGCTTCGGCCTCATCGGTCCGAACGGCGCCGGCAAGACCACGGCCTTCTCCGTCATCGCCGGCTACCTCCACCCTGACGAAGGCCTGGCCCTCGTGCTCGATCACGACGCGCGCGCGACCGAGGTTCTGAAGGCTCGTCTCGCGGTGCTGCCCCAGGACGCCATGCTCCCGCCCTACGAATCCGTCGGTGAGTTCCTGGTCCACCTGGCGTTGCTGCAGGGCATCCCCCGCGCCAAGGCGGAGTCAGAAGCCCGCCTCGCCCTCAAGGACGTCGACGGCTCCGAGTGGTGGGACCGCCGATGCGGCAAGCTATCTCACGGCATGGCTAAGCGCGTGGGGCTCGCGCAGGCCTTCCTCGGAAACCCCGAGGTCGTGCTGCTCGACGAGCCTACGGCCGGTCTCGACCCGCGCATCGCCTTCGAGATCCGTCAGCTCATCAAGAAGCGCAAGGGCAAGTGCACGCTCGTCATCTCCAGCCACAACCTGCACGAGCTGGAAGAGATTTGCGACGCTGCCGCGATCCTTGACCACGGCCACGTCGTCGCCTCTGGCACCATGGAAGAGCTGACGGCCGCGGCGAAGGAGTTCCGCATCCAGGTGCTCAAGGGTCCAGTCCCTCTCGACAAGATCCACGCCATTGCTGGTGTGTCGCGTGCCGACTACGATCGCAAGACTCGTATGCTCGTGGTGCATTGCGAACAGTACGAAGGCGAGGCCGAGGACATCGTCAGCCTCGTGCTCATGATCTTGCTGCAGGACGGACTCAAGATCTCTGCGGTCTCCAAGGGCAAGGGCCTCGAGAAGCGCGTGATGGAGCTGACCGAGTAGCGCAGCCGATCAAACGAGGTCCTCCTCCACGGCCGCCACGATCCCCGCGCGCGGCCTGTTGCGCACGATGTCCTGTGCGCACAACTCGTCCATCAGTCCCCGCACCAACGCCCGACGCGCTTGTCCCACGTCGAACGCGCTCGCGTAACCTTCCAGCTCCTCGCCCGCGTGCGCGCGAAGAGCATCATGAGCGAGCACGGCGCGACCGAACGAGACAAGGCCCGCATCGCGCGCCGCATCGAGCATCTCCGTGAGGCGAGCCACGACCGGGCTGCCTGGATTTCGCACCGCCCAGTCCAGCAAGTCCTGCACGAGCTGCTCCACCGCCGGGTGCTCCGGATGCGTGCGCGTCAGCCCGGTCAACGTAGCCAACGCGCTGTCCACGATGGCGCCGTCGCCGCGTTCCCGCAGGACGTGATCGAATGCTCCCCACAAGCGCGCGACCGCCGCACTGTCCGGCTTGCGCTGGATCGTCTCCGCAAACAGCGCTACCAGCGGTTCCAAGACCACGGCATCCGGCCTCTCTCGCGCCAGCCCCGCGAGCACCGTCACGACCTGCGCCACGACCGGGCTGTCTGCCTGTTTCTGCACCAAGCGCGCGAACGATGGCGCCAACGCCGCCGCATCGTCGCCGGCTTCGTCCTGAACCTGCCGGGGTGCGGGCCGCTTGCTCGGCAGCCGCTCTTCGCGCGGAGACTGTCGCGTCAGCACCTCGAGCCACGGGTCCAGCGCGTTCGGGTACCCCGCCCGCGCGTAGTACTTCACCGCTGTGGCCGCCACAGCCCTCGCGCGAGGCGTGGTCACGAGCGGGTCCAAAACCGTGTCCGCCAGGGCGCGCGCCCACGCTGCCGCCGGGTGCGTTCCGCCCAGACCCCCGAGCATCCCCAGGGCGGGCTCCAAGACGGCCATGACATCACTGCCCGGACCCAGATCCTCGAGTGCGCGCTCCACACTGCGCCGCCAGCTCGGATCCCCGAGCAACCGAAGCACCACGAAGATCCTCGCCCACAACGCGTGGTCCTCGACTCCCGCTCGCTTCACACGGTCGACCAGATCCTCCACCGCCGCCGCCGCCCAGCTTTCCGGCAATCCCAGCGAGAGCGCGGGCAGAAGAACCTCCACGAAGCCCGCCCGGTCATCGACCCGATCCATCAAGCCAAGCCATGCCTCCGCATGCTCCCGAACGTACTGCGGGTCGACCCGACGCACCGCACAGCCCGCGAGCACGTGTGCGGTCGCAACCTCATCGTCGGTCTCGAGCACGCGCAGGTGGGTGCATCCCGCAAGATCTGGAAGACCACTGACACGCGAGCACCCCTTCAGCGATAGCGTGCGCAGGTTCGCGCACGCGCGAAGGACGGCGACCGAGGTGAGCCCCGAGCAACCCGAGAGATCGAGCGAGGCGAGTGGCAGCACCCGCACCAGCGGAGAGATGTCCGGCAGCTTGGAGCAGTCCGCAAGCCCGAGCAGGGACAGGGCCGGCAGATCGCTCAGCGGTTCCAGGCTCCGCAGCCCTTCGCAGCCCGAGAGGTTCAGCGACACCAGGGACGTCAACGAAGCGATCGGTTGCAGCTCCTTGACCTGAGGACAGTCCGAAAGATCGAGGTGTGTGAGGGACCGCAGCGAGCTCAGCGGCGAGACGTCGCGCAGCGACGAGCAACCCTCCAAACTGAGCCGTCGCAAGGATCGAAGCTGTGCGAGGGGGGCCAGGTCCTCGAGGGTCTCGAGCCCGCTGAGCTCGAGGCCCTGGAGGGAAGGAAACCCGAGCGCGAAGTCGGGGGCGCGTGCCGTCAGCGCTTCGTTGCCCCCCACGTCCAGGCTGACGAGGGTCTTGCCCACCAGGCTAGCTGCCAGCCCGAGTGACGAGACCGGAAGGGCCGCCCCTTCGAGGTGCAGCAACCCTTCCGGCAGACCGCTCATTTCCTCCCCCGCGATCGCGAGCACGGGACGTCTCCCCACATACAGGACGATCCCGTCCACGTCGGCGTCCGGGCGAACGCGCACCGGTCCGGGCTCGATGCCCTCGAGGAAGTGCAGCGTCGTCGACACGTCGCCCTCGATGCAGATCGCCTCGACCTCCTCTTCCCATTCCTGGACCCGCGCGCCGTCTTCCTGCACGTCGAGAAGGGGAAGCCACGCATCGCCCGCCCGGAGCAGGATGGAGACCCCCTCCACGTCCATCAAGTCGTGCAGCGCTCGCACGGTTTCGTCGAGGTGCTCCGGGGCCATTGTCCATGAGGCAGCGTGAACCATCGCGATGTCCCTTCCGTCTTCGCGGTGCAAGGGATGCACCGCAGCGGTCTGCGAAGGTCATCTACCGCACGGGAGGAGTCAGGACAATGTGATGCGAGGGGGGGGAAGCGGGCAGGAGCAGGCTACTCTCTGACGGCCTTGATTCGCTCGACGAGCTCGGGGAGCACCTGGAACAGGTCAGCCACGAGGCCGTAGTCGGCAACCGAGAAGATCGGGGCCTCGGGGTCCTTGTTCACCGCGACGATGACCTTGGAGCCCTTCATGCCCGCGAGGTGCTGGATGGCGCCGGAGATACCGAACGCGAAGTACAGCTCAGGGGCGACAATCTTGCCCGTCTGGCCGACCTGCAGGTCACCCGGGGCGTAACCCGCGTCACAAGCCGCGCGCGTCGCGCCGATGGCCGCTCCGAAGATGTCCGCGAGCGGGTTGAGCACGTCGAAGAACTTCTCCTTGCACGCACGCCCACCGGACACGACGACGGAGGCTTCCGTGAGCTCCGGGCGCTCGTTCTTGACTTGGTCGAAGCTCAAGAACTGGATGCGATCCGAGCCCGCGGTGGGTGGCTGGGCAGCAAGCTGCTCGACCGGGGATGCGCCGCCCGACGGCTCAGCGGCCGCGAACTCGCTCTGACGCACGGTGACGGCCTGGACCGCCGTGGGGATCTGCGCGTAGCCGAAGGCGTTGCCCGCGAACATCGGGCGCTTGTAGAGCAAGCCTCCGTCGTTGCTGACGGCGGAGATGTCCGCCGCGTAGCCCGCGTTGAGCTTGGCAGCGACGCGGGGGATGAGGTCCTTGCCGTAGGCCGTGGCGGTGGCGACGACGACGCCGAAGTTCTTGGCGAGACCCGCGACGGTGGGGGCGAAGTGCTCGCACACGTAGCCGCCGACGGAGGAGATTTCGGTCGTGTAGATCTTGGTCGCGCCGAATCCGGTCAGCTCGGCGGCCGCGCCCGCGGCGCCCTGGCCGATGACCAAAATGGAGAACCCGCCGCCGAGCATGCCTGCGGCCTGGCGGGCGAACGTGATTGCCGAGTGCGTGGCCTTGCGAACCTTACCCCCGGCGAGCTCTGCAACTACCAATACGTCTGCCATGTTCATAGCTCCTTCGGAAGTTAGATGGCCTTCGCCTCGTTCTTGAGCTTGTCGACCAGCTCAGCGACATCCTTCACCTTCACGCCGGCCTTGCGGCCTTGCGGCGGCTCGAACTTCTTGTACTTGATGCGCAGCGACGCGTCGGCGACCACATCGCTCAGCTTCAGGACGTCGAGGGGCTTCTTCTTGGCCTTCATGATCGCGGGAAGGGGCGCGAAGCGCACGCCTTCGTTGTACTTGAAGTCACGCTTGGTCTGCGACGAGTAGACGCTGGCGGGCGCGGTGATGCGCAGGTCCACCGTCACGACCGCCGGGGCCTTGACCTTCAAGTTGATCACACCACCGTCCACCTCGCGTCCGACCGTGAGCGCACCGCCCTCTTCGACGATCGTCGCCGCGGCGGTAGCCATCGGCCAGCCGAGATACTCCGCCAGAAACTGGCCCACCTGATTGGTGTCGCCGTCCACTGCCTGCTTGCCCATCACCACGAAGTCAGGCTTCTCCTTCTCCACTACAGCCTTGAGCGCCAGCGCAACCACGTTGCCGTCGAGCTGATCGTCGTCCGCTTCTACGCGGATGGCGCGGTCCGCGCCCGTGGCGAGCATCGCGCGCAGCGTGGTCTCGCACTCCTTGGGGCCGAGGGTGACGACGACCACCTCGCCGGCACGGACCTTGTTCTGGGCTCCATTTTCCGTCAGGCGCAGCGCAGCTTCGACGGCGTACTCATCGAACGGGTTGGGCTTCCACTCGAGACCGGTGGTCTCGACCTTGCTCCCGTCGGCCGGTACCTTGACTTTGTTCGCGTTGTCCGGATCGGCCACACGCTTGAGGGGAACGAGGATCTTCACTGGGGTGACCTCCTTCCAGTGCGCCGGCGGCGCATGGGGGTGGGGCGGCAAAAACGCCGCGTTGCGTGGTCTACGCTGCTCGGCGCGCCGCGTCAATTGCTCGCGTGCAGCCATGATCCGGAGCGAAGCGCCTGGCGGAGAGCATGACTTCTGGATCTTGCTTTTCGAATGGCGAGGCGGTCTGCCACCCATCCGGTGGGTGGCGCTCCTTTCCACGAGGCAGGTCAGCATGCGTCCCTTCCGACGCGCAACCCGTCGCTACGCAGCTACCCACATCCGCCCAAGCAACGAGACCATCTGCGGTTCTCTGCGGAATCTGCGGCCAACTCCGATGGCTCCGGATCTGGGTGCAGCCGCAAATCGCTGGCGACCCGTTCCGGTACGTTGGAATCCTCCCGCCATGCCGTCCGCTCCCGCGCCGGCCCTGCACTTTTCCACTTACGCCCCCAATCGAGCCGTTTACATGCTTGATTCACCCTCCAGATCCCTTCAGCGCTCCTTGACGGCCCCCGTTCCGTCGACAAGTCTCCTCGTGACTTCTGTCAGCAGAAAGGTGATTTCATGGACCTTCGACTCAACTACCTCGCGATCGCTCTTGCCTCTTCCATGCTCGTGTTCGCTTGCTCCAGCAGCGACTCCGACGACAACTCCGCGGGAGCCGCAGGTTCCGCGGGCAGCGTCGTCACGGGAGGTTCCGGCGGCGGCGAGACCGGCGGCACGGGCGGCGGCGAGACCGGCGGCACGGGCGGCGGCGAGACCGGTGGCACGGGCGGCGGCGAAACGGGCGGCACGGGCGGCGGCGCGACCGGTGGCACTGGCGGCGGAACGACCGGAGGCTATGGCTCTCTGACCACCGTCAGCTTCACCACGAGCTTCATCCTCGACGGAAGCAAGCTTGGCGATCAGGCCTACCTCCAAGGTCACCAGACTGCCTTCCAGCAGACGCCCGCCTTCTCGGGAACCTACACCTCGGCCGGCTCACCCATCCCCCCTGCAGGGACGCAGACCATCGCCGCGGCAGCCCACATGGCATCTCCCGCAAGCGTGGGGGTCATCCAGCAGTCGATCGCCAATCAGGCGCTCGTCAGCCCATCGATCCAACTCCAATTCATGTCGGACGTCCTCGCCTCTGGACCCGTCGCCGTGGGCATGGAGCAGACCTCCGGTGCCCAGCTTATCGTGCTGGACAGCACCGGTGCGCAAACGGGGTGCATCGCCGCCATCGGCATCGGAGACATCCAGGTCACGAACGCCGTCAGCACCAACCAGACCGAAGGCGGGCAACTCGCGCTCCAGGGCGCCAACATCGCCCTGTACCACCCCTCCGATACCCCCTACGGAAACATTCAGGCGGACCTCGAAGCCCAGATGGCCGTCTGCCCGATCAAGTAGTCTTCAGCCCCTCTCCACGGACACCTCTCGCGCGCATTGCTAGGCTACGCAGTTTTGCTAGCCTCCGCGCCCATGTCCCTTTCTTGTGACTACCTCGTCATCGGCAGCGGCGTCGCCGGCCTCGCCTTCGCCCTCGAAGCCGCAGAGCACGGCCACGTCGTCGTCGTGACCAAACGAGACGCGGGCGAATCCAACACCCGCTACGCCCAAGGCGGCATCGCCAGCGTCCTGTCCAAGAAGGACAGCTTCGCCTCCCACATCCAAGACACCCTCGAAGCCGGCGCCGGTCTCTGCCACCAACTTGCCGTCGAGGTCTGCGTCCAGGAAGGTCCCGCCCGCATCGAGTGGCTCGTCGAACAAGGCGTCAAGTTCTCCACCAAGCCCAACGGCACCCAGACGAGCGACCTCGACCTCGGCCGCGAAGGCGGCCACTCCGAACGTCGCGTCGCCCACGCTGGTGACATGACCGGACGGGAAGTCGTCCGCGCCCTCGACGCCGCCGTGCGCGCTCACCCCAACATCCAGCTGCTCGAGCACCACGCCGCCGTCGACCTGATCATGCTCTCCGAGTACGGAGGCCCCGATACCTGCGGAGGCGCCTACGTCCTCGATGCCTCGCGCGAACACGTCCTCACCCTCCGTGCCCACGCCACCCTGCTGTGCACGGGCGGCGGCGGCAAGGTCTACCTGTACACCTCGAACCCCGACGTCGCGACCGGCGACGGGGTCGCCATGGCCTACCGCGCCGGCGCCGAGGTCGCGAACATGGAGTTCTACCAGTTCCACCCGACCTGCCTGTACCACCCGCAAGCCAAGAGCTTTCTCGTGAGTGAAGCCCTGCGTGGGGAAGGGGCGACCCTCCGGCTCATGGATGGAACGCCCTTCATGAAGAAGCACCACGAGCGCGCGGACCTCGCGCCCCGCGACATCGTCGCCCGATCCATCGACTACGAGATGAAGCGAACCGGCTCGGACTACGTGCTGCTCGACATCACCCACCGCCCCGCTTCCTTCGTCCAGGAACGCTTCCCCGGCATCTACGCGGCGTGCAAGCAGTACGGCATCGACATCTGCACGTCGCCCATCCCGGTCGTGCCCGCGGCCCACTACATGTGCGGCGGCGTCAGCACCGACCTGCACGGGCGCACCACCATCCCCGGCCTCTGGGCCCTCGGCGAGGTCGCCTGCACCGGCCTGCACGGCGCGAACCGGCTCGCGTCCAACTCCCTGCTTGAGGGCCTCGTCCTCGCGCACAGGGCCAGCGTCAAGCTCAGCGGCCAGATCGGCGACCTGCGCTCCCGACAGACGCCCGCCGTCAAGGACTGGGAAGTCGGCGACGCCGTCCCCAGCGACGAGAAGGTCATCGTCTCCCAGAACTGGGACGAATTGCGCCGCTTCATGTGGAACTACGTCGGCATCGTGCGCTCCGCTTCCCGCCTCCAGCGCGCCGCGCGCCGTATCGCCGTGCTCCAGGACGAAATCCACGAGTACTACTGGCGCTACCTCGTGACCCGGGACCTGATCGAGCTGCGCAACATCGCCACCGTCGCGGAGCTCATCGTGGCGTCCGCCGCTTCGCGGCAGGAGAGCCGGGGACTGCACTACACCCTCGACTATCCGAACACGGATGACCGGTTCCTCGAAGACACGGTGATGAAACGCGGCGTGGCCGCGCGGCTTCGTGGGGTGTGAGGGGGAGCGGGGCAGGGGAGAACCCCCTGCCCGCGGGAGCAGGTCAGGTCAGTTCGTGCCGGGCAGCGTGGCGCTGTACAGCCAGCGGAAGCCGTCGACCAGGGCGAGGGAGTCGTAGATCTTGTCGCCGACGTCCCAGATCGCGATGCGAAGCTCGACGACCTGGCCGGGGATCACGTTGCCGGCCGTGGTGAGCCAGTAGGTGCCGCCGCCGTGCGTGCAATGCGATGTGGCCGAGGGCGCCTCGAAGCCGGTGCCCAGAAGCTGCGCCGCGCCGAGGGAGCAGGAGTCAGCCGACACGTCGGTGTCCCAGCAGGTGCTGACGCCCTGGGGCTCGCACACGGAGAACAGCGTGGTGCCCTTGGCGATGTTGATCCCGATGGGCCACTTCTGGCCGTCCTTCGTGTAGGTCATCAGGTTCTTGTCGACCGGGTTCGCGATCGGGGTCGGCGTGCCGGTCGGCGTGTTGACCAGGGCGATGAACTGGTCGTTGAACGAGGTGCACACGAACTCCGGGTACTCGGAGGAGTAGAAGTACGAGTTGAACGAGAAGGCCTTGGCGTTGGTGGGCGCACGCATGCGCAGCACCAGCATGACGGAGTCCTCGGCGTCGGAGTCATTGCTCGCGTTGCATCCGGGGGCGTCCGGAAGGCCGTTCGCCGGCTTGAGCGGGAGGTTCGGCGTGGCGTACCAGTCCTTGATGCACAGCGGGTTGGTACAGGTCGAGATGTTGACCGAAGCGCCCGTCAGGCTGGTCGCCGGGTTGCTGGTGGGCCCGGTGTTGGGTCCGGGGTTCGTCTGGTCCGCGTCCGCCGCGATGCCCGTGGACAGAACCACAATGCGCTGCCCTTCGAGCGGCATCGGCGCCGCGGCACCGAAGTCGGCTCGGATGGAGTGGGCCCGCGCGTCCGTCACGGCCGTGCCGTCGGCTCGCACCAACTGCGCACTGATCAGACCCCAGGTCCGCGTCGCGAGAGGCTCTGCTTCCGTCGTCGTGCGGCAGATGCCGAGCGCCTTCGCGTAGTCGACCGCCTCGGTCGTGTTGCTCTCGATGCCCGAGTCGCAAGCGGCCGTGTCTTCCTGGTCGAACAGGTCGGTCTTGCCGTTGCAGTTGTCGTCGATGCCGTTGCCGAGCACTTCGATCGCGCCCGGGTTCACCTTCCCAGGCTCCGCGCCGCACAGGCCGGGCTTGTCGCAGCAGTCGCCCTGGGACAGGAGCCAGCCGTCGCTGTCGCAGTCCGTCGTGGCGCTGTCGCAGGCCGTGCACACGCCGGTGATGCAGTTCTGGCCGGCCGCGCAGACCGTGCCGCAAGCGCCGCAGTTGCCGACGTCCGTGGCGGTGTTGACGCAGAAGCCGTTGCAGAGGGTGAGCCCGCCGCCGCAGCTGCCCGTGCAGATGCCGTTCACGCACGCCTGGTTCGATCCGCAGACCGTGCCGCAGGTGCCGCAGTTGTTCGGGTCGATGTCCGTGTCCACGCAGGCGCCGGTGCACAGCGTGCTGCCGCCGGTGCAGGACAGGCCGCACACGCCGCCGGAGCAAACTTCTCCGGTCGGGCAGGGCTGGTCGCAGCCGCCGCAGTTGGCCGGGTCGTTCGCCGGGTTGATGCAGATGCCGCCGCAGGCGATCGTCCCGCCCGTACACACCAGCCCGCATGCCCCAGCATTGCAGACCTGACCCGCCTGGCACGTGACGCCGCAGGCGCCGCAGTTCGTCGGGTCGATGTCCGTGTCCACGCAGAGGTCGTCGCACTTGGTCGTGCCGCCGCTGCAGGTCACTCCGCACACGCCGGCCGAGCAAGCCTCGCCGTCCGGGCACTCCGTGCCGCAGTCGCCGCAGTTGTTCGGGTCCGTGTCCGTGTTCACGCACAGACCGCTGCACTCGGTCGTCCCGCCCGCGCAGTTGACCGTGCACACGCCCACCGAACACACCTGCCCGGTCGGACAAGCTGTGTCGCAGTCACCGCAGTGAGCCGGGTCCACGTCCGTGTCCACGCACTCCCCGTCGCACTCCTCCGTGCCGGAGCCGCAGGAAACGCCGCACACGCCAGCCGAGCAGACCTGGCCCGCTTCGCATGCGTTGCCGCAGGTTCCGCAGTTGGCCGTGTCGGTGTTCGTGTTCACGCACGCGCCGTTGCACTCGGTCGTGCCGCCCGTGCAGCTCGACGCGCACGTGCCCTGGGTGCACACCTGGCCGGCCGCGCAAGCATTGCCGCAGGTCCCGCAGTTGGCCGCGTCGCTCGACGTGTTGACGCACGCGCCGTTGCAGTTCGTCGTGCCGCCCGAGCAGAACAGGCTGCACTGACCGACCGAGCACACCTGCCCCTGGGGGCAAGCGGCGTTGCAGGTGCCGCAGTGGGCCGGGTTGTTCATCGTGTCGACGCACGTGCCGGCGCAGTCCGTCGTGCCGGGGCCGCAGAGCGCACCGCCGCCCGAGCCTCCCGTGCCGCTGGTGGCTCCGGTGCCGCCCGTGGCGCTGCCGCCCGAGCCGGCCGTCCCGCCGGTCCCGGAGTTGTAGGTCGTCTCTCCGTCGTCACCGCCGCAGCCCACAAACGCGACGAGCCCGAAGGCTGAAACAGCAACGGAAACCGCAAGCAAGCGTCCTGTCCAACGTACCATGGCATCCTCCCTAACAACGTGTCTTTGGGCCCACCTTGGCGAGCCCCCTATTCATGAAAGCAGCCCTCTTACGAGGTGTCTGCGCTTCGCAACCCAAGCCGCTCGCACCCGCATGGCGCAAGATGGCCGTGTGCTACCGCAATGCCCTTGCGTCGGCAAGTACAGCCGACCCGTTTAATTCCCGTCCGAACATTCGGTTTGTTCCGGGAACCTCGAACGTACCTGGTTCCCCGGGCAACGGTCCGGCACACCACGCGCAAGGAGACGTCGCCCACGTGCCTGCTACGCCCGCGCCGCTGAGATTCTCCCCTCGCGTCGCCTTTTTTTGGTCCCCACCCGCCTCACGGATACCCTGGCTCCCATGGCCCCGCCGCGCTGGTTTTCTCTGCTTCTGCTCTTCGCCGCCTGCTCCGCGCCTACGCCTCCCCCTGCCGCGGTTCCCCATCCCCGCTCACCCAAGCCATCCCCAGCCGCAACAGCCGTCCCGACCCGCCCGATCGAGCCACGCACTGCCCCGGCCGACGCGACCGCCTCGCCCGAGAACGACAGCCCTCCCCAGGCTCCCCCCGAGAGCTCGTTGCCCCTCGCCAACCCCGACGACACCCGCGCCCTCGTCCTCATGTACCACGCCTTCAACCGCGGAACCGAGGACCTCACCGTCGACGGTTGGCAGCTCGAGCGGCAGCTCACTTGGCTCCAGCAAAACGACGTCGCCATCGTGCCCACTGCCACGCTCGTGCGCTTCCTGCGTCGAGAACAGTCCCTCCCGCTGCGCGTCGCGGTCATCACGATCGACGACGGGGACAAGAGCGTCTACGGCGTGGCGTGGCCCATCCTGCAAAAGCTCCGCGTCCCGTTCACCCTCGCGCTGCCCACCAAGCTCATGAACGAGAACAAGTTGCACCGCATGCTGACCTGGGACCAGGTCCGCGAGATGGTGGACTCGGGACTCTGCGAGGTCGCCAGCCACGGACACGAGCACAAGAGCATCGTCCACTTCTCCAGCGAGCAGGCCGTTCGCCAGCTACAAACCTCTCGCGACATCCTCGAGAAGGAGACCGGCCAGCGCCCCACCACCTACTTCTATCCCCTCGGCGCCTTCGACGCCCGCACCGCCGCCCTCGTCGAGCAGGTAGGCTACCGCGCGGCCTTCAAAGCCTCCGGCGCCCCCGTCGGTCTGGATTGCTGCAGCCTGTACGCGATCCCGCGCATGGGCATCGTCCATCGAGACACCGTGTGGTCCCTCGGCTGGTACTACAGCCCCCGCTTTCTCGACCGCATGATCCGCCTACCCCGCACCGGATGACTCACGCAGCAAGCTCGTACAAGAACGTCACCACGAACTTCTCGAAGTCTCGCAGCCCCTCGATCGTCATGTACTCGTCCGGGCTGTGCGGGCGGTTCCCGTAACCCAGCCCCCCCGACACCACCGGCAACCGCAAGATCCGCGAGAACACGAAGTAGGGCGCCGCCCACGTCGCCATCGGCCACACCTGCGGCTTCCGGCCGTGCCGCTCGTACGCCCGCATCAACCGCTGCACCAGCGGGTCCGCCACGTCCGTCTTCGACCACGTGTACGCCTCCTTCACAATGATCTCCACGTCGTCGAACCCACGCCTGTCCAGGTGCTCGCGCACCAACCGCACGACCTCCTCCGGCTCCAGGTTCGGACCGAACCGAATGTCCACCTTCGCCGTCGCTACCCTCGGCAACACCGTCTTCGTCCCAGGGCCCGCGTACCCGGCGTGGATGCCGTCGATGTTGATGATGGGCGAGTACAACCCCTTGCGCAGCAAGTCCGCGCCCGACTTCACGTACTTGAAACGCGAGGCCTTGATCTCCCCCAGGAACGACTTCTCGTCGAACAGCGGGACCAGGTGGTCGAGCAGCGCCCGGTCCCGGTCACTCAGCGGAGCCACTTGCCGGGCGAACCCGTCGACCGTGATGTTCTCGCGTTCGTCCACCAGCAACGAGAGCGCATGCACCAGCCGCCACACCGGCGACGAGATCCACGCGCTCGCCGAGCTGTGCTGCGGCTCCACCGGCCCGCCGTGCTTGCCCCCGCGGCACTTGAGCTCGAGATACACGATGCCCTTGAGCCCGAGGTGCAGCGTCACGTTGTGCTTCGGGTCCTCCGAGAAGTCGAAGTCCGCCACCCCGATGCCCCGAAGCTCCTCGCTGTGCGCCCGCACGAACGGCTCGAAGCTCGGGCTGCCGATCTCTTCCTCGCCATCGATCACGAAGGTCAGGTCCAGCGGCAGCTTGCCCACCTCGCGGATCGTTCGGATCGCGTTGAACAGTCCCGACAGCGCCCCCTTCGAGTTAACCGCCCCCCGGCTCACGATGCACGGCCCGTGCTTCGGGTGCGTCCACAGCGAGGCCCCGAACGGCGGGTGCGTCCACTTCTGCGGGTCCACCGGCATCACGTCGTACATCCCGTAGATGATCAGGTTCTTGCGCCGCCCCTGGCCCACTCTCCCGTAGACGATCGGGTGGGTTTCCGTTCCCTCGAACCGGACCGTCGCTCCCACCTCCTCCATCATCTCCCGCACCATCGCCGCCGCTTCGAGCATCCCTTCCCCCGTCGCCGACACACTCGGCTGACGAAGAAACGCCCGGCACCGCTCGACGTGATCTTCGAACCGCTCGTCGATCCGGTGATGAACCCGCGCGACGACTTCTTCCCGGCTCATGATGGAAATCTACGCCCTTTGCGGGGCGGATGCCGCGAAAGCTACCGGACGGCGAATGCGTGATACGGCGTTCCCTGGGTACCGAGCGCGAGGTGCAGCAAGGGCTCGTTCCCAAGCTCAAGCACCGCGGAGCAAAACGTGAACGTGCCGTAGGGGCCGTCGATGGGGTGCGCCACCTTCGCCAGCAAGGCTTTCATCTCGTCGAGGCCGACGTCTCCGTTTGCCATCCCCTCCTCCAGTCGCTCGAGGCGCGTGAGCGTGAGCGCGTGCTCCTCGTCCGCCTTCTCCCGGTCGCGGTCCCACCCCAGGTAGGCGTCGCTCACGTCGGTGCTCACCAAAGGGTGGTTCGTGTGACAGAGGCGCGACGTCGGGGCCATGGGCGCCACGCCACCTGCCGAGCACTCGAGCCCCACTACCTCGTTCGCGCTTGCTAGGAGATAGTGCTGCGCGCTGGCATGCGGGACGTTCTCGAGATAGGTAGCTGCCTGCCGAACGCTTGTGCACGACAGAACGCCGCGCACCACGCACGCCACGGGAAGGCCAGAGCGCGACTGCTCCAGTTGCGATAGCGCGTTGACTCCCACCCCCAGTCCCGCACCGTTCACCCCAAACAACCCCAGAAACCCTGTGTACGACGGCACCAGCGCCACTTGGTCTTCGTGCTCGATGCGCAGCAGCGTCTGGAAGCCGTCGAGGAACGGGGGCAGGTCCATGTTCTGACCGAGCCGTGTCGGGTGCCCACCGTGCGCGGCCACGGCTAGCGTGCTGCACGTGTCCGGCCGCTTTCGATTCTTGACCTTCTCCACGTGGGTCCAGTGTTCGTCCATGCACTGCAGGGCGAAGCACGTGTCGAACGGGAGGCACGCGCCCTCGGCGATGCCGCGAACTTCCTCGATCAGATCGGGCGTCCACTTCACGGCTGACGAAAGGAAGTCCGTCTCCGCGCGGAACATTTGTAGGTAGTCGTCGAGCCAGAGGTCGGTCTCGGCCGCGACGTCATCCTCCCAGGCCATCATCAGCTCGTGGATGAGGGCGCGAAGCGATTCGCCGTGGGCGCGACCTCGTTCACGGGGGGCGCCTTGGAGAAGGAGGGGTTCGGGGGGCATGGGGTCGGATCGTGGCTCGGACGGAGGGTAGACATCAACGGGTACCGTGTGCCCGAAGTGCGTACCGGGATCCCACTCCGGAGAACCACAGAAGACGCAGAAGGTGTGTACGGAGTTCCTCCGTGCGTGTTGCCCCTGGCTCTGCCCATTCCTGGTTCTCTGTTCCGTGTTCCGTGTTCTCAGTTCCTAGTTGATGTGTGTCATCCGCGCATGGTCGTAACCGGGCCTCACCCCGGCAGGGTCACGTCGGCGCAGGGCCTTCGGCGGGTGCCTTCTTCGCGCGGCGCTTCATCGGGGCTTGCACCGACCCGGCGGGCTCGAACACCGCCTTGTACGTGGGTTCGTCGTCGAGCCACGCGGCCGCGGCGGACTTCTTCAGACGGGCGTACGCGCGCGTCCACGCGGGCACGATCGCGTCGCGCTGCTGCAGTGCCTTGCGATAGGCTGCCTGGGGCTTGCTCAGCTTGGTGATGGCGGCCAGCACGTTCGTGGCGTGCTTGGCGCACGTCGCGGAGGCAGCCGCAACGCTCTTCGGAACGCCTGCGTTCTTCACCTTGCCGCACATCGCGAGCACCGCCTCCGCCTTCTTCTTTGAGGCCATCATCTGCAAATTGCTCACGGAATACCGCGTGAATTTCGCCAGCGGCTTCTGCCGCGTCCCGAGCTTCGCCCCCACGGCCTCGATCACCATCGGTTCCAGACTCGCGTCGAGCAGTGCGTCCTGCTCGGCCACGACGAAGTGCGCCGCTTCCAACTTCTGCTTCGCGTCGTCTACGCCGTCGCACGCTTTGCCGCGGGCGGCATGGATCTTCGCAAAGCCCTTCGCGTACGGCTTGACGGCGGTTGGGATCGGTTGCGCCCCGAGCCGTTCGATCACCACGTCGCCCTGCGTGCGCAAGTTCGTCAGATTGGACCTGACCATCTCCTACCTCCCGTTTGATCGACGATGATGGGAGCCCGAAGTCCGTGGCTCGCGCAAGCGCGATTTGGTGCGACCGGAACAGGGTCTCCCCCGTGGGGATGCGGCACTCCCCGCCGTCGAACGCCGTCTCCCCAGTGGGGATCCGACTTCAACGTCGGGGTAGAACGTCCGCCGGCAGTGCTTCCGCCCAAGCAGCAGCGAAGCATCCTGACTTCAAATCGAAGCCATGCCCTTGAGCGACGCGTTGACGAGACCGGGGCAGCCCCGACCGTGCCATCCCCGACTTCAGGCGCGAATGCGTCGTATCGCGTCCAGTGCGCCGTAGCGCGGCCCGTCTGCTGTGTCGCGGGTCAGCTCCTCGAGGAGAACGAGCGCCGGCTCCGCACCCCTTCCCATTCGCCCTAGCGCAAACGTCGCCCAGTACCGAACGAAAGGGTCGTCGTCGGACAGGCTGGCGATGACGGGCTCGAGGGCCGGGAGGGCCGCTTCTTCGAAGCTGCCGAGCGACTCGAGGGCGCAACGGCGCACGTCGGCCCTCTTGTCGCTGAGCGCGCGCGCGAGCGCGGGGACCGCTTCGGCCGCATCACAGGCGGCGAGCTGCTCGGCGGCGACCTTCCGATCGTCGTCGGTTCCACTTGTCAGAAGTGCTATCCACGCCTGCGGGTCGGAGTCCTCCTGCTCGATGCGCTCAACGACCACGCCCGAGGCGTCGACGCGCACGATCGCGAGAAGCTCGTCGTCTTCGCCGATTGCCTCGAGTCGACCTTCGAGGGACACCGCGCGAGGCGAGAAAATCCTGCCGAGCGCGCGGTTGAGCGCATCAACCTGTGTCTCCCAATCCTGCTCCGCCTCGTTCACCAGCCCGCCGCCGAGGGGTGTCAGCCGCCATGCCGACCGTTGACGGGAGGGCACGTCCTGCGAGGCGGAGAGACCGTCAAGGGCAGCGCGGAGTTCTGCCACGAGCGCCGGGGGTGGTGGAGGGTGGAGCGCCAGGGCGCCGGCGAGTCGCGAACCGTAGCTCATGCCCTCTTGTACCTCATCCGGCGAGTGGGTACGCGTGGCGATGCGTTTCCAACGATCTCATGTGAGATCGTCGTGGGGTTGACCTCCGTGTCGGGTCGCGCGTGCCCGAGCAGTCGGTCGTCCTTTTCGAACGCCATGGGAAAGGAGGAAGCAAGTAGCAGCGAAACCTTTCGAAGCAACGCGCAGGTGAAAGTCCCGACCGGCCAAGGAGGAGGGCCGCCAGCCGGAAGTGATTCTTGCGTAGTCCTAAGCAGTACACGGGTGACCGTGGCCACGAAGCGTAGACAAGCTTCGATAGGAGGGCGTTCGCTGCGCGTCGTGCGCGTAGACCGGGGAATGCATGCTCCAGTGTAGCCTGCGAGCGCTGGGGGTTGGGAGGCAATCTCGGGCCCCCAGCGAGCGCGGAGTTGGTTGGCCGGATTCGACCACCCGATGGCCGGATCCGGCCATCCGATCGATGCTCTCGCCGCGTTCGAACACTCCGACTTTCTTTCGCTTTTCGTCGACAAGCGATCGCCAGTAAGGGGCTCGATCGTGTTGCCACGGACGAAGAGAAGGAGTACAAGAAATTCTGTTCGGCGCGGTTTGCTCTCAGCGTTTGGGGCGAGCGACCGTGCCGCCGACAACTTTCGTCACCGGCGATGTCGATGGTTAGCAACCGATCGCAGGGCTGTCCGAATGGACGGACAGAGTGAGGCACCCCGATGAAGCCGAGACAGTTCGCCCTCAACTTCACCATCTTCCCCGCCCTGCTGCTCGCCGCGTGCAGTTCGGGTTCGACAACCGACAGCCCGTCCGCAGGGGCTTGCTCTCCTGGGAGAGAGGAATCCTGCCCTTGTCCGGGATCGGCGACGGGAGGGGTGCAGCGCTGTCGGGAAGACGGTTCCGGTTGGGAACCGTGCCAGTGCCTGGACGGCGGCGTTGCAGGATCGGGGGGAACAGATGGGGCGGCGGGCGGTGGGACCGGGGGCACGTCTCTGGGTGGCTCCGCCGGGGCGTCCGGCGCGTCCGGCGCGGGAGGCTCCGTGGATCCGTCTGGAGATTGTCCTCAAGGACTTCCCGGTCCTTCGCTCGTGGAGATCTCGGCGCCCAACGGTACGAAGTACTGCATGGACAGCACGGAGGTGACGTACGACCAATTTCTCGAGTTCGGGATTGCGTTTCAGTACAAGCTCCCGCCGCAACCTTCCTTCTGCGAGTGGAACGAGGACATGTGGTCGGACGGATCCGCACCTCCGTCTGGGAACCACCCTGTTACCGGCGTGAACTGGTGCCAGGCCCTTGCCTACTGCGCGTGGGCAGGCAAGAGGCTGTGCGGTCGCGTGGGCGGAGGCTCCATTGGGTATGACGGAGCGGATGCGCCGCGCGACGCGAATGCCCAGGAATGGTACGGTGCGTGTTCGAGTGGTGGGACCACGCGCTTCCCCTACGGCGACACGTTTGATGCGGAGGCATGTCGAACTGACTACGACTCCACAGTTGACGACTACGAGACAGCGCCGGTCGGGTCGTATCCAGCCTGCCGGGGAGTCGCGGCACCGTACGATTCGGTCCTGGATCTGGGTGGCAATGTGGGGGAGTGGACGGCGGAGTGCGAAGCGCCGGGCGCGGGGACGACGCTCCGGTGTGTGAGAGCTGGGGCGAGCTACACCTCTTACGGCGAGCCCAGGGACTGCAATTCGTTCGGTGACTCCTGGGCCAATGCCTCTTCACCTTCCACGGGGTTTCGTTGTTGTGCGGATCCCGCAGGGTGAGGAAGAGCCAGTGAGCATGACGCGATGGTTGAGAAGGAAGGGAACTGACAACATGATGCCTCATGGTGCTCGGAAGGGTGGAAGGGCGTTGTTGCTCTTGGGAGTCTCCTGGTGGCCGAGTACGATGCGGCCGGATACCTGTTGTCGCTCGTCGTGAACCGGACCGGGGACTGCATTCCCGTGGGAGCTTGCCTGTCGCAACGCTTCGCGTATCAATGGGACGAGGTTGGACGATTGGTGGACGCCACGCGTTGGGACGGGACGCAAGAAGCGGCGCATCTCGAGTTTGCGTACGACGCCTCCGACATGCGCGTGCGAAAGACGTCCGGAGATCGGCACACGGTGTACGTGTTCGGCTCGCTGGAGCTTCGTTCCGCGCTTTTCGTCGAGGGAGACTACGAGCTATCGGGGTCCACGGAGGTGGCGTACCTCGAGGGTCGAGCGCGGGTGGTGAACAGCGCCGGGGGGCCTCGGGTGTTCATGAATCTTGGAGACCACCTCGGTTCGAACGCGGTGACGATCGATCTCGGCACGGGAGAGCTCGTGCAACGCAGTACGTCGATGGCGTTCGGGGCGCAGGACAGCTCGTATCGTCCTTCCCGGTGGGAGTCGTTCCGGGAGGACTATCGGTTTACGGGGAAGGAAGACGACATCGAGCTTGGGTTGGTGTACTTCGGGAAGCGGTACTACGCGCCGTTGCTGGGGCGGTGGATCTCGGCGGATCCCTTGGCGGTGCATGTGCCGGGGCGAGCGGACCTGAATGTGTACGCTTACGTGCATGGGATGCCTTTGGCGGCGGTGGATCCGGTTGGGTTGGAGATATTGACGGCGATCGCGGTTGGTGCGGCGATTGGAGCAGCCGTCGCTGGCGGAACAAACGCTTACGCACAGCATCAACGCGGAGGCGACTTCAACCGGACGTGGTTTCTTGCGTCGGTCGCTTTCGGTGCCCTGTCGGGAGCCACAGCGGGAGCCACAGGGTACGGAGTGAGCTCAGCAATCTCCAATCAGATAGCGGCTAGTGCCGTCGGTGGCGGGGTTGGCGGGTTTGCTGGCGGTGGTACCAGCTATCTGGGTAGCCATTGCTCCGCGCGGATTGGCGGCGAGCCCAGCGAGATGACCCAGAAGGGGTTCTTGCTATCCTCCGCTACGGGAGCAGCTATCGGCACGGCTAGTGGCCTGCTCTCCGGGTATTTTAGACAGTACGTCGCGCGCAACGAATGGCGTCCGGGGATGACGATCGACCCACCGGACAAGTCATTTCGGACGGTGGACGAAGCGTCCCAATGGTTCTACGATCGCTACACTGAACCAACACGGACATATGGTGTCAGTGGCGACAACATGATCGAATTCCACAGTCGTCCTTACGGTCCTGACGGGAACGTTCGACTGTCCGCGACACACGTGAGCGGCCAGCAGTTCGACGCAAGCGTGTTCGACGATCTTTCCGACGTGCGCGGGCATTTCCACACGCATCCGCCAACAGGGGCAGGACACGGTTTCAGTCCAGAGGACATTCAAGCACAATCCTCACTACGCAATAGCATGTCTGGCGGTGAGTCCGTTTGCGCGGGTGCATGTCCCGGAAGGATTGGCACTCCGACGGGCGACATCCGCGAGATTCAGGGACCACGAACCTACGGCACACCGGAGGCGGTCCCCGGCGGCGGCTTCGTTGTGCCGGGCCGTCTGGTTGGTAGCGCTTCGATGAGTGACTGGCCTGGGGTGTGGGGAGGAACGGGCTCGATCGTTGGTCCTCCCGTTTGGCTCTTGTCGCGACCGGATCACCCCACGAACTAGGCAGCGAAGAATGCTCCGCTTCCACTTCACGTTATTTTGCGTACAGTTCGCGATTCGTGCTGCACCGAGAGTGAAGGCGTGGGTCATAGTATCCGTACTGCTCTTCGCATGCCAGTCGCCCATCCATACGCATGGCCCGGTCAACTCTCCGCGGGCGAACGCCAGGCGACCGTCGCACGACACAGAAGAACCAGTCCCTGCGGGCCTCTCGGCTGCACGCTGGACGGTTGAAGACGCGGAGCTACCCTCTCCGATTCTCCCGCCAAGAGCCCGACCTCCGACCGGTTGGGCGAGCCTAAATGCCGGGTATTCGGTGCGCTACCACCAACCTGTCCGGATGAATGCGGAACTGGCTAGGTCCGGATACACGCAGGTGGAGCCCACAGTTCGCGGAGTGACAACGTCCGTTGAGATCGCGACGGGGCGCCTTAGACTTGGGATACTGGACTTCGCCGGTGGCAGCAGGACGTACCGTCTTTCCAACAGCGATGCCGAATTCGACGTCTCCACCATGTGGATCGCTCCCGCAACTCTCGGTTATGAACTTGTTCAGATCTCGGGTTCGACAAGCGGTCGCTGGTGGATCCTTTCAGCGTATCCGATGGCGGGAATCGCCGTCGGCGTCCTCAAGCTTCAATACAAGCCTGGCAGTCCCCCCATCCTTGTCGACCACCCTTCTGCTATCGATTCTAATTCAATGGATCGCAGTTCTGGCTTGTTGTTGCTGGCACTGGGAACGGAGTACATTCATCTGGTCTCACCTGGACAGGAATCTCTTGGCGTCAGGGTAGACCTTCGCACAGGGTACTACCACCAAGTCATATCTGGATCGTGGAACGCCGAAGGCGGTCAACTTCCCAAGGATCCTTCCTTGGACATGAGCGCGCCGTTCGTTCGTTTCACTGTCGGGCTCGTTCATAGCTTCAGGTAGCCGTCGGAGTTCTCTACGAACTGATGCCTTCAGGCTGCGATCCGGGCTCGGTCCAACTTCCTGCACCCCACCCCTTGCCCCCAGCCCAGGACCGTCCTTCCAACTCCCCTCCCCCAAGTCTCCCGCCGAGAGCAAACGCGCAGAGCCGCTTCTCGAGGCTAACCTTGCCAGTCTACGTGCTCGACGACCTGCACGCGCGCACCGGGCCCTCCTTCACGGCCTCAGCGACGACACGCTCGTTCGGCTCGGCGCCCGCGTCGACACCACCCGCATCGAAACGACGTCGCCCGCACGCCCAAGGGGACCCGGAGCGAGGAGCGAGGACACGCCGAGACGCTCCGTGGTCACGCCGAGACGCTCCGTGGTCACGCCGAGACGCTCCGTGGTCACGCCGACACCCTCCGGCAACGCTTCAGGGGGACCGGCAACTTCGTCGCGGCGCCGGCAAGCGAGGCGTCGACGCCGGCAAGCGGGCACGGGTACGCCGGCGCGACGGGGCGCCTCCAGCGGTCAGGTGTTGGGTGAACCGGGAGTCGGAGCGGTGGGTTCGCTCCCAACCTTGGCCTTGCGGCTGGTGCGCTTGCCGAGCAGTCGTCGGGTGGAGATCGGCACGAGGCGTGGAACCGTGGGGTCGATGTCGTGAGCCGATTCGAACGCATGGATCACGTCGGCCATGATGTGCAGGTTGACACCGTCGAGCAGGTCGAGCTCGGACTGGGTAGCCCCCTGAGCGGGGCGTGGGATGGACGCGGCGTGGGCCGAGGCGCGGGTCTGCTCCGCAGCATCGGCCAGTCCCGCGGCGTAGTCGGGGGTGAGTCTCGCGAGCTTCACGCGCATGGCGACGGGACCCTTCTTCTGGGCGAGCAGCTCGCGAGCGACGTTGGCGAGCGCATCGAGGCCGGAGGCGAGCGCGGCGGCGTCGGCGGCGGTGCCGGAAACCGCCACGACCTTCTGCTCGAGGCTCGAGCCACGGCCAGCGACCGAACGCAAGACACGCACGGCCTGGTCGCGCCTGGCGATTGCGGCCGTGAACGCCTTGCGAGCCGCGTGGTCGAGCTCGGCGCGCTTGCCTGTGGTAGCCGCGCCGGCATCGGTGGACGAAGCGAGCAGTGTTTGGAGGGCGAGGGCGCGATTCACGCCCGCGCCGAGCAGCTCGAGGGAGAAGCCGACGAGCAGCGTTCGATGGGAAGGGGTGGCTCCCTGCCAGAAGTCGAAGGCTTGAGCGTAGATGCGCCTGGCGTCGACGAGCACGCGGCTGGAAGCAATCTGCGCGCCCTTTTCGACGAGCACCTGAAGCTCTTCCTGGGAGCAGGCGGCGAGGGTGGCCTCGTCGGGCTCGGGAAGCAGGCCGGCGAGCTGATCGAGGGAGTGGGTAGCGATGTTGTCTGTGGAGGGATTAGTCATGCGCATGAAGTTACTGTAGGGCCTGAGAAGGTGGCAAGCGGAAAGGTGGGCACTTGCGGCTTGCTGTCGCGCTTCCCGGTCGAGATGGCGTGAGCATGGGGGGCCCAAAACCGCGCGGAGGGAAGAAGCCAGGCCGGTAGGCCGTAGCATGCGGCGCATCGTTTCGATGCACCCTCGAGGTTGCTCATGCGGACACGAACCCTGCTCTCCTTCACAGTCTCCTCCCTTCTGGCTGTTTTCACCGTGATTGCCTGCGGGGGAGGCGAAAGCGACCTGAGCAATCCGAACGCGCCCGCGGTCCCAGCCCCCGCCTGCAACCTGGACTCGGACTGTCCAGAGGCAGAAGTCTGCATCGGACATGTTTGCCAAGCGCCGACAGCGTGCGTCTCCGACAACCAATGCACTCCCTCGGGAAAGCTGTGCAACAAGGACCTCGGCTACTGCGTGTTCTGCCTCGTCGACGCGCATTGCGAGGCCGATGAGCGTTGCGAGATGGGGGTCTGCACTTCTGGATCGGGGACCGGCGGAACCGGAGGCGCAGCCGGGTTCGGGGGTTCGGGAGGCACGGCGGGCAGCGGTGGCGTGGCGGGATCCGGGGGTACAGCGGGTACTGGTGGCGTAGCGGGTACCGGTGGTGTAGCGGGTACCGGTGGCGTAGCGGGTACCGGTGGCGTAGCGGGTACCGGTGGCGTAGCGGGTACCGGTGGCGTAGCGGGTACGGGTGGCGCAGCGGGTACCGGTGGCGCAGCGGGATCTGGAGGTACAGCGGGTTCAGGGGGCGCGACGGGCGGGTCGGGTGGTTGCCAACCCGACCCCACGACCTCACCCAGCCAAGGCGCTTGCGTCCCTGTCGGTGCCCCTGGGTATGAATGCAATCCGGTCACCAACGCCGGGTGCAACACCGGTTCTGCTTGCGACTACAGCGCAACAGAGGGCTTCCGATGCTTCTCGGGCACCAACATCACACCCGCCTGCGGTGCGTGCCATCCACTGAATGGTCCATTCTGCATGGGCGGATTCACCTGCGAGGGTGGCATCAACCAGTGCACTGCCTACTGCTGCTCCGACGGGGACTGTGCGGCTGGGACGACCTGCGTGATGCAACCCCCCACCTCGCTTGGCATCTGTCAGGCCGTGAGCACGGACCAGTTCTCTTCGTTCGCTTGGGGATGCACGCCGGGCTCCACGGATGAAGAACCGTGTGGCAACTGCGGCACGAAGACCCGCACGTGCGAGGCAACCGCGGCCTGGGGCGACTTCGGCCCATGCCTAGGCGGAGGGACATGCCCCGCAGGGGATACGCGAGAGCAAACGTGCGGCGTCGTGGGCTCCCAAACCTCCACGTGCAGCACCACAACCTGTGAATGGAGCAGTTGGGGGAACTGTGTCGAACCCAATCCCCCAGCCCTCGACGGCGGAAGCGGCGAGTTCGTCTTCCCCAGAGCCCAAGACGTGTCGGACCCTTCCATGGACTCATCGACCGGCTACCGCATGACCTACGTTGGATACTACGTCATGGGCAAGCGAACGACCTCTCTCGCGAGCGCCACATCGTTCCAGAGCACCGTCGTCTACAACAACTACCTCGCGAACAGCTACACATGCCGCGTGACGTACGACATCTACCTGAACGGCACCAAGATCGGCTCTGGGAGCGCAGGCAATCAGCAGAGTTCGGCCAACGTGACGCTTTCGTTTCCGCCCATCCAGGGCCCTACGTACGAGATCGTCTACGTCACTGTCGAACAGCCCTCTGAAGTGGGGTGTGGCGCGCTGTATCTCGACCAAGACGTGTCGGTCGTGACGTTGGAGTAGAGGTTACCGCGTAGGATTGGCCCACGTGCTCGTGCTCGTGCTCGTGCTCGTGCTCGATCCTTCAATACGACCAAGCCCGAGCCTGCCGACTCACATCTCACAAGCTTCCGCCCAGTGCCCGATCGCCAACCCGCGCCCAGGCTTGCCGTCCGGCCCTTCCCAGTACAACCCTCCCATCGTCCCCACCGCCGGCGCGTCCGTGCGCCACAGACCCGAGAACCGGCCCTCGCCGTACTCGCCGCGCAGACGGCCCTGGTGCGTCCCGTCGAGCCCCACGTACTTTCCGAAGAACACCTGCTCGCCCAGACGCTTCGAGTAGCCGTAGATGCCGCGCACCCGCCCGATATCGACGCCGTGGTCCTCCACCACGCGGAAGTGAAGCCGGCCGACCTTCGCACCCATCCGGCGGTAGCGACCGAAGAGGAACCCATCGCCGCAGCCCGGGCGGTTGGCGAAGGCGTAGAACGAAACGCCGTTCGCGCCGTCCTCCAGCGCCGTGTGACCGGCCAGCGCCGGAGCGATGTCCGCGAGCTGGATCGTCACCGTCGCCGCCTTGGTGGTGAGCACCAACGCCGCATCCTCCGTCTCCTGGAGCACGTGCAGCATGAGCCCGTCGACGTGGGGCAGCGTGTGCGAGACGAAGGAGGCCGTATCGGGGCTCGTGCGGGGCAGCAGCCGGTCGTACTCGTCGAACGCCATGGTGCGGTCGACGCGGAGCTTGCCACCGGTCACCTGGACGGACCCGGTCCAGTCCGTGGACGTCTGCGGGTCCACCCCGTCGTAGCGGGGCAGGTGGCCCCACATCACCAGGACGGAGAGCACGCGGGCACCGTCCGCGGGCTCGATGGCGGTGTCGTCGTCGACTTCGTCGAAGCTCGGGATGTCCGTGTACAAGGCCTCGTCCACGGCCTCGTCTGCATCGTCGAACCCACCGTTGTCTTCCTCCAGCGCGGCGAGCACGTCTTCCGTGGACTCGTGGGTGGGCTGGACTTGCTGCGTGCAGGCGGCGAGGGCGGCGGCAAACAGCATCAGGGAGGTGGACATCTTCGCGTTCATGGCGGTCTCCTTGTTCGGAAAGCCTTGTAGAGGGTTGAATTGCGTCGAAGCACTGCAGCGGCTATGCCAACGCCTCGCATGGAAGCCACCCTCACCCGCCCGCTCCAGCTCTTCGTTCGCGGAGGCAAGCTCTCCCTGGACGACGGACGCAGCTTCGACATCGGGACCGAGACGCTCACGATCGGCCGCGACGCCGCGTGCGACGTGGTGGTCGACGATCGGGAGGTGTCGGCGCTGCACGCGGAGGTGTCCGCGATCACGGAAGGGGTTCTGCTGCGCGACCATGGCAGCACGAACGGGACCTTCGTGGGGCCGGTGCGGGTACGCGAAGCCATCCTCGTGGACCACGCCGTCGTGACCGTGGGGGCGACGCGAATGACGTTCGTCCCTTCCGCGAAGCAGCGGGTGGACGTGGGGTACACGTCGAGGTTTGGGGAGTTGGTGGGCGCGTCGCCGAAGATGCGACGGGTCTTTCAGGTGCTGGAGCGCATCGCGCCGACGGAGCTGTCGGTGCTGGTGACGGGAGAGACGGGGACGGGCAAGGAGTTGGTGGCGCGTGCGGTGCACGGGGCGAGCGCGCGGAAGGCGGGGCCGCTCGTGGTGGTGGACTGCGGCTCGATCCCGGCGTCCCTCGCTGAGGGCGTGCTGTTCGGGCACGAGAAGGGTGCGTTCACGGGGGCGACGTCGCGGCGCAAGGGGGCGCTTGCCGAGGCACACGGGGGCACGTTGTTTCTGGACGAGCTGGGGGAGCTGCCGATGGAGCTGCAGCCCAAGCTGCTGCGCGTGCTGGCGGAGCGGCAAGTCCAGCGGGTGGGGTCGAACACCCCGGAGCCGATCGACGTGCGCGTGGTCGCCGCCACACGCAGGGACCTTGGCCGCGAGATGAACCAGGGCGGCTTCCGCAGCGACCTGTTCTTCCGCATCGCGCAGGTGCGCGTGGAGCTGCCGTCGCTACGCGAGCGCGCGTCGGACCTGCCCCTGCTCGTGGAGGCGATGTGCGAGAAGCTTGGTCGCCCGGAGGCAGCGCCCGTGGTGCGCGCGTGGGTGGCGCAGCACCGGGCCCACCACGACTGGCCCGGGAACGTGCGCGAGTTGATGAACGTGGTGTCGGTCGCGGCGGCGCTGTCCGACGACCCCGCGGCGATCGATGATGTCCTTTCGGTGGAGCGGTTGTCCCGCGAGCCACCCGAGCCGAACGCCGCCCTGCCAACGACGTCGTACGGGCAGGCGCGCCAGGAGGCGCTGCGTGCTTTCGAGCTCTCGTACTTCAAGGAGTTGCACGCGGCGAGCGGGGGGAACGTGAGTGAGATGGCGAGGCGTGCTGGCATGGAGCGCCACCATGTGCGGGCGTTTTTGCGGAAGCTTGGTTTGCGGGAGTAGGTGGGATCACCAAGGGATGTTGGCCGTGCCCAAGGTCGTTCTCTTGCGAAGGGATGTTGTCAGTGTGGCACGGCGTTGCCGTGCGCAAGGTTGGGCGCGACGATGTCGCGCCGCCACGGGCTCGGAAGTGTACCGCCTCGGTCCGTCACAAATCCGCATCCGTGCCCAAGGCGCTACCCAAGGTCCTTTGCAGTTGAGCAAGGGATCTTGTCAGTGTGGCACGGCGTTGCCGTGCGCAAGGCTGGGCGCGACGATGTCGCGCCGCCACGGGCTCGGAAGTGTACCGCCTCGGTCCGTCACAAATCCGCATCCGTGGCGACTCGGCAACGCCGAGTCCAGACCGGCACGGCAAGGCCGTGCCCAACGCCACCCAAGCCGTTCCTGGTTCGAATTCGCCTTCCGTGTTGATGTCTCGCCCTCCGCCCATCGTCCTCCCTAGAACCGCCCCCGGATCCGTACGTCCCCCCCCGTCGCCGTGGGCCCCCCCTCCACGATGACCGGCGCGTCGTCGAGATACCAGACCGTCAGCGCCCCCGTGGTGCCCGCGAACGCCACTGGAACCAGCCAGCTCAACCCGTACAGCGTCTTCGCGTTGTCGTAGTCGCTTGCTAGCTCATGCCGGCGGTCCACGCTCGTGGCCGGGTCCTCATAGTCGTTGCGGATGCCGAGCGCGTGACGCCTGGCGAGCCAAGGCACGGCGAGCGATGCGACCGTGACGCCGCCCGCGACGGCGATCACGTACGCGGGGAACGGTGGCTCGTGCACGACGGCAACCGCCGGCGGCTGTGCGGGAGGAGCGGGAGTCGCTGTCGGGGGTGGCGAAGCCGGCTCGGCAGGAGCATCGGCAGGACGCGTGGGGTCGACGTCGACCACCTGGCCTGCCTCGAGGGCGAACGCGATCGAGCGTTGCTTGGGCGTGTCGCGGTCGACGGTGACGGTGTGTTTACCGGGAGCGACGTAGGCGCAGAAGGCGCCGAGGCGGGGTTCTCCTTGGTCCACCTGCACGAGGCCTGGACGCGTGGAGGCGAGCACGCGGATACGCGCGTGAGAGGCAGCGAGGGCTTCCATGCGCGCGCGAGCGGTGGCCACGTTCTCTTGCACGGCGGGGTCGAGCGCGCCTTGTTGTGCGGCCACGTCCGCCTCGCGCAGGAAGACCTCGTAGCGCTCGGCGGCAAGGGTCGCGTCGCCGAGTTGTTCGTATGCCTTGCCCAGGTTGAACATGAGGCGATAGGCCTTCTCGTCGCCGAGTTGGCGGCGGATGGCCTCCCAGTACTGGATGGCGGCGTGGACGTCGCCGGCCCGGAAGCGTTCGAGACCGAGCTGGAAGCGCTCGCGGTAGGGCTCGAGGGGGTCGGGCTCCGCGAGCGCGGGAGCGACCGCGAGTAGCAGCGCCGCACACAGCGGCCAGCGGCTAGAACGGAGTCTCATCCAGACCATCGTCATGCCGTCGCGGCGGTTTGTCATCCCGTTCCTTCGGGGGGCGCGTCGCGCGCGGGGGCGGCGCGGTCGCGGACGGGGGCGACGACACAAGTGGTGGGGGCGCGGCAGCGGGGGGAGCTTCCGAAGAAGCGCTCGGAACCGGCGGCAAGAGGACCACGGCCGATGACCCCGAGGGGAGCGTGGGCGCCACCCGCGACGACCGTGAGAACGCAACGACGAAGGCGACGGCCCCCACGAGGAACGCGAGCCCGAGCAGCAGCATCGCGCGGGCACGCCGTCGCTCGCGAAACAGCATCGAGGGCCGGTCCTGGAAGGCCTCGATCTCCTCGAGGTACGGCTGCTGCCGACGCGCCTCCTGCTGGCCCAGGTGCAGCTTGCTCTCGAGCGCCTCGCGACGCCCTCGGGCCAGGTCTTCGACCCGCGCCGAAAGGGAACGGCGAAATCCGTCGCGGTCTCGATCCTCGGCGATCGCGCGCAGTCCCTCGGCGAGCTCGCTCGCGGTGGCAAGCCGCCCCGCCGGATCCCGGTGCACCAGCCGCGCGAAGAGCTCTCGCGCCTGCCCGGGGGCATCCCCCCACGCTTCGCGCAGGTCCGGAAAGCTCTCCATCGCCAGCTTGCGCAACATGTCGATCTCGTTGCCCTCGCCGAGCATGCGACGCCCGCTCAAGCACTCGAACAGCACTGCGCCCAGGGCGAACATGTCGCTTCGACGGTCGACAGGGTCCCCGACGGCTTGCTCCGGGGACATGTAGGGGACCTTGCCTTTCACGTCTCCCGTGCGCGTTCGCGCCCCATAGCCGAGCGCCTTCGCGATCCCGAAGTCCGTGAGCCGCACGTCGCCGTCGAACCCGATGAGGACGTTTTGGGGCGAGACGTCCCTGTGGACGAGCTCGAGTGGTGCGCCCGTGTCCGGGTGGCGAAGCTCGTGCGCGGCATGCAGGGCATCGCAGACCTCCGCGCACACGTGCAGGGCGAGGCGGGGCTCGAAGGGCGGCTGCTGGCGAGCCGCGGCCCGTCCGATGAGCGACGCGAGCGTCTCGCCGAGGACGAGCTCCATCGCGATGAAAGGCTCATCCTGCTGCCCATGCGCGAAGATGCGGACGACATTGGGGTGGTCCACGAGCGACGCGAGGCGCGCCTCGTCGAGGAACATGGTCCTGGCCTCGTCCGACGAGGCCACCATCGGCAGCAACCGCTTGACCGCGAGCACGCGCGCCTGGCCGCCTTCGTCGATGACGCGCTCGGCGCGCACGACCGCCACACCCCCGCGCCCGAGCTCGAACAGCGGTTGGAATGTCCAGGAGGGGTCGGCGCTTGCGACCATGGGGCGAGATAGTCTACACGATCGGTCATCATGCGGTCCCGTGGACGAACGACCTTTGCGCTGCGCCCTTGCTGGTTGCTCGTCGGCGCTGCGTTCGTCCCGGGCTGTCTGCCGTCGCTGGACCCGGCCCTGCTGCAGGAGGACGCCGCCACGGGGGTTTGCGTCGGCGGTACGCCCAACGGAACGCTGGAGCCGGGCGAGCTATGCGACGACGCGAACCTGCTCGAGGGCGATGGTTGCTCAGCTGGGTGCGAGCTCGAGTGCGCAGGGATGGTCGACCCGCAGACGGGGACTTGCTACTTCATTGGGTCACCAGACATCGAGCCGGTGAACGCGGCTTCGCGTTGCGAGGGGTTCGGGGGCGGTGCCGTGCCGCTCACCATCCGGAGCGACCTGGAGCGAGACCTCGTGAACGCGTGGCTCGGGGAGACGACGCTGACGCGCGTGCTGGCGGGGTTGTACGCGGACGCGAACCTGCGCACATGGCGTGCGGCGAGCGCGGACCAACCCGGGTGGAGTGCGGATCCGCCTTGCCCGGGCTGCTATGCCTGGTGGGCTGACGGGGAACCGCAGACCACGGAGGCGCGGCGCGTGGCCGTGATGGACAAGACGGACGGTTGGCAGTGGCGCGTGGGCTCGTTCCTCGAACGCTCAGGGCTGGTCTGCGAAAGGCCGCGCCCCGGTCGTCCCGTCGACCTGTGCGCTCTGCCTGACTGTGACCCGGCCAACACCTCCGAGTTCGTCGTGGGCGACTGGCGCTATCGCGTGCGGGAAGTGTCCGCCACCGCGCCGATTGCCCAGGCGGACTGCCGCGACTGGAAAGGGAACCTCGCGGCGCTGGACTCCGAGCAGGAGCGAGAGATGCTCGTGCGCTTTGCTCTCTCGACGCGATTCTGGATCGGGCTGTATCGCCAATCGGGACAGGCGTGGCAGTGGGTCGACGGCGTGTCGACCGAGCAGCGACCGATCCCGTGGTCGAGCGGGGCGATCGAGGACAACGAGCTGGCGGCGGTGCTGGGGGCGGGGCTGATGTTCGATACCCGGCTGGCGGAGGCGCAAAACGCGCTGACCCCGTTGCCCTACGTGTGCAGGAAGCGGGAGGCGGAGAGGTGACGCCTCGCGTTCCCCGCGACACGTTCGCTCTCGCTCCGCTATGCTCCGCCCCGTGGCGCGCGACTCCACCACCCTGACCGTATCTCGCCTTCGCCCTCGCTCGGCCGCCGGGCCACGGGTCGTCCCTGCGCTCGTCCTGGCCTGGTCCGCCACGGAACCCTGGCGGGTCGGCGAGGTCGCTCTGCTCGACCCCAAGCTCGGCCCTTTCGTGTTCGGCCGTGGCGACGCCCCCTCCGCAGGTGAGTCGTCCGTGGCGTTCGTACGGCAGCGACCCTCCGGACTCGAGCCCCAACCCTCTCTGCAAGGTCCCGGCGTCTCCCGACGCCAGCTCCTGCTTTCGCCGGGCAACGAACGCTCCTTGCACGTGAGGCGCGTCGGCCGTTGTCCGATGTCTGTCTCCGGCAACCTCGTCGAGGAAGCCGAAGTCGCTCCGGGTGATGTCCTCGAGCTTGACCAGCAGCTCACCTTCCTGTGCACAACCCGGCCCCTTCGGCTCCCGCCGCTGGACGCCTACCCCGATCATGCCGTCCCCCCGTTCGGCGAGCCCGACTCCCACGGCATCGTGGGCGAATCTCCGGCCGTGTGGCTCCTGCGCGAACAACTCGGCTTCGCCGCTGTGGCAAACCAGCACGTCTTGCTGCTCGGGGACAGCGGCGTCGGCAAAGAGCTCGCCGCCCACGCCATCCACTCCCTGTCGCCACGCGCGTCGAAGACCCTCGTCGCGCGCAACGCCGCCACCTTGCCCCCCGGGATCATCGACGCCGAGCTGTTCGGCAACGTGCGGGACTACCCCAACCCGGGCATGCGCGAGCGGCCGGGGATCATCGGCGAAGCCGACGGCTCCACGCTGTTCCTCGACGAGATCGGGGAGCTGCCCCAGGACATGCAAGCCCACTTACTTCGTGTGCTCGACGCGAACGGCGAGTACCAGCGGCTCGGTGACGCGCGTACGCGACGTGCCCAGCTCCGCCTCGTGGCTGCCACCAACCGCGATCCGGACGAGCTCAAGCACGACCTGCTTGCGCGTCTCACGTTGCGGGTGAGCATCCCGGGGCTCGACCAGCGTGGGGAAGACATTCCGCTGCTCGTGCGGCGTTTGGTGCTCCGCGCGGCGCAGGCTTCTCCACCGCTCGGCCAGCGTTTCCTGGAGGGCTGGGACGGGAAGCACGGCGAGCCACGCATGGCCCAGCGGCTGATCGGAAGAATGCTTCGCATTCGTTGCGACCACCACGTGCGTGACCTGGACCAGATGCTCTGGCGCGCCATGTCGACAAGTCGCGGGAGTGTGATCGACGACACACACGAGGTGCAGGAGGGGTTTCCCGTGCAGGCCGGTGCGATGGATGCTGCGCGCGTCGAGCCCTCGGTCGACGAGATCCGCGAGGCCCTGCGATCGCAGGATGGGAACGTGACGCGGGCGGCCCGCGAGCTGGGGCTTCCCAGCCGCTTCGCGCTCTATCGCCTCATGCGCAAGCTCGGGGTTTCGTGAGGACGGCTACTTCCAGATCGGGGCGACGTGGGGCACGACCTGCGCCTGGGACAGCACGCATGTCGGGCAGTCGTTGGCGAAGACGAAGGGACGGCGCTTGGCGATGCGACACGAGGACATCCAACCGAAGGTGTTGTCGGCCGTCGACACGCGGAAGGCAGAGACGGTCGGGGCGTTGGTGCGCAGGATGCTCGCATTCTCGGACGCGCCCGCCACGCCCGTGGGGTGCCCCTCGTAGCTGACGCTCGGGCTCGAGAAGTGCTGAACGCGTACGCAATCGAAGCCAGCGTTCGAACACTGATTGTTGTACGCCATCACCGTGCGGAATCGGTTCCCGAGGTCCACGTGACCGTGGGCGTTCGCGGGCCCCGTGTTGTCCGCTACCCGGTCGTGATGCAGGCCGAACAGGTGCCCCAGCTCGTGCGGGAACGAGTGGTTCGCCGAAGAACAGCTCAGCTTGATCACCGCGACCGCGTCCACCTGCGCCTCGGGCGCCGGCGTATCCATGATCATGCCCGCCCACCCGCAGTACGCCCCTCCCGCCGTCAGCAGCACGGCAATGTCCGCTCCCGTGTTGTCTCGCTGCGTGTGCACGTCGTCGAGATGTCCGTCGGTCTTGTTCTTGAGACGGGTCAGGTTCGTTCCCATGTCCGCCTCGGTGTACGTGTACTTCTTCTGCCCCACCAGGTTGACGCGTACGTTCACCCCGCTCGCCGCGAGCGCGGTGTTGGTGTCCTCGATCGACAGCACGATCTCCTGCGCCATGGCGTCCGCGCCCCCGGCTTGCGTCTCGGCCGCTGCGGTGTACGCAACGAAGACGTCGACCTGTGTGTTGGGGTTGGGCAGCGGGTGGCAGATATCAAGCTTGTTGCCCTGCACCCGCGTCATGATGTTGGGAGCCTCCTGAGGCAGGAGCGCCAAGTTCACCTCCTGCGTGACGAGCGTCCCGTCCGGCCGGCTCCGGATCTTGTACACGGTGCTGCCGCTCTGGATGTTGCCTATCACCGTGTTCCCCTTGGCGATCAGGAACGCCGAGCTCTTCGGAGCCCCCTTGACGACCCCTTGCCATACCGTCGCGCCCTCCTTCGTTGTCCTCGTATCCTTTCGCGTGAGCTCCAGGGTCACTCCGGTGAACGGGCTCACCCGCATCGCGGTCAACGCAGGCAGCTTGGACGCCACCGACACTCCGCTCACCTTCGTCTGGGCACGCACCGACGTTCTCACCACTCCCGGTCCGGGAAGCTGCAACATCGTGGGCGGGGTCGCCGTGTCGTTCAAGGAGACCACACCGGTCTGCCCCGTCGCGTCAGACGCAAAGCCGAGCCCTAGCCCAAGCGCAAGCAAGAAGAACGAACCGCTCCGTCTCGTCATGTGTGACATCCTTACCTCCCAATGCAGATAGCCCACTCCGCACTACGTCGATCGGGCGGACTATATCACAGTGGCAAGGACGAGGATGATCCGCGTTCTCCCATCCAACCCAAGCTCGTTGCGTTTCGATCACCGGCAGTCGTCCGCCACAAACTCGCTCCCAATCGTTCCCGCTCCGACATGCCACCGCGCGGCGCCATCCATCCTCACGCGATAGTCCACGCTCGCGCCGAATTTCGTGCGCGATGTCCCCGCAATCGATCGGAACCGCCCCACAGCGTCGGGCGTCGCACACCGAGGCGTCGAAACAAGCGGCTCGTCACACCTGCCCAGCGGTATCTGCGCGGATAGGCCTCGATCGTCCACCGAGACCACGATTGTGCATCGCCCCTCGTATCGCACGTTGTCCGGGTGCGATGCCGGCGGCTTCGACGCCTCCGGGGACCGAAACCAGTACGTCGCACCGCCCCCATGCATGCCGAGCAAGTCCACGCGGCGCCCTTGCCAGACGCCTGTCGCACTCAGGCTCGTCAGCCTCGCGTCCGGAAACACTTCGCGGGCTCGCGTGAACGCGGTCGACAGGAACGCGTCAGGGTCGAAGGCTCGCATGTCCACCCCGTCGGGTAGAGGTCGTGGCCCCGGGTGCCAGTCCGGCTCTGCGTCCGGCGCAGGGCGCGGTGAGGGCGCGGCGGTGGGGGGCGACGCGGCTTCGGGCTTCTCCTCTTTGACGTCATGCGCTCTCATCCAGAAGACGCCTCCAGCCAGGACGAGCACCGCTGCCCCGCCGGCCCCGAGGACCCCCAGGAGTCCGGACCGGGACGTCCTCTGCCGTGGCAACGCCCCAGGAACGCGACCGGTCGTCTCCCGAGACGGCATCGCCCCCGAGACGGAGAGCGGACTGAGCGTTTCCGGCAACTCGGCCGCCTTGGAGGAACGCTCGGACGCCTGCGTCGATGCCCCACTGCTCGCTGCGGGCAAGGTGCGATCCCGAATCGCGCGCCGCATGAACTCGGCCGATCCAAAGCGCGCGCCCATGCGCTTGCGTGTCGCCTGACGCACCACGTCCCCCAGCGGGCCCGAAAGCACCTTGGGGTTGATCGCCAGGTCCGCGTCCATCGCTTGGAGCGCCACCGCCTGCGTCTTGCTCGACGCCTCCACCACCGCTTCGCCGGTCAGTGCCTCGGCCATCACGAGACCGAGCGCGTACAAGTCCGTGGCGGGAACCACGGCCCTCCCCAGGACCTGCTCGGGCGCCATGTAGCGCGGCGTGCCGAGGACTTCCCCTTCGCCCGTCAGGTCGTCGTGGGTGATGCTCACGTCCTTCGCGACACCGAAGTCCAGCACCTTCACGAAGTCCCGCTCCCCCGCGAAGTCGCAGAGCATCAGGTTCGAGGGCTTGATGTCACGGTGGACGATACCTGCCCCGTGCGCTTCCTCGAGCGAAGAGAGCACCTGGGTCGCAAGCCTCATGACCGCGACCGTGTCCATCGGTCCCGATCGCTCGAGCCGGGCCGCCAGCGTCTCGCCCCGAAGAAGCTCCCACACCAGGAACGGCGTGCCCTCCTCCACTCCGCCGTAGTCCAGGAGGCGCACCGTGTTGGGGTGCTCGAGGCGCTTCGCGATCTGCGCCTCGCGAAGAAACCGCGTCAGCACAGCTTCCGCCGACCGGTGCCTCATCACCTTCACCGCCACGGAACGATCGAGCCGGACCGCATGCGCCCGGTACACGTCCCCATAGCCACCGCCGCCGAGCCACTCCTCGACCCGGTACTGCTCCGATAGCAAGGTCCCCGCCGCGATCCGGCGATGACTCGGCTCGGTCATCTCTCCACTCCTGCCAACGTCCGCATTCTGTCTCCTCGCGCCTCCCTCTCCTACGGGCCCGCTCGCGAACCCCTTCCTCCCACCAACTACCACGAGACAATGCTCTGCATCGCGGGAACTGACCCACGGACCTGTGCGCGCACGTGCGGTTCACCGTGCGCACGGCCGACCGCACACTTCCTTCCACTCCCATGTCCCCCGCATCTCGCATCCCGCGTCGCCCTCGATGTTGGTATGTCTCTTGAAAATAGGTTCTCATGACGCCCGAATCATTCCCCAAGGAGGTGTACCCGTGAGAACCCATCGCGTGACGTCCGCTGGCATCCTTCTCCTTCTCGCAAGCGTGAGCGCATGCTCTCCCGCCGACGAATCCTCGTCCGGCCCCGACGCCGGCACCGGGGGCAGCGGAGGTACGAACGTCAGCGATGGTGGTCCCGACGCCCCCGACGCAGCCGCGGGACAGGGCGGATCCGCCGGAGAGGGCGGCTCCGGAGGAACCGGTGGGGCCAGTGATGCCGGTCCCGACGCCGACAAGCCCCTGCCTGGAACTGGGTGCCCCTCCACCTCCGGCTTCCACGTCACCGGACGCGTTCGTCTCACTTCCCTGCACGCAAACCCCGAGCCCACCGGCCCCAGCGTCGTCGTCAAGGTGCCTTGCGGCCGAGAGACCTCAGACCCTTCCAAGGCCACCTGCGGTCAGGCCCCTGCGCTCGTGTTCCTCTGCTCCGTCCCAGATTGCTCCGCTCCCGGTGACCCCATTCGCAGTCACCTCGAGCCGGATGCCTCTCTCCAACAACCCAGCTTCGACTCCGTGGCGTTCGAGTTCTGCGGTGTCGAGGCCGGCACCCACTACATCCTGCCCTTCGTCGACCACGACGAGTCCAGCACCGTAACCAACTTCGACTGGACCATGGGCATCAAGAACCTCGCCAATCCCGCTGTCACCTGGCCCGCGCGCGTCCATGGTTACGAGCTCGACGTGCAGGCCGATGTCGCCCTCGGCGAAAGCTTGGTCCCCACCAACCCGGAAGCCTCCCCGGTCGTCATCGACTACTTCCACTACGAGCACCCCACGCCCCCGTGGACCGCAGAGTCTGCATGGCTGTTTCTCGCCTCGTCCTTGCACCCCGACGTCGCCCCCAAGAGCGTAGGCATTCGCGCGCTCGATCTGGCGTCGACGTCGGAGGTGGACCAGGTCTCCGCCTCAGGCGGTATGGACGGGCTCGCCCTCGCCGACCCCGACGGCGTTCGGTACGAAGGCGACCTCGAGAAGCTCGCCTTCCACGATGGCACCGCGTTTCTTGCCACCGGCATCACGGGCGGCGTCATCCTCACGGTGCGCTTCGGCGCGGACGGGGCGATCACCCAAGGCCACAGCATCGACCTGCGAGCGAGTGGCTTGACCCTCGGCCCCGCCGACGTGATGCACCAGGGCGTCGTGGTGGAATCTCAAGGAAAGCAGTTCCTCGTCATCGCGAACGCAGAGTCTCCCGGCAAGCCCTTGCCCCATCAACCCGCCAACCCCCTGCTCGTCGTGGACCTCTCGGGCCTCGCGTCCGGCGACGTCACCACCGCGACCGCGATCAACGCAGCCGCTCTTTCCGCGCTCGACAAGGTCCGGTTCGACGAGCTATCGACCGCGGGAGGTGTTCTCTTCGCTGCCGAAACGGGTGCCAACAGTCGCGCACGCCAGACCGACGGTCTCAATCGCCTCTGGGCCATGACCCTCGACGCCTCCGGCGCCATCGCCTCGCACCATGTCTACGACGGTCCGACGTACAATGCGGAGGGCGACGTGTCCGAGTGCGGGAGCAATCCCCCGTACCGTCGTGCAGGCCTGTGGGTCGGGACCTTCGCGGGCGAGACGCACGCGATGCTTGGGAGCTTGCGAACGCTGGCGGTCTGGAAGTTCCCCGGCAACGACCCGGCGGCAGGACAGCGCATCCAGCAGGGAAGTGGCGTCAACGCGTTCGACCTTCGCCTCGACGACTACTCCGTGGGCTTCAGCCTCATGCGCCCCAGCCCCGATGGCAAGAAGCTGTATGTGTTCGGGGACTGCAAGAGCCGGTGGCTGGCGGTGCGCCCTCCGGATTGGGCCGGAGGGCAGGGGACACGGACGCAATCGCGTCGCCGCATCGCCGTGCTGGACCTCGAGAGCGCGGACGCAAGCGGGTTGCCCGAGGTGGACCTGACCGTCGGCGACACCACCACCGCGCCCGACCTCGTCCGGGAGAGCCTCTCGTCGCCCGACCAGACCCTCGACCCGGACCGCGTCCGGGGGATCGGCATGGACTGCCGGGGTGTGCTCTGGAATCTGTACGATGTGTTCGGATACCAGAATATCGCCGGCAACACCTTCGGCTCGGACTGCATCATCAACCGCGCCGCGGACGCCGTGGTGACCGACCATCACATCTATGTGGTGGGCGAGGGGTCCGTCGGGTTCGGGACCACGGGACTTGGCGTGGCCTCGGAGCTTTGGGTCCTGGACCTGGCACAAGGGCGGGAGGTGCTCGACCCTTCCTGGTCCTGGTTTTACGAAGGTTCGGCCTACGAGACGCACTACGGCTACTTCGGCGCGACCCTCGGGGACAGGGCCACGGTCGAAACCACGAAGGGCCTGTTCCTCGTGCCCAAGCCGTAGCTCGCTCACCAATCTCCCTCCCACGGCAGCGTTGACATGCTACTACCGTCGTAGTAATAGCAGGTGCCGTGGAAACGCCCAAGCTCGGCCCGCTGGAGATTCGCGTTCTCGGTCTGCTCGAGGACCACACGCCCCGCTCCGTGACAGACATTCAGCACGAGCTCGCGGCTGGCAGCCAATCCCTCGCCTACACGACCGTCATGACGGTGCTCACGCGGCTTCACCAGAAAGGTGTCGTCGCTCGCGTGAAGCAGTCGCGCCGCTATCTGTACACCACGTCGACGAACACCGGCGCCGTCAAGAACGGCATCATGACCCGCATCCGGCAAGGGTTGTTTCCAGGCAATCGTCTCCGCCCCATCGTCACGCTGCTCGAGGACGAAGACCTCTCCTGCGATGAGCTGCGCGCTCTTCGCCGCGTCATCGACGAGCGCTTGGGAGGCAAGTCGCGATGAGCCTCGAAGTGATCGTGAGCTTGCTGGTCAACTCCGTGGGCGCGTTCCTGCTCGCGACGATCCTCGCGCTTGGCGTGGTGTTCGTGCTGCGCGTTCGCGACGGGCGGCTGCGGGTGGCGCTGTTGTCGCTTCCCTTTGCTAAGCTCGTGTTCGACCTGGCGCGCGGCGTGCCTGACACAGCCTTCTTGTGGGCCGGGCCCATGGTCCCCGAGACGCGTTCGGTACTCGTCGGCGTGGGGATCGGAGCGCCGTTCGCGCTTCGGCTGCACATCGTGATGCGAGCCCTGGCCCAGGGGCGCGAGTATGCGCTGAGCGTAGGCGACTACGTTGTTGACGCCTGTCGACGCGCCGACCCGCTCTGCTTGCCGCTGCTCGCCTGCGCGCTCTGCCTTCCTGCGTCCATGTTGCTCGCGCGACGATGCTGGGGCACCGTGGTATTCGAACGCGAGCGGCGACGACTCCGGCTCCAGGCCAGCCGTGCCCGCCGCGTTCGGCTCGGGCTGCGCGTCGTCGACGTCTACGAGGGGCCAAGCCCCCACCCAACGCCGTTCTCCGGCGGGCTGGTCCGCCCCTACGTGTGTATCCCCGATCCCCTCTCGACCCGTCTGTCGGCGGCGGAGCACTGCGCGATTCTGGAGCACGAGTTGGCCCACGTTCGCACCTACGACGTCTTGGTCCTGATGTGGATGGGAATCCTCTCGGATCTGTTCTGGTTCGTCCCCGGCATCCGCGTTCTCGCACGCCACGTCGCGCACGCATGCGAGCTGTGCGCGGACGACGAAGTCGCTCGACGGGGCGCCCAGCCCGTGGCCCTTGCCTCCGCCCTCGTGCTCGTCGCCCAGACGGTGCGCCAGGCGAATACCTTCGCGCCGATCGCCACGGCTGCGCCCCATCGTAGCCACATTGCGCAACGAGTGGACCGGCTGCTCGCGGCCACGACACCGGTAAGCGGTAGTCGATCGCGGCGCATCCTTCGAATCGCGCTGGGGTGGTTCGTCTTCGCGGTGACCGCGCAGACGATCATGATTTCGGCCCTGGGGGGCTCCTACTGATTGAACGCTCGCAGCGGAGCGTTGGCCACGCGTTCTTAAATACTACAACCGTCGTAATTGCATTCGCTCGAAGGGAAACCGTTCCATGAAACTCAGACTGCCCTCCACGCTACTCGCCCTCGTGCTCTTTTCAGGTTGCGGCCGCTCGATGCCCAATGTGCAGCCCGTGCGCCCCGCGGCGCTGCGGTCCGACACGCCGCTCTCGCTGCCCTTGGTCCTCGAGCTACAACCCGGCGACCGCATCCCCGTCGACCTGCGTGTCGACGGAGACTTGATGCAGATTGACCCCGGCGCGGAGGCCCCGACCGTGGTGGTCAAGCGTAGATTCTTCGTTCTCATTCAGCAGGACGAGCCTCCGCGAATCAGCCTGGATGGCAAGACGCTGGGCGACGTTCACGGGGCGATCGGCGTCGGGCTCGGCGTCCATCCCGACCGGGGTGTTCGGGCCACCGTGGGCCTGTCGACGTCGACCCCCGCTCATTGACCTCGCCGTGCATTCCCAGAGCGGTTTGGGAACGTTGACGACAGGGGGGGCAGGTTGTGCCACTTGCTGCCACAGGGATCAGTCCCGAAGTCCGGCTTGGGAGGACTTGGAGGAACAGGACGCCGTTGGGGATCGCCAGACACCCCAGGAGAAGGGACATGCCGCAAGCCAACATGGCGCGGGTGGACCTCCGAAGACGATGGCATTCATATTGCTGACGCTGGCGAGCATGAGACCCGACCTCCTATGGGTGACCTGCGCCCTCGTTGCTGTGCTCGGAGGATGCAGTGCTTCCGACGAGGCAAACGCGTCACGTGGCGAGACAGGCGGGACGGGTGGTGGCGCGGCTGGGGACGCGGGGGATGGCAGGCACCCCAACAGCCCCGATACTTTCGTCGGCACCGCCGTTGTCCACTTCGAAGAGGTCACGTTGCCCGAAACGGCGCTTTCCTTCATGCTTGCGTCAGAAGGGGTAGCCGCGCGGCTGGACGTGCGACAGGCCTATCCGCGCGAGACGGTGGCTTCGGGCCCCGGGCCTTCAGCGGCGAACCCGCAAGCCTCCGCCTGCTTCAGGCGACAGGCGATTCGCCGTTGCTCTCGCCGGAGCCATCGTCATACCATGCGGTTCATCTGAAAAGCCTCTCGTCGTGCTTGTTGGGCCTCCTGCAACCCCTTCAAACACGCTGCTTTTCAGATGGATTCCCGCTAACTGCTTCGCAGTTCGCTTGTTCAAGGTCTACAATACGTGCCCCCACGCCTCGACTTCGCCTAGATCCCAGTAGTCGTCAGAGATTCCCGCCGTAATGGTGCACTTGATTCGCTGAACCACGACGGGGCCGCCGCCAGTCGCCACGACGTCGAATCCCTGTGGCGTCTCATTCGGTTGTAGAGGCGAATCGAGGAGGAGAGACCACGATAGGCTACCCTCCTCCTTGCCCCAGAGCTTGAAGCTTTTGGCGTAGTACGGACCTTCGCCGCTGCCCTCCTCGCCGTAGTTCTGTACCACGAAGCGCTCCAGCTTCGCGCTTCGGCCTCCCTTGAAGGTGAACTCGAAGGCTTCGGGACCGGGCGTTTTCCCCTTGTCCACAGACCCCCAGCTCGCGCGGGCCGCCTCTGGCGAGTATCCGTACGCGTGCTCACCGTCGTGGATGTTCGTGTGATTCCAGTACCCAGGCTCGCAGTCGCTTGGAAGATTCGACGGGTCGCAATACTCGCTCGTGAATGACTCGAGCACACCGCCGTTGGACGGGTGCAGCAAGTTGATGACCGAATCAGCGTCGCTCGATGCGTCTGCGTCGCTCGACCCCGACTCGCCACCGTCCGCGACGTAAGACTGCGACACGCATACCGCGTTCAGGCATACCTTTCCCGTTGCACAAGCAGGCGGTCCGACCGCCCCCTCGGCCCGACAGTTGACCGTCGTGAGCTCCGTTTCACCTACCACGATCTGGCAGGCCGCAACGCCTAACAACGCGAAACCAAGCCACGGTAACCACCCGCGCATCAACGCTACATTCTTCATGCTCGGCTCTTCCGGTGTGCTGGCGGCGCCCAGGAACGAGGGGTCGGCCTCGTGAGCCTTGTCGTCGAGCTCCCTCTTCCCAGGGCGCTGCAGACGGAGGCGCCTGGGAGTGAGATCGGGAAGAACCAGAGACGAAGCACACGCTCAGTATGAGAGATCACGCGCGGTCATTGCAAGGGGGCCCACGTACCTGACCAGCGGATGACGCGGTGGGGGTACCAGGCTCGCGAGACGCGCACGAAACTGCACAGGGGCCATCAGCAAGTGGGGCTTTTTGCCACGGGAGAGGGCCACCGTCGAGACCACCAAAGGCCTGTTCCTCGTGCCCAAGCCGTAGCTCCCTCACCAATCTCTGTTCCCGTTCCGGTGGCGAGTTGCTACTTTGCCCAAAGGAACGGGTCCCGTGATCATTCTCCCCGCCTACGCAATCGGTGCCAGCGAGCTTCGTTGCTGCCTCAGGACGTTGAGCGACCGAGGCCTGCTCGACCGCGTCCTCCTCGTGGCCGATCCGGCCTCGCTCGACGCTGATTCCCCCCCTGCTGCGATCGCCGATGACATGTCCGACCCCGCTCGCGTCATCGACCGCATCGCCGCCTGGGGCCGAGACCACAACACGGCCTTCGACGCCGTCGTGGGGATCGACGAGGAGCTCCACTTCTCTCTGTCGCGCGGCATCGCGAGCCGGTTCGGCCTGGCGTTCCACCCCGAACGCACGTGCCTTCTGGCCTCGAACAAGTACCTCTGCAAACAAGCGTTCCTCCAGCACGGTGTTCCCACCTCCCCGTTCGTGTTGGTCTCGGAGCCGGACCTCGAAGCAGCCGCTCGCGTCGGCTACCCCAGCGTGCTCAAGGTGATGTCCGGGACCCAGAGCCAGTTCCTCTTCCGCAACGATACGCCGGAGGACTTCGTCACCCACCTCGGCCGCATGACCAAGGCCGCGCGAGACACCCGAAAGGACCCTCGCTTCGACCCCCAGGTCCTATCCCCTTCGGGACAGACTCTCGACCCGCGAAGCCAGTTTCTGCTCGAGTCGTTCGTCCCCGGCACCGAGTACAGCTGCGACTTCCTCGTGCGCGCGGGTGCGGTCGACCTCGTGCGGGTCACCCGCAAGATCCCCGGGCCCGTGCTCGGCATCTTCGGCGGCTACCTGCTGCTCGACCCCTCCTGCCTCGACCGCGAAGGCTTCGACCACGCGACGTTGCTCTCCCTGTGCCGCGGTATCGCGCGCGCCTTCGAGATCTCCGACGGCTTGTGCATGGTGGACTTCAAGGGTGACGCCGGCCGGCTCACGGTGCTCGAGTCCTCCATTCGCCCCGGATTCAGTGCCTTCAACCACCTGATGTACCAAGTCTACGGCTACACCTCTCTGGCCCTCATGACCATGGCCGCCATGAACGAACCAATCACGCTGCACCCTCCGGCCGCCGCCGGCGCCGTCGTCTACCTCGTCGCGCCCCCCGGTGCCGAGAAGGCCCCGATCGACACCTCTCGCCTTCTGCACCGCGAGAAGGAACTCGGCATCACAGCCTTGCACTTGTTCGACGTCGAAGGCTCTTTCTCCGAAGTCGATCCGACCCCTTTGCTTCGCGGCTACGTGCTGCTTCGCCAATCGAACAGGGATACCCTCGAAGCGACCGTGGCCGCCGTCCACGCGAGCGTCGACTACGGAGATGCATGAAGGGGGACGTGTGAGCCGTCTGCAGGACGAGGCCCGGAGAGTGCTCGAGCAGCGCATCGAGGCCGCGGACCCGTCCGTGTTCGACGACGCCATTCGGGGGCTCCCCACGGAAGCGATGCTGGAGAGCGTGCGGGTCTTCGGCACGCCTCAGTATTTCCTGAACGTAGCCGCTCTGCGCGAGCGCGCAGCCTTCTTTCTTCGAACGATGCGCGCGAGCATCCCGCACTGCCACGCCTTCTACGCCTTCAAGTGCAATGACTTGCCCACACAGGTGCGTGCCGTCCAGCAGGAAGGCTTCCACGCCGACGTCGCTGGGCTCTTCGAGCTGCAGCTCGCCCTGAAGCTGGGCTTCGAACGCATCCTTTTCAGCAGTCCCGGCAAGAGTCGCGAAGAGCTCGCCCTCGCCGTTCGGCACGCGGACCGCGTGACGATCCTCGTGGACAACTTCCGCGAACTGCGACTGCTCTCCGAGACGGTCGGCTCGCGACGCCGCAAGCGCGCGGTTCGCATCGGCTTCCGCCTCCACTTGCCCACGCCGCACGGTCGGGCCTGGTCGAAGTTCGGCTTCGCCCTCGAGGAGTTGCCCACCGCCATCGAGCTCGTGGATGCTTCGCCCTCGCTCTCCTGGGTTGGGCTTCACGTCCACGCAAGCTGGAACAAGAACCCGGACCGGTACGTCGAGCACCTCGAGCGCATCGCCGCGTGGCTGACAACCCACGCCCGCCGTCGCGCGCGTGAACTCCACTTCATCGACCTCGGGGGAGGCTTCTACCCAGAAGAACAGGCGAGCTTGCTCAAGTCCGAAGCCAAAGGCGTGCTGCTCGACTTGATCGCCGCCCGCCTAGGCGATCCCCACGCGCATCTCGACCCAGGGTTCGATCCCCTTGCTTTCTCCCTCACCCCCGTCGAACCCCTCGAGACCTTCGCGCAGCACATCGGGGACTGTGCGCATCGCGTGCTCGAACCCCTCCACCCCGGCATGCAGGTCTTCTTCGAGCCAGGCCGCTTCATCGCCACCCGCGCGACCACCATCCTGCTCACGGTCACCGCGGTGAAAGGCGCCAGCGTGATCGTCGACGGGGGCATCCAGATGCTCGGGGACTACAAGTTCCACGAGTACGCTTTCGCCCCGGTGGTGAACCTGACCCGACCCTCGCGACAGTGGCGGCGATGCACCCTCTACGGTCCTCTGTGCGACCCGCACGACCTGTGGGGCTTCTCGTACGCCGGGGAAGAGGCGCGCGAAGGCGACGTGCTCGCCGTCCTCGATCAAGGGGCTTACACCTTCTCCTCGGCCTGGCGCTTCATCAAAGCCATCCCGCCCTACATCGCGTTCGACGGCGGCAAGCTCTTCGAAGCCAAGAAGGGCGAAACATTCGCGAACCGCTACGCAGGGTGCAAGCTCTGATTGCCTCTTAGTGCAGGCGCACGCAGCGGATGCCCCGTTGTCCACTGCGCGACGTCGGCGCGTCACTTGCTCGGGCCAACGACGTCACGTCCTGCGCGGAGGAGGTGAAGTCTCCGCCCCGAATGGACCGATCCGTTCCTGTGAGGGCAGCGCAGTTCTCGCAGGGGACGACGTACGTGCTCGCGAAGGCGTCGAGGGTCCATTCCGCGACGTTGCCGGCCAAGTCTGCGTGGCCCCATAGCCCATTGCCGGCAGGGGACCGGGACCCGACGTCGAGCAGGTCGAGGAAGGCACACTCCGCCGCGACGGAACCATCTCCCAGGCAATCGTACGCCGCGTAGGTGCCATCGATGGTGCCGCCCCACGGGTAGACACGCTGCTCGTCGCCGCCCGCAGCGGCGAGGTTCCACTCGGCTTCCGTGGCCAACCGCCCTCCATCCCAGGCGCAGAACGCGAACGCCTCGTACCAAGTCACGCAGACGATGGGCAGGCGCTCGTGCGTCGACGCGCTCGGAGTCCACGTGGCGTACGTCGCGTCGCATGCCAGGTCCGTCTGCAGGGTGGCCGTCGAGGTCGACAGGTTCCCGTTCCACGAGCTGTTCCACCCGCTGCCCGGAACGGCCGGGTGCGCCCCTACTCCCGCGGCTGGCGGCTTGGTCTGCGTTCCGAATCCCCCCGCAACGAATTTTCGGAACCGGCCCACCGTCACCTCGAACACATCCAACCGGAACGCGTCCACGGTGGCAGGCGCAGCCGGGTCGTTGCTTCGATCGTACGTGCCCGTCTCCACTACCCCTGTCGCACAGCAACTCGCGCTCCCCTCTCCACAGTCCGTCCCGGTCCCCGCTGTCGACGTCGCACAGCTGGCTGCAAGGCACGTCCCGTTCGCCGCTTGGCACGCCGCGTTCGACACGCAGGTCTGTACCGACGTCCAAACCTGGCCATCCACGGCACATTGCTGCAGCGTCGCCCCCGCACACTGCCAGGCTCCGGCCTCGCACAGATCGCACTGCCCTCCGATTGGGTCGCAGATCTCGGACTGGCCGCAAACCTCGACCTGCGACCACCCGTTCTGGTTCGCGTTGCAGACGCGTAGCTTCTTGCCGTCACAGGAATACTCCAACGGGTCGCACACGGGCGCGACGCATTGCGCGTTGGCGACGTCGCACAGGGCCGCGGTGGCGCACGTTTCCTCTGTGTCCCAGCCCGTTCGGTCCGTGTTGCAGGTCTGCAAGGTCGCCCCCTCGCACCGGTGCTGCCCGTCCGCGCAGGCAGGCGTCCCGCATTCCCCGGCCTGGGCATCGCAGAGCGCCGCGCTCGCACAGGTCGCCACCGCAGTCCACCCCGTCAGGCTCTCCCGGCACTGCTGCAGCACCTCCCCTTCGCACCGGTAAGCGCCCGCTGAGGGACAGCCTGCCGGGCTGCACATCCCCCGGATAGCATCACATAGGTCCGCCGTGTCACAGATCGCAACCTGCTCCCACCCGCTCCCGGCCGTGTTGCACTTCTCGAGCGCCGCCGCCATGCAGCGGAACGATCCCGCCTCGCACGCCACGACCGCGTCCGCTTCCTCCGTCGCGTCGCTCTGTGGCGCGTCCGTTTGCGGCGCGTCCGCCTGCACGTCGCTCCCCGCGTCCGGTCCTTCGTACAGCGGTGTCCAGTCCTCGATGCCCGCGATCTGCGCGCACCCCGCCAGCGAGAGCGTCGCCCAGCATGCCGCACCCTTCGCGACCAGCACCGTTCTCATGGCTCCACGCTTCACGGCATGCCTCCCTAGAAAACCCCTCGCATCCCGATGCCCGCCACCCCCGGACCGATCTCCGGAGCCACCCGCACCACAGCCGCCGGCTGCTTTGGGTTCTCCCGGCTCATCTCCCCCATGAGCAGGACCGCCCCCACGCCTACGCCAACCAACCCCAGCCCAAAGGTCACCGTGGACACCGTCGCCGCCTGCTTGGCGTCGTCGCGCAACTCGCCTCCCTCGGGATTGCATGCCGTCCCAACGCAGTGCTCTTTCGACGCGTCGTTCTTGGAGATCGCTCGCAGGCCGAAGTAGCTCCCCACCCCCAGCAGCAATACCCCGGCTCCCCCCACGACAGCCCCAGGGACGAGGTTGGGCTCGCGCTCCGCGTTCTCCATCGGAGCTTGTTCTGGCGTCTTCTGCTCGACCACCGGCTGCAACGCGGGGACACGGATCGTCAACGATGCGCCCTTCGCCAGATCCATCTGCACCGACCAAGGTTGGAACCCAGGGGCGCGGGCGACGATCTCGATCGGCCCAGGGTCCTTGGGCACGCCCGCCTCCCATTCCTCCTCCGGAATCACGCGGTCATCGCACGTCAGGACGAACCCTCTCGGCATCCCAGTGCCCTGGATGCGCACCCGGGACAAGGAACCCTCGAGAGCGGCTGCGCGCTCGCGCGCCACTTTCGCCCGTGGGGCGTCTCCGCCCTTCTCCGCCATCTCGGCCGCCAGAAGGTACGTCTGCCACGCCGTCGCTGTGCGCTCTTGCATCTCCCGGCAGTAGGCGAGCAACCCGAGCGTCCCAACCGCAGGCTCTAGGCGCTGGCTCTCGTCGAGCGTGTCGCACGCCTCGTCCACCTTCTTCTCACGCAGCAGACCCTTGCCTTCCTCGAAGAGCTTCTCCGCCCGCGTGGGCTCCGTGCCCTGGGCCCCCACGGAGCTCGCGACGAGACATGCCGCGAGCGCAAGCGCGCGCCCGAACCTACCGTGTGCCGAATACACTGAGCGGATCCTTTGGCTTTTGGTTGGCAACCTGCCGAGGCTTGGGCTTCGCCGATATTGCGCTCGCTGGCGGGGCGGTCGCAGACTCCGCTCCGGGCGCTGCTTCGGAAGACGCAGGCACCGCAGGTGGGGGGACAAGCGACGTCGTGACGCGTTCCGAGAGCGCGTCTCCTGTCGCTCTCAGCGGTGCCAAGGACAGCGGGCGGGCCGGTGGCACATCGGTGCCCGACCCCCTCGCGACGTAGACCGAGGAGAAGCCCACGAGCGTTGCAGCCAGAATTCCCCCGATGACCAGGGCTGCCATGCGTCCGTGCGATGGCCCGGCGGCGGATGGTAGGGCATCTTCCAGGACCGCACGACCGCTGTCCACCGGACGCAAGGACGTGAAGGACTTCTCTGGGGGCCGCGCGTCCGGCACCCCTTCTTCTACGACCTTTGCTGCATCCGAGACCGGCTCCGTCTCTGCGCCGGACAGCGAGGCGAGCGCGCTTCGTGCGGCTTGATGCTTTCCTGCTTGGGAGCGATGCGTGGCCCGCTCGAGCGCGTCCGCGATGGCCGCTCTCTTGGCTTCGATCAGGTCGCCGACATGCTGCTGCGCAAAGGTCGCAACGTCCGCTGCCGTCACCGCGCCAGCCACGGCAACCATCGCGCGCTCCAGGTCGCGCTGCATCTCTCCGGCCGTCTGGTATCGCTCCTCCCGCTTGGGACGAAGCGCCCTCGTGATGATCTTCGCGACCTCCGGCGGCACGGTCGCGGGTACGGGCGAAGGCTCCTTGTTCGATGCCAGCATCTGCAGCAACTCGAAGTCGTTCTCGGCACGGAGGTGAACGCGGTTCGTCACCAGCTGGTGCAAGATCACGCCTGTGGCCCAGACGTCGATGCGCCGGTCGATGTCCTCTCCGCGCACCTGCTCGGGGGCCATGTAGAGCGTCTTTCCCTTGATCTTCCCTGACATCGTATCGCCAGCCACACGGTCGAGCGCCTTCGCAATCCCGAAGTCGATGATCTTCACGTCGCCCGATACCGTCAGCATGATGTTCTGGGGCGACACGTCACGATGCACGATGCACAGAGGCCAGCCCTGCGCGTCACACACCTCGTGGGCAGCGTGCAGCCCAGTGCACGTGTCCGAAACGATGCGCAACGCCACCCCCAGCGGCATCGTCTTGCGCTTGGCCTTGAGTGCGCGACGCAGGTTCGAAAGCTGCTCGCCCTCGACCCACTCGAAGACCAGGTAGAACAGCCCATCCTGTTCGCCCAGGTCAAGTACCGCCGCCACGTTGGGAGTCCGGATTCCGGAGAGGATGTGCGCCTCGTCCAGGAGCATTTTCAGAAACTCCGGGTCGCGGGCGTGCTCCGGCAGCATCGTCTTGATCGCGACGAGCTTCTCGAAGCCGTGTTTTCCCACGAGCCTCGCCGCCCACACCGAAGCCATCCCACCCTTGCCGATGGGGTGGAGGCACTCGTAGCGGTCGAGCATCGTTCCCGGTTCGATCATGGCCCAAAACGGAAGAATAGCGCTTCAATCCCAGGTGCGTCCAGGTCCGATGTGCGGATGTTTCGACACCAAGGCGGCCTGACTTCCCAGAACAATCCCGTTGCCCTCTGGGCTCGCCGCCGTGGCAAGCTGCCGCCACTCGATGTCGCCCCTTCGCCGTTCCCTGGTCGTCGTCGCCCTGCTCGTCGGCACCTTCCTCGCCTCCCTCGACGTGATGGTCTTGGGGACGGCCATGCCCACCATCATCGCCGATCTTGGCGGGCTGCCCCTGTACGGTTGGGTCTTCGCGGCCTACCTGCTCACGTCCACCACGACGGTTCCCATCTACGGTAAGTTGGCGGATCGGTGGGGGAGAAAGCCCACGTTCCTGCTGGGGGCGGGCATCTTTCTCGCCGGGTCCGTGGCGTGCGGCCTCTCGGCTTCCATGCCCGCTCTGATCGGCTCCCGCGCCATCCAGGGCCTCGGCGCGGGAGCCATCATCCCCGTCACCATGACCCTGTTCGGTGACCTCTTCCACGCCGAGCAGCGCGTGAAACTCCAGGGCGCATTCTCGGTGGTCTGGGGGGTCTCCTCCGTGGCGGGCCCGGTCGTCGGCGGCGCCATTGTCGAGCGGTGGCCCTGGCCGTGGGTCTTCTACATCAACCTGCCCATCGGGCTGCTCGCCTGCGGCGTCCTCGCCTTCGCCTTGCGCGAGAACATTCCCCGCCGCGCTGAACCCGTGGACTGGCTTGGCGCCCTGCTTCTCACCGCGTCCATCTCCTCGCTGCTCACCGGGTTCACCCTGCTCGACCAGCGAAACCTCGACCTCGCCCTGCCAGCCCTCGCCGCCGCCCCCGTCCTCGCGGCACTCTTCGTCCTTGCCGAACGCCGAGCCCGAGACCCGATCGTTCCGCTCGGCCTCTTTCGCGACCGCGTCATCGCCGTCAGCACTGCCACTGGCGTCTTTCTCGGCGGCGCGCTCTTCCCCACCGTCGCCTTCTTGCCCCTGCTCATGCGCGGCGTCCATGGCGACAGTCCCACCCTCGCCGGCGCGTCCATCACTCCCCTGTCCGTGACCTGGACCCTGACCACCTTCGCAGCCAGCCCTCTCATCCTCCGCGCGGGCTACCGCACCGCCATCTGGTCGGGCTCCGCCGCTCTCGTGGTCGGAACAACCCTGGCCGCCGCTTCCGCATGGACCGGTTTCCGATCCCTCGCCTACGCAGGAACTACTGCAATCGGTGCCGGGATGGGTCTGATCATGACAGCCCAGAACGTCGTCATCCAGGACCGCGTCGGGTGGGCCCAACGCGGCTCCGCTACCGCCCTGCTGCTCTTCTCACGCTCCGTGGGAGGAACCATCTTCGTCTCTTCCTTCGGCCTGATCATGGCCGCCCACCTCGCCAATTCCCTGCAAGGATTGCCCGTCGCTCCCGACCCCAACGTCCTCCTCGACCCGAACCAAGGGTCCGACATCGACCCCACCGTGCTGGCTCAGGCCCGAGACGCTCTCCGTCGCGCCGTGGGCGTCGTTCTCGCCCTCGTGATGGCTTGCTCGTGGGCTGTGATGTTGGGCAACGTCCTCTTTCCCGACGTTCGCCCGGCGCGAAAGCGCGACGCGGCGTGACCTACCCTAACGCCGCCAGGGCCGCTTCGTAGTCCGGCTCTGTCGTGATCTCAGGTACCAACTCGGCGTGGATGATCTTGTCCTGCTCGTCAATCACCAGCACCGCGCGAGCCGTGAGGCCTGCCATCGGTCCGCTCGCGATGAGCACGCCATAGTCCTTGGCGAAGGCCGGGCTCCGGAACGACGACAGCGTCACCACGCCCTCGATGCCCTCGGCCGTGCAGAAGCGGCCCTGGGCGAAGGGCAGGTCGGCGCTGATCGCCAGCACGACGGTCCCCTGCCTGCCAGCCACACGCGTGTTGAACTCTCGAGCGGTCTTCGCGCATACGGACGTGTCGAAGCTCGGGTTGATGGTCAGGACCTTCTTCTTGCCGGCGAAGGACGCCAGGCCCACGTCTTCCAGCTTGCCGTTGACGAGCGTGAAGGTCGGGGCCTTGTCGCCGACGGACAGGAACTTTCCGTCGATGGAGATCGGGTTTCCTTTGAGCGTCACGTTTCCCATGGGCTTCTCCTTGGCTTGACCGTGTGAACCGCCCGTTGTTGGGGCCGATGTCGGGGGGCGTCAACCCCTGGCCGAGCGAGGGCCGCATGTGGATGGGGATGGGCTTCCGTAAGTCAATCGGTGCGCGGGAGGTCGTAGACGGGCCCTGTTCGGCCGACCTTTCGTAGGATGGCGTAGTCGAATCCGTAGAACGACCTGGACGCGTTGGTGGCCCGTAGATTGGCGTAGATGTCGGAGTGGAATGCGGCTGTTCTCGCCGTGTTCTCCAGCAAGACGAAATCGTGCTGAGAGAGCTGTTCCGTCTCTTTCCATCGATCGCGGGCTTGGCCGTATACGCGCTGCGCGAATCGGAGGGAGGACCGGCCCGCCTCGGCGTAGTCTGCACCCCGAACGCGTTCGACCACGCTGGCTCCTCGCGCTTGTGCCAACGCCACCAGGCGTTCGCGGTCGAGGGTTTCCCACGCGCGGCGCACCCGCCCAGCGGCATCCTCGGCGCCGCCCCGCGCAAAGTGATCCAACGCCCCGGTGACCTTCGACGCCAGGGCTCGCGCCGGGGTGGTCAGGTCTCTCTGGTGCAAGCTCGAAAGACGAATCAGCCTCGCCAGTCCTCGCTCGGACCATGTGCTGTGATCGAGCAAGTCCCGTTGCTGGGCGGGGGACAGTGCAAGGAACAGAAGCACTACGATCCCGTCATGGCACGCCTTTTCCAGCATCAGCTCGACCAAGGCGCGCTCGTCGGAGACCGTGAGGTATTCGGTGATGTTCGACAAATACAACCGGTGGAAAGCCTGTTCGGGCATGAGGGCAAGCGCGTCGCCCATCGACGATGTCTGGAAGCATGCGCGGTGGAGATTCGGCCGGATGCGCTCGAAGTCCTCCCGGGAAAGGGCAGGGGAGATGCCGTCATCGGGCAAGAACGGGGCGGCGTACTTGGCCGAGGCAGCGTAGTGGACCATGCCGTTGGGGTACTGGAACGGGTCGAACTTGAAGTGGTTGTTGTTTCGGAAAGCTGGCTCGGCATACTGCGGCAGGCTTCGGGCCACCCTGGCTTGGATCCGGGCTCGATCCTCCCGCGAACCGGCAAGGCCGAGCACGATCGACATCTCCCCGTCTTCAAGGTGGTCGGCCAGTCTGCGAAGCTCCTTCTCCCAGCGGTCGAGATCCTTGCGCGTGGCAGAGCCTTGCCGCCACAGGCCCTGCTCGACCGCTCGCGTCATGTCTTCCCGAAGCCAGAACGCGCGGACGTCGTCCGGGAGAGCAGGCAGGATGCGGCGGAGCAAGGCCGTTCGACTTGCGCTCGCGCGATACCCGAGAAAGGCAAGGTACTCGTCGTAGGTGAGGGACCCCATCGCGACGCGCTTGAGCTCGGCGAGCGCGTTTTGTGCTGGGTTGAGGTCATAGCCGGCCACGAAGGCTGGGTTGTTGCGGAGGGCCAGGAGCAGCGTGTCTCCGCTGGCGGTCACGCCCACCACCACCTGACCGGGTTGCACGTCGAGGGTCTGGAGGGACACTTCAACGTCTTCGTTGGTGTCGGAGTACTCGAGGGAAGCGTGGCTGAGGGATTCCGCGCCGAAGACGCGTCGCGCCGAAGGGACCCAGGCGGGAGGCATGGGACTATTGTGGAGCGGAGAGAGGAGCGAAGCGAGCGGCGGCGACGTCAGGCGGCAACATGTTTGGACGCGATCTTGCCCCGTGTCTAACGGATCGGCTTCGGCGTAGAAATAGTGAAATACAGCGAAGCTGCAATGTTTGATTTCATTTCCGCAATACAGTTTGATTGTATCTGTTGTAACTAATTGAATATACGTTCATTGGTGATGGCATGTGAAGTGCTATATGGGAGGCAGCAGGCACGACGGGGTGATTCCGCCCCCCCCCTCCACCCCGTCATGCGCATGCTGCCGCGCGAGGTTGATGCTGCCCCCCCAGCTCCCTCGCGCGTTTTTTTTGTCGTGTCTCAGGGGAACAGGGCGAGGCACAAAAAGCAACACGGCGGACCCGAAGGACCGCCGTGTTGAATCGTCTCGCGACGACTGACTGCCTTACTCCGCCGGGGCTTCCGCGGGGGCTTCCGCGGGGGCTTCCGCCGGGGCTTCCGCCGGGGCTTCGGGGGTCTCAGGGGCCTCAGGGGCCTCGGCCGCCGGCGCCTCAGGGGCCTCCGGGGTCTCGGGGGCAGCGGGGGCGCCGCCGCAGGCGAGAGCGAGAGAAGAAGCCAGAATTGCGAAGATTGCCCACTTGCTCATGATGTCCTCCAACGTTGGATTGAGCCGTTTCGTTTCACGTCTGCGGCTCTCCCTACCAGACGCCTAAGCTTCCCAAAACGGCTCACCATGGACCAAGTTTTTTGATCGGACCGTCCAACCGCCCTCGGCCGCCGTGGCCTGAGGGCCCCTGAGACGCGTGAATTCCGCCGCTCCCGTGAGCCACTTGCCCCTCCCCGTGCGTCCATGACAAGAAGGAAGAAGGAACGACCATCCCAGTGTCTCCGTCCGCGCACGCCCGTCCCAAACTCCGGCTCCTCTCCGGCCAGCCTGAGGAAGACCCGCGCCCACCGCAGTCTGAAGCCACGCCGATTCCCCCCCGATCCCCGGGTCCCCTGGGGGAACTCCCGGATGCCGAACTCGTGGCCCTCGGGGCACAGGGCAATCGCAAGGCGCTCGAGCTGCTCTATCGTCGCCACGCTCCCTTCGCCATCCACTTAGCCACCCGCATCGAAGGCTCCGCCCGCGACGCCGATGACATCGTTCACGACGCCTTCCTCAAGGCCTTCGAGCGTCTGCGTGAACTCAAGGACCCGGCTGCCTTCCGCAGCTGGCTCGGTTCCATCATCGTTCACGACGTGCGCAGCCAGATGCGTCGCGCCCGCCTGATGCGGACCATCGGATTGGTCAGGGCAGGTGACCCCATCGATCTCGATGCGCTCGCTAGCCCCGATGCCGCTCCCTCCGTTCGTGCGCAGATCGCGCAGGTGTACGCACTGCTCCGAACCCAACCCGTCGATGACCGCATCGCGTGGATCCTCCGCGCGGTCGAAGGTCACGACCTCGACAGCGTGGCCCGCTTGACCTCGTGCTCTCTTGCCACAGTCAAGCGCCGCATCGCTCGCATTCAGCAGTTTCTCGACGAGCACTTCGTCGATTCCTATGCCGGGGAGATTGAGCGATGACACGGCGAGGCCTTGCGCCCCTCTCGCGTTCCGACCTGCGTGACCACGCGACCGAGGAGCGCATCGATCGAATCTGGGAGCGCATCGATGCGGACCTTCCAGCGGCGGATGCCGCAGCCTCTCCGTCTCGATGGATGGTGGGCGTGCTGGCAGCCGTCGTAGCGTCCCTCGCCGGGGGCTTGCTCCTGGGCAAGCTGATCTGGGAACAACCCGTGCCCGTCGAAGTGTCGAGCACCCCCACGGTGGCTGCCACGGACGCAGAGCGTTCGCTCGGAGTGTTCGCGGCGGGTACCCGCGGTCAGACCTATCCTCTGCCAGGGGGTGGGCAGATCGTCCTGTCCCCAGGCACGATGCTCGAGCTCGTCCGACAGCAGGGCAACGTCGTGGAACTGCGGCTCGTCCAGGGAGAAGCGACGATCGATACCATGGGGGTGCCCTCCGACAAGCTCGTCGCCGTCTTCGCAGGAGAGGCGCTTCTGTCCACGCAAGGCGGGGGGCTCGTCCGCGTTCGTCGGGACGAACACGACCTGGAAGTGCGGGTGGCCGATGGGTCCGTGAGCGTACGGTCACCGGACGGAGAGCAGAGACTCGCCAAGGGAGACCATGTGCGAACCGCGCTGCTTCGAACGGCTCGGCCTGTGGCGCGCCTGGTTCCCGTTCCGGAAGGTTCCGCCCCCGGTCATCCTGTCCAGCAGCCCGTCGCTGTGGCTGAACCCCCGGCTCCAGGCCCGAGCGTTCCTGACTGGCAGGTTCGCAGCCGGGCCGGCGACAGTGACGACGCGCTTCGCCTGCTGCGAGCCCAGCCGGGAGGCATCGACGCCGCCATTCTCGCTGCGGGAGACGCGGATTCCCTTTGGGAGATCCATGACGTTGCCATTCGTCAAGACCCTGCCGCGGCGTACCGTGCCCTCACGAGGGTAGCGGAAGCGTTTCCCGGCGACGCTTCGGCGCAGCTTGCTGCTTACAAGCTCGGCAACTACTACCGACGAGCCGGACAGCATGAGTTGGCGAACAAGTGGTTCGCTCAGGCCGCGGAGAGCCCCGAAGGGGTGCTCGCTGAGGACGCCCTCTGCAAGCAATTCCGCACCGCGCCGAACGAAACGGAAGCGCTCCGCTTCGCACAGGAGTATTTGGTCAAGTATCCGGATGGTCGATGCAAGCCAGAGGCGGAACGGCTCATCTCCGGGGACCCGTCCGACGAAACGGATGAGCCCCCTGCCGAGCCCCCGAAGGAAGAGAAGCCGGTCGAGGATTCTCCCGACTAGCCTACTGTTCTGTGCGGCCGTCGCCGTCTCGTGGGGCGCAGTTGCGGCGGAACCGGGGCCCGCCGCGAGCCGCAACGCTCCCTTCATCGAAGTGCGCCTCGCCCTGTCCGACTCCGCATCGGCTCTGCTCGCCCAGCGACGTCTCAAGCGGTATCTCTCGATCGAGTTGGAGGACGCAGGCCACCTGGCAGCCCAGGGGCAAGGTCCTCTCAGTGACCACGTCGCCTACGTGTGGATCGATCTGCCCGAATCGGGCAAGGTGCTCATCCAGACGCGGGTCGGGCGGGGTGCCGTTGCCATGCGCACGTTCCCTCTCCGAGACGGGCTTCGCGCCGATGTTGCTGCCCGGCTCGTGGCCATTGCCACCTCCGAAATGGTCCGCTCTCAGGCTGGGCCCGTGCGTGCGCGCAAGCCCAAGGCGCACAAGCCGCCCACGCCGGAGCGGGTCGAGTTGGCGACCCGGGACAACCCAGCCGTTCTGCTCGCTGGAAAGGCGGACGCTGCGTGGCTGCCATCGCTCGGCGGGGTACTCGGGGGGTCGGCGCTGGAGGTAGCGTTCCGCTTCGACAAGGTGCGCCCGTTCATGGCTGGCTCGTGGCTGGTGGGCGACTCGGAAGGGGGACCGACGCGCTGGGTTGGGATGGGCCTTGGTGCCGATCGGTCCTTCTGGCTGTCGCCCTCTTTCCGGTTCGACTTGGGGCTGGCCGCCCATGCTGCCACCGTTCACCTGCGCGATGGGGTGTTCCTCGATGACGGAGGTCGCGACGCCTGGACTGCACGTGCCACGGGGAGGCTTCAGGCGGAGCACATCCTCAGGGGTCCGGTCTGGGTCGGGCTTTCTTTGGAGCCCGGGCTTCTCTTGCGATCGGCACCCTTCGAAGCGCCGGGCGGGGCCGCCTCCCTCGAGGGGTTCTACCTCGGGATGGGGATCGCTCTGCAGTTTGAGCACCGGCTGAAGGGCGTGGCGTTCAGCCCCGTGCGCTGGTGACCTCTCCAGCCGCCACGCGCCGCACCACCTCTGCTGCCGCAGCAAGACCCATGGCCGCCGGAACCATCGTCATCGAAGCTTGAATCACCCGCTGCCGTCCTCGAAACAGGTCATCCGTCATCGACGGCCAGTCCCCGTCCGCGGTGGGCCGTGGCGGCTCCACCGAATACACAGCCGTGATGCCGTCGAGCGTTCCGCGCCTTCGAAGCATCTTGCGGACGCGTGAGGCCAGCGGGTCTCCCGACGTCTCTGCCAAGGGAGCGATCCGAACCTTCGTCGGGTCCAGCCGCGCCGCGGCCCCTAGCGCCGTGATGATCGTAATCCCCTTGTCCCTGCACTGAACCAGCAGCTCGACCTTCGGTCCCAAGGCATCGATGGCGTCGACAATGATGTCCGTCGCGGCAAGCAACTCGCCCATCGTGTCGCGGGCGAAAAAGCTGCGAATCGCATCCACCCGAATGCAAGGATCGATGTCGAGCACGCGCGCCTTCATCACGTCGACTTTGGGCTGGCCCAGCGTGGAATGCAGGGCGTGTACCTGGCGATTGCAGTTGGATGCGGAGACCACGTCGTGGTCGATGATGCGCAGGTGCCCCAGACCGCTGCGCGCCAGCGCTTCCACACAGAACGACCCCACGCCCCCGAGGCCGAAAACCGTGACGGAGGCTGCACGCAGGCGCCGGAACCCGTCGGTGCCCACGAGACGCTCGGTGCGTTCGAACTGGCTCATGACAGGGTCACTCCGAACAGGGACGAGGCGTTGACGTCCGTGGCTTCCTCGACGCGTTCCGGTTCGATGCCACGCAAGACGGCCAGGGCGTTGCGTACGTGAACGAGGTGAGCGGGGCGGACGTGAGGCGGTTCGACGACGTCCATGCCGATGGCTGGGGCATCGGTTTCGAGCAGGATGCGATCGAGGGGCAGGGAAGATGCGCAGCGGCGGACCCGCTTGGCCCGGCTGCGGGTGACCGCACCGCCGACGCCGATGTACATCCCGAGGTCGAGAAACGGGCGGGCCTGTTCGTAGGATCCCGAGAAGGCATGCAGGGCACCGCGGACCCCAGGGTGGTTCCGCAAGACCGAGAGCAGGACGTCCACGGCCTTCCGGCTGTGAAGTGTGACGGGGAGGTCGAGCTCGACTGCGACCTGCAGCTGTGCCTCGAGCACATGCACCTGACGTTCGATGGGCTCACAGGGCGGGTCTCCCCAAAGGTCCAGCCCGGCTTCGCCCACAGCGCTCGGGCGGCGATCCGTGATGAGCCGAACCACGCTCGCGATGTCCTCGCCAGCGAACCAAGGGTGAAGCCCCACGGCAAAGGGGAGGGAGGGAACCCGTTCGCTCAAGGCGCAAACGAGCTGGTTCGACGCGGCGTGGTAGCCGCACGTCAGCACGCCCCGGACGCCGGCCGCCAGCGCGGCGTCGAGCGCTTCTTCCGGGGAGTCGAGGTCGGTGAGGTGACAGTGGGAATCGAACATCGTCTCTGGGCTCAGCCTCGGTGGCGGAGCATGTTGCAGAACAAAGCCCCCTGCTCGATCGCGTCGTCAAGCGCTCGGTGCGTGTGCGGGAAGTCGTCGAACCAGCTGCTCGGCATCGTTCTCTTGGAGGTATCCCGATAAGGTTGGCCGAGCAAGGCCATCGCGTAGGTCTTGATGTCCAGGGCCGAATGGGAGAAGGGGCTCTCGCCCGCGAATCGGATCAGGTACCAGTAGACGAAGAGAAAGTCGTAGGCAGCCGGGTACCCCACGAACACGGGCTTGCCAGGCAGTTGCTTCAACCACTGGACGTAACGCGGCATGGCTTCCTCTGGTGGCTCTGGGTCACGTCTGCAAGCCTTCCACGCCTCCGCTTGGGTAGCCCACCACGCCATCGTCTCTGGGTGGCCCTGCGCCCCAGGCAGACACGCGAGGTTGGCCGTGAACGTGCCCACGAGCGTCTTGTCCGCCAGGTATGCTGCCGAGCCAAAGCTCAGCATGGAGTGCGGACCCGGGATGGGACCATCCGCCTCCACGTCCGTGCTCACATAGACTTCCACGCGTGCCTTGCCCTTCATGGCCGGACCTGCAGTGGACCCTCGCTGGATTCGGACCGCGTCGGGTACCGAAGCGCGTCGTAGCCGAGCGCCACGAGTGGGGGGACGCAGTTGGAATCCTTCGGTCGCATGACCATCAGACGGTAGGATTCAGCAACCCGGTACTCGACGCAAGCCGTCCAGGCCAGCGCGGGGTTGGGCGCTTGGGCTGGTCAACCGCACTCAGATGTGCACTGCAAGGCGAGGCAGCCCGTGGTGTCTCCGAGCAAGGCTGCGAGGTCGTCATAGCCGTCGGGGTAGTAGTAGACGCAATCCTCGACGCACCAGTCATCGTACGGGGGGCAGGTGCTGATGCAGTCGAGCAGGTAGAGGCACTCGATGTTGCTGCTGCATGTGGCGCACGGTGCGTAGCACGCGGACTGCAGGCAAGAGTTGCAGGTGGGGTCGGTGGCTTCGATCTCGCAGGCGGATCCTGTGCCGCCCGTGCCGCCGTAACCGCCCGTGCCGCCGTAACCGCCCGAGCCACCGTAGCCGCCCG
>Ga0209575_10000143_pt1 | contig 76237 bp, 77 predicted proteins | sample Medcelwee11metaG_FD_187172 | JGI IMG/M metagenome (GOLD analysis project Ga0209575, IMG submission 187172) | Freshwater pond sediment microbial communities from the University of Edinburgh, under environmental carbon perturbations - Medium... | ecosystem: Environmental > Aquatic > Freshwater >... | reverse complement strand
TCCTGTTTAATTTCTTCCTTTTTCTCTTCTACTTTTTCCTGTTTAATTTCTTCCTTTTTCTCTTCTACTTTTTCCTGTTTAATTTCTTCCTTTTTCTCTTCTACTTTTTTCATAGGGAATATCTTTCTAAAAATGTCTATAATCATTTCCCTATAATCACCCTCAAAATATTCTGACCCAATATCACTTCTTTTTTTATATTTTTTACTAAACAAATTTTTTATAATCTTTTCCATTAAATGACAGTCATTACATACAGATTGGAACAATAGTTTTGATCCCTTGGGATATTGACTAAATCTTTTATCATTCATTTGTGTGGTTTTTCCTATTTTAAATACATTTTCATTTAGTCTGATAAATTCTCTTTCCTGAATCAGATAGATATAGTGATTGGTATCCATGAGTATTTTTACCTGGAATTTTATAAAAAAATTAATTTTATTTAAAAATATAAAATTATTAGAAAAATTAATGAGAAAAAATGAATAACAGATATATTTTTCTCATTGCAAGTCATATAAATGATATTAAAAGAGTAGAGACTATGAAAAGAGCTTTAATTTCCATTGCAATAAATGACCCTGATTATATCTATATTTCTTACTCTGTCGAACCTCAATTTATTTCACAAATATCCGAGTTTGAAATTAAATGGAAAAATGAACTAAAAAATACACCCCATTTATTTCTCTATCAAACCGAGAGAAAAATGCAGTTTGAACATTATAATATTTTGAGAGAACATGTACTGGATACAGATATAGTATCTTTTTCTGATGACGATGATATTACCAGTAGTGACAAAGTCCAAGTACTGAAAGAATACTTGGAAAATCTCGGCCCCTATCACGGTATTCTTCATGACATGGGAGAATTTGGAGGGCTTGAATTTAATGAGGAAATACCTGACAAAGAATATATGAAAATGGTATTAAATAATAGATTGAGAGAATATGTATGTCTTTCAATAAAGGGATGGCTATTCAAGGATTGGTTTGTAAATAACCATAATTATATACTAGATGAAAAATATACATCATTTGATGAATTAATGAAAGAACATCAAGGATTAATTGACTGTCTATTTAAATTATCATTGGAAAAGCATGTATTGGCTATCCCGAATATATTATACTATCATAGATATAGGGGAAATGGTATTCCTAGAGCATATTAGAGATATTCCTAAAAATTCATATTAAAATTTATATTAAAATTATTCATAATTTATACTAGTATAAATTATTGTTTTTCACTCTAACATTTCCTCTATCTCATCTCTACATTTATAAAGAATTCCTACCAATTCCTCGAAATATTCTTGCATTATATTATCATCTATAGAGCTCATGTTGATTTTCCCTGAATGAAATACATGAAATGTAATGGATTTATCCTTGACCTTTTTATTGGGAAATAACCTTCCGTAATCACTATATGATAAAGTACTATATTTCCAATTATCGGGATTCTCCACTGTTTCCCCTTTCTCCGATTTTCTCCTCACCATTTTACATACCACTAATTTATCCTCATAGTTTACTACTGGTAAATTTAATCTTACTGCAGCATATCCAGAGCCAATCCATAGCGATCTATATCTAGTATATTTTTTCATATATTGATCCAATAAATTCCTATTAATCATGAAACCTATACTAAAATTCATATTACATAGATTTGGTATAAAATATATACATAGTCTCTTTTTTCCCTTGATACTTATAATTTCAGGATCAAATAACATTATTTTCTCTATAAAATATTTTATAGTTTCCTTGGCTTGATCCATATTTTTAGCCCCTGTCATTTGTATAGAACCATTTACAAAGACTTTGAAATTAACTAATTTTTCACTGTTTAAATATAGGATTATTGTCTCGGAATTTCCGAATACTTTTTTCTTGCGTTTTTTAAGGTTAGGTTCCCCTTCTGAATTTAGATATACTTTTTCTATAAAACTGCCTGGGGGGATATCCACATTTAAATTTTCTATTATTTCGGCCTTTTTCTTTCTTCCCCTAACTTTGCTTTTAATAATATATTTTACCTTTTCCACAGTTTTTATCCTTTCTAGATTAAATGTACAATTTACAGATATTATAAATGACCTTGTAGATAGCTTTAATTCTGGGAGGTTTCCTGCAAGGGTTTTAGTATGGATCCCAGCAGGGTTTATTGAGAGATTTTCAAAAGGATTTTCAATATCTAAATTATCTAATATTGTATCGACCATTTTCTATGTTTTCTTAATACTGTAATATGGGATATTCTTTTAAATGGGATTTCCTAAAAAATATTTCTTTTGTAAATTTCTTGAAATTTACAAAAGAAATATTTAATTTTATTCAATTTTTATTTTTTCAATATTTAGGCTTTTCACTGAGGGTGGTTTCCCATTCTTTAATTTAATATATCTTTCCGCTAAAATTATTAATACATCTGCATATTTCCATAATGCTTCTCTATCTTCATCGTCAAAAAGGGAAGATCTCCATAATTTCTTGAAATTTCCCAGAGTCTCTTTGGATATAACTGCAAAAAGGTCATTTTTCTCCATAAAAAACTTGTCATTTCTCTTTTTAATTTCCTCTTTATGAGGTAGTATATGGGATATGAAATTATCCATAATCGTCTTGGGATCTACCTGATCTTTGACAAATATCCTTAGAACAATGATATCCCCTTTTAAAGAGGTTATATCAAGGCCTTTTATATTAGACACTAACTGATCAGAAACGTCATCTAATCCTTCTATCAAATTTCGTTTAAAATCGTTAAGAATTTTATCCATTTTTTATTTTTTCCAATTTCTTAAATCCTAAAATTGAATAGTTTTTTAATATTGTGAAATATGAAAAATAGCAAATATTTTATATATTGAAAATAAAAATGCCCTATACTATTTCATATGTAGAATATAGTATTGATAGGCTGGAGAAAAAATTGAGAGAATTGACAGTGAAACAAATAGGAAATAATACATGCTTTATTTTCATGGAAAAAAATGGAGAAAAATTTGTTATAAATACTATAATTAAATATGATAAAAAAGGCGATAAAAATATTTTCTATAATATATCTAATGAGCATGGTAAAAAAATAGATGTTGGAGATTTCTATGAATTTAGTGAACAAGATATAATAAAATGGTGCAATGTATTAAAAGCTAGAAAATTTGCATATATTGATAGGGTAAATAATATTGAGAAATTTCCATTACATTGAAAATATTGTTAAAAAAGCCAAATTTTATATTAGTATAAAATTTAAAATACAGTATTTTTCGTTAAAATAACATTGATCACAAATACTGAAATCCACCCCCCTTTATTTTTCCAAATTGGCTAAATGTTTTTCTCAATTGTGTCTTGTTTAATCCTGTTTTCCCTGTAAAATCTATATACCAAGATGTGGGGTTATCGTAGCCTATTTGTAAATCCATGATTTTTACACTATTTTTCAAGGCAGTTTTAATTTGAGATGTAGTGTATTTCCCAAATTTAGCATTAAAAACTAGTAATCCTGCTACCTTGACTAAGTTACCCTTTGGGGTTATTTTAGAATTTACTTTTTTTTAGAATGTCTTCTTCGCCTAGACATTCTTCGCCTAGAAGCCTTTTTGGGGCTCTTGCGAGATTTACGAGCTCTTCGCCTTTTGGGGGATTTGCTCTTGCGACCCTTGGGCCTGCCAACCTTGCGGGGACGACCTACACGTTTTGAGGACTTGCGAGAGCCCTTGCGAGAGCGTCTTCGCCTGGATCCTTTCTTTGATGCACGTCTTCGCCTGGATCCCTTTTTGGGTGATCTACGTTTGGACTTTCTACTTTTTCTTGGACGACCAACGCGTCTTCGCCTTGATCCCTTTTTAGATCCCTTGCGAGAACGTCTTCGCTTTGATCCCTTTTTAGAGGCACGTCTTCGCCTGGATCCCTTTTTGGGTGATCTACGCTTGGACTTTCTACTTTTTCTTGGACGACCAGCACGTCTTCGCTTTGATCCCTTTTTGGGGGACTTGCGAGACTTTTTGGGTCTTCCGGCCCTTCTGGGACGACCCACTCTTCGCTTTGATCCCTTTTTAGGTGATCTTCGCTTGCTCTTACGTGAGCCCTTTCGGGAGGCACGTCTTCGCCTAGAGGCTTTCTTGGGGGACTTTCTACTCTTTTTTGGGCGACCTACTCTCCTCCTTGATCCCTTTTTGGGTGATCTACGCTTAGACTTGCGAGACCTCCTCTTAGGAGACCTTCGCTTGGAGGATTTAGCAGAGGATTTCCTGCTTACTAACCTTGATTCAGAGACGCTATGGCGTTTGCCTCCCTTTGTATAAAAATATGTGCCATCTTTTCGCTTATGGACTTTATAAAATCTATTTCCAATTTGGACGTACATTTTTATTTATATAGAAATATAAAAAATCTCAAAAAAAAATAAACATTTAAAAAAAACATTTTTTTTTCTAAATTTCAAGAATTGTATTTTTTGAAAAATTATAGGGTGAAAACCCACGGGTGAAAATAAGAAAGGTAATATACAAGAAATGGAATACGCAGAAAATATTGACGGGTACTCTCCCCATAGAGAAACAGTATATAATTTGATAACTAGTTATTTTGATAATCCAAAAATGATTAAATTGTATGATACCGAGGGCCCCCGAGGAACCGAAGGAACCGAGCCCCCGCGAGGAAATGAGGGTAAATCAATATATGCATGTAAAATATACTCATTATTATCAGTGGATAATAGATATATAATTGCAATAGTGAAAAAGGATACACTCCCTATTAATTTTAATGTACATCTCAAGGATCTCAATTGGGAATGTTTCCAAACTAGAAGTATTAGAGATTATCCCTATAAATTTAAAAGCTCACATAAATATTTTATAAAAAAGACTAGTGAATACATGATACCATTTCATGTGAGATCTCGTAGTCAAGATTCAAGTGAATATATTTCTACAGAGATGAATATATTAATATCGCTATTAAATTCAGGCAAGAGTATCTATACCTTTGGAAATGAAGGAACATTGGTATCGGCCTTGGAAACCTTTAATACAGTTATAACATTTATAGAGTAAAGAAAAACAAGGAATAAAAAATTTTTTAGATTTTTAGGTTTTAAGGATTTGAATTTTTTATAAAAAATATAAAAATATAAAGAAAATTGTGAGAAAATGTCAATCAAAGAAGACATGATAGAATTACAGGGGATTAATAATGAAATTAAAAATCTCAATGCTCAATTAAAAGAATTGAGAAATAGCAAGAAACAAGTTGAAGAAAGGATTATAGACTTTTTAAATGAAAAAGAGCTTCCAGGATTTAAAGACCCAAAGAAGAATATTTCAGTAGTTTTACTGGAAAAGGAAACTCGTACAAGAAAAAAGGAAAATGAGAAAAAGCAGGATATTATTGAAGTTTTAGAGAAATTTAGGAGTAATAGAGTGAGACCTGATGATATGGTCAAGGATATACAAGAAGCATTAAAAGGTCCTAGAAAGAGTAAAACTGTATTGAAAATTGAGAGGATTAAAAAGGATTAAGGGAACATTTTATACCTATCTATATAAAATGAAATTATTTATCTGATTTTTTAATAATCACTTCCAGGACCATAGCACGAATCACATATAGTATTTCTAGTACATCTCGTACATGTTCTCCCACTTACTTTTCTCCAAATTGTGTCTAACCTTTTTTTCAATCTTTCATATTCCTTGTCCAATTTACTAATATATGTATCATATTCTTTCCTTCCTAATTCAATAGGTTTTTTCCCACATTTTATACAATTCTCAGTATCCACTATATTCTCATTACAATCGCACATGTTTATTCTACAGTGAATATATGGTCTTGCACAAAAGGGACAATATACAGCATTTGTTTCGATACTGGTTTTACTACATGTTTCGCATTTAATATTGTTCATTTTCTCGTTATATTTCTTTTTCTTGATAAAAAGAGTATCCTTTTAAATGGATTTTATATATTATAAAATCCCGTAATTTATCTTAGTGTAAATGAAAATAGGAACATTTACATCTCCTTGCCCCAAATTGTCCACCCCCACATTTTCTACAAAAAGGTCCATTCCTCTCTGGAATACCAAACATACATCTTTTTGGCGATGGTTTTCCTATTGAGGATTCAATTGGGTTTTCAGGTAATTTTTCGTATAATTTACCGCAAAAAGAACAATATATACCATTTTTCTCTTGGGAAACCTTTTTACAGGACTCGCATTTTTTGATATCCATTTTCTTTCTCTCTTGATGAAAAACTGTATTCATTTAAATGCATTTTATATCAGGAAAAGAAAAATATAAAAGGTTGATAATTCTCATATTTTAATAGAGTAATCATAAATCATATAATCTCCGACAAGATTCACAATTTTCATACTTGCTACACATATTGCAATTTATATTCTGTATTTTCCTATATATTTGATCTATCCTCGTTTTTAGGGTGTCCAATGTATCTTTTGCTGTTAAATACTGTGTATCTAAATCCTTATAATATCGCTTTAATTCATCATTTGTCATGTCCATAGGATTACACTTGCATTTTATACATGATTTGCCATCCATTATATCCTTATTGCAATCACACATATTTATACGGTATATTTTTTCATATGGCTTTCCACAAAAAGGACAATGTGTAAAATTATTCTCCCCCTTTGTCGTGGTCATTTTATCACATGAATCGCATGTTTTAGTTTCAATCATTTCTAGTCTTTTTTCTATATTTTTCTTGTAAAATATTTTCATTTAAATGGGTTTCTATTTTTAAAAGATAAAAAATGGGGATTTTCTTTGATCATGGTATAGTTTATTTGATACCAATTTTAAATGAGGAAACCGGTCACTATAAAACAATAACCATAAATTGGCAAAAATTCGTAATAGTGATTGATACCAGGGAAACTGATGAGAGATTAATGAATATGGAAATGTACAAGAAAAATTCCGAAGATTGGACCTCGTTAAATTCTGATTTTTATATGCATTTTGATCCGGTAAAAGAAGGATTAGAAATTTCTACAGAGGAAATAGAGAAAATTAATAGGGTAGAAAAGGAGATTGGGATTAGAGGGAATTGGTACGAGGTGAATATAGTATTTAATACATATAATTAATGCTCAATTTTCTTTATAAATTTATAAAGAAATAAAAAAGAAATATTTTATAATATATCCACACTTTTATACCTATGCATATCAGCAAAAGGGTATGCCAGGTATCCTTCTCTTGTTCTGATCATTGTTTCTTTATCATCCAACATGCTATTAAAATCCATGGATAATTCCTCTATACAACTTTCTATCTGAAAATTGCTAAAGAGAGCATCCCTTTCCATGGTAACCCTGATATCCAATTGTTTGCAAGGGGGAAAAAAGTATGATTCAGTGTCTGCGGGTCTAAAATTTACACTTTTATCTTTACCAAACATGATTATCTTATATTTTTGATATAGTGATTTTCTCTTGTTTTCAGAGGGAAACATGGACTCGGTAATTGCTATCATTTCTCTGGTGTCCATGCTGAACTCTTTAAATGTTGTAGAATATGCCACTTCTTTTATATTTTTCTCTGTACATCTACCAAAAACCTGATTATTTTGTACCAATTCTACTTGTACCGGTTTTTTACTGGAAAATATATAGATCATTGATAGCCAATGTTCTGTATGTAATCTCTTAGTAATAATGATATTACCGGTATCATTTTCTATAGAAGAATCATGTTGATCAAAACTTATCACAGCTTTATATTTTTTACCTCCCAATGTTCCTGACATTTTTATATCTTTTTAGTAGTGATTGAATGCTTAAATATTTTTATATTATTTTTTCACATAATAGGATACCCTACTGTACTCTCTACAAATCGTATAACTGTTTCCTTTTCCCCTAACAAGCTATTAAATTCCAGTACAATACAGTCAATTTGGAAATGGGAAATTTTAGCATCTGTACCCTCAAATTCTGCATGAGCTTCCAACTCATAACAAGGAGGGAAAAAATATGATTCTGTATTTTCTCTACGTAAATTGATATTTTTATCTGTACCATACATTATCGCTTTATATTTCTTGTAAATTGTGGTATCAAAAGGATATTTTTTCAAACTCTCTTCGGAATCATCTGAAAAAGGCTGTATTTCTTGTATATTTTCCCCCGTACATCTACCGAATACAAGACCTCTTCTCTGTACTAGATATATTTCCTTTGGCTTTCTATCAGAAATGACATATATCATACTTAGATATTCCTGTGGAATTTTGGCCTCAACATATAATCTGTTATCCCCTATAATTTCAGAGCTCATTGGCTTGTTGTAATATTTGTCTATTTTTATCGACATTTTCTCTATTTTTTATAATATTATTTTCATTTAAATTGTTATTAATTTCCATGAACAATAATGATAAATGTATACTCTACCTCTAGAATTAATAGATTTAATATGCGATAAATTACCTCTAAAAACACTGATAAATAATGGAGAAATTATACTACCAGAATTAAATATGAAAAAAATAAAGAAATACTGGAGAAATAGTGATATATTTATTTTGATAACTGATAATGATATAAATGGGGTAAAATATTTAATAGCTAAAAATGACGGTGAAAATTATACAAAAAATGACTTGATAGAAATGGTAAAAAAATCATGTGAATACGGGAGATTGGAAATTCTCAAAAAATTGCTGGATTCCTCGTATAAAAATTCTCATAAATTTTTATCCTTAAAAAACAATAAATCTCTATTAATTGCTATTGCCAAGGGGTATTTAGATATAGTAAAATATTTAGTGAAAAATAATCATGTATCTATTGATGACTATATTATATATAATGAATATAAACCTATAACACGTGCTGTAAAACATGATCATTTAGACATATTAAAATATCTAGTGGAAAAAGGTGCAAATGTAAAAGCCTGTGAAGAACGTATAATAGAATTAAGCATTTATAATGGAGATTTGGACATGGTAAAATATTTAGTATCTCAAGGGGTTAATATAAGGTTTAAAAATGACGAGGCCTTGAAATTCGCATGTTTGTATGGAGAATTAGATATATTAAAATACTTGATATCATTAGGCCTCGATATTAGAAAAAAATGTGAGCAACTTGTATGGATGGTAAAGAGATCTGCATATCGTTATATCTATATAATAAAATATCTGGAATCTTTAAATATAGAATCAGATGCCAAACCAGATATATCAATTACTATTAATCTTGTATAAAATTAAAATTAAAATAAAATTGAAAGTTAAAAAAATTAAAAAAATAATTATAATCTTTTAATTATATTATTTTAATGGAGTCTCAATATGAAAATTATACAAGGGAAATAGCAATCAATGATATCAATGATATAGCATATTTAGGGAAATTTGCCGACTGTAAATATCTAATAGAAAAATTCTCTATAAATTTAAATGATTTTTATTATTCTAATATTGATTGGAGTCCTTATAAAGAATATTATATGCGAAAGGCAGAACCATCGAATTGTTTAAAACGTCCCTGGGAAATTGGATTTGATGCCTATAATCTCTTTAGGTTTGCAGTGATGCATAATAATAGCGATTTTTGTGTGTGGTTTATCGCCAGGTATAAAATAGAGGAAAAAAATGTAAAAGAGTGTTTTGTCTATACAATAGAGAAAAATAAAGTCAAATGTATGATAGCAGTTTCTCAATTTATAATAAAGCCAAATTTTAATCAGGATAATATTAATCATGGTACTTTTTACATTGTAGAATGTTTAAAATACGCATCAAAAAATAGTAATTTCAAGACCTTTAAATGGCTTTCAAACTTTTTTGGTTCAGGGGTTATTTCTCACTGTGGATATGATATTTTTATTAACGCATGCATGGTAAAAAATAACTCTCAAATATGCAATTATATTGCGGTAAAGTGCAAGTTGAAATTAAGCAAAATATTAGATTGGTATTCTACAGACCCATATGGAAGGCATGAATATGCATTATTATTAGATATGAGTAGAAAAAGTGATGCGGATACCTGTAAATGGTTTATTAATTTTTTCAATATAAAAATAGAGGATGTCATTGGCGAAAATTTAGTAAAAGCATTTAATTAAAAACTAGGGATATTTTATAGCATGTATAAAATATAGTATTTTTTGATAATTTTAAATATTTTCCATAGCCAAACAAGGCTAAAATTATTTAAAAACTATTTAAAGATTTGCAAGATATTATCAAATATGACAACATCTTATTCAAATATCGTTAGTTATTTAGAAACCATAAATTATAGTATAAAAGATACATTAAGTGAATATGTGGAAAAATGGCAAATTAATAGGAGAAATTTTAAATTCACATATAAATGTGATAAATCCCATGAAACAACCTGCTCATTGGCTATATTCAATAATAGCAAATTGCAAGTAAAAAATGGTACTAGAAAATCATTATGCTCTGAATGTAATAAAGAGTTATGGAAAAACAATTCATTTGATACCTATAAAAATAATATTTTAGAGAAAACGGGACATATCCTCTTAGAATTACAGCCATTTAGAGAATGTATATATAAATGCGGTAATTGTGGTTTTACAAGCTCTACTACATTGAGTAATTTGGTAAAGAAAAATAGGTCAAAATTTTGTAATAGGTGTTTCCAGGGTAGAGACCCAAACAAGGAAATTAGACCTAGAGGGGAAAGGGATAAAATCAAGGCCAAAAAACGAGAAGATAGAAAAAGGGAAAAAGAAGAGAGTAAAGCCAAACAAACAAAACAGTCATTTTTAACTGAAAATAATACGGAAAAACAAATGGCCAGTGAAAAGGTATTTAATGATTATTACAAGAGAATTTACGAAAAATCGGGTAATATACTAAAATCAATAGAAATTGTAAGGACAAGAAATAATAGTGCCACAGCAAAGGATGTTTATTATAATAAAAAGATGGCAACATATGAATGTATTCATTGCAAGAAAATACAGGTATGCATATTAAATAGTTTGATGCAGAAAAAGAGGGAAAGTAAATGCAAAGATTGTCCCAAAAATACCCAATTGATATTTCAGCATGGTTACGAGGAAATAAAAAAGATTGTAGAAGAACGGGGAATGAAACTAGTCGATGATGAAACTACAAAATTCAAGGTAAAAACCAAACTCAATGTACTATGTATATGTGGCGAACCTTATTCCGTTTTATTATATGATATTAAAAGAGGAAAATCCTGTATGAAATGTAAGAAAATTAAATACAAGAAAACATGCACAGAAATATATGGGGTTGATAATACATTTAGTTCAGAAAAAATAAAGGAACGTATATTGGAAACAAATAGGAAAAATTATGGTGCAGATTATCCTTTGCTTTCAGATAGATTTATCAAGTTTTATAATAAAACTATGATAAAAAACTATAATTCTGAATGGTATATTACTTCGGAACATTTTAAAAATTTAATGAAGGAAAAATATGGAAATAGTATACCCATGCACTGTCCAGAACTTTTCCATAAAAGTGTGAAAAATATGCTAAGTAAAAAAATATTTACCTTTCCCTCTGGTAGATCTGATAATGTGATGGGTTATGAGCCCAAGGCATTAACTCATCTTTTAACCACAAAAGATAGATATCTTAAACGTTCTATAAATGAAGAGGAAATATTACTAAATAATGATATACCTACATTTCCATATGTAGATAGATCTAATAAAAATAGAATGTATTATCCTGATATTCTTGTGAAAACAAATGAAAAATATAAGGACAAGAATTATGAGTTTTATGTAGAGGTGAAATCTACATGGACGTATAATATGGATCCGGAAACAAACTATGAAAAATGGAATGCTGTCGCTATGCTAGGAAATATAATTAAAATATTCATGTATAGCGATAGGGAATTATTGGATATTTGGATATTTTTTCCCTACATGAATAAATCCCCTAGAAGTGCCAATAAAATCATGACAAAATTTGACAAGCCATTACAAATGGCAAGGGGAAAAATATATAAAGAAGATGTAGATTGTTTTTCATATGACATTTTCAATAATGAAATTTGTAAAGAAAATAAAGAGTGAATAGATAAATTAAAGGGTATTTTATACATGTATAAAATATATAAAAAGTACAATAAAATTTCACTAGATCAATGAAACTAAAGTACAGGGAAACCGAGCCAAAAATCCCTATACCCTAACTTTCGCTAGGGATTAGACTGTATCTTAAGCCGTCATTGAGAGTTGATAGCTCTCTCGAACCGATATCCGTTCAGTCGTTGAAACCTCACCATATCCTATCATAACGGAGTTAGGTGATGAGCCTGCGGATTGCCCGTTATCAGATTTTCTATATTCATGAATATAGAAAATCCAACTACACAAATTTTTACCATGTCCTAGGTCGTTGCCCCGGATATTACATTTGATTTCTCAAATATAAGAGGTATTGTGATTTTTAGGGGATTCCCGCAACAAGATATCTTGCCATTTAAGAAAAACAAAAGAAATTTCTCCAAAATGACTAGGTAGTTATATCCTAACACATTAACATGTTAGAGTATGCTTTACACTCTTTATCCATTGTGATTAGCATACAATCACAATGGGAGCTACCTGTTGGGCGCACTCGTTTTTTCGCGCCTCCAGATATGCGAATTATATTATTATCAACTGCTGTTAAAACTTGGGAAAATGTTTGAGCAAAATCAGCACCTTGTCCAGCTGTACCGGTACCATTGGCAGCTGTGACAGCCAAAGCTGAAGCTGACAAACGAATTGACACATTGGTCAATTTACCGTAATTTGTACTGCCCATTGGGTCAAGGCAGAAAAAGTCCAAGGAATATGAGTACATGTGGTAACCAGTTTCCTCAGGAATGACAGGGGCATGATACCATGGCTGGATGAGGGAAAAGTAATCTGATCCCATGTTTCCGAGCCTAGCAGTATTTTCATACAGCAATGTAGTATCCAAAATAGGATCAGCAGCATCTGCCGGTCCAGGATCCAACAACCAATTGGGACCGACACCAATGACAATTGGTGATGCGGTCTGATAGTTTTGCCAATCAGAAGCAGTAGTGGTATTTCTAATAGCAAAGAATAACACCTTGATAGAGTGAGCAAAACGGATATCATACTGTTGGTTAGGATTGGTAGCAGGGGTCCATGGCTGGATAGGAGCAGTTTGTACTTGCTCAATGAGAATATCACGAGGGGCACAACCCATCCTTTCTCTTTCATCGTTAGACACAATAGCATAATTGGCCCAAACTTGGACGTTTTGGAGAACAGGTGTAGTGGTAATCACTGTACCGACATCTCCAGCTGTAGCAGGGCGGGTAGGGTTAACACCGGTACCTTGGAGGGCGGGATCAGTGACTTCAAGGAGTTCAGTCCAATCGCGCATATCAAAGTTGATCCTCATTTCGTTATATGGCAAAGCAGCTGTAGGGAGAGCAACACCAGAATCACGTTCATAAAAGAATGGTAGAGGAAGATTTAACGTAATGGCAGGGAGGGTAATTTGGAGCTGACGGAGATCATCAACATTACCAATCATGATTTGGTATCCGTTTCTCTTACCAGCGGGGGTAGTGAAAGCAGACCAGAAATCAAGGTGATAATTATCAAAGCGGGCAGCGACCAAGTCATTGAATGTAATGCAGCAATCGCGGATCAAGGCATGCATGAAGCCAGAGGTCCAATGAATGCGCAAGTTGAGCAATTGAGCAGCGGCAGTGAGGGTGACAATTGGTGTAGTCAATCTCAACCAGGTATATAATAGATAATCACCTGAACGAGAGATATTGACAGACCATTGGGTACCGAACCCAGGGGTACCACTTGATCGGGAAAGAATTACTGGAACTTGTGTGAACCAGGTAGCTTTGCGTGTTTCCCTGACAAAGTACGCTGTAGCTTCATCTCCACCATATTGATATTTCTCCGCTTCGTCATACGTAGCCAAATCTATAAACCCGCTTGTGACGTTTGAGGTACAAATTGAATTAGACATTTTATAATTTTATTTATTATAGAGAAAAAATAAAAAATATTTTTTTTCGAAAAATAATGGAGAAATGTATATTTAAGGAATCAAAGGTTTTTTCTTAAAAATGAATTTTTATTTGATCATGGCTAAAAAATTAAGAAACATTGATATTGTTAAAAATCATTGAAAATTTACCAAAAATCATTTAAAATGCCCTCAAAATGTGATCATTATGAAAATGGTGTGAAATGTAATAGACAACCTCGCTGGTGTTTTGAGGGTGAAAAGGAGAGATATTGTGGTAATCATTGGAAAGAAGGAATGATAGAACTTTATAGACGACATGAATGTATAATATCTGACTGTCATATTCAGCCCAGTTATAATATTCCAGGGAAACCTCCAATTTATTGCATGGCCCATGCTAAACAATTTTGTAAAGAAAATGATTTGGAATTTAAGATAGATGTCATAAATGTAAAGGATGAAAAATGTCAAGTATTTGAAAATGGAGAAAGATGCAAAACATTGGCTAATTTTAATTATTGGGGACAACCTCCAATATATTGCGAAAAACATGCATTAAAAAAAGAAAGAGAATTAGGCCTAGTAAAAGGTACTATATTAAATGTGAAAAGAATTAAAATTCCCCCAAATATAATGATACCTAAACAAGATATATCAAATGAAAAAAAAATTGTAGCCGAAAAAAAATTGGCAGAAAAAAGAGGGATAAAAATAGATGATTATAATGATGAAAAAAAAGATATAAAATCATTGAAAAAATCTCTAGAAAAAATAAAAATCATAAATAACCCTAGGAAATTGTTATATAAAACAGGTGAAATTGGAGCTCATTGTTTCGGCGATTGTGAATGCGAATCATCGGCTGAATATAACTATGCGGATTTTAGCACGGGATTTTATTGTCGAGAACATAGTTCAGAAAATATGATAAATGTAACTTATAGAAAATGTCAACATTTAGAAGAGGAATGTTTCGAAGATCCACTATTTAATTTCCAAGGCTCAAAATATGGAATTTTTTGTATAAATCATAGAAAGGAGGGTATGATAAATATAAAGCATAGATTATGTAGATTTATGGATGAACATGGTAGAATGTGCCCTCAATCCCCTTCATATAATTATTCAACGGAAACGGGTCCAAAATTCTGTGAATTGCATAGAAAAAAAGACATGATAATAACGTACAAGAGAAAATGTAAGGTCAATGATTGTGATAATAGAGCATCATATAATTTTCCTGGTGAGACAGAATATTTATATTGTAATGATCATTATGAAAAAGGAATGATAAATTTAGAGTTTAAAAATAGTCTGTGTAAACATGAGGGAGGAATATGCTTGAAAAGAGCAATTTTTAATAAATCCGGGGAAACAAAGGGATTTTATTGTTTTGATCATAAACACAAGGGGATGGAAAACATTTCCAAGGATAAATGTGGTGTAGAGATATCAAATGGAGAAACATGTAAAAAAAGACCATGCTATAATTATAGAGGAAAATTCAGAGGAAAATATTGTACTGGTCATAAATTAAATGGAATGATAAATGTATGTGATAAAACATGTATATTCACTGATCATAATGGTATTCGATGTGAAACTATACCATATTTTAATTACAAAGGGGAAAAATATGCACAATATTGTGAAACACATAAAGATGAAGATATGATAAATATCAAGGATAGAAAATGTAATTCAGATTTTTGTGATATAATTGCCAATAAAAAATATGACTATTATTGCTGTCATTGTTTTACCAATCTTTTTCCCAGTGATCCAAGAACATTTACAGCAATGAAAGCTAGCAAAGAATTGGAGGTGAAAAAATACCTGTATGAAAATGACTATGAATTTATACATAACAAGCCTATTTACACAGGGGATTGTATTACTAGGAGAAGAATAGATTTATATAATAGAGTAGACGATGAACATATTTTATGCATTGAAATTGATGAAAAACAGCACATGTATTATGACTCTATAGATGAAGAGAAACGATATAATGAGCTTTATCCCCTCACAAAAAATGGTAATAATCCCGTATTAATTTTTATCAGGTATAATCCCGATAGTTATATAGATGTAAATGGTGTAAGGAGAAGACCTAGATTCAAGACTAGAATGAAGTATTTGACAGGGTTGATAGAGAGAATTGAACATGATATAAAACATACCGACGAATATAATGCAGATAAAGGATTGATTTATATTCATAAAATGTACTATAATGAGCAGTGATGAAAAATATTAAAATTGAAAAATATTTATAAAGAATATAAATATCAATAAAAAATATCAATAAAAAATAATGTACAATCTTCCCTTGGAATTAGTAGATTTAATATGTATTCATATAAAACCTGAACTTTTGGTAAGATGTGACCTGCTACCAGAATTAAATAGAAAAAGAATAGAACATTATTGGACACATAGATGCCCATGTTGTCTAGTGGAAAATAATGATTTACAAGGGATAAAATATAATATATATAATTCAAACTATAATCTCACTGTAATTTTTGATTTATTTTTAAAAGCCAGTAAATGTGGATATTTGGATATTATAAAATATTTTATATCATTAAAAGTCGTTACAATTCTTGTAAAAAGTACAGGTATGATACATGCTACAAAAAATAATGATTTTGACATGGTAAAATATTTAGCTGATCAAGGGGCAGATATTACCTGGAATAATGATCATGCTTTAATTTTGGCTTGTGAAAACGGAAATTTAAAAATGGTAAAATATTTTATATCTCTAGGGGCAGATATCACTACTACAGATAATCAGCCTGTAATTGTTGCAAGTAAAAAAGGAAATTTAAAAATAGTGAGATATCTGGTCGAATTGGATGCAGAAATTTTAAATGATTATAGGGTAATTGAATGGGCAGGTTGGAGCGGAAATATAAGATTGGTAAAATATTTGATTGATCAAGGAGCAGATAACATTAATAATGGAGCTTTAATAAGAGCATGCGAAAATGGTCAATTAAATATGGTTAAATATTTGATAAATACATGCTATACGAAAAAACAGGTAAAAGAAACAGATGGACTTGTGATAGGAGCGTGTGCAAGCGGAAATTTGAATTTGGTAAAATATTTAGAAACTCTGGGTGCCGATATCAATGTCAGAAAAAACAAGGGAGTTTATAAAGCGATAAAACACGGTCATTTGGGAATAGTAAAATACTTTGTGAGCAAGGAGATTAATATAATCACAAATGATAAAGCGATTATCAAGGCTTGTAAATACAGTCATTTAAATATAGTGAAATATCTAGTATCATTGGGTGAAAAAATTAATCCTGATAGTACAATTATAGGATGTAGTAGAGGAAATATAAAACTCTCAAAATATCTAATTAATAATTGTAAAAATATAAATGATAATTTTCTTGATCAAATATTGATAAAAGCTTGTCATGATGGATTTAAAAAATTAGTGGAATTTTTAGTGGAAAAAGGGGTAAATGTTCAAGCTGAAAATAACAAGCCATTAATATATGCTAGTTTACATGGTCATTTAAAACTAATGAAATATTTGATTGAAAAAGGGGCAAATCCATTAGATGAAAAGGTACTATTCAATAGTGTCAAATATGGTGATTTAGAAATAGTAAAATATCTAGTATCTTTAGGGGTGAATTTCAGAGCTCAAAATGACATGGCTCTACAAATTGCATCTGATTATGGTCTTGAAGAAATTGAGGAATATCTAGTATCATTAGGCTCAAAATTACCTGATGATTATGTATATGTAGATCGTGCCATTGAATCGAATGAATCAGATTTTGACGGGATAGATTCTGATGAATGATGTATATTTTTTATATTCAATATAAAATTTTCCATTTTTTAGCTAGTATAAAAAAATAATATACCCCTCTTTTTAATAGGTTTATACTCTATTAATTTTTCATAATCTCCAATCAATGAAAAATAGGATTTCATATCGTCATATAGATACCATTTTTCATTATATAAAAAACAGCATAGATAATGACCTCCACTTACATTTCCTATATGGAAAATTACAGAGTATAAATACAATGTTTCTTTTCCAATGATAATCTGTTCATCTGGTATCACAATATTTTCCAATACAGTATCTTTTTTAAAGCCAGAATGAGCTCTTTGAATATAAAATACGTAAAATCCTAGTGTTTTTAATACATTTACCCTTTCTATTTTTCCTATATAATCATTTCCTGTTTCATCAGAACTAAATGAAATACCCTCTGTAATGGTCTTTTTATTTAGTAATTTTGAAATGGGAATATCATTTACAGTAGATAGATAAAAACTATCTGTAAAATTTATCAAGGAATTATCAGTAGTTTCACTTGTTTTTTCTACCGATTTTCCACTAGGAAAAATTCCATATATTATATATTCTGTAACCGACCCCTTGACCTGAAATATATCAAATAGAAATATCAAGAATTCTCCCACATCTTGTTCATTTGTCCCAGAAAATTTTTTACCAGTTTCACAAGATGAAATTAACCTACGGAAATTTATACAGTAATTTTCACTAGTTTTCCCAAAAATAAATTTCCGTAGATTTCCTAGATATTCTCTCAATGTTCCCAATTGTCCAATACAGACCTTTTCATTAATGGGATCAAGAAATAATTTTTCCTTTATTATTCTAGGCATTTTTTCTCTATATAATAGGGAAAATAATACGGTATCCATATAACAAGAATTTGCCTTGTTTGGAATAGGTATTAATTTTTTTACAGATTTTTTAGGGGATGACTCTATTTTTTTAGAGTGAATAATTGAACGATTAATAAGATTAATTTTATGATCGGTTTTATAATATTTCAATGACATTCCAATATTTTCAGCTGCTTCCACTTGTTTTTTCATTATATTTACTGGCAAGCCATTCATGTGAATATTAATGGTTTTTGCACCTAGTACTTGAGCCATGTAAAAATATGGTAAATAATTATCAATTTTTGATACATTTACAATATATATAAAATTTGCTAAAAAAACCTCGTTAGAATTCCCAGACACTTTTAAACAATTTGTAATGATACAATTTTTCTTGAGAAATTTCAACACGGGAAAACTAGAAATCATGGAAAAATCTTTCATTTCCTCCATTCCTTGGTAAAATATCATGTACCAGCCATTTTCATATAGTTTTAACTGTGATTTCACTACCCTTATTTTAGAGGGATTTTTTTTATGAGAAAATGCTCTCATGAATTGTTCATTATAAACAGGCTGTATATATTGCATCTGAGGGAGTATGTCAGTTTTTTGAACTAATTTCATATAATCATTATATACATTTTTAGGTATATCATTTTCCATGTACTTTAACATTTTATCCCTTTTTACAGATTTTGTAATTGACAACCTATACTTTACCAATTCTATTAATTTTGGTGGTATTTTAGCATATTCTAAATAACTGATAAAATTTGCATGATTTACTAAATGAATATCTCCATAATTAAACATATTTTGACAAAGTGTATTCAATAGTAAAAATAACTGAAATTTTTCCCTTGTTTTTTCAGGATTATATGAATAGATATCTCTATCTATATTTTTATAGGAAATTTTAGGATTGGTCAGTCTCCTTAATTCTCCATTAAATGCTATCCAACCATATTTCCTATAAACATCCATTTATTTATGCTTTTTTTCTTTATTTGACAATTTATATCTCTTGTAAATTGTTTTTACTTTTTTTTTAGTATAATTTAAATAGCTTCAAAATATTCTTTTCCCTTGCTATATCCTATAGAAAAATAGTCCAATTTTTTCCTACTAGTGAGATTTAAATCAAATGGGTTTATATCCACGTTTGAGTCGCTAATTTCAATTATATCACAATTTTCAGATACATTTTGAGTTCTTAGCCTTGTCAATTGTATTATAGGAATTGATGCAACATGATACATGTATTCAGGAATAGACTTTTCATGTAAATTTTTAACATTTTCTACAGTCATGTTTATTCCCAATACTCGTTCATTATTTTTAACTGCAATTTTATCGGCAATATCGATAGGAAAATTATTAGTACAATATCCGTCTATATAAAATTTCCCCATGTATTGAAAATTACCAAAAATTATAGGAAGATTACAGCTCATTCTTAATGCTGTTAAACATGGCATAGTTGGATATGTATCTATTGATATATATTCCTCTACATTGTCAGTGATATTATATGTACATATTGTGAGCTTTTTTCCTGTTAAATCATATAATTCTTGCAAAGTCAATAATCTACCTATTTTATTTAGTGTCATTTGCTGTAAATAAATGTTAATTTCTGAATCATAATTGATAGAGCCTTGACCATTATACATTCCATTTATATCAATTTGAGGGATATTTTCAAATATTTTATTTACACATATAAATGTTATAATTTCTATAAGAGTATATTCTAGAGCAAATAAATATAAAATAATTGCCCCTATTGAATTACCGTAAAGATATAGTATTTTTGTGAGGTAAAAATTATCTAGACAATATTGAAGGGCCCCTAATGCATAATACCCTTTTTTAGCTCCCCCTGAAATTACTAGATGCTTGTAATTGTTCATTTTTTATTATTTAATTTTCATAAAACTAAATATTTTAAATTAGAGATTTTTTAATTTGAAAAATGTTACCTCTAGAATTAATAGATTTTATATGTGAAAAAATCGATAGAAAAATATTGGTAGGAATATCCTTTACTGGATCTCACATTAAATACCCTACAAATTTATTCTATATTTTGAATAGAAATAGAGTAAGAAATTACTGGAAAAATACATCCTGTTTAAAATTTATAGAAAATAACGATAATATATCATTAATGTTTGTTTGGTATAATTATCTGGATATTAAAGTAGAATAAAATTTAATAATAAAGAATGGGTGAAAAAAATAAAAAACCCCAATTAGATCCTTTTCCCTTTTGTATCAAGAATAATATAATATATTTTTCACAGTTGGAAAATAATGGTAATTTTAAATGTGAAAAAGGAGAGACTTTTTATGCTATAGTTCCCAATTATACACCTATACCCACTGGTATGGGATTAATTTGTATAGAAAATGATGGTACAGGTATAATCTCTGTAAAATTTGAACGTGATCCCAATTTTATAACATTAAAGGACTGTGTATCAATGATTGTATGGCCTACACCTGTTCCTAATACAATTCCTCTATATTTTTATCAAGGAGAAAAATATTACATTCCTAGCTTGGAAAAATTAGATTTACCAGAGATACAAATTTCCCCATTATATGTGTTAAAAGACGATAATATAGGTTTTTCTTGTTATCAAGGCTATCGATGTCTCCCTGATAAAAATAGTAAAATTTCCTTGACAAAATGTGTAGTGGATTGTAATCAACAAGATCCAGTAAATATATATCAATATGCTTTACAAGGAGAAAATGTAAAGAAACCTAGAGTTGGAAATATTCCTCTTGCATTATTAATATTAATATATATAGCTATTTTTTTAGGGGGAATTTATATATACTTTAAGATTATACGGTATTAAAATATTTTATATCAATATAAAATATATACAGAAAATATACAAAATTTCACAATTATTTACAATAACCTATATTTACAATATTTTTCAATAACATCCCTCAAAAAACTATATCTAAATACAGTTTTTCCCTGAAAAAATTCATACCCCATTCCCCTTATTAAACTAGCCGAAAAATCTATATTCACATTTTCCCATGAATCATAACCTATTTCCAAGAGAAAATTATCAGTATCATTTACAATATCATTATTCCCAATGACTAGTAATGCTATAAAAATATCATTATTTGTATCAAGGGAAATAGGCAAGTGTTTTACTCCATTTAATGAAAAATGACTTTTTTCATCAAAATCAAATATAATTGGCTTGTATTTGAAATCAGGGTTATTCACACTATCAAATAATAGAGTATTTCCCTTGAATAATTTTATATAAAAATTTGATATAAATTCACAATTCTTTTTTAATACTATTCCATTGGAGATAAATTGATATCTAGACTGTTTATCAGGGATTTCTCTAAAATTTACCTTTTCAGCAATGACTTTATTTTTACAGGGAATACTTGATAAAAGACTGTCTAATTCTTCCGATGAATATTCAGGTTTTCCCACACTAGAATAATAATTTCCCATTATTTACAATTTTTATTTATATTTTAATATATTACAGATTTATTTTGGCATTATTTTTTTAAATGAAAATTTATTCAATAAATTAATTGAAAATTTATAATCATATAAATTTCTCCAATTTTTCTTTAATTTTTCTTTTTCATCATTTCTTTATAAAACGCGTCTATAAACAATGGTCTGATCTTTTCTATATATTTTTATTATATCTCCCTTGCTAAATCCATAGAAACGACTCACTGGATCTGTAGAGAGAATTACAGTCAAGAATTTACCAAATTTTTTCTTTAATTCTTGAGCTTCTTTCCCCATTACCAATTCATGCTTGGGAACAAGCTCATGTTTAGTTATATTAAATCTAAGGTTTCCATATGGGAAAAATTCCAATTTTATTTTGAGTATCAATAAATTATGGGCAATTTCCAATACTTTGGCACTCACATTATTCCCTATATGAACAAGGATACAATGCTTGATATCAGAGTCTATTAAATATTTAATTATTTTATTCAATGGTTCTACATTTAATTTTTGGTCAATTACAAAGAGAATTTCAAGAAATATATTTTCCTCTTTTTTCCCAATAATTTTAGAGTAATTATCAGTATGAAAATCCCTATATATAGAGTATCCTCTGGCTTCTAATAATTCCCTAGAAACTTGTTTTACTGTTTCGCTTATGTTATCGGCAGTATCTTCTTCTGATTCTTTTTCAGAAATTTCTTCTGACGATTCTAAATATTCTTCCGATTCTGAAGAGGACATTAATTGTTATAGATAATTGTTATAGTTAATTTCAATAGATAGTCATTATAAATAATTTCTTTTTTAAAAAACAATTTTATTGAAAAACATTTAAGAATTATCATTTCTCGTAAAAATGAGTAATATACTATTATATAGTAAATTTTCCCCATGCTGTGAAAAATTATTTGACCTATTAAACTCGGTACCAGAATTTCTTCAATATTTCAGGATAATTCCAATATGTATAGATAATAAAAATATAAGGGATAAAATAATGCAAGAAAGAGAAATAATGGTAAATTATGTACCTACACTACTTTTGATGGTAGGTAATGGTACAATAGAAAAATATGAGGGAGAATATGTATTTGAATGGATAAGGGAAAAAATTAATCCAAAAAAAGAACCACAAATACATGAGAATAAACAGGGGGAAAATATCATTCCTGAAAATAACGGTAACAGAAAAAAAGAACCCCCAATTAAAAATAAGCCTCAATCAAGGAAACCTCCCCCAAAAACAGTAAAAGGTACTAGTATCTCAGATATCCCTGATGAACCTGATGAGCCTGAATCAGAAGATTTGCAAGGAGAAGATAATATAGACGATAATATAGATGATATTATAGAGGAAATAGAAGATGAAGAACAAGTGCCTGTAAAATCCCCAAATGGAAAAATAAATGTACAGGCAGCAATGGCTCAAGCAGAAGCTCATCGATTAAAATTAGAGGAACAAATACAGGGAAGTAGAAAGAGGCCAAATGTAGTAAGGAGATAAATCGATTTAAAGAAAAAATATAAAAAGAAAAATGGCTGATAAAGAAGTGAATCAAGTTTCACTTGAATGTGGTAACGATCCCAATTGTTTAGCGAAAGCAATGCGTAATTTAAGAGAAAAAATGGATTCGTATTATAAGAATTATAAGGAATATGATAAAGTACACAATGAAATCAGATACAAATTGCAAAAAGTATGTACCCATCAATGGGGTGATTATACCAGGTATAGTCAGGAGGAATCAGGATATATATGTAAAATATGCGAAAAATACAAATAAAAAATTTCTTTATATCATTATAAAGAAAAAATATATAAAGAAAAAATATATAAAGAAAATGGAAGATAAAGAAAAAATTTCCCCCGATTGTGGAAATGACATTTCTTGCTTGAAAAATCAATTTAATATTTTTAAACAAAAATTAGAAAAATACAGAACTAAAACTCATAAATATGAAAACTTGTATACAAAGACCAAATATAAAATACAGGAAAAATGTGATCATAAATGTGAAAACCAACAATGGGGATGGCATGATACATATTATACTTGTGGGTTATGTGAAGAAAATATAACTTTGACCGATACTGATAGGGAGTTTTTCATGAAAATGTATAAAAATTAATTTAAAGAATAAAAAAATATAGAAAGAAAAATGGTTGATAACAAGGAAGAAAATATAAATGATATTTCTCATTTAAAAACCCAATTAAATGATGTAAAACAAAAATTGGAAAAATACAGAGCTAAAACAAATGAATGCGAAAAATTATATGGTAAAATCGTGTTAAAAATACAGAAAAAATGTAACCCCCATCAATGGGGAGAAAAATGGTATGGTTGGAATGAGGAGGGATATACATGTAAAATATGTGGATTAAATTCATGGGATAAATTTTGAATTCTTTATATATCATTATAAAGAAAAAATATAAAAAGAAAATGACTGATGAAAATATAGAAATTGACGATATTGAAAAACGTCTAGAAGAAAAGCTAGAAAAAATAAAAAAGGAATTAGTCGAATATAGGGCAAATGAAAATGAGATTGTTGATGAATATGTAAAAAATGGAATATGTGAGCATGGATATGTAGGCCATGTAGGTAGCATCCAAAATTGCTATAGTTGTGGTAAAATTTTTTGTTTCTGTGAAATGGGATTTAGAAAGGTAAATGTGATGGATCATATTATCCCTATACAAATGTGCAATAATTGCTGGAATGATGAGGATTTATTTTGGGAGTGTTTGAGGAGAAAATATAATAGTTATTTTGTAGAAAAACAACATATCATTAATGCAAGAGCAATGAAAGAGATACAAAGGAGACAATTGATTGAAAAAAAATTTTTTGAGGAATTATCACGAAAATTTTAAAAAGGTAATACAGGTCTCTCAATTTTCTCTTGCATTGCCTTTATATGCTGAGTTATAAAATTATATATCATTCTCACTAATTTTGGCGGTAATTTTTTAGTATCAAATTGTAGATTTTTCCCTATATATTTTCCCTGTAACGGTATCAATGCTTTATCACCATTATCTATAGCGTATTTTTTCAATAGAACAAATACTAATTCCGCTCCTTTTTCATCAATACCTTCTATTTTTTCCATAAAATCTTCACGCTCTTCCTTGGTCAATTCTTTATCATTTGATGCCCTATAAAAATTGTCGTACAAGGGGATATTCGTGGTAGAATTACCAGAATTATTCGCTATAAAATTTGTACCAGGAATATTACTCATTTTTCTTTTGAACATTTCTCAAAAGAAATATATTTCAATTTTAAAAGTAAAAATATTTTTCAAAAGAAAAATGGATGATAAAATATTGATAGTTTGCAAGGAAGAATATATTGACCCAGGAGGAATTAATCAGTTATATGAAGCCATTAAAAAACACCCTGATATAACCCGAGCAGTGGTAATGCCCGATATTCATGAAGGACCTGGTATACCTATAGGTGTATGCTTTATAACGGAAAATGTGGTATATCCAAAATTTATAGGAACCGATATAGGATGTGGTATGACCCTTTTTTCTACGAATATAAAAGTGAGAAAGAACACCCCTGACCAATTAGCCAAAAAATTAAAGGGAGAGCTGATAAATAAAAGCAGAAAAATATATGGAGATTGGGATCATAATTTTGATGAGGATTTAGGTACTCTTGGAGGTGGCAATCATTTTGCTGAATTTTTAGAGGTGAATGATATTGTGGATTTAAATGAATTTAACAAATTAGGATTAGACGATTCTAAAGCGGTTTTACTTGTACATTCTGGGTCTAGAAGATATGGGGGTCATGTCGCTGAAAAACATGATAATATTCTCTCTGATAATACTCGACAAGATGCCTATATTCAAGACCATGACAAGGCAGTTTCTTGGGCATTAGCTAATAGAATACAAATTGCATCGAGGATAAGTGATAATGTAGATACTAACTGTGAAAAAGTATTGAATATAGTACACAATTATTTGGAAAGCGGAAAAAATTCTCAAGGAATCAAGAATTTCCTCCATAGAAAAGGTGTAGGTAGAGTCAATGCTGGTGATATTACTGTAATTCCGGGTAGTAGAGGTACCGCTACATTTATAGTGAAAATGACTGAAAATGTGGAATTGGCTGAAAAAATGTTACATAGCGTAGCTCATGGTGCTGGTAGGAAATTAAATAGAAGTCAGGCCAAGCAAAAATTTGGACATCTAAGCAAGGAAAAATTGGAAAGGACAAGTGCGGGTTCAACTGTAGTATGTTCTAATGTGAGTCTATTGAGACAAGAACATGAGCTTGCTTACAAGGATATATATAGTGTGGTAGATAGTCTAGTAGAATCTGGATTAATCAGTATAGTGGCTAAACTTACACCATTATGTACATACAAGGATTAGTCTAAAAATTTTCTCAATATTTTATATTTTTATAAAATAATTTTTACCTAGAAATCCGGAATGGAAATTCCTAATGAATTTAAATTTTCTAAAATATAATCTATAATATCGTTATCCTCATGTTCTCTAGCGAGTTTCAAGGCTTCATTATTTTGAGCTAGAGGATCAGCCCCTACCGATACTAGATATTTTACCATTTCTAAATCTCCATCATTACATACTGTGATGATAGCCTCATTATCTCGGCATTTAGGATCCGCTCCATTTTCTACTAACCATTTCAATACATGTAAATGCCCATGATCACATACTGATATTATAGCTTCGTTATCTTGAACCGTGATATCGGCTCCCAAGGAAAATAGATATTCTGCAATTTCTAAATGGCCATGTTTACATGCCGATATCACAGGTTCATTATCTTGAGCCTTAATATCAGCCCCCAAAGATATTAAATATTTTACTATTTCAAAATGGCCATTTTCACATGCATGTATTAACGCTCTATTTTCTTGGGCTTTTACATTGGCTCCCAATGATACTAGATATTTTACAATATGAAAATGTCCTTTTCTACATGTACATATCAAAGCTAAATTATCTTGAGAACAAGGATTGGCTTTTTGAGATATTAGATATTCCATCATTTCTAAATTTCCATTTTCACCGACTTCTATTAATGCTCTATTATCTCGAGCATCAACATTAGCCCCTAATGATACTAGATATTTTACAGCTTTTAAATTACCACTTTCGCACATGTATATCAATGGAATATTATCTTGGGCACATGGATCTGCCCCCACCGATACTAGATATTTTATCATTTCAAAATCATTTTTTTCACTGGCTGATATTATAGCTGAATTATCTTGATCCTTGATATCTGCACCCAAAGATACCAGATATTTCACAATATCAAAGTGGCCATTTCTACATGCACATATTACAGCTTCGTTATTTCGAGCAGTAATGTCTGCTCCCATTTCCACCAGATATTTTACCATTTCAAAATGCCCATTTTTACTAGCAAATATTATATTATAATGTTCTCCCCAAATTTTTGATATTATATCTGGTAGCATATATTGTTTAACATCAAATAAATTTGCACCCAATGATACTAAATATTTTACAATATCTAATTTCCCTGCACTGACAGCACACTTTACAGCAATATGATTTTGAGCTGTGATATCAACTCCCTGGGATACTAAATATTTTATCATTTCTAAATCTCCATAACTGCATGCAAAATATGATAATGAATTTTTATCTAAACCTGATGGAAATATATATTTTAATCCGGGTAAATCATTATTAAATATTATATTATGAATCCCAATTTTTTTCCAATATAATTCTATATATTTCTTATTGAGATGAAAAAGGGGGTTTTCTCTATTTTTATCATTTTTTATAAAAGCTATTTCTCTCAATAATTTCCCATTTAATTTCCCACATATTAAATATATCAATTCAAGGGGTAATTTCTTTCCCATTTTTTCCTTTTTTCCTTTTTTCCTTTTAAAAAAAGAAAATCTCTTTAATTAGTCAATTTTATTTTTTTCACCATTTTATTTGATATAAATTCTACCTCTCCAGGAATGGCCGTTAATTTTATATTTTTTAGAGGTGTATAATCTATATATAAATTTCTCATGTATTTATATTTACTATATTTCCTACATAATTCTGCACATTTCACTATTAAATTTTCTGTAATAATTTCTGATTCTATAATTATATGAGGTGAAGGAAAAGATGATAGATGAAACCACATGTAGTTTTCATTTATAAATTTCAATGTTTTTATCAATTCAGTATTTTCTTTTGCATTTTCTCCTATTTTTATAGTTATATTGTCTATAATTATTTCTCTCATTTTTCTTTTTGAGTTTTCCTTTATTTTTTCTCAATATTTTTTCTAGATATTTCTAATAATAAATGAAGAAATATGTATTATTTACTGTACTAGTAATTATACTGATAATTTATATATTTGTAGGTATCCGTATATATTATTCATATAAAATTCTAGTGCAAAAGGGATTGGGTATAAGTTATGCTTTACAAAATGCATTAAAATGTCCAGAGGTCAATTGTAAATTTAATGATGAAAATTTACCTGTGCCAGATATCAATGATGTGAATTTCCCTGAAAATATTGATATTTCAAAAACATCTAAATTTATAGCAAATACAATTGGAAAAATATCACAACCTGGAGAAAATATTGATAATTTACCTGTAATGGGTAAATATAATTATCTAGGGAAATTATTTGGAGTCAGTATTTTAGATACAAAAAATAAAATAATCTATATAATTTTCAGAGGTACTAGGACTTGGTCAGAATGGAAGCAAGATTTTAACTTTGCTCAAATTTTCAATGATTTTACCATTCAAGAACCTATCCCTAAAATGACTGCAAAACAAGAGGTATTACCATTAGATAGGAAACAATTGAATGTATTTAACAGAAATTTGCTAATGGTCGCAGATCCTAATAAAACCCAATATGTTACCCCTCCAATGATTCACAAGGGATTTCTCAATATATACAATTCATTTAAAAATGCTATATTCTTTGATATAGATAAATATCCTGATTTTAATATAATAATTGGAGGCCATAGTCTAGGATCTGCAATTTCATCTATCCTTGCTCTGGAATTATCTACTAAAAATAAAAATATCCTGGTAAATGTATTTGCTAGTCCAAGAATAGGGGATATAACCTTTGCTACCGGATTTAGTAATATTCCCAATATAAAATATTATCATTGGTGTAATTTATGCGATATTATCCCAACTGTTCCCTTGGCGGTAATGCCCAATTTAGAAGCCCCAAAATCTCCTTATTTTTATATGCCTATTCCATCCTCTGAAACTTGTACCGTTATTTCCTTTGAAAAAAATTGGTTTTCATTGGAGAATAATCATACTCTTCCTTTATATATAGAATACCTGAAAAGGAAATAAAAAAGTATTTAAAAACGGATTAAAAGAAAAAATGGAAGAAATTTACAAAATAATGACTTCAGATGAAGGATTGAAAATAATGAATACATTTACGTCTCAAATTTTAAATAAAAAAATAGAAAAATCCCCTATACAAGAAAAATTATTAAATGTTTTCCTTGATACTAAAAAAACTGACACTACAGAGGAAATAATTGACAAGGTTTTAAATGTACAATTTACAGAGGAACAAAAAGAAGATTTGTTATCCAAAGCTGAAAATGATACAGAATTAAAGGAACAATTTGAGAAAATGGCTGAAATTGCTAGAAATTTCCCAATGAAAAATTAAAATTGAAAAAGGTTTTAAATATCAAGAAATATCAAGAAATGAACTCAAAATCAGAAAAATCAGAAATTTCCCAATTATCGGCGTCTATAATTAGATACAATGAGATAAATAGTAAATTAATTGATATAGACAAGAAAATAACATTTTCTCTAGTAAAGAGAGGAAGTTTGATACAAGATAAAAAAGATTTAATGGAAAAATTGGCTAGAGAATTAGAGATAAAACCATTGCCAAATATATTAAATATTTTATCTGAAATTCAGGTTACAAATAATTCTATTATGGATGCGGAAAATGATAAAATAATTCATTGCTCTCAATATTATTCTCTTCTCAGAGAAGCAAGTGAACTAAAATTAATTGAATTAATACTAGATGAAAATTCCACTAATGATCATAAGAGAAATATAGAAAAGATAAACAATGCCGTAAAAGATATAAAAACTAGTATAGATAAAAATCTAAAAATCATTGCAAACGAAATGACTAATATGTATTTCACTGTATAATTATCTATATTTAATCTCATATTATCCACTATTTTATATCATTATAAAATTGAAATTTTTCAGTAGAAAAATAATATATTTTTATAAGCAAGAATGACCTCAAAAGTTATAGACCTGACTTTTAAAGAGCCCGAAAAGAAAAAAGGCTGTGTAAACTGTAAAGGAAAAATAACCAATAAAAATTATAAATGCCTAGGGTGTTCAGCAAATTTCTGTTTAAAATGTGGTAAATTATCATATTGTAAAACTTGTAAAGGAAATATCACTAGAGATAATAAACAAGAAAAAGAAAGGGAATATTGGCTAATGGAATATTGATAAAATACCAATAAAAATCATGATAAATTAAAAACAAATTTTATATAGATATTTATATAAAGATGAAAAGAAAAGAAAATAGAAATGTGCAATTTACCCTTGGAATTAATAGATTTAATATATGCAAAAATTAATAGAGAAATATTAGCTAATATTTGCAATTCAACAAAAGACATACAAATTATAGAAAATTTCCCCTTTTTTTCTCTAAATGAAAAACGATTACAAAAATACTGGAAAAATTTCAATATATTTGAAATGATAAAAATAGGGGATCTTGCAGGTGTAAAATATTTAATAAGTATAAACAAGGATAAAAAATGGCCATATTATTTATTATGTACATTACCAATATTTATATCCAATTTATCAAAAATGGATATTGGTATTAATAGAAATATGTGGTTAGCATGTTTTTATGGTCATTTAAATATAGTAAAATATTTAATATCATTGGGGGCACATATTAAGGCTCAAAATGATTTAGCATTAAAATGTGCCTGTAAAAATGGTAATTTAGAAATTGTAAAATACTTGATATCATTGGGAGCTGATATTTTAGCTGAAAATAATGATCCAATAGTGGATGCTATCGCTAATGGGCATTTAATTCTGACAAAATATTTAATATCATTAGGAGCGGATCCTCTAGCTCAAAATAATTTAGGTATAGCATGGGCTAGTGAAAATGGTCATTTGGAAATGATAAAATATTTAGTATCATTAGGAGCTGATATATCAGGGCATAATTATAGTGGAATAGTTTTTGCTGAAAATTTGGAGATTCTCAAGTATTTTGTATCTATAGGTATAGATATTCTTCCTCATGCAGAAAGAATAATATCACATGCCTATGTACTAGGAAATCATGATATTGTACAATATATTAAAAATTTAGAGTAAATTTTTTTAATAAATAATATTTATAATTTTTATAAATATTTACCTCTTACAAAGGCAATAATACTGTAAAGCCTGAAACTCCTTTATTTTTATATCCAAGTATATTTATTGGATACAATACATTTTTTCCTGTAATATCGTATAATTTTATATCTTTTTCATTAGTATATACCCATAGATTAAATGATGGGGAAAAAGATTTATTATTTTCATTATTTTTCTCATTATTTTCTTTAGACCCCTCATTATATCCTTTTTCCTTCCAAATACGGATAATATCTAGAGCCTTTTCTATAGTATCAGTATTTTGAGCTATAAATATTGTGGACTCTCCCTTTATATTTTCATTGCTGAAAAAATATGGTTCGGTATTTTCTGGTAAAATCTTGGAATAAAGTATATTTTGTTTATTTCTAGTGGTTATCCATTCATCAATAATGTTTTCCCCTTTTATCAATATTTGATTAGGGTATTTCTTGAAATCAGTAATTTCATTATAAATATTGGTAAAATTTGTAAGTGTGTGATATTCTAACACTTCTCTAGGATTTCTATTAATACGATTTCTAAGAATGTAAACCAACCGATACATGACCTCTTCATTTGGCAATATTAATTTTCCTCCCGATTTCATGAAAAATTTATCCTGAAAATTTATGGGAAAGGTAATTTTCTCCACATTTCCAATATCTTTATAAACTATTTTTTCTTTTACAAATTTGGGAATTTCTGGGGGTATTTTATCAGAAATTCCCTTTGCATGTAAAAATATAGAAAATTCTCTAATAAAATATTCAATAACATATTTACTCAATTTTCTTAGAGTAATAAACGTGTTTAGGGTATTTTCCTTTTTCTTTTCATCTTTATCTACATTATTTTCAAGATAAACCTTTACATTTACTTGACCAAATTTTTTAGGGATTTTTACATTCCCTAAAAATATCTCATTTGATATCATTAATTTTAATGGAGGTATGGGATCGGTTTCTAGGGATATTATTTCTCCATTAATTTTACAATTTAAAATACGAGTTTTTCCATATGAATCAATATATTGAGAAACAGGAGAAATTCCACTTGGAAAATCCAGAATAATATTTCTCATTTTTTTATCAAGATTCCAGGTGGAATTTAAAGAAAAATAAATCTCTATTAATGACTGTATAAAACCATCATTATAATCAAATGTATAAACAGAATCTTCTCCTATTGTTTTTACCATTAATTCTACTTGGGGATATTTTAATTTTTCAGTATAATTTCCCCAATTTTCATAAACTAGTATAAATGGCCTATCTTTTTTCCATGAAAATCTTAAATATGCTTGACTAAATCTAGGGAGAATCATTCCATCATTTTCCTTTTCTGGATTATTTGGATCATCTCCTCCAGAAAATAATAAAATATTACAATTAAAATATTCTTCTATAATTCTTATATATTTTCTGGGATCAAGGTAAATTTCTGGATTATTAATTTCCCTGGAAATTTCCTCTAATTTCAAATCATATAATTCCTGTTTACCTACAGAGAGAAATTCCCAATTAGCCAATTTCTCTCTAACTCGGTTAGTTTTATCAGTTCTGAGAGCGTCATTGAAAACTTGGCCTTTTTTAACAGTGAGAAAATTAGTTTCATTAAAAAGAGCCTCAAGAATACACTCTATAAAACTCCCGGGATTTCTAGACATACCCTTTCTATATATTTCTCCTGGTGTATCATTTATTAAATTTATCAATTTGGCTAAATTTTTAGGAAGAGTGCCAAACCCTGTAGATGTTGCTGTTCTATTGGTGAGAAATACTGTTTGTTGTTTTGCTTCCTTGGTATCCTGTAGTTCCTCTTGATCAGAATAATATTTTGTATAATTGGAATTATTTTTATCTTGTTGATTATTAACATAACAGCAGGGAAGATATGGAAATTTATCAGCATTACTCAGATTTACATTTTTTCTCAGACCAGGATATATATATTTATTATTTTGATCACATACATAGTATCTCTGGACACCTTGTTCAGGAGATTTAGGAAATAACATCCATTTTTCTCTAGGTAAATTAGCTACATATTTAGCATCTACAATTCTAGGCATTTCTTTCAAGGGACATTTTTTACTATATCTAGACACAAAAATTTCTGGAGCTATATCCTTTAGTCTATTTCTCTCTTTTAATTTTACTGTTTCTGGTTTGTTGAAATTTGGTATCCATTTTCTATAAAAATCAGTAATGTCCGGAGAAAGAATATTGTAAAATGCCAATAATTTACCAATAATTACAAAGAAATTATCAATTTGGGTACGATCCTTTGCATTTGATATTTTCACTCTTACATATTTTGTTCCTAGAGGAAAACTCTTTAATTCCTTGTCAGAAGAAGTCAATGTTTTATCAGTAATTGTTATATTTAATTCATCTTGATTATGTATATATTTCATGTACATTCCACTACGCTTTTTAGTAGCTTTTACACTTTCATTTATAGATAGATATTTACTATATAAATTATTATTTAATACAAGGTCTTCAAATACATATTTATTTATAGTTTGATTGGGAAAAGATGCTACACCTCTTAGAGCATCTTGTTTTTGTTCTATAATTTTAATACCGGGAATTTCTATCCTAGATACTATATTTTTAACAAATTCGTCCCTGGGTATATTTTTCTCATTAAAATTATATTCCATGTTTATCTTGATTTTAGATCCGTTACCCTTTGTAGGGGGTTCTACGGATCCTACGGAAATTATCACATTTTTATAATCTTTATCCTTTTTTGGCACAGGTTTATCAGATACCTTTACCAGTATATCATTAAACACTGATACAGCCCAATCTATTGGAGGTTTAAAATCTTTATAAATTTTATAGTAATCCCTAATACTACAAAAAGGAACTAGTGGAGATAATTTAAAATAATTAAAAATTTCCATTATCCCTATATTACCAGGAATTTCTAGAAAAATATTATAGCTTGAACTGTCTAGTTTGAAATCGCTTCTTTCTATTCCCTTGACATTATTAAATTTTTCCGCAAGAGATGTATAATCCTTCATTTTTCCATTAAAATTGTCGATTTTTTCATTAATGATTTTATCATAATTTTCGCTACTATTCACTATATCTTCTGCTTCTTTGCTTGATATACCCAATATACTTGCTATATTTTCAGCTATAGCAAAAGAAAGAACTCCTCCCTCTTTTATATTGATATTATATGCACACCATATTTTTATCAATTCTTTTTGGGGTATTCTACTATTTGGAAATTCATTGATAAATTTCTCAGGGGAATCACTATTTTTTTCTTTTTTAACAATTTCTATTACAGACTTTGCATTAATATCAATCTTGGTTGTAGATACAGATTTTTCTAGATAATCCTCTAGATCTAGAAAAATCCTTTTTTCATCTTGAATGTAAAGGTATTCTGGAATTGTATCTAATTTATTGCTAATTCTATCTATAATTGTATTTACTGTATCTATAGCAAATATTTTCCATTGTTTCCCATTTAATCTAATCATTTTATTTAATGGGGAATTTTTAGGGATTTTTGAGATTTTTAAAAGTAAAATTTAAAGGAATGAAATAATATATAAAATCAAGTAGTAAAAAATCAAGTAGTAAAAAATTAAGAATGGACGAAACGACTTATAAACCTAAAATAGAGAAATATATAGAAATTAATTGGAAAAAAATATGGAGTGATACTTATTATTGTGTTTTCATTTTCCTCGCTATAATTATTTTTACATGTTTTTCTATCGGCCTCGTAATGATTTTGGATAGTCAAAATTTGACAATGAAAATAATAGGAATTATATTGATTTTTCCATTGATAATGGTATTCATGGCAATGTTTATAGCATTATTTGTATTATTAGGTTATGGAGTTATATATTGGTGTAATAGGATAAAAACAAAATGGATAACCATAAATGAAAGAGAAACTCAGATAGAAATCCTTTAAATTTTAATAAAATTTCGTTATTTTATATTTTTATAAAATATCATTTCTCATGAAACCCTCTTTTTAAAAGGAAAAAATATTAATAGTAAAATAACTAGAATCGCTACTATACTTAACGGAAGCCAATTATTTATGATAAACCCCTTTACTCTCATATTTCCATTTCCAAGGACATTTATCAGAGAATTATTGATTGATAGTAAATTTGCATTTATATTGGGAATATTTCCCAAAAAATTATTTGCGTTTAGTTTATTGTCCCCTCTATAAATATACTCTCCCCTAGAATTATATATCAAACTATCTAGATATTGTGTAGTATAAAAAATTCCCAATACATTAAATTGATCTTGTATTTTTTGGCTAAATTTAAAATTTGGTAATAATACTAGATCTGCATAATACTCTACAGGGTATTCATTTCCTTCGGGAAAATTTATACTACTAAACATTACATTTTGAAATACCTTGTTAAAGGCATTAGATATTGCTACAAGATCCTTTGCCGATAAAGCATTATTAAAACCATAGGGATCGAGCATATCCAATACCATCCCAGCCATCATCACTACTGAAAATACTGCTAATGCAACATCCACTACTAGACCTATTCCCGTAGCGGCAAATTCGGCTGCTAATGCAGCCACTGCTATGAAACTAGATAACTGTTCTGTGGCAATGGCCAATGTATATGAAACTATACCATCTAAAAGAGTATCTGCGAAAATATCTCCCACTTCTGAGAAAATTCTAGAAACCATTTCAGTATCCATATTTTCTAAACTTGTAGCTATTGATCTGAGAGCTTTCATGGAAAGATTTTTAAAGACATTTAACCCTAATTTACTGAGTTCTGTAATTCCTGTAAGTTCTATTAAATTCCATAACCCTTCTGGAGTGAATATTTGTGATAATTTTAGCTCTATTTCACTCAATCCGTATTTTCCCTCTTGTACTAAAAAATCCCCAAAACTTTCAGGACCTTTGGTAGCAATACTCTGTTCTATTTCTTGACAGTATTTATCCATACTATCAATTTGTTTTTGAGTCAGACCAAAGGTGGAATTTTTATAGGCGTCAGGGTATTTACAATAACAAGAATAATCAAGGTTTTCAGGGCTTTGTGTTTTACAATATTCATCCTTGCCAAAATCATACTTGGACAAATTACAATATCTATTATAGTCATTTACCTCGTTATCTGTCAGTTTAAATTTCGCTGTAATATCACTGGGATTTTTGCAGTAACAATCAGCAAAATTATCGTCCTGTTTTGATTTTATATTTACACAGTCAAGTGATGGTTCCACCATTTATTATTATTTTATTTATCCTTTATGAGAATTTATAATTTTCATTAACATTTATAGGTTTTATAAATGTTTATTTTTATATTAATTTTTTTATTAATTTATCTAGATTTTATTCTTTATCAGATCCACATATACAATCTACCATTCCACATCCTCCACAATATTCCTGTGTTTCTATACATTCATTACACACCTCTTCACTCTGCATATAATCAAAACATTTTTCACAATATTTTTCAAGGCAAAATCTGCATGTATAAAATACATGTTTTTCAAGGAGCTTTTTATCGCATACATGGCAGCTAGAGTTTTCCATTATTTTATTATTGTTATTTCTACAAGATATTTTAGATAAAGTTAGGTGATTTTTACTTAAATATATCACAATATTCAATTTTACTATATTGATTAGGTACATTTATAGGTTTTATAAGTTGGATTATATTACCGAGTCGATACTGAAAATATTTCGAGAAAATAAAATTAATTATTTTTTCATTTAAAATACTTTATTAAATTAACTATTAATTTTACTATCAAATTGACTATCAAACAAATATTAAAATGGCTTTTCAAGAAAATCTCATTGACATTGTAGATAAAATGACCCCTCAAGAACACTATGATTTACTCTTGGAATTTCTCAGATATCCTCTTCCTCAGGGATTATCGTTACATAAATGTATGAGATGTGGTATAGTAGGTTGGGTAAATGAAAAGACGTATAGTTCCTCTAGTCATTTTGACAAGAATAATATTGGCTCTTTAATTTTATATTGTAATAACTGTATTGGTAATTGTACTGAAAATGGTCAGAAAAATAATGGTATTGAGAAAAAAGAGTTAAAATCGGTAATTCCAATACGTATTTTCAGTACAGATGGAGATATAGAATTTGATAGTGAAAAAGATTTGGAGCAATGGAATGAGAAATACAAGAGATCGGAATATGAAAATTTTTCAAGGTCAATGTCAAGCGATTTGATATCCAAAGAGATTAATAGTGAAAGGGAAATTGTCAGTGATTTTGATGAGGAATTAGAAACTGAGGAAGAATTGGATAGAGATTTAGATAAGAATTTAGATAAATGGATAGAGGAAAAGCGTGAAAAAAGAAGATCCATAGAAAAAGAGTTTATCAAGAGGATAAAAAGTGAGGATGAAATTTATAAAGAAAATATTAATAAAAATATCACTACAGAGGAAATAGACGAATCAGAGAGTAAAGATACAATAGAAATGAAAAATTTGATAAAAGAGAAAATAAAGACAAGAATATTAAAAAAAATAATAGATAAAAAACCTTTATCAAATTCCCCAATAAATGACCTATTCTATGTAACATGTAGAATAGATAAAATTGGTCGATATTTAAAGAAATATAATGGCATGTTTATACCTATGAATTCGTGTGAAAAATGTCATGGTGGGCATTTTCTCAATAAATGCGAAATTCATGCCTTGGTTTCATCTATTGAAAAAATAATAAAAAATATTAGAGAATATAATGTCAATTATTTTAATGATAAATTAAAGGATTTAGATGCAAATTTAAATAGAATGACCAAATTTCATGAAAAATTGGTAGAGGATATTAAAAAAATTTTTTAGAGAAAATAATGAAATCCTCAAAAAAACAAATTTTTATTACTATAATAAAAATCATATAAATATTGCTGTGATAAATATTGCTGTGATAAAAATTGAGAAAAAATGTTCAGAAAAATTGCTAATAATCCCGACATGAAAAAAGGTATAAAATTAAACCTATTTTGCCCCCTTTATAAATACCTCCAAGTTTATAACAAAAATAAAGAGGAATTAGACTTGGCATTTCAAAAGAATAAAATTGTAGAGGGTTACTATGATCCTCAGACAGGAGGTACCTATATTTCAGGGGATGAAAAGCTATATCTTGGCATGACTGCCGGGGTATTCATGTTTGCCTTGATAATTCAGCTAATCATATTTATAGCAGCTATAGTACTATTAGTAAAGAATTGGGATAGGTTAAATACCGTAGCTCAAATATTTGGAATTTTATTCATATTTTGGATGCCAATTGTCACTATTATTATTGCCTTGTTTTTGCGAAAGAAAGCATATGGTTTCATTTGAGTTTTATATAATGAAATATGATAGAAAATCAGGTTAATTCTTTTCTGAATTTATCCACAAATTTTTTGTACGGTTTTCCTGGAGGATTTACCTTTATTCCCGCATTTCTCATTTTTGAAATTTCTCTCTTGCTAAAATAATTGGACGATACATATACAGTATCAGGTTGCATATTAATTATACCATTGGCTGTGATATGCTTGCAAAAATATAAAATAATAAATGGAATTCTGCGGAAATATCTCAACCCAATATCTGTTATTCTCAAAAAGGAGATATTCAAGTATTTTATCCCTGATAAATATTTCAAGCCATTATCTGTTATTTTTTCACAGCCAGAAATATTTAATTTAGTTATTCCAGCTAATAATTTCATATCATTGTCTAATACTCTATCAACCTGTGGTTGTAAAATATCATTGAATTTATCAAGCTCACATTCATCATCAGAATACATGCTATAAAAAAACATTTCTTTTACAGATAAATCTAGACCAATATTAGAATATATTAGCAAATTCTTAAATTTATTATCAGTACTGTTAAATTCTCTTAGAATATCCAATATTTTAAAATGGTCTAATTTGTTCATGATTGTCACTATTAATTCATTTGGAAAATAATACTTCATTTTTTACTATTTATAACCTTATAAATAGTTTTATACTTTTTTGTTTCCAAATTATTCCAATGGATTTGTATTGTCATGATTATTTTTATTTATAGGATTTTCTCCTGCGGATCCTGCGGCGGAATAATCAATCAGATTTTTAGGATCAATTTTCACTTGTTCTTCTGTATTTATAATTGTCCAACCTCTCCAGGATTTTATAGGAGATTTCAAAGGACCTAATATCTTGCTTATTTCGTCACTAAATTTCTTTTTATTTTGACACATGCCACTTACATTTTCCTTGAACCATATTTTATATATTCTATAAGCATCGTCAAGGAGTAGATCACTATTTTCATCCCTTTCAAACTTGTCGTCAATAAACATGCTTAGATAATCATTTTCTTCTCTATAGCCTTTTGTAGCTGCAATTACCTTTTCTGGATCAGTGATAATTTTTGTATTATTTTTTCTATAATTTAATAGATACCAAGCAAAAGGCTCTAACATTTTTGGAATTTTCCTATCAATATCCTCATCCATGGGAAAGCATTTTTCCCTGATCTGATCTTCATATTCGTCAGGTGCATTACGGCTGAATATAGATTCAAAGGGAATCACACGGATTCTGTTCCATGTAGCCTTGTCCATACTATTTATTGCGGGTAATTTATTGGCTATAAAAATCATTTTAAATGCTGGAATGATTTCTTTAGCTTCTTTTCCCTTTTCAAATGCATCACGAGCGAAAAAACTATCATTACCTGAAAGATTCTTTAAAATACCTACATTGATTTTTTCATCTTCATTTGGCTCTTCTAATACTGCCCAGCGAACACCATTGCCCGCTCTAGCCATTTCTGGCCAACAGCTACCTGAAATAGGTTTTTTAGAAGTAATCACTGTAGTAGGTATTTTTATAGCATATCTTCCCAACATTTTTTCTATCAATGTTTGCATTTTACTTTTACCATTATCTCCGCAACCTACCCACATGTATACTATCTTTTTTCTATTATCCCCTACAAACACCTGACATAAATGTGTTATAAAATATTCTCGTAATTCTTCATCGGGAAATATTTTTTCAATAAAGTCCAAAACAAACTCTAAATCAGGATCTGTTTCTTCAAATTCTCTATAATTTATAGGAAGGGTTTTTGATATATAATCTTCTGGTTTTCCCTCTCTAAAAACATTATTATCAAGGTCATATACACCATTTTTAAAGGGAATTATATTAGGATTGGAATCTAATTTTTCAGAGAAATTTTTATCGTAAAACATGAAAGCTGCATCTTTCATTAATCTTTCTTTATATGTTCCATTGATTAATTTGCTTGCCAATTTTTCTAGATTTTTAACACGTCTTTGATGCATCAGTTTTTGTGCTTCATCAGTTATGGTATTTAATAGATTATTTTCTTCCGCTTTAATTCTATTGACTAGATATAACATTTCTGTAGAGATTTTTTTCCATAAATCAACACCGCAATCAATTTGTTCCCAACGATGATCATTGAAATAATACCAAGAACTATTTCTATTGGAAATTGAAGAACAAACAAACTGTCCTCCATACATATTATGAAATACCTTGACCATATCTCCTTGAAAGTCGTTTCCTCCTACTTTTTCCTTTATATAATTCCCTGCATGTTCTTTTATAATTTCTGCATATCTCTTGGGGTTATCTTTCATTGCCCAGTATTTTAAACTACCCATTGTTATATTTCTCTTTTCCATTTTATCCCATTCATATTCACATTTATCAGAGCAATATTTTTCTTCACATTTCATGGAAAATTCTTTCCATAATTCTAGACCTCTTTCTTCTCCATCAGAAATATTATATATTGCCCATCCAACATTCATCCATTGATAATAGTCGTCGGCTCTATCCACCTTTAATATTCCTATCAATGATCTTGCAAGAGTCATTGCCTCTGTAATTTCCATGTCTTCATATTCCTTTCTATTTTTCTGTATCTTTGGCTTGCGTATATTTTTCAGTTTGGGATCCAGATATATATTACTTGTTTTTCTACCAAAGGGAACTATTGAAAAAATTCTAGGATAATATTGATCTATATTTTTTGTATCAATGGGAATTACCTTGCTTTTGTAATCATTGATAATATAATTTTCAAAGCATTTTTTATGGGAAATTTCTTGCAAATCAAATTTCCCCGGTCTAGCCGGGGTATCCTCAGAAGGTACCTCCCTATAAATTTTATCTAGTAGATATGGATACATTCCTTTTTCCTTGACACTTCCATATAATAGCCAACAATTTGAATATACCGAATCATCTATTACACTGGCTGAATTTTCTATACCAATATCAGAAAATAAATCTTTGCAACTTTTCTCCAAGGCTGCTTTTACCCTAGAAATTAAAAATATTTTTTGATCATCCTTGTCTAGAAAAATTTTGGGAAAATGCAAGTGAAAACCGTGTTTGAGATATTTACTCATTTTATACTGTTTAATATAAGGTTTTTTTGTTAACAAACAACAATCTAAATCTTTAGAGGAAATATTCTTGATTAAACCCTTTAAAATAAACTGATATATTTTTATTATTTTTGCAACTTGGATTTCATTATACAATTGTTTGGGGAGATTATCTGGATTTTCAATTGGTATTTTAAGATCTACATCAACTATCACGGGCATATATTGATGACTTTTCTCAGCTATTCCCAATGTATAAATACCTGTTTTTTTGCATAATTGTATCTGAGAGTAATACATTTCCCAAAATCCATCTATATTTTTATAGTTTAGTCTAAAAGAACCTTTGGGGGATACTTCACTCACATGTGTAAAATTTCCTTCTGAACCTTGGGTAAAATACTGAAAAATAGTTTTTGGTTTTCCTTCTCTATTTTCTTTATACTCTTTTTCTTTGATGTGATCTTCCATATCTACATCTTTATTTTTTCCATTTACTTTTTTTTCAATCATTTTACCTTTGATCAAGTGATCTTTTCTTTATATAGAATTTTAAAAAAATAATTAATTTTATTTTGTGTATAAATGGAAAATAATAGCCAAAAAATGATTATAAATTTTCTTTATAATCAGAGGGGATTTCTTTTCTTTAATTTTCTTTTTTCATCCATTCAATATTAGCCAATTTACATAAATGTTTTTCCATTTCGTGTAAACATTCATTTAATCCTAGTGAATCTACAGACTCTTCTGTTTCAAGAGGAAAATCTTTAATCCATACTATATTTCTATTATCCTGCCTAAATTTATGGCCTGTAATACGTGTTCTGACTCTTTCTATGAGAACCAGTTTATTAATGACTTTTGACCAATTTATACCAATTTTCGTAGGAATTACCAATGATATATAATAAGGATCAATGTATTCACTTTCAATCCCATTTTCAATGTCAGTGATATAGACTTCTTTTATCATTGGGATAAATCTAGTTAATTCTGAATATAAAAATGTACTATCAAAATTAATAGACAAATCCTTGAAAAAATCAGAGTTAAAATGTGATAACCCCTTTACAGAGAATTTATAATCTACTAATTCTGAGACGACATGTAGATTTTCAAATACCAATTGAACTCTATTATTTTCTCCATTTTCTTGATTATGAAATACAAGGACAAAAATAGAGGATAAATTAGTCACAAGAGGAATATCCGTAAATTTCAATGTATATTTATAATTGTAAAGTTGGTCCATTTTTTCTTAACTTTTTCTCTTTAAATTGTTATTCCATTTTCAGAATAATTTTTTTAGGGGATAAAACCATTCTACATAGAGGGCATTCGCTACTCATTTTATTCCATTGTTTTATACATTTTACATGGTATTCGTGCCCACATCCTATTATTGTACTTGGATTTTCATTACACCCCTCATTACATATACAACAGAAAAATTTAGCTGTTGGTTCTACAGGTTTAAATAATACATTATTTTCATATTTTTCCTTTTCTATATTTTTTTGGTTTTCTAAATGGATCAAACATAGATATGTCGTGCTTAATAAATTTATACAATATTCAATAGCATGAGATAATTTATCATCAAAATCCTCTTTAGAATTATCCATTTATTTATAGGAATTTTTTTCTATTTAAATTCGGGAATATTCTACAGTGATTTCAGGAGAATAAAACATTGGTTCAGAGTCTCTACAATGAGGACAAGTATTATTACTATAAATCCATGTATTCAAACATGGCCCACAAAAAAATTGCTTACAGCACAGTACTATCACTGGAGACTGTATATCTTCAAAGCATATTAAGCATTCTAGATTTTCCTTTACTTTTTCATTTGGATCACCCTTTGGGTTTCCCTCTATTTTTTCTTTATATATTTGCTTGACTATTGAATAGTCTTTTTCCCTATCTATTTTTTTTGGCTTTTTTATCACTATATTGTTTAAATCTTCCAATAATTGGTCCAGAGGATTTATTGGTCTGGATCTATTTAAATTTAATGCAATTTGATTATTAGATATTATAGGGGTATTTATAGGAGGATTTATCGGGGGAATATTCTGTTGAGAGATTCTCATTCTTTCTATAAAAGGATTTACCCTGTATCCATTTCTAGACATTTTTCCTATTATTTATATTTATAATTAAATTATCCAAATCTAATTTTTATTTAAGACAATTATCTCATGTAAAAATAAAATGGCAAGCTATACCACATTTGGAAAAATTAACAAGAAAAAGGAAGAGGTAAAATTAGTAGGAAATGTCTTTGAAGTTACCACAAGGGATGAAAAGATTGAACATTTGAAAAAATCAATGACTACTGGGCAATTAGTGGTAGTAGATATATATTCTGACTCATGTCAGCCATGTAAAATGATAGCCCCTAAATATTATGAACTATCGCTTAAATACTCCATGGTGGTTTTTCTAAAGGAAAAGGTAGAACTAGAAATTTCTCCAGGAATTTTAAATGTACCATGCTTTCAATTTTTTGGAGGAGGGAAATTGATAGAAAATGTAGTAGGAGCTGATATGGGAAAATTTGAAGGAGTAATACAGAAATATCTAAGTATGAAATCGCCCTCAGATTTTACAGTACCACAGCCCACACAAAATCCAATAGGAAATCCTCCTATTCCTCAATCTAATAAACCCATACAACCTCTACCTCCTGTCAGGAATCAAAAGCCATTCGGCGTGAGACGCTAAGATTTATAGATAATTGAGATCTTTTAATTTTTTTATAAAATATTCCTTAAAATTTTTATATGCTTTAGGTTCTTCATTTTTTCTAATTGGATTTATAAAATTTGTTTTCAATTCTGTAGGGAAGGATTTTAAATATGTGTATTTTTCTATATATTTTTCTCTATCTACTGGCATTCTTTTATATTCTATATAAAATTCAATCAATAAATTAAATTTAATTAATATATTTTCATTTATATATTCTCTATCATTTATTTTTTCATTTGTGATCATATCCCATAATCCTGTATTAATTAATTTTTCCATAAATATATCTTTAAAATTTGCATACCTTGTAGGTGTTTCATTTCTCATTATTTTATTGATAAAACATTGTTTTAAATGATGTGGAAAATATCCTAATATTTTATATTTTTCTCCATATATTTCTCTCCATATTGGGTATTTTCCATTTCTCTCTAAAATTAATTCTATTGTCAGATTAAATTTTTCTAAAATTGTAGGGTTTATATTCATTAATTTATCCCATATTTTAATTTCTTTAAATTTCTTTACAAATTTTTCTCTATAATTACTATAATTTTTAGGGTTCATACCTCTTTTTATAGGATCAATAAGCTCTGCTTTTAAATGGTTAGGAAAAGTTTCTAACATTTTATATTTTTCAATATATTTTTCATTACTTTTGGGCCATCTTTCATATTGTAAGATAAATTCTATCAAAAGATCAAATTTTTTTGATACTATTTGTTGTTTTTTATTATATCCGGAAATATAGTTTAAATACCTATCATATACAGTGTTTAAAATTTCTTCATTTTCACAGTTAAAATTTATACTGCTATAAATTCCCCTTTCTCTACATTCTTTTAAACTCTTTATTTTACCCTCTATTCTCCTATCATAGGTATGTATTGTATTTAATAGGGATTTATAGTATTTAATATCCCTATCATTATCCTCTATATTTGTGAGGATAATTATATTGCTCTTATTTTTTCCTGGATATATTCTTAACGGCCTTCCATTTTTCTGCATGAAATCAATAGAAGAATTACAACGATCATAATGGAGTGTAGTATCGACAATTGGTTCATCAAACCCCACACTTAACATCTTACAAAGGACTAATATCGACACTCCATTAAATTCCCTAAATTTCTTTAATTTCTCTCTTTTTTTATCATTATCAGTTTTACCAGTTATTTTAGCTACATTAATATTTTTAATTGTTTCTAAATGTTTTTTAACTAAATTTACATTGGCTAAATTAACACAAAAAATCAATATTCTCATCCCTATTTTTGTCTTTATTATTTTTTCTAGACATTTTAATTTATCCTTAAAAAGCCAAAAATTGATATTATAATCAGTTAAAATTTCATCTTTGATGGCATCATCTAAAAATAACTGATATAATGTGGGACCGTAAATCATTTCATTATCCATGCTATAAATTTCCTTCTTAAAATCGTCATTTTCTTTTATGACTTCTTCACTATCATTATTTTCATCTACAATTTCTATTTCTTCCTTGTCAATATTATTTTTTATCCTTATATTTTTCTCTGTAGCCGTAAAGAAAAAACGCTGATCACTTTTTCCATTGTCAATCATGTACTGAAATGTAGAGTGCTTATTTTCTTTATTAAGAACCGTATAATGACACTCATCAAATACTATACAGTCGAATTTTTCCTTGAGAAATTCATACTTTTCCTTGACACTACTTTGATAGGTAGAAATATATAAAATATTATCATGACCATTTTTCCTATCAATCATTGATTTTCTCCCTTCAGATATTTTTATTACCTTGCCAAAGGAGAAATATCTACTTTTTTCCGATATTTGATTTATAAGCTCTATAAAAGGTACTAGAACCAGGCTCTTTTTTAATGTCGATAAATATTGTAAAAATATAACTGTTTTACCAGCCCCTGTAGGTAATATAAATTTCCCTATTTTATTTTTCTCCATTAAATCTACACATTTTTCTTGGTAATCCCTCAATATGTAATTTTCTAGATTTTTATGCGTCTCAACAGTGACATCTATACATTTAGCTTCTTTCCATTCCTTACTCTTTTCCCTTTTAGGTCTGTCAAAAAATGTATCCTTTTCAATTACCCTGAATTTTACATTGAAATTATCCATTACATATTTAATGTTATTACTATATTCAATCAGGTCAGTATTTTTAGTTGAGAAAAATTCTTTATTTTTCAGGTATCGCCTCTTATGAAACCACTTGTTTTTATATAGGTTTTTCTCAATGGAAATTAGTGGATTCTTTTCCTTTGAAAAATCCCCATAATCTAATATCTCAAAATAATTATAGTATTTAACGTCTTTTGGTATATATGTAAAGTAATCCCATTTTCTCCTTGAAATATCCCTAGTAGAACCTAATTTTACTTTCTTGCCATAACAAGAGGTAGTTAATATATAAATATAACCTAATACTATTTCAGCCATTTTTATATTGACTTTTTCCTTTAAATATTTTCGCATAAAATTGAAATAATATTTATAGATACTATAAATATCACTATAAATAAATCATTAAACAAATTCGTAGACAAGAAATGCCCAGAAAATCAGCAAACGAACCCATATCAGAAATTACTGCTCAAAAATATATATCATTGCTACGTAGGAAAGGAGCAGTAATTGTAGAGCCTGAACCTATACCTATTTGGACTAGTAGTACATCAGAGAGAAGTATCCTTTATAAAGCAAAAGAATGGGTAAAAAAATTAGATCAAGCCGAAAAGTATAATCCTCCTTATTTTTTTCTATTAAATTTGGGCGTGGATGATTCTGGAGAAAAACATGCAATTGTAGTCGCTTTTGATATAGGAGAAAAATCAAGTGCCAAAAAATGCCATGTTCATTATTTTGATCCCAATGGTGCTATAAGTTATGATGCAGGTATAAAAGCTCCAATGGGAAAAGGATTGAGAATATTTATAAAGATACTATCCCAAGTGGTTAAATTATTAGGAGAAAAATATTCGTGTGATGATATAGGGGTGATAGATGACATGGAAGGGATACCAAATATAAATACAGTAGGGCAGGGAAATTGTAATGCCTTGTGTTTATGGTACATTACTAACAAATTCAAGTATGGATGTAGTGTTTATAATAATCTCACAGAATTGGCTATAGAAATGAAGAGAAATGATAAAAAAACAATTGAAAGGATAAATACTGATATTGAAAAGCTAAAATTATTAGCATAAACAACATTTTTTATATCATTTTTTATAACATTATAAAAAATAATGAAAATTATGAAAATCCCTAATAATAAAATTCGTTAAAATGCCTTTGAAACCATGTAAAAAAGATCAGGTTAGATCCCCTATAAGTAATAGGTGTGTAAAAGTAGGAGGTCCAGCATATAAAAAGGCTTTCCCAGGGAAATCTCCTAATAAATCTACTAAAAAAACCCCCAGGAAAAGAGCCCCAACTAAAAAAAGTAAAAAGAATAAAGTATATAAACCATGCAAAAAAGATCAGGTTAGATCTCCTATTAGTAATAGATGTGTAAAAGTGGGAGGTCCAGCGTATAAAAAGGCGTTTCCCAAGGGAAAATCTCCAAAGAAAAGCCCCAAAGGAACACCCTCTGAATATGACATTAACACTGATCTTATCGAAGCATGTGAATATGGTGATTTGGAATTGGTGCAAGATGTGATAAAATTGGGTGCAGATATTTCCACAAAGGATAATCTTCCATTATTAATGGCTAGTAAAAATGGTCATTTTGAAATAGTAAAATACTTGGTGGAAAATGGAGCAAATGTGTCTGCTAGGGGAAATGATGCATTCATATGGGCATGTGGTGGCGGCCATTTATCTACTGCCAAATATCTGATATCAAAAGGAGCTGATCCATTTTCTCAAAAAAATGATGCCCTGATATTAGCATGTGAAAATGGTTATATACCCATTATTGATTATTTAATATCATTGGGTATTGATATTAGAGCAAATAATGATGAAGCTATTATAATGGCTGCTAATAACGGTCAACTAAATATAGTAAAACATTTAGTATCATTGGGAGCAGATCCTCATGCTCAAAATGATAAAGCCATGGAATATGCAAAATCAGAGGGACATATGAACGTGGTTAATTATTTGAAATCGTTGAATAATTCCAAGGAAAAAATCCCTAAAAAGAAAGGAGATTGTATTTCTCGATCAAAAGTTCCATTAAAACCATATCAAAAATCGGTAGTAGAACATTTAAATAATCATCGAGGTCTATTGGCTATTCATGGCATAGGAACTGGAAAAACATTGACAGGTGTAACAGCTTCAGTTTGTTTTCTAAATAAAAATCCAGATTCAAGAGTGACTGTTATTTCCCCTGCAGGATTGATAGCCAATTTTAAAAAGGGAATGGAAATCTATGGTATTTCCCCAGATGATTCCAGATATTCATTCTATTCCTTTGAATTATTCTCTAGAAAATTGGGCAAAATAAAAATTGGTGATACAATGGCATCCCTAGTCAATAAATTAAACAAGGAAATTGATGCCGATTGTAGTGATAACATGTTAATAGTGGATGAGGCTCATAAATTAAGGACACCTATAGCGAATAATGCAAAGGGAGGATCTACCCATGCTACAATAGGGGGTGTGATTTCCCTTGCAGTGTTAAAATGTGCAATTCAAGCGAAAAAAGTATTACTCCTCACTGCTACTCCTTTTGTCAATGATATTTCTGACTTGAATAATTTGGTGGCAATGGTCAAGGGGAAATTGCCATTATCTAAAATGGATTGGACAAGGTTATTCGCTAGCAAAACTGAAAGGGGTAGGTATCTCAAGAATGTTATATCTGTATATTTTAGAGAAGAAAATGATCCAAATTATCCTAAAAGAATTGATAAAAATATTGATATTGAAATGTCTGAAAAATTTCTCAAGGAATATCTAAAATTAGAAGCGGGGCAATCCGGATATTCTGGCTCAAATGTATGGGCATTCATGTCAGGGATGAGGACAGGTTTATTAAAGATGAAAATTGACGATAAAAATAAGATTCTATATGTAGTGGATTTGGTCAAGGAAAAAAATGCCCAGGGGAAAAAGGTTGTAGTTTATTCTAATTTTATAGAATCGGGAGTAAATGAAATTCAAAGAGATTTAAATGATATTGGAATAAGGTCAGAAATTTTCTCTGGAGAAACAAAGGATTCTGATAGGAAAAAATTCGTGAGTGAATATAATTCTGATAATCTCAAGGTATTATTACTATCATCAGCGGGAGGAGCAGGTCTAGATTTAAAAGGCACAAATGCTATAGTAATATTAGATCCCCCTTGGAATGAAGCCAATTTAGAGCAAGCCATTGGTCGTGCGATAAGATATGAATCTCATGCACATTTACCTGACAAGGAAAGATATGTGGAAGTCTATCAATTATTCAATGTAAAACCCAAGGGGGCTCCTGGTGAAGAGTTATCTGTAGATAGCATGATAAAGGGTTTAATTGACAAGAAAAAGAAATTGACTAAAAATGTAGTATCTGCACTAAGAAATGTAAGTATCAATGATACTAGTGATGAACTTGTAGATGAAAAATTGTGGGAAGTAAAGCCTGAAAAGGAGAAAAAGGAAAAAACTGGAGGGAGTAAAGGAAGAAAAAGATCAAAGAGAAGAAAAAGTAGAAAATCCTCAAAAAAAACAAGAAAATCTAAACCCCGTAAAAATAGCAAAGGAAAGAAAGAGAAAACTTTGAAAGAAAAACAAACATTTTGGAGAAAAAATGATATTTTTTCATTAATATATAGAGGAGATTTAGAAGGGATAAAATATCTAGTATCATTAGGAGCCGATCTTAATGAAAGAAATGGATTTTCAATAGTTTGGGCGAGTAAAAATGGTGAATTAGCTATTGTAAAATATTTAGTAAAACAAGGCATTGATATAAGATCTGAAAATAATAGTGCGATAAAAGCAGCAAAGAAGAATGGTCATGAGGATGTTGTAGAGTATTTAATATCTCAGGGTGCAAAATTATAAATTAAAAATATTTAAGAGTTTAAATTTCTTTATAAGAATATAAAGAGAAAAAAATGTATCAAATTATCAAGAAAAATAATGGAGAACAAACAAATGACAAAAATGTGGAAAATCTTACTAGAAACCCCATTGCTACTAGTTTAGCTCAATCATATGGTTTAGCTATACAAAATGTCTCTTGGGAAGATACTGCAAGATTCAAGGGTTCTTGTTGGGGACCAAATATTTCTGACATGACACTGGAATGTAATGGTAAAAATATGCCAGTGATTAGACGGCCAAATTTAGCCGATCTAACTTGCGATGTGGGGTCTGACAATTTTTCAGTTTCTGTAGGAAATGAAAAAGGAGAAAAAGGAGAAAAAGGAAAAACAATTTCATTGAAAGAATATATAACAAATATCATGAATTATACCGATTGTAAAAGAGATGAAGGGGGTGATTTATGGCTAGAAAGAGATGAAAAACTCTTGCTATCTTCTCAGGCTTGTATTCTCCCATTAAAAGATGGTCAAGTGAATTTCTCTGTAAAACTATATAATTACCAATCATCCGACTCTGAACCTGCAGTATTAGTAATTTTAGCCAGTAGTCAAGGGACATCCTGTCAAGTTATCACAGGCAGAGATAACCTATATTTTAATGATAACGGTCAAGGATATAAATTCAAGGCAGTCAGATTAGAAGATGATCGTAAAGCTAGAGGTGTGGAAACAAAGGGAGAAATGACTATAGAAGAAAAGGCTAGAAATGTGTTATATATTTATCAGATTCCCTTGAAAATAGAGAGAAAATCAAGAGGAGCTGTTTGTTGTTTTAGCATGGGATCTTCTGCTCTTTGTAATACTAAATCAGCTTTATGTGATGCCGGGGGAGAAGAAGAGTATAGTTTGGAAAATTGTTATTTTGCATCGGATTTTCCAGATAATCGTGAGTTTTGTAGATCTACCAAATCAAGAGGATTTGATCATGCAATGATTGAAAAGGGAGAACATACAGGGAAATACAAGGGAATCGGTGGAAAAAGGCTAGTCCGCGATACAAATTATCCTATTCGTCTTACATTACAATATTACTATGTATCTGATACATGTGAAATTACAGAGAATTTAATAAAGAGTATCTCTACTCAATTAGAAAAAAGCTATACTCTTGGAGAAAACAAGGGATCATTGGTAATGGGAAAAACAGAAAGAGTCACAGAGCCTAAAGAATTACCTATTAAAAATGACACAAAATACAGTTTTTTCCAATTGAGTAATGTTGTTTAAATTCACTAAAAAATCCAAGTAAATTTTTAGTGAATTTACTTGGATTTTTTAAAACCTAAAACTTTATAAAATGATATAAAGTTAAAAACTCAAAATTAAAAAGGATAATGTTAGATATTTTACCTGTAGAAATAATATATTATATTTCTCTATTTTTAGATAATAAATCATTGTTAAATTTCTCACTGGTAAATACATGCATTTATCACATCAATATAGATATCATACGAAAAAGGTATAATTTATTTAAAAAATATTGTATAGATCAAGGTGTGGAAAAGATTCTAAAAACAAGGAATTTATCTGGAATCAAATATTTTTTATCAAATTATCCCAATAAAATATTAAATGGGAAAATGATAGAAAAATTAATAGAAATTAATGATGACAATATTCTATCTAAAATTTCCAATGGGTTTTCAATAAAAACATTTGGTATGAAAAATCACGCGATTTTATTACGTAATTATCTAAACCAAACTGATCTACCAATTTGTATTTTACCAGGTAGTTATTTTCCTAGAGATTATTCCATTAATTTTCCTATTGAATGCGCGGATTTTATATTTTGGATAAAAACTCCTTTATTATTTTCTATTGGAAAGCCACAAGAAAATACACTTTATATAGAAAATATAATTGTGGAAAAAGGAGTATCATTATATGGTATAGGAATAAAATGTAGAAAACTAACATTGTCCGGAAATAATATGATTATTGGCTGTCATATTCGTATCGAAGATGGAATACATATGGATGGCACAGGTAATATAATAAATCACAATACATTAATCCGTGAAAAATTAAAGGAAAATTTGCCTGATAGATTTTATAGATAATCCTGGACTGAAAATTGAAGAGAAAGATATTCTTTATAAAAATATAAAGAATTTAACATTTATTTTTCATGTTTTTGTGCTTCTAAAATAATATGTTCTTTTACTAGGATATGCATAGTCCTTTGTCTATTTCTCACAATTTCTGCATCTTTTTCAGCATCAATTTTATTTCTGTAAATATCATATAAAACTCCATCTATAAAGAGACTGTATATTTTGTTTGATATTTTATCCATTTTTATGTCTTGATATTTCTCTAAATCTTTTTCTCATTAATTTTACATTTTTTTTTTAAAAAATTTCTAGTAAATTAAACATAATATTTAAGGACCAATACCAATATTATGGTAGTTATGATATTGGTATAATTAATAGCAGACAATATACTTTTTCCTTGCTGATATATATTTATCATATATTCTATCATTGAAATAAATGGCCGTAGGGATTCAAAGGAAGAAATAGCATCGGCAAGATTATCTATTTTCTTCTCTATTTTTTCTGTAGAATCATGTTCTTTGATAATTTCTATAATTTCATTCTTGGTCTTTCCTGAAATTTTAGGGACATTGTAACAGGTTCCTTTTCCTCCGTTATTATATCTGATACTAAGTGTAGAATAAGAGGAGCTTGGATGTCTCATTTTTTGGTTTCTTTATATTCTTTAAATGTTTTTATTTTTTCAATTTTTCGGCTTCGCCCCTTGCAAGTTTATCTACCCTTTCATTATATAAATTTCCGTTATGTGCCTTTACCCATTTCCACTCTATTTTTTTCTCAATTGTGAGAGTGTCCAATTCTTTCCACAATTCTATATTTTTTACATCCTTGAAATTTCTAGCTTTCCATCCCTTTATCCATTCAGTTATTCCCTTTATCACATAATTACTGTCGGAATATATCACGATTTCTCTATTAGAAAAATTTTTATTTTCAATAGTTTTCAAGGCTTTTATAGCTGCTAATAATTCCATTCTATTATTTGTCGTATCTTTTCTCCCTCCTTTTCCTATTAATTTTTTGATCTTTTTTCCATTGAAATAAATGATAATATATCCAAAGCCTCCTACACCTGGATTTCCTAGACAACTTCCATCGGTATAAATCTCTATTTTTTGAGGATTTTCCATTATTTTTTAATATTTTATATTCTTATAAAATAGTTTATTCAGTTTTAATATTTTCTCAAATTTTTATAATAAATTTCATAATAAAAATTTCTCTACATCTTGTCTGCATTTTATACATTTATTTCTATTATCAGTTTTCTGTAATTTTTCACAACAATCTTTACAAGAAACTCTATGTTTGCAAGGCAAAAATATCACATTGGCTATTTTAGCATAACAAACAAGGCATTTATTATCATCGTCTAAATAGTCAGAAATATCAGAGAATTTCATAATAAATGTATTTTTTTCTATTTTCTTGTTTCCATTCATCATGATATTTAGAATTTCAGTGTGAGGCCTATTTATGGTATATCTAATGATTTCATCTCCATTATGAATATCTGCCAGCCTTTTATAACGTGTTTTTTCAGTTTCTGAAAGAGATTTCCATTTATTACTGATTACTCCTAAAATTTCACTGTTAGATAAATCAGGATTTTCCCTTTTGAACCTATTTCTGTTTTCCAATGAAAATACTATATATGCAGTCTTTTTAGCTATGCTCATTTTAATATCTCTTGTTATTTTATATTCTTATAAAATAATTTATTTGATTTTATTCTAACCATTTTTCACCATCTAATAATAGCGCTGCTATAACATAACCATGTCCAAAAGGTTTTCTAGTATCATTTAATAGAGCCTTTATTCTTTTCTCTGTGATTTTTAGTCCGGGATCATTTATACTTATTTTATTATATGGGTAATAACTTAAATTTGGATCAGGTCCATCCACCTCTATGATTTGCAGATTTTCCCCATTGTCCAATTTTTTCTTTAGTAAATGATAATCGTCTATAGATTTATAAGCCTTTATATATTCTCCGCAATAAATCATTTTTCTAGCAGTGAGGTAATCTAGCTGATCATAATCACCATTATCGTCTTCCCATAAAGAACATTTACAATTATGCCTATTTTGAAACCCTGCAGGATACCTCACTGCATATGGATTATTCATGCCTTTTTCTCTCCAGACCCAATATTCTTCTGTAGGCTCATCTTTTATTGCATGTGTTTCCGCTGGATGGCTCCAAATGATTCTACTATTAGGATATCTAGAGGACAAATGAATTTCTTGTTTATCTACATGTGGATACCATTTACTAAATTGCCATATATTTTCTAGTATTTGACCTTTGGAATTTTTAACATTATATGGTGATAATTTACCCCCAAGATCATTAGGAGAAATATGTATAAGAATATTAGTGTATCCATTCTTTTTTGGCAATGGTTTTCCTGGATAATATTTAGCTACAGATACTGACATTTCTGTCAGTATCTAATATAATTTATATTATTTTATAAGAATATAAATTATTTGATTTTATCATTATCGTTTATCGAGAAATTATATCAAGGAATTATACCTGTATAATTTATACTGTTTTTCCCAATCAATTGAATTATATATATTTTCTAGTACTTTTCTATCATGCATGTTTAATTCATATTTTCCCTTGTAATTTAGTGTATCTATCAGCAATGTATATATTTTTGGAATATTGTAATTTTTATACATTTTTTTTGGGGATTTTTCAAGATTAGACAAATAATCATATTTTTCTGGGAATTTTTTGTTTTCTAAATTTTCTGGGTAAATCCTATCCTTGATCCATTTTTCAATATTAAAATTATCAGAATTACTCATTACTATACTCTCATTTTTACTATATTTATATAATTCTCTATAAAAGTAATAAAAATATAGTAAATTTTTAGGAGGAGAGAAATCTCCATTGATATCTTTACAGAAATCTTTTACCTTGGCACAATTTTCAAATGAATAATTTTCAGTAACTTTAAACCATCCATTTTCTCTCTTGCCCTTTTCCATTGTAAATGACAATAATAATTGTATCGTTTTTATAGGGGATACCCCATCTTGATAGGGATTACCATCTTGATGGGGATTATCATCTTGATGGGATTTTCCCAACATTTTTTCATATTTACAATTTTCATTCAAAAATTGCTTTAAATTTCCCTTGCCATCCCATATATTTTTACACACATGAGATACTATATTATAAACTATAGAATAATCCCATTTTTCTAACCTGTTATTTATCAATAAAGTATTAAATGTGGAAATAATCAAGTTATATGGGTCCTGACATTCATCATTCTTTGTAGGATCAATTATATTATAGTTTATTCCCTTGTAAATCCCGCCACTTTTATTATAATCAATTATTATAGGAATGTATTCCCCTTGGTTATAAGAAATATTATATACATTTTTATATGAAATGTTATAACACACAGTTATTGGGGATTTTACTGTATGTAAAACGATATTCCAAGGGTAAAGATCATTATGAACAAAACAGCATGAATTTTGAGCTACTTTTATCGCTGATAATAATGCTATTAAAATCTTGATAATTGCTTGTAAATTTATTTTCCCCTTTTGGGTGGATCCCCTTTGGTTTCCCCTTGAAGGCATTCCCCTTGAAGGGGAAAGATAATCAAAAAATGTAATGTCTTGGATATACTCTTGGATTATTTTTTTATCTACCACCCCAAAAGTATATATAAAATTAGGTGTTTTCTCTATAATATTATTTATACATTTTTCCCCTATAAATAATTCATTTATATCATATTCTTTTGCCTTGCATTTATATATTGATTGTTCAATTAAAATATCATAACATTGAATCCTCCCAGAATTCCCTGTAATTTTCCCAATAAGAGGTATCCCTTGATAAAATGGTAAAATATTTTGAAACTGAAATTTATTGGGAATACCTATCAAAACATTTTTTCTTTTCTTTTTTTCATTCATCGCACCTTGTTTTTCCAAGAGAATTTTAGTAGGAGATTTTGGATAGGTATATCCCCCTGTGTATTTTTTGACATTTATCAATAAATCAAGAGTATATTTTAATACACTGGAATATCTCAAATTTTCATTATAAAATTTTTCACAAGCCTTGACAATTATCCCACATTTTTTAGGATGTTTTCTACACCAATCAATTTGTGTTAATAAATTTGATAAATCTTTTTTTACAGGGATATAATGAGTATATTCAATTAGTTTATCAGAGTACCACATTTTATATTCTCCCTCTACCAATAATATAATTACCCCTAGAGATAATTCTATTGATAATCTATAGGCACATGCATGTCCTTGAACATGTATAATATATCTATATTTTGATTGAGTAAAATAATCCATTGATTCTACCAAACCAAAAGGTAATTTTTCAGGTTCTATTTTTTTCAGAATTCCTTGGTCATTTTTTATCCTACAATTCCATTTAGTTATTCCCACATTTAGATAACCCTCATTTCCCTTTTGTAAACTGGCCAATTTTAATCTAGTATTATCCTCTATAGTGCATCCTCTCCCTGTAGAAGAACCTCGGAAAATAGCCAAGTCTATTTTATCTATCCATTTCACGTTATTAACGGTATCACTGGGGGCGAAAGAATAATTTCGCGAATCATGTCTAAAGAAAATAGGGGACTCTTTATTTTCCTGAGCAATTCTTGATATATCATCAGGTGTGGGGAATAATAAATCTGCAAAGCCATTTTTTATACAAGGACTAAATATGGGGGCATATCTTGAATATTTATGAGAGATTAATGGAGTATCAGATCCGTATATATCATTATATGGTTCAGTAAGATTTTCTTTTATCAAGGGAAAATCTCGTTTATTGATAAAAAACTCAATGTCAGGAATTTTCCCTGAGAATTCGGGATTGTTACACATTTTTTCTAATAGCCATTTATACTGAGCAATACTGGTATCATTTTCTGATATAGGATATTCATATCTTATCAGGTAATTATTAGCATACCATTTATTAACATTTTTATTGTAATTTTGTCCTTGGAATATTTGTGGGTCAAATTTAATGGAATTTCCCCATTCATTGGTATAATTGGCATTTGTAAAGGGAAGAAATGTCTGTAATTTTCCCTGATGAATTGATACAAAAATACCCTTTTTAAATTTATGATAGATATAGCTAAATGTATTGAAAATATCTTGACCATTTATATTATGGTAGAGTTTGGAGATTTCTTTTTCTGGGGGTATTTCCAAAGGAAAAAAAGGGGTGATAGAATATTCCTGTCTATAAATTTCTTCAAATTGATCAATATCTCCCGCATGGTAAATATCATGGGTAAAATTTTTATAACGATTATTAGTATTTTTTCTAAGAGTGCTAATTGCTTTTTCTTTGCTATCAAAATATGAATTCATTATTTATGAATTTTCTCGATATTTCTCAAATATTTTGTATAATTACAATATTTTTAAAAGAATTTAAAAATTATCAGTTTTATTTTTCTATCATTATTCATTTTTGCAAATTATCGTCATATACTGGAAATGATATAACACCCCCGGCAAAATTTACAGTTGCTTTTTTTCCATTTATTTCTGTATAAATTTTATATGGTACTTTATTAGCATATAATAACTCACAATTTATAATATCTTTAGCATCCCTAAAATGTACCTCCAATATAATATCCATACATTTAATTGTATTTATGGGGAAAAAATAACTATTAGTATTAATATCATTTGGTCTCATATTGATTCCTATTGTATCTCTATATAATAGTATTTTATAACAATTTTCACCAAAGAGTTCTTCTTCTTTTTTTGAAAATATTTTTCCATCTCTTTTCTTATAATTTATAGAGTTTACAATACTTGTAAATTCTGAATATTTTTCAGAGTCGTTAACCCTATGAATATATTCACTATTATCACAAGAGGCAATTATTATACCATCCGCCTTCATTTCTACGTTAAATGGAGGAAAATCAGAATAAATATAAATCATTGCTAGAAATTGATTTTTATTTTCTAGCCCATTTGGAATTAAAAAAGATGCTATTTTTTCTGTTGGTTTAATATACAGATTCATATGCATTTTTATTAACTTGCTTTCAAGTGTATATCTAGGGGAATTTTTATTGGTATCCCCAGTAAGATAAAATTCTGTAGTCATTTTATGTTTTCTTTTTTAGGCATTTTTTTAAATCATTTTATATTGAATATAAAATATTTGTTTAGTTACAATTAAACACTATTCTATCTACAAGTTTCGGTATTCCCGGCTCTTGAGAAAAATCATGGTTTTTATAATATTCAATTGGCTCAGGGAATCCCGCTGCTCCATGGCTCACTCTCATTACAGTCTTTTTTCCATTAATTTCCGTATAAATATCGTATATAGGTAAATGATCTGCATATATCAATTCACAGCTTGTTTTACCGACATTCAATAAATTTTCTCTAAAAAAAGCTCTGACTTTAATTTCATTATATTTTACATGATTTACGGGGAAAAAATAACTAGTTGTAGAAACGCCCTTTGGTCTATGGTGTAAATTAGGTGTGTCTCTATATAACAGTATTTTGTAACAATTTTCTCCATGAGGTTCATGTCTTTTGGGAAATTTATCGGGATGAAATCTACTATCATTTACAAATTCAGAAAAAACATCGTTGGGGAGATTGGCTAAAACAATAGAATTTTCTGTGCATTCTGCAAATATCATGTCATTTAAAGTCATTTGTACCTTGTATGGCTTGCTGTCTGAATGAATACAAATCATTGATAGATATTGATGATTGTTTGACACTCTAAAAGTTTCCACTGATTCTTCATCACATTTGGAATGTCCAAAATTTGGCAATGGATATTGAAAATCACTGGTGAGAATATATGTGGGGGAATTCAAGCCTGTATCTCCTTTTAATTGAAAGTTCATTTTTCTTTTACCTTTTATATTTTTTAAAATGTTTAAATAGTTTTTTTTTTCACATTACCTCCTATTCACATTTCTCCTCCCCGATGCCGACGCTTTTCCCTTGCCTAAACTAACAGTACTTGTAGGATGAGAATATAATGCTCTTTGTTGTTGAGCCATTTGTTGAGCGTATGCGTTTTGCGAAGCCATTTGAGGAGCCATTTGTTGCGGTCCTCTTTGCTGTTGAGCCAAAACCTGTTGATGTACCATTTGCGATACTCTTTGTGGAGGTTGTCTAGGAATCATTTGCTGTTGATTCATCATTTGAGGAGCCATCTGCGGAGCCATTTGCTGCTGTTGATTCATCATTATTTGCTGTTGTTGATGCTGGTTCATCATTTGCTTTTGTTGAGCCATTTGAGCAGCCATTATTTGCTGTTGAGATGGTCCTTGCGGGCCCCTTCCCTGAGATCCTCTTTGCGGAGGTCCTTGGGGAAATCTTCCTTGTTGGGCCATTTGCGGAGCCCTTTGTTGTTGCTTGGCAAATGGATTTACATTTTTTCTGGGTGCTGATTTATAATTTTCATATGGTATATCTGGATATGCAATTTCCCATTTTTTATAATGTTTTGTACTGTTTCTAATATCTCCCTTTTGACCAGGCTTTAATTCCTCTTCAGGATATGCATCATCAAAATTCAAGTAACATTTCTCATCATCATCGTCTCCATAAAGAGGAGTCCCAATTGTGGTATATTCAATTAACACACCATTTTCATCATAATGACCTTCTTCAATTTGGGGCTGCTGTTGTTGAGGTATTCCCCCTTGGGATTGTTGAGGAATTTGTTGTGTAAATCTCTGGGATAAATTATTACATACTTGGATCGCAAATTTTTGTATTTCACTGGCTTCAGGGGGTCCTTTGTATTTCATATATGGCTTGTTATTAACGTAAAATATAATGTAGGGTACATATTCGATTGGATTCTTGGTAAATGTACTATCTTTTATCACTTGCCTTGCTTTCCCTATATTTACCATTGCAAATGAGCATTGCCCAATCATACCTGTTAATTTCTTGAAAATTGGTATTAATTTTTTACAGTATTGACATTGTGTAGAATAAAATAGGACTAGTACTGGACCATTAATTTTGGTACATAACATCTTGTTTCCATTATTATTTTGAGAGAGGAAAAAATCATTATCCCCTGCAAATAGTAATCCACTCATTTTTTATTCTTATTTTTCTAAAAAAATCGAAATTGTTTAAGCATTTTTATTTTTTGGTTTTTATAAGAATATAAAAAACAAAATTTTCAGCATTTTGCATTAGAAAATTTATTAAAAGGGTAATTAACGTCCTCTATCTGATATTGCCTATAATTCCAGGGGTTATTATCGTATGGAGATCGTTGGAGATTTACACTATAATTTGGGTATGGAAGTGGTATATTTTTACAGTATCCTTTTCTAATATTTCCATTGGTATCAAATCCTTGTGAAGAACACGGACAAGCATTCCTTTGTCTGACAGGGCCTAATTGTAATAGATTATTTACCTTGTAAAAACAAGGACAATTATTGGCTTGTTTTTTATTATTCATTTATTTACCAATGAATATTTCAAATATTTATCAATGAATATTTGAAATATATTTCAAATAATTTAAACACTATAAAATTGAATAAAATCTTTTAGAGTTGTATATCATATAGATAATTCTATAGAAATACAATATAAAAATATAATAAAAAAATGTCACTACCATCGAATCTAACCTTTGATAAATTAAAAGGGTTATTAATAGGAGGGGCTTTAGGGGATGCTTTAGGGGTACCTCATGAATTTAGGCATTTGAAACATAATGTATATACGGGAAAGCTAGAATATCAAGCATATACTTTTAATAGATTTACCAAGCAAAAAACATATATGGATATAGGTCAAGTATCCGATGATACTGAAATGAGCATGTGTCTATTAAAATCTATAATAGAAACAATGAGAGAAAATCCTAATGGGAATCCCCCAATCGTATATTCCCCTGAAAAAACGGTAATGAAATATATAGAATGGGCCAATTCCGGAATGTCATTCATGGGTAGAAATACCAGGTATCTATTCAAGGGTATAAAAACCTATAACGGATATCTGTCTAGATTTAACAAAATGGAAAACCCACAAAATGCCCAATCCAATGGGGCTTTAATGAGATGCGGAATATTATCTATTTTTTCTATATGCCAAGGAATTACAGGGAATGAACTGTTTAAAATTATAAAAAATGACTGTTATCTGACAAATCCTAATAAAATTTCTCGAATGTGTAATAGGATTTTGATAAAAGGAATTTTCTATTGTTTCATGCAAAGAGAAAAAAGTGATATAATTTCCAAAATTTCACAGTGTACTGAACCGGATATTATTAACGCTTGGAAAAATGAGAATCTGAGAGTAGATGGAAAAAATAAAGGATGGTGTGTATTCGGCCTTGTTTTGGCTTTTAAAGCCCTGGAAAAATTTGATACATTTAAAGAGGGAATTGACTGGATAATTAATCAAGGAGGAGATACTGATACAAATGCTTGTATAGGTGGGTATCTATTAGGAGCGTATCATGGCTTTGAAAAAATGTATTCGAATAACAAGGAAAATATCGATATTTTATATGAATGTGAAACTGTAAACGCCACTAATCCAAGACCTAGAAAATATTGGGTAAAAAGTGCATTGTGTAATTTTGATATTTCCGCGTTAATTTTAGAACTGAAAAAAATAGGAAAATTGAGGTGTGAAAAAGAAGAATAATGAGAAAATCAAATAATCAGGAAAAATAACCAATAAATTTTATAATGATATAAAATTTTTTCTTTTATATAATACACTGTCCATTTTTCCTATAAAAATATATTTTGTGATTTTTCCCTTTTTTTTCCTTTTCTTTATACGGTAAATAAAATACCTTGAAAATAGCTTCTTTTCCCTGATAACTATAATTATTAATAATTTTTATATATTTAATAGGGGTGTATATATTTCTCTCTTGGATCAAATCATATTTACTCTCTATATATTTCACTGTATCATTATCCAATAAATTTTGACTATTTATCCAGTCCTTGTTAATAGAAATTATATATAACCCTTCTAATGAAGCTAAAATATGAAAGAATGTCCCATAATTATAAAATGATATTAAAAAGGCTTTATAATCGCTACAAGATGGCCAAGCATATTTTGTATCATTATTTATATATGCAGAAAATGGGTGTGTATGAAAATTATATTTACAAGGGGCAATTTCAGCATCTTCATCCTTGTTATATTTTATTTGAGATTCATCTAGTGAAAATTTAAAGGTTGGAATTTCTTTTTTTTCTTTTTTGACGCCGGGCCCTCCTTTGACGCCGGGCCCTCCTTTACAGTCGGAATCCCTAATATAAAAACACCCCGATATTTCCTTTTGAGAAATTTTTCCATTTTTACCTATTTTTGCACCTCCTGATTCTACCATTTCTTTTAATATCAATTTACTCTTTTCAGATATTCGCATATAAAAATAGCAAAATTTAAAGGTTTTTAATTTTTGATACAAACTCAATTTCCCCCATAAAATATTGAAATCTCTATTTTTAGGAATGAGATTTTCTTTTTCTTTTTTATCATTTTTTATCAAGAAAATATCCTCTCTCTTTGTAATTGGAGAAATAATATCAAAATCGTTAAACCCTAATTTAGCTAAAATTTTTATATTTTTTTTCTTTGTTTCCTTTGGGCCTTTTGGATCAGATAAATGGTAATATAATACTATATTTTCATTGAATATCCCATTAAAAGAATTTATCAAGATTTTCAAAGTAAAATAATCATTATAAAATAATATATCTGTTTCTACTGTTTTTCCCTTACACAAAAATATCATACATCCATCCACATTATCTATAAATTTAGGGGTATTTAGTAATGAAAATTTTTCCTTTTTGAAAAATGTGAACATTTCATTGGAAACACAAAAGGTAATTCCCTTGCTATATTTATTTGATTTATCAAGAGATTTAAATAGAGTAGTTAAATTTCCTGTTTTTTTATATAAATTTCCAAAGTCATATTTTTCTCTATAAAATACAGAATAATCAATGGTTAATGGTATTGACATTTTTTCTATTGATAGTATTGTTCCTATTGATCTTATTTATTGTATGGGATATTTTTTTATATAATTTTCAAGCTTATTTTTAATGATAAAATGATCATTTACAATTTTATTGATTGGATTGTTAATCCAATCAGCTTTAGGATTGCTTCCCAATCCCAAAAGAAAATTAATACTGATAAAACTGCTATTTTCACTTGCGAAAAAAATATAATTTTTATCATATTTTTCACAAGTGAAATTATCTCCAGAATTATCACTGAAATCTATGTTAGATATATCAAGAAAATAACCCACTAATTTCTTTTCTTTTTCTGTATCAAATTTATTATGTATCATGTCGTATAATGGATCATATGTAATTTCAATTGTTTCAAAACCTGATCTATAATAATATACATTTGCTTTTCTTAAAAAATATTGATTAATTTTTTCAAACATTTTTTCGCTTGTATATACTATAAAATTTATACAGGGAGAATTATCTGTAGATACCGATTTATAGGTAATTTTGCATAATTCTATATTATTTATAAATAAATTTTGCACATTTTTTTTCAATAGATATTTTTCTATTTGTTTTCTATTAAAAAAATATATACAGTTATTTTTAGAGAAAATATCAATCAATAATTGTATATTAATTTTCTTGGAAATTAAATCTATCAATTCAAGGGGTATCATTTCTATTTAAAATTTCTATTTAAAATACAGTTATTTTTTTAAATAGATTTTATTAGATTTTTATCAGATAATAAATGGGTAGTAATGAAAATATTAATGAGAATATTGATAATATTTACCAAGCAGAATTTTCCATTCTTGAAAAGGAATTTCTCTCTGATTCTCAATTGAATACTGAATTGAAAAAAATATTGCCAAAATTAAATAGACAAATATTAGAAGCAAATTTACGCTATAAATATAACTGTCCAAATGTAATGACTGCTATAGCGAAAATTATAAAGGGAATTATATCCAAGTATTATACTGAAAATATACAGCTAGATAAATGGATAACGGATCTAGTACAAATAGGAGTACCTTCTACAGAGGGAATAGCATTAACAGGAGGAATCAGATTTGTTTCTAATGCATTGGTAGTTAAAATATCCAATAATCCCAAGAGTAATACATTGGTTCATGAATACTTTGTGGGAAGTGTATTGAATACTCTAAGAAATGCAACCCCTAATTTCATGTATGTATTTTCAGGATTATCATGCAATTTACCTACATTGAATAATCAAAAACAGTTAATTGGTTTATGCTCCCAAAAAGGTACAGTAAAATACTTGATATCAGAGTTTGTAGACGGTTCTCCCTTGGAAAAATTAATAATTGATAGAGTGATTGATACCGACAGGCTTATAAAAATTATCCTCCAAATTTTATTAGCTTTAAATGTGGCTTGGAATAAATATAATTTTGTTCATCAGGATTTACACTTGAAAAATATACTAGTCAGGAGGTTACGCCAAGAAACTATATTTTCGTATCCTGTCTTTAATGAAAAAGATCCCGGAAAATCTGTATATATTATTTCCGACTATTTACCAGTGATAATTGACTATGGCCTTTCAAGACTATCATTTGAGGGTCAAGATTTTGGCGTATCAGAAATGCCAGAGTATGGAATTTCTATATACGAAAAACATCCAGGTATAGATATCTATAAATTATTATATTCTACTATATCTGTACTAACTATATATAATATCCCTGATAAAGATAAATTTACATCTGTTTTCAGACCAATGCTCTATATAATGTCAGAAACACAGGAAACTAAAAATTACTTGCTAGATCAAAATCTGGGAAAATTTATAAATTTTGGCTATCCTTATAAAAATGACTCGGGAATGCAAAAAATTACAGTAATGAATGTTTTCAAATTTTTAGAGGAAAATAATCCAGAGATATTAATTCCCTTGGAATCTGTACCTAGAAAAGGTTTTGTAAATTTCTTGGAAAAGTGTTTCCCCGAAAAGGGGGATTCTAATGATATTTTCCTAGAGTTATTCTCTCCCCCTAAATCAGGTCCGTGTTCAGGAAATGATTGGAAAGGACTAAACCATGATTTCAAGGATATTTACGGAAAGCAAAGATATTGGTTTGATTGTGGTAAATTTATATTTGATGGATTATTTAATATAGTGGAATTTCCAGAGGGAATGAGTCTATATCATGGTAGTCTTCCTCTTTCATATTACAATAATGAGTATCCATTGGGATTGGAATATTACTCTACTGAAAAGAATGAAAATAAGAATAAACTATCCAATACTGAAAAGGGGGTTTTGAAAAACCCAAAAATCCCTGAAAATGAAAAGAAAAAAATATTAAAATCTAAACAGCCAGTGGGTATAAGCTATTATGGGGAATACTCTTCGGCTGTACAATATTCATCAATGGGAAAAATTGGTGAAATTACATGTGGAGGAAATTGTATTAATGCATTTATCCTTACTAAAAAGATAAAAATGGTAAACCTATATGATCCCTTTAATTTATATGTATTATTGACTCATGATTATATAGGGGAAAAAGCGCGAAATCTTTTAGCTAAAAAATATAACATTGGGACAATTGATAATTTTATAGATTTATATGAAAAAATTTCTTTGCCAAAGGGAAATGTCAAGGGAAGAGTAGATATATCTTCACAGCCTTTTGAACAATTGCAACAAGCCTTTACTCCTTTTAAAAGATTTATATTAAAATCCAAGAGAAGTACACTAAGAGAAGATAACTATCTAGTACCAAGGGAAATAATAAAGGTATTTAATGAATTGGGATATTCTGGCTTTGTAAATCCAAAAACTCCCTCTACGAATAATGAGGAATTGATAAATGTATATCTCTCGGAATTAGTATTTGGGGAAAATGTATTGGAATTTATCTCTAGAGATTTTTCCAACCCACTAGACTGGCAATATGTGGATAATTCTAGATTATTTGGAGAGATTGGGAAATTAGTATTGGAATACCAAAAATATAAAACCACAAACATTGACTTTCATCAAGGAGATTTATATCAACACTCTATATGGACTGCATTATTTACTCAAAAACAATTTGATGAAAATTCTCCATGGGTGCAAGGGATTTTACCTACTGAATCTCAAATGTTGATAATGGCTGGATTTTTACATGATATTGGCAAGGCCGGTGATTTGGTATATACATTCTATGATAAACAAGATCACCCAGAAAGGGGCTATGAATATCTAATTGGGGAAAAGAAATTTTATTACCTGGACCCTAAAGGAAAGAATGGGGAAAAGGGAAAAAATGTGAGAAAAGTATTAGACATTCCTGAACTATTGAGAAATGTTAATATTTCTAGGGAAAATGTGTTGATAATTGCCTTTATAATAAAAACTCATTGGGAATTTGGAAATGCTATCAAGGAATTACATGATAATTTAGATAACCTTTTAGAAATTGCAGAAAAATATAAAAATTATTTGGATAGAAATATCTCTATTGTTTTTTCTGGAAAAATAAAGAGAACAGAAGTTAGGGAAAAATTATATAGATATGCTATGCTAATTTCTGTTTGTGATATAATGGGCTCGTCAGTATATATAGATACTGATAAATTTGTCAAACTATCAGAAAAACTAAGAAATGACCCAGGATTAACTGTTAATAATTTGAATACATATTTACGTAATTTTCCATATCTCACTAACAAGCCAAAAAATCATAGAGGTAGCGATAATTATACACGATTTAATGTAGAGAAAAAAGGCATGGCGATAAGGGATAAGATATTGTTATCAAATTTCTATTACTCGTCAGAGGAATATAGCAGTTCAGATAATGAAGTAGAAATGGAGGAAATTCAGTAATGAAAATTAAAACTGAATTTAACTAGAAAAATTTATAGAGATTTACCTATCTACAAGATATATCTATATAATCTCCATACAATGGAATTCGGCACATTCACAGGACAATTAACATATGAAGAAAGTGAATGGGATCTAAAGGGGAAATTATGCCTTAATTGTGGTATAAAGCATGGTTATGGTACATTCAACTCACTAGAGATAGGGAAATACTGTAATATATGCAAACCCTGTCTATATATATTGAAATTTCATAATGGAGAAAATGAAAATAATGGAAATATGTGCAAATATATTCTTTATATGCACCCAAAGAGAAATAGTATAGAATATCGACATTTAGCTGATTATTGGGCTAAATGTCGATATCATTTTAATAGGAATTTTTCAGAAAATGCAGCATTATTATATCCCTTTCACATTTCCTTGACATCTTGGATGAATCAAGAAATGGCTGAAAAAATCAGGGTGATATGTAGAAAGGAATTTTCAAAAATGGGAGTTATATCCGATCTGAAAAAATTCTATTACCCAATGATCAGAGATTCTCCTTTTTTGGGGGTGGGATTTGTATCAGAAAACCTTGAAAAGAAAATTAAAAAATTCAAAGGTTTTCCAATGAAAAATGGAATACATTTGACCCTTTATCATTTTCCCGGGATCATTCGAGAATCATTTGAAAGTAAAGCAGACAGTATTTTAAGGGCTAATAAATTACTAGATTTACCGCCTTTAAATACATGGTCAGATGAATTCACTGTAATTTTATGGAAAACTGATAATTGTAAAAAATGGAAAATTGTAGAGGAATTTTAGTTTTTATCATTATTTTTTATATATCCAATATAAAAAATTTCACTCCCATTCACTTTCTCCTTCAGAATCACCTTCTTGGTCTTCCCTCATTGCCTTTCGTCTCTTTTCCATTTGTTCCGATAATAATTCTTGCATATTTTTCTTTATTGCTATACATTTCTTTTCTGCATGAGACCAAATATAACCCTGATCACATTGTTTTATAACAGGGGGTTTTAATAATTTTTTTCCCTTTATCAATTCATTATAATCTTGTCCTCTTTTCCCCAATGTAAAAGGCCTTTCGGATAAGGGCCTTTCAGATAAAGGTTTTCCAGGCTTTAATTTTATATTGGATATCTGACTTAGCAGATTTTCTTCTCTTTTTTGTTCTACAGCTTGTATTATTTTTTTCTCTAATTGTTCTACTTGTTTTTTAGGTGCAGGTAATATTGGTGGGGGAGGAGGTATTCCCTTTTTTGGAGACATTTTTCTCTGTTTCTTTACCTTTTTTGGGGAAAATTCATCATCACTCATCGCATCATAAAACTCTTCATCGATATCCATTCCCGAAGCCTTTTCTACTATATATTTTCCTAATTTTTCAGTATCATTTTTTTTCGCAGATTTCACAACTATTATTTCTCCTTGTTTTTCTGCTGTTTTTATAAAGGGGGCAGGAATAATATTTGGAAGGTAATTTATTTGCCCATTCGATTGGATAATACCTACACCATTTCCTGCCTTGTCTTTTACTATCCCTGGGGACATTTCTAGGGACTTTCCTGAACCATTTAAACAATATACAGAATCCCTATTATTTTCGCAAAATTTTGAAATGAATGCTTCTATATTTTCTCTAGAGTCATTTATACATATACAATTTGCATTAGAAATTCTATCTAATACAGTATCGACTTGGACATTTTTAGGTACCTTTATATATTCTTCTCTAGCCCTTTTTTTCCCTCGAGGAGTAGGTGTTTTTCTCTTGGTAATAATAGAGGGTGTTTCTGCTATTTTTTTACTCCTTAGTAACATTTTTTCTAATTTATTTTCTAATGTATGTAAAAAGGATCTTTTATTGTATCAATTTTTCTAAAATATCCTTTATTTTTTGTGAAACATCCTTTTTTAATACTCCATTTTCCTTGTCAAAAAAAGAAGGTTGAATTATATTGATATCACAGCTATCTTTATTGGCTTGAAAATTTGCTTTAAAATTTTGTTGAAAATCATCAATATTTTCCTTGATCACCATTTCTGTTGCAAGGGCAATTCTGGCTAAAATTAATGTGATACTATACATTTCCATGAAAATTGAATCTGGAATAGCCCTAGTTGTATCAGGATCAAATAAATAGAAATTATCACTAAAAGAATCAGATAATATTTGTCTCGATTTTTTATAATTTTCATCTATTAAAAAATCTAGGATATATTCCTTGACATCGTCATCTCTTGATGCATGATATACTCCCCCTATCACCTTGGCTATATCTTTACTCCCTATCAATTTATTACATTGAGAATATCTAGTACATAGATCAGAATCTAGAGTGACATTTTTCTCCAATGATTTTGAGTATGATCTATCAAAATCATAAATTAATACTTTTAATCCACAATCTACTGTATAAACTATTTTCCCCATTATATATACAATTTTCTCTTTATTAGGTACTAGCCATATATTTCCCAAATGCAAGTCATTATGAGCTGTTTGAGATAAATTCAAAGTATAGATAGCCACACACACTTGAAAAAGTATAGCACCGAGAATATCAAAGTCATCCCACTCCCAATTATTTAGCCAATCTTCAAAGGATACTGTACCCTGGGGTATTGCTTCATTTACTAATATCCCTATTTTTTCGGGGGAATATTTCTCTCCTTTAAAATCCCCTCCATATTCATCAATGATATTATTTACATTTCTTTGATTAGTTTCCTCTTCAAAAAAGGAAAAATTATACATTATCATTGTAGCTAATCTAGCCTTTTTTTTAACCATTATATCACCATTTTTTAATACTACTTTTCCATGCAATAAATTTACTATAGCATCTGTATCACATTCTCCTGAAGAGAGGTATCTGATAAAATTAGTGCAAATATGATTATCAATTAACGGCCTTATAATTTCTTTATAAACTTTTATTTCATATTCAAGGGCTATAGCACTGTCATTTTCCTTGTTTATAGCAAACCACTTCATAAACCCATAATTAATTGGTTTTCCCTCATAATTAGTATTTGGCTTAAATTTCAGTACTAATCCTTCTGAAGGGGAAGAAGAGTTTTTTGTTATACCTTTTACTGATTCAACACAGCGATATACATTACACACATATTTTTTACTAGATAAATCTGAGCAAGCGCTCCCCATTTATTTGTTGGGATAAATAGCTTTTAAAAAATTTATAAAAAATGTAATTTTATAAATACATTTTTTTTTGATAAATAAATAGTATAAATTTTTGATAAATATTAAAAATAAATATTAAAATAAATAATGACTACACAGGTTTTTAAAATAGCAAGGACTTACCCAGTCTTTCAATATCAAAATTGGATCTCTCAAACAGAGGAATTAATAGAGACAATTCCTCAAGAGGACAATGTGCTCTTTTGGGGCGCCAAGGGCAATGATCTCACCGATGACACTGCTGCTTTCAATACCGCTTTAACTAATCAGTGTCCCATCTATGTTCCCGAGGGTACTTATCTCATTGCAGGAACCATTACAATCCCTGCAAATCATGAGTTAATTGGCATGTGTAAATTTGGATCTATTCTTCATTTTACGGGGACTGCGGCTCAATATGATTGTATAATTATGAATAATGTATGTAGCATTTCTAATTTAACTACATTATATACCGGTGGTAATCTCACCACATCAACGGCCGTATCCTTGATTGGGGGAGGGTCTTCAATAAATAATTGTCTTATTGGACCTAGTTTATCGGAAACCGAAACCGCTTTTGGTATAGGTTTTGATGCAGCTGTTTCGATAAATACCATCACAAACAGTACCGTACATGGTGTTATCAATGGTGTTAGATTCACCGCGGCAGCTTTCAGAGTGAGATTCTCAAATTGTCTCATCAATTGTGGTACCGCTGGAACCGCTGCAAATTTCACCAATGGAGGGACACAAAATACAGTGATAAATTCTTTTTTGAGAGGAAATGCAGGAGCGACCACTGGTATTGACACAGGTGCTTCAGGTTTGACATCCATGGGAAATAACTATTCAGTTACGACACCCGTGACAGGTGCAGGACTATTACTGTCTACTATATTTGACAATGTTTCCACGGTCGGTGTGAACACCACTGCTTTTTACAATGTTGATGGTCTTCAAGTGATTTCCAATCGTATTACAGGTTATACTTCTACTACAGGTGCTTCCGTACCTGCTCGTACATTGGCTACAGGGGACAATACTGCAGCCCAATTGACAAACTTTTGTAAACAATTGCTTGCTGATTTAAACACGCACGGATTGATAACAGCCGTGATAACACCCTGAGCTTTGATTTTGTGTTCATATTGGCTACGAATGAAAAATTTCTTTATACAAAATTATAAAGAAAAATATAAAAAACTTATATACAAATTATCTCAAAATATTGGTATTTTAAGCGCCAATCAAACCATGTGTGAGCATTGCTGATTTCATTGCATTAACCACTGCAGCCAAAGCCTGTATATTTGGATCGGTAGCTGTTATAGTAGTTGCATTCACATTTGTGGCTGCATTCGCACCCGTGACCGATACACCCCAACCGGCAGCTCTGGGTCCTACTACTTGAGTAGCAGAAACATTGTAAACTCCAGTAGTATTTACAGTTCCGTTTGTTGGTTCTACTGAAAAACGTGTAACTCCCGCTCTATCCGCTTGGATAAATGCACCTGTACCTCTTGCAGCTATCAATTGTAAAACATTGCTATTTCCACTTGATATAAATGAATTATTCATAATAGTATTCCATGCTGATGTTGAACCACTCTGCATAAAATAATTTAAAGGGATTGTATTGGAATTATTTGAAGTAACATATGTAGCAATACTACCATTTCCAGAATTATCATAAACCCCATTAGGAACGCTTTGCAATTGATTAATAGTTGTGGAACCACCCGAAGGGACGCCAGTTATGGTTTCGCCATATGTAAAGGGTAAAACCGAGGATTTTGTTGAAAGTGATAAAGTAGTGGCTGAAGGTATAGCCACCACAACTGCGGTGATAGCACTAGTCCCTCCGGTAATGACATCACCAATTGCAAATGATGCTGATGCGGCCACAAAATATGTTTGTAAAGTATCTTGTGCTTTATATTGTCCATTTATCGAATTTAAAAAAGCCCCTTGGTTTAACAGACCTTTTGTCCCTTCAAAACGGCATCCATAAAAGAAATACGCGGTCAATGTAGCTAGAAATGCAGAAAACATTGTAGCGGGTCCCTCCAATGTTGTGTTGAAAAATCTATTATAATTACCATACGTTCCATTGATTAAATATGGAGTCAAAGCATTACCTATAAATCTACCTCCCTGAAATGTATTTTCATTGCTATAACCTGTACCGGTAGCAGCAATAGTCAATGGATAGTTGGTAATTGTGGGAATATTGCTAGTGATCATTAAATTTTGATAAAGATTATACGCAACACGCTGAAGATTTCCAGGAAAGAAATATAGACCATTTTGAGCTGAAGATTGGATAAAAATATTTTCCCAATATCCTCCGGCCATGTTATATACAATCACAGCACTGGAACTTGCCACACTTGTTATTCCATCAGCATCTACAGTCATATTACACCAAACAAGATTGGGAGGATTAGCTGTAGTGGTACCACCAATGGTTATCGCTGGATGTACTGTACTACGAATAATGGTATATATATAATTTTCTCCACAAATTGTGATATCATCTTCTATAATCAATGTGGCTGTAATTAAATAGATACCTGAAGGAAAAAATAATTCCCCCCTCAAGTTTGCAGTTATAGCTTCTTGAATTGCTACAGTATCATCTGTGATACCATTACCTTTGGCGCCCCAAAATAATACATTGGTAGGTTCTGGTACGGTGTCTATTAACTCCTCTGTTTGGGATATCCAATTTTGATATTGCCTTATTGGATATGTTCTACTTATTTTAAATGTTTGTGTAGTCATTTATTTATTATAATGAAAAATATTAATGAAATTTTTTATAATGAAAAATTATAAAAAATTATAAAAAATTTAATGAAAATAGAGATTTTATATACTCTTTATCAATTTTCCCTTTTTTCCAAGGTATATTTATAGTATCATTTTTGATTTTTTCTATACTCCAGGTATAACCCCTGGAGTATACCTTTTTATATTTACACAGTTCCATTGCTATATAAATTCCTGTATATTTATCAAGGATGAAATCCTCATTTGGAACCAATACAATTGTAGCACTACTAATTTTAAATGGAGTCTCTTGATAATAAGCCAATCCAGCCCCTCCATCTCCGCTAGTTATTAATACTATATTATTTCCAGAAAATGTAGAGGAATCAGAATCCCCTATTCCTTTTACTCCATTATTGTTATTTTTAGCTGAAACCAAATTTATTTTTTCAGAAAATTCAAAATTTTCAACATACGGTTCTACAGGTTTTTTCATTATTGAAAATAGTTTGCTAATTTTAATATTTTTAAATACGGGTATTTTTTCATTTACAATTTCATTCATAATTTCATTTTCCCTATTCATTAAATTTATAATGGCTGTATGGTACTCTATTTCTAGCAATTTTTTCTGTAGTTCAATCCTAGAAATGTCCATTACTACATTTTCCCCTGTTTCTAGCCAATCACCTTTTAATGATATTTCATGTAGAAAATCCTCATTTTTTAGATCATTATATAATTTCTTTTTACAAGCTGAATAATTTTCACCTCTGATTAATCCCTTTCCCCTCTTTATTTCAAAGCCATCATTTGAATAATCTATGATTTTCACTAGATCATCAGATGAATGACCATGTTTATCTTTTTTTAACAATAAAATACATGTCGATACACCTGCTGTAGGATAGAATAATTTATCTGAACATTTAATGATAGTCAATACTTTGCTTATTTTCGTTATTTCCTCTCTTTTCTCACAATGATTTTTTATATTAGAAATTGGTATAATACTGCAGGCCAACCCACCTTCTTCTATACTCTCTAATTGTTTATAGACAAAATCTATTTCTCTATGCGTCTTTATTCCATAGGGAGGATTAATGATGCTTTTTGTAGCATTAAATTCTATATTAAAACAATCTTCTTTATGAATATCGTATTTTTCCTTGCAAATTTCTCTCAAAATCATATTACAGTGTAATAATGTAAATAATTTTTGCTGATATTCGCATGCTATAATTTTCCTTGGTTTATATTTTTCAGCTTGTAAAACAAAACTCCCTGTACCTGAACAAAAATCAAGGATAATATCACTATCATTTATTTCTAATAATTTATTCATTATTTTTACTATATGATGAGGAGTGAGGACTATACCTAGACTTTTGCTATCTGTATTATAATACCTTACAAATTCTCTGTAAAAAACGTTTATTAGATCCCCCTTGTTTCCCTGAAAATCAACAGTTTTTTTCACCATGTTAATAATGCTTAGAAAATGAGTATTATTTTTATCTGTTTTTAGGAAATAAAATGAGGAAATGTCTATATCAAAATCTTTGAGGGATTCTTGTAATAAATCAAAGACATATTTTTTACTATCATAATTTTCCATAATTTCTCTAAAAGAGGGTTTTTTAAGGGCAATCAATATAATTGCTATAAAAAATGGTTTATCTTCATTACTGATTTTTGTGTTATCCCTTATATAATTATGGATGCTATGAATACTCTTTTCCATTGTGGTTTTTCTTAGATTGTAACAATTGTTTAAATTGAGATTAATATCATGAGAAAGATTTTCTTGATAATATTTTTCCAATAATTTAGAAATTGTGATTTCTATCTCACGAAAATCCTCATTATAAATTATATAATTTGTATCGCTTACAAAGGCAATAAAATAAATTTCTTTACATTCTAATTCCGACTTTAATTTGTCAATATTTGATCCATATTTTTTCAATTGAATTTTAGCCTTGTTAATACCTACTTTTTCCGACTTGCATTCTATGATTATTAAAAGGCCTTTTTTATATATTACTCTATCGGGTATTCCACATATATATTTTGATAGTACTGTATTGCTCAGAGAATAGTAAATATAACTAGAATAATTTTGCTCAAAATTTTCTAATAATTTTGAGAGTGAATACTCTGATTTTTTCTCCATGATATTCCTTATAATTTTTTTTATATTCTTATAATTATAGATAAATTTTTAGAGAAAATTAATTT
>Ga0209575_10000141_pt1 | contig 76801 bp, 63 predicted proteins | sample Medcelwee11metaG_FD_187172 | JGI IMG/M metagenome (GOLD analysis project Ga0209575, IMG submission 187172) | Freshwater pond sediment microbial communities from the University of Edinburgh, under environmental carbon perturbations - Medium... | ecosystem: Environmental > Aquatic > Freshwater >... | reverse complement strand
TCCTGATTAGCAAGCTTTTGCATCCATCCCCGATAGTATGAGCCATACTCATCACCTCTTCTGCACTTTATGGGAAGTTTGTCATGGCAATGAACCGAGTACAGTTTCAGCAAGGTCTGTCCCTCCCGGCATTTTATCGGCAGTTTGGCACAGAAGAACAGTGTGTGCAGGCATTGAAAAGCGCGTTGGCCTGAAGGGTTTCGCTACTTAGGCATACTTTGTTCCGTTCTGTATTGCATAATGCCTACCACTGACGCATAACGCCCGTCCCACCCAGGCATGACTGTGCCCCACTTTGGAAGCCTAGACTCATGAGCTTAGAACTCAAACCGCTGATCGCAAAACTGAACACCACCTGCCGCCGCGCCTTTGAATTGGCTGCCGAGATGTGCGTGGCGCAAAGCCATTACAGCGTGGAAATCGAGCATTTGTTACTCAAATTATTGGATCGTCCCGACACGGATGTGCAGCGGGTGTTGCGTTATTACGACATCGACACGGCGCGGCTCAGTCGTGAGTTAAATCAATCGCTGGAGCGGTGCAAGCGCGGCAACAGCCGCACGCCCACTATGTCACCGTATATTTTGGCTTTGCTCAAAGAAGCGTGGATGATTGCGTCGTTACATTTTGAAACCGACACCGTGCGTTCTGGCGCGATTTTGTTGGCGATGTTGGATCACGACACTTTGCGCGGGGTGTTGATGGAGGTGATTCCCAGTTTGATGCGGATTCCTCGCGAGTCGTTGCGCCAGGACATCCGCGAGCTGATTCGTGCTTCTGCGGAGGAAACGGCGGCGCAACTCAGCGCGAAAGCCCCGCCCGGTGGCGCTCCCAGCACAGCGGCGGGGGAGGCGGCGAGCAAGGTCGCCACCCAAACTCCAGCGCTGGATCAATACACCGTCGATCTCACCGAAGAGGCGCGTCAAGGCAAAATTGACCCGATTGAAGGCCGTGATGCGGAAATTCGCCAAATTATCGATATTCTCAGCCGTCGCCGCCAGAATAATCCGATCTTGACCGGTGACGCGGGCGTGGGCAAAACCGCCGTGGTGGAAGGCTTTGCTCAGCGGATTGCGCAAGGAGATGTGCCGTTGGCGTTGCGCCAGGTGTCGGTACGGACTTTGGATTTAGGCTTGTTGCAAGCTGGCGCAGGGGTTAAAGGAGAATTTGAAAACCGAATTAAATCGGTGATTGGGGAAGTGAAAGCAGCCACACGCCCGATTATTTTATTTATTGATGAGGCTCATACGCTGATTGGCGCGGGCGGGGCGGCGGGTCAGGGCGATGCGGCGAATTTGCTCAAACCGGCTTTGGCACGCGGCGAATTGCGCACGATTGCGGCCACCACTTGGGGCGAATATAAGAAATATTTTGAGAAAGACCCGGCGCTGACCCGGCGTTTTCAGGTGGTTAAAATCGCTGAACCAGATGAAGACAGCGCCGTGACCATGCTGCAAAGCACGGTGGCTAAGCTCGAACGCCATCACCAGGTGTTGATTCTCGATGAGGCGGTGCGCGATGCAGTGCGGCTGTCGCACCGTTATATTGTGGGGCGACAACTGCCGGACAAGGCGGTGAGCGTGCTGGACACCGCTTGTGCGCGGGTCAACATCGCGCAAAACAGCGAGCCGCCGGTGTTGGAAGCGACCCGTCGCCGCATCGGGCTGATTGGTGAAGAACTGCGTTTACTCAAACGCGAGCAACTCACCGGTCACGCTCATGAAACGCGGATCGCGGCGTCGGAACAGGCGCTGCTCGAACTGGCCGGAGTCAAACAAGAATTGGAAAAGCGCTGGCAAAGCGAACTGAGTTTGGTACAACACACCCGGCGGCTAGAGCAAGCTTTGGAAGCGCAGGCGCAGACTGGCACCGCCGAACCCAAGGCCACCGCTGTGTTACAGGCCGAGTTGCGCGGCATTAAAACCCAGCTTGCCAGCATTCAAGAAGCCGATCCAATGATTCCGACTTGCGTCGATGGGCGAATTATTGCCAAGGTGATTTCGGCGTGGACGGGGATACCGGTGGGCAAAATGCTCACCGATGAGCTTCAAACCGTGTTGAATATCAAGGAAAAACTGGCGGCGCGTATCATTGGGCAGGATCGCGCCTTAGACACGCTGAGCCGCCGGATTCAGACTTACCGTGCCAATCTCGATGATCCGGGCAAACCGGTCGGGGTGTTCTTGTTTGCAGGGCCTAGCGGTGTCGGCAAAACCGAAACCGCGTTGACTCTGGCGGAATTGCTGTACGGCGGCGAACGCAATCTCATCACTATCAATTTGTCGGAATACCAGGAAGCCTACAGCGTCTCCTCGCTCAAAGGCGCACCGCCCGGCTATGTCGGCTATGGCAAAGGCGGCGTACTCACCGAGGCGGTGCGCCGCAATCCTTATTCGGTGGTGTTGCTGGATGAGATTGAAAAAGCCCATCCCGATGTTTTAGAGCTGTTTTATCAGGTATTCGACCGGGGGATGTTGGAAGACGGCGACGGGGTGTTGGTGGATTTCAAAAACACCCTGATTTTGCTCACCACCAACCTCGGCAGCGACAGCATCATGCGCCTGAGCCGGGCGGGTGACGGTGCGCTGGAGTTGATTTATGACGCAGTGCGCGGCGAACTGCTGACCCATTTCAAACCGGCTTTTTTGGGCCGTCTGGTGGTGGTGCCTTATTATCCGCTGGGTGATACGCAAATCCGCGAGATTTTACGCCTGAAACTGGAACGGCTGCGCCGCCGGTTTGCCGACAACCACCATGCCCATCTCAGCTACGATCTGGCCTTGCTGGATGCCGTCACCAGCCGTTGCACCGAAGTGGACAGCGGGGCGCGCAACATCGACCATATCCTCACCCACAGTTTGTTGCCAGCCTTGTCGGTGGAAATTCTCGAACGCATGTCCAGCTGCCAAGGCTTTAGCACGGTGCATTTGTCGTGCAATGCCAGCGGTGATCTCAGTTATCGTTTCGATGAGGGCGAGCGCATCGACAGCGGGCAACTGGCTGCCCCGCCAGCACCACGCGACACCCCCACCCAATTACTGGGGGATTTGGATTCGTTATTAGATTGGTTGAAGTCAGGGTGAATCCGCGTGTCTGGGGTCAGAGTGCGTCACAAAAACGCGAAGACTGATCGCATCTGGGCGCAAAACTTGCGGGGATAGGGCGGGCGTGCTGGCTGATCTGGTACAGGATAGCGCGTCAATAGTCTGTCATCGTGGGTCTGGTTTGGGTATGTCATTTTCAAAAAGACTCATGTATTATCAAGAGATAAAGGCTGCTTTGTTAAGTATCTATTGAGCTATATAACGTAACGCCATGATACACAGAAGAAAATTAAATGCACTCAGAAAACTCATCAAAATGGCGGCGTAAGCCATCGCGACATTCACAAAAAAAACTGCCCGCTAAGCGCTTTTTCTTGTTTAGCTGGCGCTGGTTGTTGGTGGCGGTGTTGCTGACCCCCGCGATCTCTTACACGGTGTCGGTCGATATTGAGGTACGCAAGCAGTTTGACGGCAAGCGCTGGGCGCTGCCGGCGCGGGTGTATGCGCGGGCCTTGGAATTATATCCTGAGATGCCACTCAGCCCGGAAAGCTTAAATTACGAATTGGAAGTATTGGGGTACCACCAAGTCAACGATTCGCGAGAAGCCGGGGACTATATGCGTAAAGGCAATGATTTCTATATCAATACCCGGCCTTTCAAGTTTTGGGACAAGGAAGAGCCGGTGCGCCATTTGCGGGTGCGCTTTAAGGAAGGCGACAGCATTGAACATGTGGCTGATTTGGTGGCACGCCAGTATTTGCCTTTGTTGCGCCTCGATCCGATGTTAATCGGCAAGATTTATCCCACGCATAAGGAAGACCGGATTCTGGTGAATCTGGAGGAAGTGCCGCCGCTGTTGGTCAATGCCTTGATGGCAATAGAAGATCGCAATTTTTACGATCACAATGGCATCAGTTTGCGCTCTTTGGGACGTGCGACGCTGGAGAATATCAAGGCGCGTAGCTGGGTACAGGGCGGCAGTACTCTGACTCAGCAGTTGGTCAAAAACCATTATTTGTCGCCGGAGCGCACGCTCAAACGCAAATTCAACGAAGCGCTGATGGCTCTGTTGTTGGAGTGGCATTACGATAAAAATGAGATTTTGGAAGCCTATCTCAATGAGGTGTATTTGGGTCAGGACGGCTCGCACTCGATTCATGGCATGGGCACTGCCGCTTGGTTTTATTTTAATCGCCCCATTTCGCAACTGGAATTGCCGGAAGTCGCGTTGTTAGTCGCGCTGGTGCGCGGTGCTTCTAAGTACAATCCGCGCAAAAATCCCGAGGAATCGCTCAAGCGCCGCAATCTGGTGCTGGATATGATGTTGCAACAAGGCATGATCAACGTGGCCCAGCATAAGGAAGCGCTGGCCGCCCCGCTGAAAGTCAGCGCGGAACCGCCCAGCAGCACGTCGCCGTATCCGGCCTTTTTGGATTTGGTGCGCCGCCAGTTAATCCGTGATTATCGGGAAGAAGATTTGCACTCCGAAGGGCTGCAAATTTTTACCACCCTCGATCCGCAACATCAGCGTCAAGCCGAGGAATCTTTGGTGCGCGAGGTCAGCCAGTTAGAGCGCTACAATCGGCATCTGCGCGGACGTTTAGAAGGTGCCATGATTGCCACCAGTGCTGAAACTGGCGAGGTGTTGGCGATTGTGGGCGGCAAGCGTACCCGTTACGAAGGCTTTAATCGGGCGCTGGATGCCATGCGCTCCATCGGCTCGCTGGTCAAACCGGCGGTGTATTTAACCGCGCTGGAAAATAGCCGCAGTTACTCCTTGCTGACGACGATGCACGACAAGGCCTTTGAATGGAAGAACAAACAAAGCAAAGAAATCTGGACGCCTAAGAATTACGATGGCCGGGAACATGGCAATATCCCTTTAATCAAAGCTTTGGGATTTTCTTATAACCTGGCGACAGTGCGTTTGGGCTTTGAATTAGGCTTAGACACGATTCGCCACAGCCTGTTACGGCTGGGTTTGGAGCGGGAATTTCCGGTGTATCCTTCCATGTTATTGGGTGGGATTTCTCTGACTCCGCTGGAAGTCACGCAAATGTATCAAACCATTGCCAGTGGCGGTTTCCGTGTACCGCTGCGGGCGATCCGCAATGTCTTGGATCACAATGGCGAACCGCTGAATCGTTATCCTTTATCGGTAGAACAGCGCTTTGATGCCGCTTCGGTGTTTGTCCTCAATCACGCCATGCAGCAGGTGATACGCAGCGGTACCGGACAACGGGTGGCCAAAGAGATGTTGCCAGAAGACTGGCGCTTGGCGGGTAAAACCGGCACCACCAACGATTATCGCGACAGTTGGTTTGCCGGTTATGGCAGCGACTTGCTGGCGGTGGTGTGGTTAGGACGAGACGACAACGGCCCAACTGGTTTGACCGGCGGCGACGGGGCGATGCGGATTTGGGGCAGTTTCATGAAAGCCATGCACCCGCGTTCGCTCAGCGAACAATTGCCTAACCGTGTAGAATGGCGTTCAGTCAGCGCAAGCCTCGGGAGTTTACGCGGCCAGGGCAAAGTGCGGGTGCCGGTTATCGTCAATCATGATCGCGAAGGCAGGCCGGACAGCAATATCGCCTATGCCGCTCAGTAACGCCGCTTTCTGAGCAGGCTTGGTGTTAAGTGCTGGCTTGGCGCTTCAATCCTGAACCCGGAAAGGTAACTTTATGTGCAAACTCAACAGAGGCACAGTCATCGGACTGTTTATGGGCTTGGTGTGGCTATACCCGGTGTGGGGGCAAGCCGCCGAGTCCCCCTCTTCCTCGGCGGTGGCGGCCTTATTGATCGAGGCCAAATCTGAATTCAGCAAAGGCCGCAGCGAACAAGCCGCTGCCGTGTTAGAACGGGCTTTGCGCATCGAACCCCAAAATCCAATTCTTTGGCACAATCTGGCAGGCGTGCGCTTACAGCAAACCGAATGGGCCAAGGCTGCCAGTCTGGCGGCTAAATCCAATACCTTATCCAGTAAAGACAAATGGTTGCGCATTCGCAACTGGACCGTGATCGCCTTGGCTTGTGATGGTATGGGCGACAAAAAATGTATGCGAGAAGCGCGTAATCGGGCGCAAGCCCTGGCAACCGACGGTCATTGAGACGCGGGTTCGCGCACTCTGGCATCCTTATGCAGCAACTTTGGCAGACAGCAGCGCAGCACAGTGGGTTGCTGCTGCGCCGTTTCCCCTGGATTGGCTTGTTAAATCTGCTGTTGGCCGCCAGTCTGGGTTATCAAGCCGTTGCTTTGGGCTTGCGCACAGGACGCCCCGCCGGTTTACCCCACTCAGTCCCCAATCCGCCGACTTCCCCAGCGGATTCCCAGTTGCCTGGCGACGCATCCGCCCCAGCCTTGAATCTCGCCCCGGTGTTGCAAGCGCGTTTATTCGGGCGTGCCGCCAGCACAGCAGCTCAGCCGAGTGCGCCCCTGATCGCCCCAGAAACCACGCTTAATTTGAGCTTACAAGGCACGCTGTTCAGCGACGATAAAGACTACGCCAAGGCCGTGGTCGCCAGTGCTGGCGGCAAGGCGCAAGAGTATAAAATTGGTCAAAATCTGCCCGGCGGCGCACGTTTGCAAGACATCCATGCTAACCAAGTCATTTTGCTGCGTAACAGTCAATATGAAACGCTGCGCTTGATTGGCAAAAAAGACAGTACAAACCTCACCACCACGCCACCGCTTACCCAGGCTGTCACCCTGCCCAGTTCCAATCGCGAAGTGGGGGAAAAACTGACCGCGTATCGCCGCCAGATTTTAGAAAAACCCGCCTTGATGGGACAACTGATTCGGATTACATCAGTGGAAGAACAGGGACAATTCAAGGGTTATCGCCTCGCCCCTGGCAGTGATTCCGGGCTGTTCGAGGCAGCGGGTTTACAGCGCGGCGACATCTTGACCCAACTGAACGGCACTCGCCTCGACTCGCCCGTTCAGGGCTTAAATGCCTTACAAAACCTGGTCAGCGCCCAGCAATTGCAATTAGAAGTGCTGCGCGATGGCGTGCCCCTCTCCTTCTCTTTTCAACTGCCGTGAACCCTAACCGGGCGCGGCTTCCAAACTATAAGTCTGAATCCGCAAATCATTGGCTGCGCTGAGGATTTGTTGACCATCTGGGGCAAATTGCGCGGTGTTCACGGCGGCGCGATGACCGCGTAAAACTTGGTGTTCGCGCCCATCGGCCACCGCCCACACCCGCACCGTTTTATCCGCAGCCGCACTGACCAGCCAGTGACCATCGGGCGAAAAACGCACGCTGTTGACCGCCGCCCGATGACCGACACAACGCCGCAACAAGACCCGCTGCTCAAGGTCCCAAATGCCGATACTTTTATCGGCAGAAGCACTCGCCAGTAAGCGCCCGTCTGGTGAAAAATCCAGCCCCAGCACCGCGTCGCGGTGGCCTTCCAAGCGTTGCAGCGGCTCCCCGCTGAGCGCATGCCACAAACGCAGACTGGCATCGGCGGCGGCGGTGGCCAACACATCGCCGTCTGGCGACAAAGCGGCTTGGGTAATCAGCCGGTGATGGCCTTTTAGCACATACAACGCCCGGCCTGTGCTGATGTCCCACACGTCGCCTTCTGCCGCGACACCCAGCACGCGCCCGCCATCGGGGGCAAACAACACCGCCCGCAAATTCAGGGCATGATTTTTAAAAATATAAATCAGATGCGCGCTGGCGGTGTCCCACAGGCGCACGGTGTTATCGAGCAAAGCCGTCACCATTTGTCGTCCGTCAGGCGAAAAACCGACGATGGGTTGGGTAAAATGCGCAGGCTTGCGTAACAAACTGAATACTCCGGTATTTTCATCCTGGCGCTGATACCAATCGCCGTTGAGCATATTGCGCTCCTCGCCGCTTTGGGTGTCCCACAAAGTGGCGCGATTTTGCGCCGAGCCGCTGAGTATCCAGCGCCCATCCGGCGAAAAGGTCGCCACCAACTGGGTGCCGCCCTGCCAGCCATTGCGCAAATAATCCAATAAACACAGGCTCTTATGCCGAAATGGATGGATTTCAGCATACACCAGCCCACAATCAGGCGCGAATTGACGCAGGATTTTAATCCCTTGCGCAGTCTCTGGTTTAAGCCGCAACGGAATCCGGTTGTAGGCCGCCCGCCCTTGCTCCGAAGGCAGACACAGCCGGGCCAAATCGCCACGCAGTCCTGGCCCCAGCCTCGGATCAGCGGCCAGCGTTTCCAGTTCGCGCAAGGCTTCATCGGGCTGTTGTTCCAGCAGCAAGCGGGCGCGATACCAGCGCCATTCAAGATAGGCAAAACCGTCATCGGCGGACGGGGCAGCAGCTTCAATCTGTTCACGCCAAAAGGCCAGCACCTCGGTTTGCAGTTTGGAATTTTGCCGCCCAAAACCGCTACGCAACACCGCCAACAAAGTCGGTGAAAAAATCAGGCCGTGGGCGTCAGCTTTGACCTCGGGCAAGCTCAGCAGCCGTTCTAAACTGCGCTGGGCGGATAAACGCGGAAACAACTGCTGGCGCAACGCCTCGGCCAAACCCAAAGCCAAAGGCGGCGGGAGCATGGCACACGCCTGCGCCCAAACCAGCGCCTTGCCGAGAATACGTTCAATCCGCACCGGCAAACGGGCCTGCCCGTGACGCTGCCAAGCCAGATAACGGGCCTGGCTCGGCGGATGCGGCCCGGCATACAAGGCTTGCACCGCCGCGAATAAGCCATCGCTGGCGGATTCAACCGCCAAACCCGCCCGCGCCAACTCGGCCAGTTCGCGTCCCCACGCCAGCGGATCGCACGCCTCCAACCAAACCAGCCGAGGCCAACGCGCCAAAGCTTGCAAGGCCCGCCGCGCCTTAGCACCCTGACAAGCCCGGCTGTCGCCAAACACCAGCACCGGGGTTGTGGAATCCGGCGCACTCCAAGCGCGTAACAGCGCAGGATCAGGTACTTGCGCAAATGCCAGCCATTGCACATGTAGCCCGCAACGCCGCAAGCCCGCCGCCAACAACTGCGCTTGTCCTTGCAAACGCAGCGACAGACTCTGACTGTCGCACAGGATCAGCAGCGCCGGGAAAGTAGCAGGCCGAGGTGAGGGCCGGGTGAGCAAACCGCCTTGACGCGCCGCCTGCTGTACGCTGGCGGCAAGCGACACCGGGCGACGCGAGGGTTCACACTGCAAAGCGGTCAGCAAATCGGCAATACGCGCCACCGTCAATCGACTGAGTGCTGGCACCGGCAGTGCCACACCCAACGTGCTGGGTTGAAACGCCCGCAAGATCAACGACGGTGGCGGATTGTTCGCCAAGCGCACCAAAATCGGAAACCGAGTCACAGCAACCGGCGGTAGCAGCGGCGCAATCACGGGTAGCGCGGGCGCGGGCCAGGTTTCGCCCGCCGCTTGGCTGGCTAAAGCCGCCAACATCTCCGTCAACTCCGCTGACGCTAAGGGCTGTGCCGCAGGCCCTGGGAAACTCGCATCAAAATGGCTGAGCAACAAGGCCGTTTGTGCCGCATCACCGCCCAGTGCCGCCGCCCACAAACCGCGCAAGCTGCCGGTTGTCCAAGCGCTGCCATTGTGTAAAGCGCTCAACAAGCGTGCCGCAGCACTGGCGTCCGGCAACAAGGCAGCAGCGCTCAGCGCTTGCCAAAAAGCGGAAAAATACGGCGATTCGGTGGGTGGTGGGTGCATAGGGATTCTTTAGGGAGGAGGACTGAATGGCATTTACACCATCCACAAATCTGCCAAAGCAATTTTTGCTTCTGGCAGCAGTTCAGGGGCAATGCTTTCATACGAGCCTGGCAACCAAATATGCTGGTATCCTTGGGCGCTGGGTTGACGATAAATTTCCAGGCAGCGTTGCGGCAAATTAATCAGCCAGACTTCAGGAATGCCCCGTTTGGCATACAAAGGAATTTTTATCGTTTTATCATAAGCCAGCGAGGTGTCCGCCACCTCGATCACCAATAAAACATCCGCAGGACGTGGCTTGGCTTTTTTATAAAAATCAGCCCGGAATTTGAGCAGCATCAAATCCGGTTCTGGTTCGTTGCATTCATCTAATACCAAGGGATTTTGCACGTTGACTAGAATTTTTCCTGCCGTCAACTGAGAAAACAAATAGCTCAATTGTAAAGTAGAACCAGCGTGTGCTTCTCCAATCGGCGGCATTCTAATCAAGTCTCCTTCTACCAATTCTAAATGTTCATCTTCGGCAAAAATACCCAATTGAGTCATTTGATGAAAATGCGCAACGGTCAGGCGATAACGCTGACACAGCGAGGCATTCTGTAGACTAGAGTCCGAGGATATGGCATTCATCGCTAGTTTCCAGTGAGGATTGAATGTGGATAATTTTGTAGTAATCATAGGGATACCCGAAATCACACGCAAAGCGCGGCGAAGACCTGCCAAGTTTTGAAAACCTGGCAGGTCTCGCTCCCTGAGCGTAGTCGAAGGGAAAACCTGGCAGGTCTTTTCCCTCATAAACGCCGTTGCAACACGGTTGTCAGTTCCTCATCTAGCAACAGCACTGGATTAGTTTGCATACTGTTGCCTCGGCTGGCGGCGACCACTCGCGCTAAATCGGTGGCATTCATGCCATAGTCGCGTAGTCGGGGTAAGGCTAAGCGCGTAGTCCAATCGCGCAACACGGTCACTAGCTCGGCTAGAGCAGCCTCGTCGCTGGTGGTGGTACCGCTGAGTAAACGGCCCACTGCCGCGTATTTAGCCAGGGCGGGATGCGCTGGTTGGCGCGTTTGTAGGGCAGCGATATTGATGTCGGTGGCTTCTGCCAGCAAAGTGCCGCACACCACGCCGTGGGGGCAGGAAAAAAGTGCGCCCAGCGGCGCGGCGAGGCCGTGTACCGAACCCAGTCCGGCTTGTGCCAGCGTGATTCCCGACAACAAAGCGGCATAGGCCAATTGACTGCGCCCTGAGCGAGCGCTGCTGGGGTCTTGCGGCTGCCACGCCGCAAAAAAACCTTGCTGAAACGCGCTCATCCCCGACCAAGCCAAGGCGTCGGTCAACGGATTGGCGCGGCTGGAAACATAGGATTCCAGGAGCTGGGTGAAGGCATCCATGCCATTGGCGGCGATCAACGCGGGCGGACAGCTTTGCAATAAATCCGGGTCGATCAGGGCAATTTCCGCTACCAACGCTTCGTCGCGAAAGGATTTTTTATAACCCGCTGCCCCCGACACGCCCAGCACCGCATTTTTAGTGGCTTCGCTGCCGGTGCCAGCAGTGGTGGGCACGGCGATGAAGGGCGTAGTCGGGCCGCGATAAGGCAAACCGCGTCCCACGCCTTCCAGGTGATCCAGCACTGAATTGCCAGGCCGTAACAAACCGGCTATCGCTTTCGCCGCATCCAGCACGCTGCCGCCGCCGATGCCGACCACCACTTGAATCTGCCGCTCGCAATACTGTTGCACGGCGGCATCCACCACTGCTGGGCTGGGTTCGCCAGTGACGCGCAGGCAATCCCAAGCGATGCCTTGTGCGCTTAATGCGGCTTGCAGACTGGCCCACTGCGGGGTGTGCGACAGGGAATCGCCGCCCGTCACCAGCAGGGCTTGGCGTCCAAATCCCGCGATTTGGGCGGGTAATTCGGCGATGCGTCCGGCTCCAAACAAAATCCGTGGCAAACGGGCAATGTTAAAAGCAGGGCAATCGTGGCTTAACAACATGGTGTTTTATCCGGTGGGTTTGGGGAGTGCCAAACCGTAGTTTGGCACACAGGCTGTGACCTTGGCACACAACACGCGATTTTAGGCGTCGTCCTGCGGCATTTTGCGCTGCGTGAGCGCCGCAAACACACGCGGCGCTGTGCCAAACTACGGTTTGGCACTCCAGGCAAATCGCGCCTGCAAGGCGCTCCCACAGGCACAGGCTCCCCTACTCCACCGTCACCGATTTGGCGAGATTGCGGGGTTGATCCACGTCGGTGCCTTTGATCAAAGCGACGTGATAAGCCAGTAATTGCAGCGGAATAGTGTAAATCAGCGGCGAGATGATCGCGTTGACTTCACCCAGTTCGACCACTTGTACTGCCTCGGAAGCCTGCATGATGGCGCGGTGGTTGGCAAAAATCAGCATGTGGCCGCCGCGTGCTTCGACTTCCTGAAGATTGGACTTGAGTTTTTCTTGCAGGGCATCGTTGGGCGCGACCGCAATCACTGGCATCTTGGCGTCGATCAGCGCCAGCGGGCCGTGTTTGAGTTCGCCAGCGGGGTAGGCTTCGGCGTGGATGTAGGAAATTTCCTTGAGTTTTAGCGCCCCTTCCAAGCCGATGGGATAATGCAGGCCGCGTCCGAGAAACAGCGCGTGTTCTTTATCAGCAAACTGTTCGGCGAGGTCTTCGATGGTTTTATTCAAGGTTAAAGCTTGGTTCATCGCCCCCGGCAGGCTTTCTAGCGCTTGCACGATCTCGGTTTCTTGGGCAGCACTTAGACCGTGGCGGCGACCTAAAACGACGGTGAGCAGCAGCAAGGCGATGAGTTGCGTGGTGAAGGCTTTGGTGGAAGCCACGCCGATTTCAGGGCCAGCGCGGGTCATGAATACCAAGTCGGAGGCGCGCACCAAGGCGCTTTCGGGGACATTGCAAATCGCCAAGCTGGGGCCAAAACCGAGGCGTTTGGTTTCACGCAAAGCGGCTAGGGTGTCGGCGGTTTCGCCGGATTGGGAAATCGTGACCACCAGGGTATGCGGATTGGCCAGCGGTTGCCGGTAACGAAATTCGCTGGCGACTTCCACGCTGCACGGGATTTTTGCCAATGATTCCAGCCAGTAACGCGCCACCAGTCCGGCGTGGTAACTGGTGCCGCAGGCGATGATTTGCACGCTGTGTACGCGGTCGAGCAGTTCTTTGGCCTGCGGGCCGAAGGCGGCTTCCAGAACTCGTCCGCCGCTGATGCGCCCTTCCAGGGTATTGGCGGCGGCGTGGGGTTGCTCGAAGATTTCTTTGAGCATGTAATGACGGTATTCGCCACGTTCTACCGCGTCGCCTTGCAATTCGCTGGTGTGGATGCGGCGTTCCACGCGCTGACCGCTGGCGTCGTAAAAATCGACGTGATCGCGGTACAGATCGACGACATCGCCTTCTTCGATGAAAATCACCCGCTGCGTCACCGGCAGCAGTGCGGCGACATCGGAGGCCACGAAGTGTTCGCCGATGCCCACGCCCACTACCAGCGGACTGCCGCGCCGGGCGGCGACAAAATGGCCGGGTTCTTGGCGGCTCAGCACGGCGATGGCATAGGCCCCTTCCAGGTCGTTGAGGGTGCTGCGCACCGCCGTCAGCAGGTTTTGACCTTGTTGGCTGTAGAAATGAATCTGGTGGGCGATCACTTCGGTGTCGGTGTCGGAGGTAAACACCGCGCCACGCGCTTCTTGTTCAGCACGCAGGGCGCGGTAGTTTTCGATAATGCCGTTATGTACCAAGGCGATTAAATCGCCGACGAGATGCGGGTGGGCGTTGCGTTCACTGGGTTTGCCGTGGGTCGCCCAGCGGGTATGGGCAATGCCTAAGTTGGCGCATAGCGGGGCCTGCGCCAGGTGAGTTTCTAGTTCACGCACTTTGCCGTTGACCCGTCGCCGATCCAGGAGCTGCCCGGTTTTTAACACGGCAATTCCGGCGGAATCATAGCCGCGATATTCCAAACGTTTTAAGCCTTCCAGCAAAATCGGGACGACATCCCGTTCCGCCACAGCGCCCACAATGCCACACATAAATCGATCCTTGTCTTGGGTTGCTTACTCTGGGAATCAGGGCGGTCTCAGCCAGTTAATGCCCGATCCAGCTCGCCGTAAATGATACACTGATGCCCGTTATCCGTAATCCAAATAATCAGAGAGGCGTGCATGTTACAAAAAGGGTGTGTGCCAAACCCTGTCCATCGTGGCGGGTTTTGGGCGCTGTTGTTGATCTGGCCGATGCAAGTGTGGGCGAGCAGCCCCAGCGTGCATGAATACCGGTTAGACAATGGCCTGAAGATTCTGGTCAAGGAAGATCACCGGGTGCCGGTGGTGGTCAGTCAAGTCTGGTACAAAATCGGTTCGAGTTACGAAGTCGCGGGGCGCACCGGTTTATCGCATCTGCTTGAACATATGATGTTTAAGGGCACCGAACAGCATGGTGCGGGCGAGTTCTCGCGCATCATGGCGGAAAACGGGGCCGAGGAAAATGCCTTCACCTCCACCGATTACACGACTTATTACCAAAAAATGGAAAAAAGTCGCTTGGAAATTAGCTTTAAGCTGGAAGCGGATCGGATGCGCCATTTGAAGCTAGACCCGGCGGAATTTGCCAAAGAAAAGCAGGTGGTGATCGAAGAACGGCGCTTGCGTACCGACGACAAACCCAACGCGCTGACGTATGAGCTGTTTCAAGCCACGGCGTATCAAACCAGTCCCTATCGCAATCCGACCATAGGCTGGCCGGGTGATTTAGAAAGCTTGCAACTGGCTGATTTACAAGCCTGGTATCAACAATGGTATGCGCCCAATAACGCAATCTTGGTGGTCGCGGGCGATGTCGAAGCCGAGGCCGTGCTGGCGTTGGCTAAACGCTATTTTGCGCCGTTGCAAGCCTCTACGGTGACGCTGCCGCGAGATCAAAGCGAAATGCCGCAGCGCGGTATCAAGCGCGTGCTACTCAAACAGCCCGCCAAACTGCCTTATCTCCTCATGGGTTATCAAGTGCCGGTGTTAAAAACCGCGCAAGTGGCTTGGGAACCCTATGCCTTGCAAGTACTGAGTTATGTGCTGGACGGCGGCGACAGCGCTCGTTTTACCCGTGATTTGATTCGAGGCCAGGAAATTGCCACGAGTATCAGCACCAGTTATGACCCGCTTAGTCGCTTAGAAGAACGCCTGATCATCGGCGGAATTCCCAGCCAAGGACACGATGTCGCGGCGCTAGAAGCGGCGCTGCGTATGCAGATTCAAGCCTTGCAAACCACTTTGGTGACACAGGCTGAATTGGATCGGGTCAAGGCGCAATTGGTGGCAGCCAAGGTGTTTGAGCAAGACTCGGTGTTTTATCAAGCGATGCAATTGGGACAACTGGAAGCGGTGGGTCTGGATTGGCGCTTACTGGATGGCTACGTGGAACGCTTAACCGCCGTTACCCCTGAGCAAATTCAGCAAGTGGCGCGTCGCTACTTGCAAGAAGATGGCTTGACCGTGGCGGTATTGGAACCCCTACCCTTGGCGGACGGGGCCAGCGTGACGCAAGACGACAGGGACAATAATAGGGAGTCACATCGATGAAACGAGTGATGAATCACGGTTTACTGGTATTAGGACTGAGTGTGCTGTGGCCGCTCGGTGCGCAAGCCTTGCCGACGGTGCAAACCTGGCAAACTGCTGAAGGGATGCGGGTGTATTTTATGCCCGCGCCCGAATTACCAATCCTGGATTTGCGTTTGGCGTTTGATGCCGCCAGTGCGCGGGATGAAAAAACCCCCGGCTTAGCCAGCCTGACCAGCAATCTGTTGGCAGAAGGCGCGGGCGGGCTGAGTGCCGAACAACTGGCTGAGCGTTTTGATGAGGTGGGCGCACAATTCAGCACCGGCGCGCAACGTGACATGGCCTGGATCAACCTGCGCACCGTCAGCGATCCCACGCTGTGCGACCCGGTGCTGGAAACCCTGGCCCTGGTGTTGGGAAAACCCGATTTTCCCGAAAAAGCCTTAGAACGCACCCGCAAGCAAATGCTGCAAAACCTGGAGTATCAAAAACAATCTCCGGCGGATTTAGCGAACACGGCTTTTTATGCCGCGTTGTATCAGGGACATCCGTATGCGTCCCCGCCCGACGGGACGGAAGCCAGTCTTAAAGCCTTGGATCGCGCCCAGGTGCTGGCGTTTTATCAGCGTTATTACGTGGCTAACAACAGCGTGCTGGCGATTATCGGCGCACTGGATCAAACCAGCGCACAGGAGATCGCCGCCACCCTCAGCGCGGTGTTAAAACCCGGCACAGCGGCACCACCCTTGCCGCCGATTCCGACCGCCAGCCAACCGATCACGCAACACCTCGCTTATCCTTCGACACAAACCCATGTCCAGTTCGGTCAGCTTGGCTATGATTATCAAAATCCAGAGCGTTTTGCCCTGTATGTGGGGAATCACGTCCTGGGCGGCGGCGGCCTGGTGTCGCGTTTATCCGATGAAGTCCGGGAAAAACGCGGCCTGTCCTACAGCGTCTACAGCCATTTTACGCCGATGCAACGCCCCGGCCCCTTTATAGCCAGCTTGCAGACCCGCAATGACCAGCGCAGCACCGCTGTCACCGTGTTACAAGAGACGATTCGTCATTTTGTGGCAGAAGGCCCGACCGAAGCCGAATTAACCGCCGCCAAACAAAACCTGACCGGCAGTTTTGCCCTGCAAATTGACAGCAATGCCAAACTGGTCGGGTATTTAGCCATGATCGGTTTTTATCACCTGCCTTTGGATTATTTGCACACATGGACTGCCCGGATCGAGGCCGTGACTCGCAGCCAAGTGCAACAAGCCTTTAAACGCTATCTGACCCTGGAATCGGCGGTGCTGATCACGGTGGGCGGCGACGAGGCGATCACCCAGGAGAAATAGCGTGGATATTTTGTTGTCACAAAGTTTGCTGGTGATCGCCCTGCTGGTGATCGTCGGTTCACTGTTATTTTGGTTTGCCATCAGCAAACGCGACGCACTCAGCGGCAAAGAAGTCTTGGACATCAATGCCGAAAAGTTTGGAGTTGGCATCAAAACTGATGCCTTCGGTTTGCTGATTCTGATGGGCTTTGCCATGCTCAGCATGAGTTTATTCTTGCTCTATCAAGGCTATGAAGAGCAAGTCAGCACCACTCAAATCCAGGTGCAGCAGTGGACGGCCAAGGTGCGCGAATTGGAGAAAAGCCTAAGCACCAAAGACGCGCTGGTGGATAAAGTCACTGCTCGCCTTGAACAAACCATCGAAGACGTGACCAGTAGCCTCAAAACCTACCGCTTACGTTTGAATCTGGTGTTTGCCACAGACAGTCAAGCCAATCCCTTCACCGCCAAGGTAAAAACCTTGGTACGGCGCAGTAACGAAAGCGACAACGAACAACTGTATCTGGACGCGGATTTTGAACGCGGCCCCGGTGGTTTGGTGGTGAAATTTTCCGATCTGCGTGAAGGAGATCGGATCTCCGTGATCGTCGAAGATCGCGGCAAAACCTGGCGTAGTCACGACATGACCGTGCCTAGCGCCTACTTAAATATGGTAGAAAGGAGCTTATAACATGGATAAAAACAACAGCTTGCTGTGGCTGCCGCTGTTACTGAGCCTGAGTGCCGCGCCCCTGTGGGCGGCCACTCCCCGCTTCGACCTCGCCAACACCGCACGTTATCTGGGCGGCAAATCCTGGAACTGGACAATTTTTGTGAAAGCGGCCCCAGAGGTACTCGCACAAATAGACTGCGTGGAATACAGCCTGCACCCCACCTTCAAAGAACCCGACATCAAAGTGTGCGAGGCCGGTACGCCTGAACAAGCTTTTGCCTACAGCGCACAAGGCTGGGGCACTTTTGACGTGAAAGCCAAAGTGAGTTTCAAAGACGCCCAGGAAAGCACGCTCAAACACACGTTGGTGTTTAATCACGAGGTCAAGGCGAGCGAAGCCTTATCGGTACGCGGCGACAACAGCGCCCAAAAAACCAGTGATGGTTTGTGGAAATGGCGGGTATTTATTCGCGCACCCAGCAACGCATTGGAAAAAATTCAATGCGTGAAATATGTGTTGGATGATTCTTTTCCCGATCCAGAACGCGAAGTCTGTAGCGCAGGCAAAGGCGAGGAGGCTTTTGTTTTAGATGCGACCAGTTGGGCACCGTTTGAGATTGAAATCCAAGTGCTACTCAAAAACGGCGGGATACAACGCCTCAAACACAGTTTGAAATTTGAGTGAAAGTGCCGTTTGCCAATACCCAGAACGCCTACGACAGCTTCCAAGCGCTCGGTGCGACTCAAGCCAAGTAGGGTGTGCGCCGCGTCTTTTTGCGGTGCGCACGCGGAATAACCGTGTGACATCCCCCGCGTGCGCAAAATGCCGAGAGAATAGGTTGCCAAGGCAACGGTTAGTGGCGGCATTTCGCACACCCTACTCGGCTATTTCATGCCACATCAGGGCGGGCAAAACAAAAGATGTTTTTGCCACCCTGCAAGACTTTAGAAATGGCCCAGTGCCAGCCAGAAAAGCTGCGGCATTACCTTGTTTCCCTCTGTAAACTTTCCCGCAAATCAATCACTGCCGGATCGTCGAAAGCAACACCGTACAGCGACAGAATCAAATCGAACAACACACGGAAATAGTGTTGTTCTCGTCGAAAATCAGCATACAATTGGGTCTTCATAAAATCTGGAAGAGCGCTGTTCTGATCACCTGTCAATATTACGGGACGCACGACAGGGTATTTGATTATTATTTTTGTTTGGTTCTCAATACACGCCTGCAATGCCTTCAGTTCATTGCAATTTTCCGCGTAGCGGACTACATCTATTGCCCTCTGTGTTTGAGTACCACTCAAGATTGCTTGAGGAATATTACAAGAAAATAGAACTTGCTCAAATTCAGATGGAATCAATTTTTTCAAAATATCCTGCAACTCATGTTTGTCTAAATATTTGTAAGTACATGCAGCTTTAATCAGTTTAATTTCTTCTGCAATGGTACTACTGCCGCCATCCATTTTATTTTCCTCCTTTTCCTTATCACAACTTTCCCGGTAACGCGGCGTGCCGACCACAATAATCGAATCGCTCTTGGTAATGCGGTCAATAAAGCGTTGTACGTCACTGCCGATCTCGGCATTGTGCCAATCGTCAAGAATGATCTGTATGCCCGCTTTGCGCAAATCCGGCGCGAAAAATTGGCGCACCCAGCGCTCATGCTCCGCCACGCCCCACGCATAGCTGATAAAACACGACGGCGCGGCAATCTGCTTTTCCTGTACAAAATTGAAAACTTGCGCCAGCGCGGTTTCAAATCGGGTACGCTGTTGCGCGGCGTGGGTTTCCCGCGTTACTGCGGCTTGTTGCTGCGGGGTTAGGACTATGGCTTGCTGCACTTGGGCAATGTTGATGCTTTCCCCGCAATCGTTGCAAAACATTTTCTGTTGGTTTTTGCGCAAACGCGCCATGACCGCTTCGCGGGTTTGGCGTTCCTGGCAATGCGGGCACACCACCGGCTTGAAGCGGGTTATTTCGACTTGGCGCTGTTTCAAAAACGACTCGAATAAGCCTTGAAACAAAGTGCGCGAGGCTTCCGAGGTTTTCTGGCAATAATACAGCACCAACTCAATTTCGCCTTCGCGTTCCGCGTGTTGGCGGAAACCGCAGATTTCCCCCGCGCCGACTTCGTATTGCGCTTGGTTTTGCCATTGATTGGTGCGGGTGAACACATTGGTATAGCCCAGCAGCACCACCAGCGCGGCATAGACGTTTTCCACCGCGCCGCGCACGCTGTAGGCCATGTCGTCATACACTGCGATTTCGCTCAGTTGCGGTTTTTTCTGGTTAATCAGGGCGGGGAAAATCAAATAAGTATCCGCCCCCACCGCTTCGCGGAACGCGATGGTGTTTGCCAAAAACAACACCGTCACTGCGTCGGGCAGGATTTCGCGTTCTTCCGCCGTGAGCGGCTGCAATTCCGCGAAGTTGTAGCGGTTGGCCTGAATCTCGCGCTCCGCCAACGCGCCCAAGCCCTTGGGATTGCGCCGCGCTTCCAGCACAAACGACGCCGCCAGATTGTTCAGCAGTTCCGGGCGCAGCAACACGCGCGGCCCTCCGTGGCTGGTGCGGAGAATTTTGACATAGCCGTGTCTAGCAAGATGGCCGACAGCGGTCTGCATTTCCGCGTCGCTGAAGTCCCACGCGCTATCGCTGGCTTGCAGGTGCTCGCGCAGCGCCGCCCAATCATACAAAATACGCGGGTTTTGCGCGTCGTCTTGCTTGAGGGTGAGGACAAAATCTTTGACCCGCTTAAAGGTTTGGGTTGTCACCGTCGCGGTCATGCCGTCCCAGTCAATTTGCGCCCGCACAATTTCTAGTAAATCGGCCAAGCCGATATTTGCTAACGCGCTGGTGCGGACATAGCCGCTGATGCCGCGCTGGGCGCAAAATTGGTGGATTTCCGCGTCGCTCAGGCTGGTATCGCCGCGATCACAACGCGCCCCCACCAGGATCGTGCGGCAGTGCGGGGGTAGGCTATTTAGCCAAAACTCTACGCCGCGCAAGGGTTCCTGGCTGTCCGCCGGATTAAATAACAGCAGCGCCAAGTCCGCGTCATCCAAAAACAGGCCGTGAATCAATCGGTAATCCGCTTGTCCGGCCAAATCCCACAACACCGCTTCGCATTCCGCGCCGTCTGTGCGCCGCGTTTGCAATGCCTGCAACAGCCAGAATTGCTGGCCGTGGGTAGATGGGTGGTCTTTGAATTCGCCGTGCACCAAGCGCCAGCCCAGTCCGGTCTTGCCCACCCCGGAATCGCCAGTCAGCACGATTTTGGCAGCGGTGTAATGGATGCTTTTTTGACTTGCGCTGAGCGGAGTCGAAGCGCCGAGCAAAATCGCCTCATCCAATTCCCAGATGCGAATAATTTTTTCATTTTCGCCCAGGGTTGCCAGCAGCGGCAAGCGGGGATGAAAGGCTAGGCCGGGCGGCCAATAACCCGATGCGGGTTCATCCCACATCGCCACGCAGACCCAAGTGTCGCAGCGCCACAGATAGACGGTGTAGTCGCCGCTTTTGGATGCCAGCCAATGGCCGTCAGGGGAAAAAGCAGCGCATCTTACAGAACCAGTATGTCCCTCTAACACTTGCATAGTCTTACCGCTGCCCGCGTCCCACAGGCGGACGGTGTTATCACCAGAAGCTGAGACCAGACGTGAACCGTCCGGCGACCACGCCACGCTCAAGACATAATTGGTATGGCCTTGCAGGGTTTGCAGACACTGACCGCCCGCCGCGTTCCACAGTCGAACGGTGTTATCACCAGAAGCTGAGACCAGACGTGAACCGTCCGGCGACCACGCTACGCTGTTGACCCAACTGGTATGGCCTTGCAGGATTTGCAAGCACTGACCGCCCGCCGCGTCCCACAGGCGGACAGTGCCATCATAGGAAGCCGAAGCCAAGCGCGAACCGTCCGGCGACCACGCTACGCTGTTGACCTTACCGGTATGGCCTTGCAGGGTTTGCAAGCACTGACCGCCCGCCGCGTCCCACAGGCGGACGGTTTCATCCTGGGAAGCCGAGGCCAAACGAGAACCGTCCGGCGACCACGCCGCGCTGAGGACTGGACTGGGGTGTCCCTGCAAGACGCGCAGACATTCACCGCTGCGCGTGTCCCACAGCCGGATGGTTTTGTCCGCAGAAGGCGAGGCGAGCAGCGCACCGTCCGGCGACCAGGCGATGCGGCCTATCCAGTCTTTATGCCCGCGCAACACCTGGCGCAGAGTGAGGCCAGGCACGGGCGAGCCGCCGAGGGTGGTGAAGGTGGTTTTTTCGGATTCGCTCATGTCGGTTAGGGCGTGTAGAGGACAAGGGGGAGCGCTCAATGTATCGCAGAGGCGCGGCGGACGCAAAGAATGCTGTGGCGATAGAGTCTATGCCAAGAAGAGAGATACGCTGCGCTTAATTAGGTAAACCGCTGACTTTGCCGGGATGACAGTGGCCGTTTGACATTCCACCCTACTTGGCTAAGTTGCAAAAAATGAAATGAGCGGTTAGGGTAAACAGCCCGAAACCACTCATTTTTTTTTGGAAAATACACCGCGCCCTTTGTGCTTACTCAGCGAGGCCAACTATGTTACGTGCATTACTCATAGGACTGTCAATCGTCCTTTTCTCGTCCGTATCCGCCACGACGGTACTGAATACCGCCAATGGCAAACTGTATATCCCCTACATCCAAGCTGGTCAGCAGGTCTTTGAGGTTGAACTCGATTATGTGCCAGAAACCGGCAGTTTTGCTGTGGCGCAACTGCGGCAGCGCCAACACGACACCGTACCAGTTTATGGTCAAGCGTTGACCCTCAGCCCCGAGGGCATGTTGCAATTGCCGCGTCTTGAGGTGGATGGCAGCCTGTTTCAAGTGACCTTGCGTTACCAACCTGCTGACAACACCCTGAGCATCGACGAGGTGCAGCCCGTCACCGATGCTGACCCGCAACGCGGCACCCTGCTGTCCACCACGGCCAGCGGCAGTTATAGCCAACTTCAGATTAGCCAACTCATCGCCTTGACCAGCTTGAGCAGCCCCGTCCCGTTGAATCTGACCGCGAATAATGGCGTGAGTTTGTACACACTGACGTATCAAACCCTTGATCCCGCTGGCACACTGACCACCGCTTCCGCGCTGCTGGCGCTGCCGGACGGTGCTACTTCCCCGCGTCCGCTGGTCGCTTTGCAACACGGCACCCAGGTCAATGATGCAGCGATTTTCGATGAAAACCGCTCTGAAAGTCTTTTACTGGCGGCGGCTGGTTATGTGGTGGTTGCCGCAGACTATTTAGGCTTTGGGCAATCCACTGGCTTGCATCCCTACATCCATGCCCATTCCCTGGCCACCAGCGTGGTGGACGCCTTGCGCGCCGCTCGAACCGCCGCCCAACAACAGGGGCTTAGCCTGAACGGACAAGTGTTTCTCGCGGGCTATTCAGAAGGCGGCTATGCGACGTTGGCGGCACAACGTGAATTGGAATCGCTGCACCGCGATGAATTTCAACTCACCGCCTCAGCAGCCATGGCTGGCCCCTATGACTTGTCCGGCACGATGGTGCAACGTGTCCTCGACAGCACGCCACATCCCAGCCCCTATTACTTTCCTTACCTGCTACTTGCCCTGCAACAGGTCTACGGCCTGCTAGACGGCCTCAGCGAAGGCTTTGCCGCACCTTATGACAGCGGCATCGCAAGCTATTTCGACGGCAGCCACAGCGACGCCGAGATCAACGCCTATTTGCCTGCCTCACACCAGGCTATTTTCCAGGCGCAGTTTTCTCAAGACCTGAGTAACCCCGATTCCCGTTTGAGCGCCCTCCTACGCGCCAATGACCTACTGCGCTGGAAACCCCAAACCGCCACCCGCCTGTATCATTGCGTCAAAGATGACCAAGTGCCGTTTGCCAATTCCCAGAACGCCTACGACAGCTTCCAAGCGCTCGGGGCGACGCAAGTGGCACTCATGCCAGTCGAAGACGACCGCTACGATCAAAGTGATGCACACGCCAATTGCGCCATTCCGATTATGCTCATGGCTAAAACTTGGTTTGATTCGCTGGTGCAATAAAAGCCCCGCCTTGCCCTGTCTTTTCCACCACAGTTCAGCAATCCAATCACGGCTAACACCACTCACGGTGTGAGCCGTGATTTTTTATGGTAGGGATGACAAGGGGTGGGCGGCGGGTCGCTGCTGATCGGCTCTGGCCTGCGCTGACTTTTTTGCCCAGACCTAAAAAAAGTGATCCCCCAAGACTCGCGGGTTATCCTGATTAAAATCATCCAGATGAGCAACTATACCAGGATTGATGCCCGGCTTTTTTGTGTTTGCTCCCAGTTTAATTCCTAATTTATGTCACCATAGTAGTGTTACATTTTGAGTATTTATGTAACAATGTGCATCGACACAATTTGTCATATAAACTTCAGTGACCCAATAACCCCTGAGAGGCTTTAACCATGCGCAAAAGAATCTTGATTGTTGATGATGATCCCGCCTTCGCCGCACCAGTACGCGACTATTTACGAAATAGTGGCAACTTCAGTGTGGAACTGGCCGAAAGTGGCGCTGCTATGTGGCGTTACCTGGAAACCAACAAGGCTGATCTCATCATTTTGGATGTGAGCTTACCCGATGAAAGCGGGATGGATCTGATTAGAATGCTGCGTTTACGCGACGGCGGTCAGCCCGTGATCATGATTTCGTCCACTTATGTGGCGGATTCAGACAAAGTGAGCGGTTTAGAGTGGGGCGCGAATATTTATTTCGTCAAACCCGTGCCGTTACGCCTGCTGCTGGCGCAGATTAACACGCTGTTGCAGCATCAGCAGACCCAGGATAATCCCCAGGAAAAGTATCATTTTGGGCCATACGAGTTTAATACTCGCCAACACCGCCTGATGTGCGGAAATGTGGAAATTCCCCTGACTGATGCAGAACGGGGCTTGCTGGTCGCTTTCATGAATCATCCTAACCAGGTGTTGACCCGCGAAAAGCTGATCACCTTGTTGGCACATGAAAACACCGACCCAGAAAGCCGTACCATCGACGTGCGGGTCAGCCGCCTGCGTCGCCGCTTGGAACTCGACCCAGAAACCCCGGTGTTTATCCGCACCGTGCGTCAACAGGGTTATCGTTTTACCCCCGATGGGCTAAACGAGCCGGTGGTCAAATCCAGCAGACACAGCTAAAGGACGCATTATGGCGCATCAGAAAGTCTTGATTATTGGCAGCGGCGGGCGCGAACACGCACTGGCTTGGAAAGTGGCCCAATCACCCACCGTCAGCCAAGTGTACGTGGCTCCCGGCAATGCAGGCACTGCCCGCCAGCCCAAGGTAGAAAACGTCGCCATCGCCGCCGACAACCTCGCGCAGTTACTCGCGTTTGCCCAACAGCAGGCAATAGACTTGACCATTGTCGGCCCAGAGGCTCCGCTGGTGGCGGGCGTGGTGGATCAGTTTCGGGCGGCGGGTTTGCGTTGCTTCGGCCCGACCCAAGCGGCTGCACAATTAGAAGGCTCCAAAGCCTTCACCAAGGACTTTCTCGCCCGTCATGCGATTCCCACAGCCGCCTATGGCGTGTTCACTGAGGTTGCCCCGGCGCTGGCCTATCTGCGTCAGATGAGTGTGCCGTTGGTGGTGAAAGCGGATGGACTGGCAGCAGGCAAAGGCGTGATTATCGCCACCAGCCATGCCGAGGCCGAAGCCACCGTGCAAGACATGTTGGCGGGCAATGCCTTTGGTGCGGCAGGCAGCCGGGTAGTGATCGAGGCGTTTCTCACCGGTGAAGAAGCCAGCTTTATCTGTCTGGTGGACGGGGTGCATATTTTGCCGCTGGCCACTTCTCAAGATCACAAAGCCCGCGACGCCGGGGATCGTGGCCCTAACACCGGCGGCATGGGGGCCTACTCCCCCGCGCCAGTGGTCACGCCCGCCATACATGCGCGCATCCTGCGTGACATCATCGAACCAACAGTGCGCGGCATGGCGGCTGAGGGCAATCCCTACACCGGCTTTCTGTACGCCGGGGTGATGATCGACAATAGCGGCACGCCTTACGTGCTGGAATACAACTGCCGTTTTGGCGACCCAGAAACCCAGCCGATTATGTTGCGCCTACGTTCCGATTTGGTGGCGCTGTGCGAAGCGGCGCTGGATGGCCGTCTTGACCGCGTACAGGCCGACTGGGACAGTCGGGCCGCACTGGGCGTGGTGCTGGCTGCGGGAGGCTATCCCGACCGCTACGCCACTGGCACGCCGATTACGCAACTGCCCGTCACTGACCCCGCCGACTGCACCCGTCAAGTCTTTCATGCAGGCACAGCGGAACAAGACGGACAACTGGTCACTGCCGGAGGCCGCGTGCTGTGCGCCTGTGCGCTAGGCGAAACGGTCACCGCCGCTCAGCACAATGCTTATGCACTGGTGTCAGAAATCGCCTGGGCCGGGATGTACTACCGACCCGACATCGGCTATCGTGCTGTGGCACGGGAAACTCAGGCTACTGAAAAAGCGGGAATTTAACTGGTTGGTGGGCGGTAGCGGGTGTTGCTTATCAGTCCTGCCCTTCGTTCCCTTCGACTCCGCTCAGGGAACGAGATACCACTCCCTTCGGCTCCGCCGCTCCCTGAGCGGAGCCGAAGGGAACGGAGCCTAAAGGACAAAAGAGGAACCAGGCATTACCCGATTAAGTAGCCGACTAAAAAATGATCAACCGCAGATGAACACCGATAAACGCTGATTATATTGGTGTTCATCTGCGTTTATTAGCGGTTAACATAACGACAGTCAGTGTGTTAACGCCATGGCACAGTCTGCGCAACACACAGACGACTTTCTCACTGTTTTTGTAACCGTAACAGTTTGTAGAAATACCGTCCTTGCTGGTAGTCGGCCTCGCGTTGACGCAGAATAGTCAGCAACTGTGCTAATTGGGCGGTTGCTAAATTCAAATCGCTACAAATACTTTTAGCATGACGCGCAATGGTTTGGTGTAAGTAAGTGACAGAGGGCAGGGCTGCTGAGGTTATATCTAACTCGCAGTCGATTTCAAAGCCTGAATTGCGTAATAATGCGGCGGTGTTTTGCGCAAAGGGGGCGGCAAGCTCATCCATAATCACCACGTGACCGCCTGGTTTTAACAGGGCGTGGCAACGGGCATGTAAAATATCTGGGCGTATATATTGTGCTGATTCCTGAAAGACAATCAAATCAAAAGCCAAGTGTGGTTCAGTGGGGGTCGGGTATTTTTCAAAAAAGCTTTGTACAAAATGCGGATTGATTTCTCGGTGCTGACGTTGTGCATAGAGAATCTGGTGGTTGTCTGGGGTAATGCCGGTGTAATCATAGGCGCGGCCCAGTAGCTGGCGGGCGGTGTAACCCAAACCAATGCCAATTTCTAATAAGCGTCCCGGCGGTGGTGGCAAATGCGCCAGCAATAACTCGGTCGCCGCTTGTTGGGCTTGGGCGATGGTGGTGGTCTGGTTGTCCCACAGGCCATAATGCAGGTATTGTACTTGGCCCTCTTCCAGCAGCAGCGCTTGTGCATACACATTCAACGGAAAAGTGAAGGTGGGAAACAGCAGTTCGTACATGGGAGTCCTTGCTAGGCTTGCGGGGCAGGGTGACTCAGCCGTTTAATCGCCTGTTCCAGATCGAGCAAGCGTTGCTTAGGCAAAGCTTGCGCAGGGGTCGGGGGACGAGTGATGTCGTGGCCGAGCAGGCGTTGGGAAAGTTTGCTCAATCGGGCATTGTGGCGAAAATCCGAGGCAAGCAGGCCATTTTGATAAAGGTCGATGTAGCCCAGGTTGTGCAGGTGCAGATGCTCGCGTAGCAAACCTTCCTGGGTAAAGCCCAAGGCCAGGGTGTTTTCTTGTGAAATTGGGTTGTAGCCGTACACAAAGCTGATCAATTTATGCAGTGCTAGCTGGTTAAAAGCAAAGTCGAGTACCAGCAAGCTGGCTTCCAAACCAATGCCGGGGTGTTGATCTGCGGGTTCGACAATACCGACCAGAAATTCCGCCCGCTGATGACTGACTTGGTAATCCGCCACTGCCGCTAAACCGATTAACTTTTCGGTTTCGCCCGGCAAGTGGCGGACGATCACCCACTCAAAACGTCGCAATTGCGGTGGTACCAGCGTGAGTTCCTCGGCCAGGCTTTCACGTAACGCGCTCAAGCTCTCGCTGCGTTTTTCCGTGAGCCGATAGAGATCCATGAATGCCTGGTTTTGGCGGCATTGCTGAATGAATTCAGCATGTTCTGGTGCGCGCCGCTGTAAACGGAGCTTGCGCCCTTGCAAAGGTGCCAGGATCGCGAGATTGACGGAAATCATGGGGTAAGTTGAACGACCGTTAGAGGATTGACTACCGTTTGCTACCGGTTGTGTTAGTCGTGCCAGTCGTACCCGTGGTAGAGGTGCTGGTTCCCGTTTTGCTACCCGTCGTATCCGTGGTGGAGAGGCCAAATTCCGTTTTACCACCGCCTTCGGTCTTGCTGCCGGTACCGTTGCCATCTGGATCGACATCATCAGTCAGTTTACTGCCGTCAGCCCCGCCTTTACTGCCACTGCCGGTCACGCCAGCTTGTACTCGCTGGATCACATAACGGTCAACTTCAGAGGCTTGGCCTTCATCAAAACCGGCACCCTGTGGTAATACAAGAGCTTGGAAAAACAATTCGTTGCTGACTGCCAATGTGGGGTCATTCAGATCGTCCAGTGCAATCGAGATCACCACTGAGCGGGTCTTAGGGCTGGCAGTGCGACCCAGCGGGGTCGGTGGCATGGGTATCCGCATCTCAGGCTGTAACGTACTGCCTGCGACAATTCTTAGGCTGTCATAATCCAGTGAGAATGAGCCGCTACGCAGTTTAAACGGGACTTGGCCCGGTTTGGTGCTATAAGCCAAGTACACATCAACCGGGTTGTCATTGCGAATATTGCCGATAATGAAATCAATGCGCGGATGGGCGGTGCCGTGAGGAAAAGCACCAGTGGCTGGGTCTTTGGCAGGAATAACCCCAGTCCAGATGATGCCATTTGGCCGACTTTGTACCAGCAAGCCAGGCAGTGCATTGCTGGTGACACGGCGCGTAGCAGCAGGATCAGTGGGGGAAAGGGGAGGATAGTTTGCTTGGCACTGATTGGTTTCTACTTCGTCCACCGTACCATCGGCATTGGTGTCACAACGATCCGATAAAGGCGGCATGGTGCTGCCGGTGTTATCGGCTGGGGCAGCAATGTCAACCAAGCCTTCCGTGGGGGGCGTGAGTAAATCCAGCGGATAACCAATTTGATTCAGACTCAACGGCGGTGCTGCGTTGTCTTCCATCTGCAACTTGCTACCCAGCGAGGCTTTGAGATCGGTTTCTACTGCCATGCTGCTGCCAGCACCCACTGCCAATTTGCCCGCAGTGACTAGGGCCAGGGTTTTTCCGGCTTTCAGATAAGTCGTTTTCATTTAAGACTACCTCCACTTGCAATAAAATCAGGTATAGCGCCCGCTACACACTGGCGGGATGATTATTGCCGAATTTTGCAGAAGAGAGAATCCCCGTCTATGACCCTTGGTCGGAAAAGCCAGTACCCAACCGCTTTCAGTCGTTTAGCGTGACCCAATAATCACCTTTTAACCTCAAGTGGTGACAAAGCGGCACCCTTTTAACTTCCCCATAAGCCGGGTTGTTATAGTATCATGTAGCGCTATCTATAAGCACAAATCAGGCGGGGAGACCAGTCCTCACCCGCGCAAAAACCGGTACAGGGAGAGATATATTCATGGTCGTTTTAGCCGTACCTAAAGAGCGAACCGTCGGGGAACGACGGATTGCTCTGGTGCCCGAGATCGCCAAACGCTTGCATAAGTTAGGCGTGACCTTGCAGATCGAGCAGGGCATGGGCGACAGTGCCTATTTCAGCGATGCCGCTTTTACGGAGGTCACGGTGGTTGCTGATGCCCAGACACTCTACCAGACAGCGGATTTGATTTTCAAAGTACAACCGCCCACCGCGCAGGAAACCGCTTGGATGAAACCCGGGGCGGTGGTCATCGGTTTCATGGCGGCACACCAGTATCCAGAGCGGATCACGGCGCTACGAGATCGGCAAATCACCAGCCTCGCAATGGAATTAGTGCCGCGTATTTCCAGGGCACAGTCGATGGACGCGCTGTCTTCGCAGGCTTCTGTGGCGGGCTATAAAGGCGTGTTGATGGGCGCTGAATTAGCCAGCGTGTTTTTTCCGATGCTCACCACCGCCGCTGGCACGATCCGTCCGGCTAAGGTCTTGGTGATCGGCGCGGGCGTGGCGGGTTTACAAGCCATCGCCACCGCCCGGCGTTTGGGCGCAATCGTCGAAGCCTATGACGTGCGCAGCGCCACTCGCGAACAGTGCGAATCCTTGGGCGCTAAGTTCATCGACACGGGTGTTAAAGCAGAAGGCCAGGGCGGTTATGCCCGCGAATTGACCGAGACAGAAAAACAGCAGCAGCGCACCGTGTTGGCAAAACACATCGCTGCCAGCCATGTGGTGATCACCACCGCTGCATTGCCAGGCCGGGCTTCTCCTAAGATTATTACTCAAGAAATGGTGGAAGCGATGCAGGCGGGTTCAGTGATTATTGACTTGGCGGCTGAAGGCGGCGGGAATTGCGAATTGTCCAAACCCGGCGAGACAGTGACCCATCAGCAGGTGCTGATTCACGCGCCCCTGAATGTACCCAGCCAAATGCCGATCCATGCCAGCGAAATGTATGCGCGCAATCTGTTCAACCTGATTTCGCCGATGATCAAGGCTGGCGTGTTGACGCTAGACTGGCAAGACGAGGTCATCAGCGGCAGTTGCTTAACCCATGCCGGGGAAATCAAACACGCCCCGACTCGTGAACGTATCACCGGCTAAGGCACGACCCCCTACTCAGGAGATTTTCAGATGATTGAGGGCTTTATTGCACTCTATGTTTTTATGCTGGCGGGTTTTACCGGCTATGAAATCATTTCTAAAGTGCCGGTGATCCTGCACACCCCCTTGATGTCAGGTTCTAACTTCGTCCACGGCATCGTCTTAGTCGGTGCGATAGTGGCATTGGGACACGCACAAGGCACGCTGGAATTGACTATCGGTTTTATCGGCGTGGTGCTGGCAGCGGGTAACGCAGTCGGCGGCTATGTGGTCACGGAGCGGATGCTCGATATGTTCAAGAGCAGCAAGGGCTGAACCCATGATTTGGTTAATTAACACAGCTTATTTTTCAGCAGCCGTCTTATTTATTCTCGGCTTAAAACGCATGAGCTCGCCAGTCACGGCGCGCAGCGGCATCGTTTGGGCGGGCATCGGCATGGTGATCGCCACCCTGGTGAGCTTTGGCACGCCGGGCTTACATAATTATGGCTTGATGGTGCTGGCGGTGGCCTTGGGTTCAGTGGTCGCTTATGTGGCTGCCAAAAAGGTGGCGATGACCGACATGCCACAGATGATTGCCCTGTATAACGGCATGGGCGGCGGTGCTGCCGGTGCGATTGCGGCAGTGGAACTGGTGAAACTGGCACAGCGTGGCGACGTACACAGTATGGGGACAACCGCGCTGATCCTGGCGGTGCTGGGCGGTATCATCGGCACAGTGTCGCTGTCGGGTTCGATTATCGCCTTTGCTAAACTCCAGGGTTTGATCAAAAAATCCTGGGTGTTTGGCGGGCAACAGTTGCTCAACTTGATCATTTTCGCCCTGATGCTCATTTTAGGTGTGGTGATTGTGATCCAGGGCCACACGGTCAGTTTGGCAGTGTTGGGCGTGTTCTTCGCACTGGCTTTTGCCTTGGGCATTTTAATGACCTTGCCCATCGGTGGGGCGGACATGCCGGTGGTGATTTCCCTGTATAACGCGCTGACTGGCTTGGCCGTGGCCTTTGAAGGCTTTGTGCTGGGCAACGCGGCGATGATTATCGCAGGCATGGTGGTGGGTTCTGCCGGGACTTTGTTGACCCAATTAATGGCGAAAGCGATGAACCGCTCGCTGGCTAACGTGTTGTTCAGCGGCTTTGGTAGCCAAGTCAGCGTGACTCGGGAAGAGGACATTGCCGGTAGCATGAAGCCCATTGAAGCCGCCGATGTGGCGGTGATGATGGCCTATGCCAGTAGCGTGATTATCGTCCCCGGCTATGGTTTGGCGGTGGCTCAAGCGCAGCATAAGGTGTGGGAACTGACCAAACAGTTGACCGAACGCGGCGTGCGGGTAAAATTTGCGATTCATCCCGTGGCCGGACGGATGCCAGGACACATGAACGTGCTGTTGGCGGAAGCGGGCGTACCCTACGACATGATTTTCGACCTGGACGAAATCAACGCAGAATTCCCGCAAGCCGATGTGGCCTTGATTATTGGGGCTAACGACGTGGTAAATCCGGTCGCACGCACCGATCCCAACAGCCCGATTTATGGGATGCCCATTCTGGACGCCGACAAAGCCAAAAATGTGATCGTGATTAAACGCGGCAAAGGCGCTGGTTTTTCGGGTGTGGAAAACCTGCTGTTTTATGCGGATAATACCCGGATGCTGTATGGTGACGGTCAGAAGATGGTGGGTGAATTGATTCAGCAGATCAAGGAGTTCTAAAGACTGTTCCGTGGCCGTGGCGCATCGCCGCGCCACGGCCACGGGTAAGCATTTTGAATTTGTCAAACCGGACACAAGCCTGTCTACAGAGGTGATGCCAATGAAGCGCGTTTTAGGGTTACTGGTTTGTGGATTGCTGGCTTTACCGGCACACGCAGACAAGGTTTACAAATGGGTGGATGCCGAAGGCAATACCCAATACACCCAAACCCCGCCACCGCCGAGTGTGCAAACTGACACTGTACATTTGCCCACCGATCCGCCGCCAGCGGCTGCACCGGCGGCTGCCCCGGCTGACGCGCCGCCACCCGCTCCAACCGATGCGACCAATGCGTCCGATAAAGCGTTGCAAGAACAGGTGCGGGCACGTAGGCGTGCTTTAGCACGCCAAAATCTGGAAACGATGACGGCTAACAGCAATATCGCGATGCCCGATCCCAATGCCAATAATAATCTTAAAGTATTGAACGAAGAAGAACGTCTGGCCGCCATTGAAAAAGCTAAGCAGCAGGTGACGGAGTTTTGCACAATACATGCGCCCGCCGCCGCCCCGCCTGCAAAAACCCCCTGAATGCTATCAAGGCTAGGCGCAGCTTGCGGCCCGCGAGGGATTTAGAACCGCGCCTTTTCCACCGTCATGCGCCCAGCCCCCGTGTCTGGGCGTGCCGATACCCTCACACTCTGGACGATTTATGAATCTCGAAGAAGCCCGTTTTAATATGATTGAACAGCAAATACGCCCTTGGGAAGTGCTGGATCAGCGTGTACTCGATTTGATGATGACCGTACCGAGAGAGCAATTTGTACCCGCCCTGTATCGTAACCTGGCTTTCGCGGATATTCAGATTCCCTTGGGTCATGGGCAAACCATGTTGGAACCCCGCGTCGAAGCCCGCTTGTTACAGGCGCTGAACCTTAAGCCCAGCGACCAAGTGCTGGAAATCGGCACTGGCAGCGCTTATTTGACGGCGTTACTGGCAAAATCCGTACAACAGGTCTGGAGTCTGGATGTCGTGCCAGAATTCACCAAAACGGCAGATGCTAAATTAGCAGCACTGGGAATCGACAATGTGACCTTGGAAACCGCGAATGCCTTTCAAGGGTATAAGCCCCAGGTGAGTTATGATGCGATTGTGCTGACCGGCTCTGTGCCACTGCCGCCGACCGAGTTTTATGAACAACTGAGTGTTGGTGGTCGTTTGTTCGCGGTGGTGGGTCTGGCCCCGATCATGGAAGCACGTTTGATTACCCGCATCAGCGCCACCGAATGGGTCACTGAATCCTTGTTTGAAACGGAAATTCCCGCTTTAGTCGGGGTCGCCCAGCCGCAACGTTTTATTTTCTGACGTGAGACAAAATCTGGAAAATGGCGCATCACCACCCTTCGACTACGCTCAGGGCAAGCGGCTGCGCTTCTTGCGAAGGATTGTTGTTCGGTTTTTTTACCTTTGTGTGACTTTGTGCCTTCGCGTCTTTGCGGTGAGAGCAGTTTGCCTTGTCAGTTGCGTAACATCAGTTACTTCTTGTAACAGATTTTTCAAACACCCGGCGGATTCACTCTCCGCTACACGGGACTAGACGTACTTTTTCAGGAATACACGCGATGCGCCAACTCAGCCCCACTGCGCTGGATACCTATCTACAAACCGCCAATCCCCGCCCGGTGTTATTGGATGTGCGCGAACCCTGGGAATATGCCATTTGTCATCTTGAGGGTTCACAATTACTGCCAATGCGCCATGTTCCCACCCGCCTCACCGAACTTGATCCCCACCGTGAAATTGTGGTGATTTGTCATCATGGCATACGCAGTCTGCAAGTCGCACGTTTTCTGGAACACGCAGGCTTTACTCAAGTGATTAATCTGGAGGGTGGCGTGGCCGCTTGGGCGCACGAAGTTGATCCACAAATGCCCAGTTACTGACTTATCCCCTGCCTGTAGGACATTGTTATGAGTACGAAAAAAATCACACGCACCGCTTTAGCCACGGCTGGTCTGCTGGCCTGGACGGTTGTTGCACCCACGCAGGCTGCCAGCCTCGCCGATCTGTATCAATTAGCCAAAGACAGCGATCCGACCTTCAAGATCGCCGATGGTGAACGTAAAGCGGCCCAGGCACGCCAAGCCCAAAGCCAAGCAAATCTGGGTTTTTCTGCTGATTTTCAAGCCAGTTACAGCCAGCAATGGGACAAAGAACTCACCGACGCGGGCAATACTTCCGGTTACACGGTGTCGCTGAATTATCCGTTATATAACCCGCAGTTGCGTTTAGCCCTCCAACAAAGCGAACAAAGCGTACAACGCAGTGAAGCCAGTTACAGCAGTATGCGTTATGAGCTGATTTTGCGCGTGGCCACCCGTTATTTCGGCGTACTCGGTGCGGTGGATGATTTGGTGTTTGCACGGGCGGCTAAAGACGCGCTGCGCAAACAACTGGAACAAAGCAAACAGCGCTTTGACGTGGGCTTGATCGCGATCACCGATGTGCAGGAATCCCAAGCGGGCTACGACAGCGCGGTTGCCAGCGAAATCAGCGCTCGCAGCGCACTGGACAATGCGCATGAAGCCTTGCGTGAAGTCATCGGTGAATACCGCAAAGACTTAAACACGCTCAAACAGGACTTGCCCTTGATTGGGCCAGATCCGGCAGATATTGAACGCTGGGTTGAGGCAGCTCTCAAGGAAAATCCACAGGTGAAAGTCGCCCAAATCGACGTGGAACTGGCAAAACGCAACATCGAACTGCGCCGTCTGGCTTATTATCCCACCGTCGGTGCTTCGGCCAGCCACAGCTACACCGATCAAGATTCCCCGCCATTTACCGACCGCCACGGCGTCAATAACAGCATCGCCTTGGGACTGAGTGTGCCCTTGGACATCGGCGGCAAAATACGCGCCCAGACCCAAGAAGCCCAGGCACTCTATACACAAAGCCTGGATCGCTTGGAACAACAGCGACGGCTGGTACAGCGCAATGCCCGCGACGCCTATCTGAATGTACTGTCTAACATCAGCCGGGTGAAAGCCTTTAAGCAAGCGCTGCTCTCCACTGAAACCGCTTACCGCGCCACCGTCACTGGCTTTGAAGTGGGTACACGCACCTCGGTAGACGTACTCAACGCCCGCCAGCGCTTGTTGCAAGCCCAGCGTGATTATGCCCGTTCCCGTTATAACTATATTTTAGAAACCTTTACCCTCAAACAGGCCGCAGGTTTATTGACCGAAGAAGATTTGGTAAAAGTCAATGACTGGTTTGCTGAAGTGGCCAGCGATAAAGACAGCTTGGATTTGGCCGATCAAGAAATGAAAGACTGGGAAGCGGGTTTGGAGAAGAAATAACCCAGCCGGGAAACATTATAAAAAAAGCAGTCCTGCCAACTACGTTTCAATCCGCGCCAGACCTCATCCGCCAGGCGAAAATCCGCCGACAGAGAGGTAGGCGGATTAATCCCGCCCTGAAGGACGGGATTACTGAGAGGATAGCAGCGCTACCGCACTATTTGTCTAGTTCAACAATTCCTCCTGAAGGGAGAGGTTTCAAACCAGCACGGTGTTCTGATGAAAAAAAACGAAAAAGCGCAGAGCAAAGCCTACCGTCAAGGGGTTGAGTTTTTTAACCGCAAGGCTTACGACCAAGCCGCGACTTGGCTGCGCCAAGCGGCGGCTCAAGGTCATGCTAAGGCGCAGTATTTACTGGCCGCGATGTACCAACACGGCAAAGGCGTGCCGCAAAGTGTAGAACGGGCGCTACATTGGTATCGCGCCAGCGCTGAACAGGGCGACAGTAAAGCCCAGTTCAACCTCGCCAGCTTATATCATCGAGGGCCGGGAGTACCGCAAAACCTGCCTCAAGCGGTGCAGTGGTATACACGGGCTGCCGCACAACAACATGCAGAAGCCTGTTATCAATTGGGAGGTTTCTATGCCAACGGCACGGGCGTGCCCAAAGACTATGACCAAGCGCTACAGTGGTTTCTCCTAGCGGCAAAACAAGGCAACACCAAAGCCCAATATAATGTGGCCGTGCTTTACACCCAAGGCAAAGGGACGACGAAAGACCTCATGCAAGCCGAACACTGGTATGAACAAGCAGCGCCCACTTTGCCCGCAGCCCAACAGGGCTTGCAGCGCTTGCGCGAGCAACGCCTCAGCAAACCGGAAGTGATCGAGGCCAAGCAATGGTATCGGCAAGCGGCGGAAAAAGAACTGGCCGACGCGCAGAAAACCATGAACATGCGGGTGATGTACTATTACCTGGGGATGATGTACGAAAAAGGGCAAGGCGTGTCCCAAGATCAGCCCCAGGCTGAACAATGGTACCGCAAAGCCAGCGAAGCGATTGATGCCCGCTTTAACCCCAGCGCTTTACAAAGCCAACTCGGTGCGATGCCTGACGGAATGCCGCCTGATTTGTGGTGGTTGCTGCAACAATACAACAAGGCAGCCGACTTGCCGGATGCACTCACTAAAAACCCATTACCAACCGCGCCAGGCACGACAACGCCAGCCGGTTTCTTGCCCGACTTAGGCCGTACCGCCTCGTCTGAGCAGGTATTACACCTCATGCAATTACACCAGCGTGCCATGCAAGACCAGGATCGCGATGCGCAATTTAAGTTGGGTTTGCTTTGCCAACAGGGCAAAGAAGTGCCCAAGGATTTGGTGCAAGCGGTCAACTGGTATCAACAGGCCGCCCTGCAAGGACATACTGAGTCCCAATTTAACCTAGGCGTGATCTACGAACAGGGCCAGGGTGTTGAAAAGAATCCGCAACAGGCGGTGCATTGGTACGCCCAAGCGGCGGAAAGCGGCCATCTGGACGCCCAATTTAACTTAGGCGTGATTTACGAACAGGGTAAGGGCGTTGTCCAAGACCTGCCGCAAGCCCTGCGTTGGTATCGCCAAGCGGCTGATCAGGGCGACCTGGATGCCCAATTCAACCTCGGCCTGTTGTACGAAACCGGGGATCGTCATGTGCGCAATATCGCCCAAGCGATTTATTGGTATCAGCGGGCCGCGACCCAGGGCCATGTCGAGGCCCAATTCAGTTTAGCTGCTCTGTATGAAGAGGGACGGCAAGTGGGTCAAGACCTGATCCAAGCGGCTCACTGGTATCGCAAAGCGGCAGAACAAGGCAATCCCAACGCCCAATATAATTTAGCGGTACTGTGCGAAACCGGCCAGGGCGTCGCGCTGGATCGCGAAGCGGCCTTTGCCTGGTATCGCGAAGCCGCACGCGGCAACCATGCAGACGCGCAATTTCGCCTGGGCGAATTGTACGAAGCCGGACAGGGGGTGCGCCGCGATTTGGTACAGACCGTACACTGGTATCGTCAAGCCGCCGAACAAGGGCAGGCCGAAGCACAACACCGCTTGGCCAAGCTATATCACAAAGGCTTGGGCGTACCACAAGATTTTGTCAGCGCCTATCAATGGTATTCGCTGGCCGCCGCGCTGGGCCATCCTGACGCCACCCAAGCACGCGACACCCTGTTAGGCTTAGCCGCTCCCGAACAAATCACCGAAGGACAACGTTTGGCGCGGATTTGGTTTGAAAAACAACCCGCGCCCGCAGGCTAGACAGTCACAGAGATAAACGCAGCAAAACCTCGTGGATTTCTTGTGGTTTTCTGTAGAAATATCAATCCCTACTAGCGTCCTCTGTTTATACAAAAGCGCTAGACCCACTTGCCCAGAAGCATTATTATCCGCAGTTTCTTGCTTACAATAAACGCGGACTCTACAAACACGGCGGATATTCTTATGGATAATAAACACATGGTAGAACTCAAACAGCAACTCAAAACATTGCGACAAAAACATGGTCTGATCTCACTGAAAGCAGGCACCGAGTGGGAAGACATGGATTATCAGGAAATTCAATGGCTGTATGAATTAGGTGACAATAAGCTGCCGATGTTAGTGAAAGTGGCAGGGCCTGAAGCCAAAGTGGATTTACGTCATTTACAAGCGATAGGCGTCACCGGTTTATTGGGACCCATGATAGAATCTGCTTATGCCATGGAAAAATTTATCAGCATTGCCCAGGCACATTATCAAAAGGCGGGGCTAAAAACGCCGATGCTGGCGATTAATTTAGAAACCATCCACGCCCATGACCAATTAGACACCCTGATTAATAGTCCCGCTTTTGCGGCAATTGAATTAGTGGTGATTGGACGCTTGGATTTGTCGATGTCGATGGGCATTAAGGATGTGGACCATCCTGAAGTGGCGAAAGTCACGCAAAATATTGTGAATAAAGTCCGCGCCGCCGGAAAAGCTGTGTCTATCGGCGGCTTTGTGAATCCAGCCAGCGCCGAGACGATTAAAAACCAATTTGCGGTCAACTATCTCAACACGATTCATACCCTGTTTGATTTGGCGCAGGTTGACGATATTGCCACTGCGATTTGGAAAGGTATTGAGTTTGAAATTGATTTTTACCAATATTTGAAAACCCGTAATCCACAGCGCAGCGATTTTTATCAAGAGCGGATTGATACCAGTCAAGCCAAGCATGAGAAAGCGGCTGAGTTTGCCCCCGCGAATAAAATGCAGTTTTCCGCCGCCTAACCTGCCTGCGCCCTGTTGTTATCATGCTTGAACACACCTTACCCTCGGTTTGGGATGCCAAAGTCGCCGTTTTCATCGTCGGCAGCGGCTTTGCGGGGCTGTCTGCCGCCATTGAAGCCGCCCAAGCGGGCTGCTCGGTGTTATTGGTGGAAAAACGCGATTTCTTTGGCGGTAACTCCTGGATCAGCGGCGGCTCGTTGGCGGCAGTGGATGTCGAAATGCAGCAGCGTCACGGCATTCAAGACAGCACCGCGCTGATGTATCAGGACATGTTGCGAGCGGGGCGGCAGCGCAATGATCCCGCCTTGGTGCAATTAGTTTGCGCGCAGTCCTATGCGGTGTTGCAATGGCTGCGGCAAGACTTGGGCGTGACCTTTATGGATCGCATCGAACAATTTGGCGGACACAGCGTGCCCCGCTGCTTCACTGCCACCGATGTGCAAGGACGCCATATCATCAACCCGCAATTGGCGCGGGCGCGTCAACTGGGCGTAGACCTGCGCCTCAATACCCGCCTGACCCGCTTATATCAAAATCCTGATGCGTCTATTGTCGGCGTGGAAATCCTCACCGACAATGCCCAAACCCTGCACATCCAAGTTCAGCAGGCGGTGATTCTTGCCAGCGGCGGTTTCAGTGGCGAGACCGGCCCAGAGAGCGCGACTTTGCGCACCAGTTTGGCCGATTCCACTGGCGAAATCCTGCATCTCGCCCAACAACTGGGGGCGCAGCTTATCGACATGGAATACGTGCAAATGCTGCCCTGTGCCTCGCCCGATGAGGCCGGACGGGGAGTGGCACCAGTGTTTGCCAGCTATACCGTGTTTCCCTACGGCGTGATGCTCGATCCCGCCACGGGACAGCGCTTTGTCAACGAGTGGACGGATCGTAAAACCCGGGCGGATGCGATGTTAGCCTTGGGTCAACCCGCCATCGGCATCACCGACCAACAAGGGCTGGATAACGCGGGCAGCATGATTCAAAATCACATGGACGAGCGGGTGATTCGCCGCTTTAACGACGCGGCAAGCCTGGCCGCTGCTTACCAGATGCCCGCTGCTGCCGTGGCAAAAAGCCTGGCGGACTACAGCCACTGCGTGATGCAAAAGCAGGACAGCGCTTTTGGCAAACCGCTTCCCGCCAAGGCGAAACCCCTGGCTCCGCCCTATTACGCGCTGCGGTTGTGGCCGAAAACCCATTCGACGATGGGTGGATTACGCATTAACGCCCAAACCCAGGTCTTAAACACCGCCGGGCAGGTGATTCCGCGTTTGTTTGCCGCTGGCGAAGTCACTGGCGGCGTGCATGGCGTGTCGCGTCTGGGCGGCTGTGCCATCACCGAATGCTTGGTGTTAGGGCGGCTTGCCGGGCAAAATGCCGCGTTACTGGATAAACAACCCTAGGCCACAAGATGAATCAACAGCGAAAAATTCGACAAACCCGCTTACTGACCGATCCGCACAGCGTACTGGATGCAACTTTGCGCGATGCGGGTTATATGAACGACTGGGCATTCTCCCGCGAGGAAATTTTTCAAGTGGTGGGCGCAGTCGCCGAAACCGGCGTGGAAGGCATTGAAGTCGGCTATATCAGCGACAAACCCAATCGACCGTTGGCGGCTTGTTGTGAGGCTGAGCTACTGCAAGCCTTGCACACACATATCGGCGGCGTGACCAATCTGGTGGTGATGCTGAGTCTCAGCGAAAAAGACCCCGACAGCCTGTTGGCGAGTCGCGGCGGCTTAATTGATTTAGTCAGGATTCCCTGCACAGTAGAAGAGTTGCCACAAGCCTTGCGCGTCGCCGAAACTGTGAAACGTCACGGCATCGCGTGCAGCCTGAATCTGGTGAACATTTCCACTCTCAGCCGGGCGCAATTATTGAGCGTCGCCCGCGAAGCCCGGCAAACCGCGTTGGTGGATATTTTTTATCTGGCGGATTCTCGCGGCGCTTGTCACCCAGACGAAGTATTTGAAATGGTCAGCACCGTGCGCGAAGTCTGGGACGGTTTATTCGGTTTCCATGCGCACGACAACACTGGCTTTGCCAGCGTCAACCCCTTGCGCGCCTTGGACGCGGGTTGCCAACTGATCGATGGCACGGTCAACGGCTTGGGGCTGGGCAGCGGTAACACCAAGCTGGCCCACGCGCTGTCCTTGGTACAGCAACGTTGCCCCGGCAAGGGCTACCAACACGCGCCCTTAGACAGTTTGCGCCAGTTCAGCGTACCGATGCCTGCGGAAAACAGTTATTTGTATTACCTGGTGGGGGCAAAAAATATCGCGCAACTGTGGGTAGAACCCCTGCAACAGCGCTATGGCAAAGACACCGAACGCCGTTTGCAACGAATTCCACGCCAAGCCTACACCCAGATTGAACAAGTTTTCGCCGAGATTGAACGATGAGCCAGTTAAATTTATCCGATTTACAACAAACCGACTTACATCAACTGGATGTGGTGGCGCGTTACAGCGCATTTGCCCCGGTGTACGATGAATCGGTGAATCAGTGGGGCTATCAATGTTACCGCACCGCCTCGCAGTTATTACAACCCTATGTGACACCTGAACAGCCTATTCTGGACGCAGGTTGCGGCACTGGCTTAGTCGGGCAAGCCCTGCAAAGCCTGGGTTATCAACAACTTGTCGGCATCGATATTTCCCCAGACATGCTGCAACGGGCGGTGCAAACCGGCTATTACCGGCAACTGTTGGAACAGGATTTAAGCCAGCTTCCTTACCCCTTTGCCGACCATGCCTTTGCTGCCGTCACCTGCATCGGGGTGTTTTCCCTGATCGCCGATCCCAGGCCGATCTTGCAAGAATTTTGGCGTTTAATTCGCCCAGGTGGGTATCTGGTGTTTACCCAGCAAGCCGCGTTATTCACGAAATATGACTACGAAAATATCTTGCAGCAATTTGAGCAACAAGGACTTTTCACCCGGATCAGCATCAGCGAACCGGTGGTCTATTTGCCGCAGCGTGCCGGTTATGAAGATCGCACCGTGATCTATTGCCTCTATCAAATCAACAAGGACGAATGATGACTAAGAAATGCCTGGTATTAAACAACCGCGAACCGATTCCCGAAGATCATTTAAACGATGTGGCGGGTTTAGCAACGGTTTGGTATCAAAAAGTCGGGGCGGCTTTTTCTTTAGATGAAGCGATTGCGGATAATCCAGACACGCAGATTATCATCACCACTTATATGGACTTAAAAGCAGTACATTTACAAAAATTACCGGATTTAGAAGCGGTGATTACCACGACGATTTCTACCCATTTTGTCGATTCGGGTTATTGCCGCGAACACGGCATTCAGATTTTTAATACCGAAAATTACACCGGTGCCTCGGTGGCAGAACACGCAGTGGCGCTGATGATGTCCGGTATGCGTAAAATCCCCGCGATAGATTATGAAGTGCGTCATGGCAATGCCGATTGCTTTGATTTTCCAGGGGTTGAATTGGCCGGAAAAACGGCTGGTATCATTGGCTTTGGCAATATCGGTGCCTATGTGGCGCAATTGCTCAGTGGTTTTAATCTGACACTGCAATTTTATAACCGTTCCCCAAAAACCAGTGCGATTGCGAAAGCCGTGGATTTAGACACTTTAATTGCAACGTCTGACATGATCTTTATGACTTTGCCTTTGAATCACGACTCCCATCATATGATTAATGCCGATGCCTTAAAACGCATGAAAAACTCGGCGTTATTAATCAATATCTCACCCGATGATGTGATGGATTTGCCAGCGGTTAGAGATGCCGTGAAGCAAGGCGAAATTGGTGGCATTGCCCTGGATTTGCTGAACGTACAACTCTTCTTAGAAACCCCAAACAGCGTGCTGACTTCGCGCCGCGCCTGGTACACCCATGAGTGTTTTGCCCGTCGTATCGGGATGTGGAAAAATACCCTGGTGGCTTATTTGAACGGACAAGCGCTGAAAAACCAAAACACGGTTGATTTTGTGCCCATTTCTTAACTCGCCAAAAAACACGAGAACACTGCCATGACTACTAACCTGACCACACAGCAACGCCTGGATATTCAGGTCTTCTCTCACAAAGGCAATCTGCCCAAAGAGGAGATTGAAAAATATCATCTCGATTGTCGCGCTTATCCAGAGACTGAGCGCTTAATTGCCGAAGTGCAAAGACGCTGGGAACAAGACGGTATTATGGTTGTTTCGCACAGTGGTATGCAGCATTTGAGTGAATTAAAACGCTGGGGCGAAATGATTTTCCAAGATTTCGTCGATTACGAAGGCGGTTCGGCACCGCGCAGCAGTTGGGGCGAAGGTGTTTTCAATATTGACGACACCCCGGCACATATCGACATGTGTTATCACAATGAGCTGTGTTATTTGCCCAGTTTTCCGCGTTGTTTTTTGGTGGGTTCTTTAGCCACCCCTGCACAAGGCGGCGAAACTTTAGTATCAGATAACCGTGTCACCACGCAAGCCCTGTTGAATAGCGAAGTGGGACAACAACTGAAACAACGGCGGATACGTTATATCCGCAATATGACCGATAAAAACGTTGGCGGATTGAGTTATAAGTCCTGGCAGGATACTTTCAGAACCGAATCCCGTGCCGATGTGGAACGTTATATCGCAAACACCGACTGGGATTATCAATGGCTGGAGAATGGCGGATTGCGCACCAGTTATGTGGTGGACGCCTATGAATTTCATCCGGTTTTACAAGAAAACCTGTTTTTCTCCGGGATGGTCAGCCATGCTTCCTTTTTTGATCACTGGGCTGGTTTTAATGCACTGGAGGATGAAGCGCGTCCTTTCACCATGACTTATGGGGACGGCACGCCTTTTTCACACTCAGAATTACAGACTTTATTTGATGTCTATAATTTGCGCAGTTTTCCGGTGGCTTGGCAGCACTTTGATTTGGCGATTCTCGACAATCTGCGCTGGACACACGCACGCCCCGCTTTTCATTTGAAAGAAGGGGAACGGCGCGTGATGGGCGTGGCGATGGGTATGATGACAAAACGTATCGGGGCACGGTTCTAAGCGCCACGACACCCGGCGTTAAACTGAATTTTTAAGCACAGAGTAGCGAGGGAATCCAGCGGTTTTTTCTCTGGGTTCCCTTTGACCGTGTTGTCCTCTGTGATTTCTCAGAAAAATCCACTGTCTCACTAGGCAGAATATATTTAAGGAAAAGTCATGCGTATCAGTAAAGTCTCTTTGTACCATAAAAAATTGCCGATGATTTGTGGCAAGTTTTCTTGTTCTTTAGAACCCGGCGTGGCTGATGCCGACGTGGTAATCACCGAGATTGAAACCGACGAAGGTTTGGTGGGTTATGGCGAATCCGGCGCAGTTGGCGGTTATCCCAATTACGCACGGGGTATTTTAAGCAGCAGTGCGGAACTGATACAACGCCATTTGATGGATAAAAATCCGCTACACCTCAATCCTATCCAAGAAATCATGTCCTTGATTGATGGACACGGGGCGATCAAATCCGGTTTCGATATCGCTTGCTGGGATATTTTAGGACAGGCACTAGGCAAACCGCTGTACGAAGTGCTAGGCGGCAAACTGCAAGACGCCGTGCCCTTGTATCGTTCAATAGCCACGGAAGCGCCCGCTGACATGGCGCGGGCGGTGGAAGGCTGGCGTTTGGAAGGCTATAAAAAATTCCAGTTGCGCGTCGGTCACGGCAATTTGCAAGACGACATAGATCGGATTCAGGCGGTGATCGCCCAACAACGCCCCGGCGAAATGTACACCGTCGATGTGGCTGGACAATGGCGCATGGATGAAGCGCTGTATGTGCTGAAGGCTTTGAAAGACTTAGACTTTACCATTGAGCAGCCGTGCTGGACTCATGAAGAATGTCTGGCCTTGCGCCAGCGCATTGATTTTCCGATGAAATTGGATAACAGCCTGAACAACGTCGAACAAGTGCTGCGGGCGTATGCCGACAACGCCTTCGACAGTATGGTATTGCAACTCAATAAATTCGGCGGCATCAGCCCGGCTCGACAAGTGCGCGACATCATCACCGCGATCGCCGTGCCGATCACCTATTCCACCCAGTGGGGCACGGAAATCACCACCGCCGCGCTGACCCATTTGTCGATGACCACGCCAGCCAATCGTTTCCTCAGCACCATTGATATTCATCATTATTCTGCGGTGAGCTTAGCCAGCAATAATCCCATTATTGCAGAAAATGGCATGATGACGATGGCCAATGCCGACCCCGGTTTAGGGGTGAAAGTCAACCGCGAGGTGCTGGGTAAACCGGATATTGTGTTAGTTAATCATTGAGTTGTGTGATACGGACTGTGTAGCGAACTGTGTAGGGCGGATTAAGCGCAGCGTATCCGCCTTCGTTGATGGCGGATACGGCGCAAAGTAACGCGCCTTAATCCGCCCTACTTCTTAGATTAAAACAGGAGTTTTTGAGTCATGACAGCAACGGTCAGTGCAGTGCGCAACACTTTATCCGAATCGGCTTTTTTAACCAGCGAGATGCGGGCGCGTCGGGTGGAAGTCAGCCAAGACGTGTACGCCCATTTGTGGGTCACGGGCGACACTAAAAAGTTGCTGGATGAATATGTACAGGTTTCCTTGCCTTGGGATCCAATAGAGGGCGCGGTGCGCAATCGCTGGCATTTGGAAAATTTACAACGCTATGTCAATCCGGTTGAGCCGCCGGTGTTTGTGAATTTGGGCGCGGGTTTTACTTCTTACAGTTTATTATTTCCGCATTTCTCGCGGACTATTGAAGCGGATTTGCCCGCTGTTATCCAATACAAACAAGAAAAATATCAAGACTATTTGGCGCTGGGATTAATCCCAGCACATGCGATTGAGTTTCAGGAAATAGATTTAGACACCACCGCCGGTTTAGATAAGCTGGAACAACAACTGGGCGATTGGATTGTGGGCAAGCCTTCGTTTTTGATTTTAGAAGGAGTGAGCGCTTACTTAAAACCTGAAAGTTTGCAGCGCTTGTTTAAGCTGTGCGCCACCTTGCAACAGCCGGGTTCATTTTTTGCCTTTGATTTCTGGGAACCCTCGGCGGTTGATAATGGGCTGTATATTGCCACTCAGGAATTTTGGCGCAGTTATTTTGATTTTGCCGACACCCGTTATAATCTGATTGATTTGGATTATCTCCAGGCTTTTCCAGAATATCGCGTGCTTGAACACACCGAGGCGGAAAGCCTGGCCTACCGTTACATACCCGGTTACGCTAATTCACAGCGCATTTTCCCGGAACACTATGTGCTGGTGCAAAGAGTGTAGCAATCCCGGTATACTGCTCGGGCACAGTTTATTCAACCTTGGTACGACTTCGTTTATGCCTATTTTATTACCTCTCGTGTTGGGTGGATTGGCGCTTTCCGCCTGGAAAGCACGCAAGCAAATCACCCAAAAGGTAGAAACCGTACTCAATGCGAATCAACCGCCTGCTACCTCGCAGGCGTTGCGCACTGCTGCGCCTGCGCCGCACGTTGAAATGTCGCTGGCGGAAGCAGAAGCCACCCATCAGCAGCATATTGCGCTGACTTCAGTGGCTATCTTTGCCGGGGCCACCGTGTTTCCCGTGTTGACTCTCGCGGGTTTGCCCTTACTGATTTATAACTATTATTACCTCATGAAAAGTGTGCCCGCCGATTTGTTCAAAAAAAATCGCTTTGCGGTGGCCTTGTTAGACATTTTAAGTCTCAGTCTGACCATTTTCATGGGCTACTTTTTCTTGACTGGGGTTTTATTCAGTGCGCTTTATACCGCAGAGCGTTTAATCGCTAGAACTGAGCGTGAAGCCCGCATTGATTTCAACCGTATTTTTGGTGATTTATCGAATACGGTGTGGTTAGTCAAAGAAGGGGTAGAAATCGAAACGGAATTAAAAAGCCTGAAAGTGAATGATGTGATTTCAGTACACACTGGCGAAATGATTCCTGTCGATGGTTATGTGGTCTCCGGTGAAGGACTGGTGGATCAGCATTTGCTCACCGGCGAAGCCCAGCCGATAGAAAAACAAAGCCATGATTATGTGTACACCTCCACTTTGTTGTTGTCGGGTAATTTACATATTTTGGTGGAAAAACAAGGGGAAGCCAGCGTCACCGGGCAAATTGCTAAAACCTTGGAACATGCCGCGACGATGAAACACCAAGCCCAATCGCGTGGGGAAAGACTCGTCGAACAAGGAGCCAGTCGCACGCTGCTGGCCAGCACCTTGGCTTGGCCGTTGTTGGGAGCCAGTCACGCGGTGGCGCTGAGCTATAGCGGTTTTGGTTATCAAATGCGCATGGCCGCGCCGTTGATGGTTTTGAACTATCTGCGCATTGCTTCGCAGCACAATATTTTGATCAAAGACGGACGGGCGCTGGATAAACTCAACCAGATTGATACGCTGGTTTTCGATAAAACCGGCACGCTGACCGAAGAAGTGCCGCATGTCGAACGGCTGCTGGTTTGCAATGGCTTTAGCGAAACCAAACTGTTGCAATACGCGGCCAGTGCCGAATCGCATCAAAAACACCCGCTGGCACAGGCGATTTGCCGTCACGCCAGCCAGCAAGACATTGAGTTGTTAGTCGCTAAACACAGCGAATATGCGATAGGACATGGTTTGCGGGTAGAGTTGGAAGATGCCGTGACCCAAGCCACACACACCGTGTTAATCGGCAGCCAGCGCTTTATGGAGCGCTCCCATATTGAGATTCCCAGCGACTTGCAAACAGCCCAGCAATCCACGGGCGAGCAAGGGTATTCGATGGTGTATGTCGCCCACGCCGACTCGTGGACGGCCCAGCCGCAGTTAGTCGGGGCGATAGAATTGCGTCCCACTTTACGCCCCGGTGCCCATGCCACCATACGGCAATTACATGAATTAGGGATACGGATTTATATCATTTCCGGCGACCAAGAACAGCCCACCCGCCATTTGGCTGAAGATTTGGGCATTGACGACTATTTTGCGGAAACCTTGCCAGAAGACAAAGCCGATATTGTGAAACAGTTGCAAGAACAAGGGCATAAAGTTTGTTTTATCGGCGACGGGATTAACGATTCCGTGGCCTTGCAAAGCGCCGATGTGGCGATTTCTCTGCACGGGGCGGCGACGATTGCCCAAGATGCCGCAGAAATCGTGTTAATGACCCCAGAACTGTCTCATTTGCCTTATTTGATCAGCCTCGCCAAAGATTTAGATCGGCGCATGTACCGCAGCGAAGTCTTAAACGTCGCCTCCGGTGTCGCTTGCGTTTCTGGCGTGTTATTGCTGGGTATGCCGCTGGGCGGGGCAATCGTGTTGTTTTCGGGCGGGTTACTGCTCAATTTATCCAATGCCATGATGCCTTTATTCATGCAGCGTCAGGTGCCAGATACTAAAGACATTCCAGAAAGGACTTAAGCGAGATGCGTATTACCCAAGTTTCTTTATTCAGAAAAAATTTGCCGATGCTGTGCAGTTCTTTTACCTGTTCATTAGAACCAGGGGTTTCTAGTGCGGATGTGGTGATTGTGAAGATTGACACCGATGCAGGTTTCACTGGTTATGGTGAAGTCGGCGCGGTGGGCGGTTATCCCAATTATGCAGGTGGCATTCTGTCCAGTAGTGCCGAACTTATCGAACGCCATTTGCTCAATCAAGACCCCCGCGATTTGAATCAAATCCAACAACTGATGAGCATGATTGAAGGCTTGGGTTCAATCAAAGCCGGTTTCGACATCGCCTGTTGGGACATTTTAGGCCAAGCTTTGCAGCAGCCAATTTATGCCTTGCTGGGCGGTAAATTACAAGAAAAAATCCCGCTTTATCGCGGCATTCCATTGGCAGAACCTGAAACCATGCGCAAAGAAATCGCCGCTTGGCGCATGGAAGGTTTCAAATTCTTTTTGATGAAAGTCGGCAGCGGCGATTTGGCCCAGGATATTGAGTGCATTAGCGCGGTGATGTCTGACAAACAAGCAGGCGAACATTTCACCGTGGACGTGTCTGGGCGTTGGCGCGTGGATGAAGCGCTACAGGTGTTAAAAGCGGTGCGCCGCTTCGATTTCGTGCTGGAACAACCTTGCTGGCGTTATGAAGACTGCTTGTCAGTGCGCCGCCGCACCGACCGCCCGATGAAATTGGATAACGTCATCACCGATTTGCATCAGGTGCTACGCGCCCAATCCGACCGAGCTTGCGAGCTGATGACCCTGAAAATCGACAAGCTCGGCGGCCTGAGTCCGGCGCGGATTGCCCGCGACATCACCGCCACCGCTGGGATTTCCGTGACTATTGAAGCGCAATGGGCAACTGAAATCACCACCGCTGCGGTCACCCATTTGGCCATGACCACCGCGCCTAATCGCCTGCTGGCTTCTACCGATTTGCACGGCTATTCCTCGCTGTCCACCACCAGCGACCATAATCTGGTGGTGGAAAACGGCCTGATGTACTTGGTCGGCAATCAACCCGGTTTGGGGATTACCGTCAATCCAGATGCCTTGGGTCAAGCGGATATTGTCTTGCGAGCCTGAGGAATTTTTTGTTTATTCGTAACTACCTACCCCCCAAAAAATTTACCGCAGAGACGCAGAGGACGCCAAGACAACAAATTCACTTTGCGGTTTTTCTCTGCGTACTTTGCGCCTCTGCGGTGAAGATTGGTTTTATAGGTAGGCAGTTACGTTTATTCAATCAGTTGCGCCGCAGCGGCCTGTAAAACGGCCACTCCCGCACCGGGACGCCCCGCTTGTTCACTCAAATAGCGTCGCCAACGGCGTGCGCCCGGCACGCCTTGAAATAAGCCCAGAATGTGACGGCTGAGGTGTTGTAACTGGCCGCCCGCTGCCAAATGACTTGCCACATAAGGCAGCAAGTTTTCCAAAATCTCGCGGCGACTCGGCACGGGAGTGGTCGAACCGTAATAACGGCTATCCACCGTCGCCAGTAAATACGGGTTGTGATAGGCTTCGCGGCCCAGCATCACGCCATCGACTTGCGCCAAATGCGCATCGACTTGCGCTAGATGTTGAATGCCGCCGTTGATCACGATGCACAAATGCGGAAATGCCTGTTTCAAGCGATACACCCGCGCATAATCCAGCGGCGGAATGTCGCGGTTTTCCTTGGGACTGAGACCATGCAGCCAGGCTGTGCGGGCATGTACGATAAACACCTCACAACCTGCCGCTGCCACCGTGCTGACAAAGTGCTGGAACGCCGCTTCACTGTCCTGGTGATCAATGCCAATGCGGTGTTTGACCGTGACCGGAATGCGCACCGCCGCTCGCATCGCGGCCACACAATCGGCCACCAGCGCCGGTTCTGCCATTAAACAAGCACCAAAACGGCCTAATTGCACCCGGTCGCTGGGGCAGCCCACGTTCAGATTGATTTCATCATAGCCCCACTCCTCGCCCATTTTCGCACAAGCCGCCAACGCCGCCGGATCGCTGCCGCCCAGTTGCAAAGCCAGTGGGTGTTCGCTGGGATCAAAATCGAGAAAACGGGCGCGCTCACCGTGTAACAGGGCACCGGTGGTCACCATTTCGCTGTATAACCAGGTATGACGGGAAATTAAGCGCAGAAAATACCGATCATGGCGATCAGTCCAATCCAACATGGGGGCTACCGCAAAGTAGCGCTTTGCAACGGTGGTATTCATGTCACTACTCATTTGATTTTGGTCAATTTATTATCCGCAGATTAACACAGATTTACGCAGATTTTGTCAGTGTTACAATGTGTTAGCGTTGTTGTTCGCTGGGAGGAATCATGAAAATTGTCTGGGGCTGGTGGTTATTATTCTACTGTGGCTTGGTGGTGGCGAATGACACAGCGGTTACGCCTGTTTGCGTTTCAATTCAACCGACTACGCAAGAGGCACTGTGTGTCCGTGCGGCGGAGGGGCTGGTGCAGTGGTGGGTACGCAAGACTGGGCAACCGGATCGGCCTTTGCCACGGTTTGAGGTGGCTTTGTCAGGCATTGCAGATTTGCAGGTGAATCCAACTGGTCGATGGTTAGCGGTGGTTTCGGTGGGAGAAGGCCATCCGTGGCTAGAGTTGTTTGATCTGGCGGCGGTGTTGCGAGGACAAGCCGTGCAGCCGCTGTACAGCCTCAATCCTTATCCGGGTTTTGTGAATCTCAGTGCTTGGCACGGGGAGGAATTATGGCTGGAAAGTGATCGGGATCTGCGCTTGTATCCCCTGCCATTCGGGGTAGAGCCTGAGTTGGCAACAGTTGGGCGCTTTGCGCTACGTTTGCACCACGGAACATGGCGGGCGTTTAGCATCCACTGACCGCACACCGGGTGAATCATGGAATTCACGCGGTGTACGGCAGTGCGGCTTACTTCTTGTTGGTGATGTCTTCCAGTTGCTTGGCGCGGATAATCTGGCCGTTCAGCGCAGATTGTTTAGCGGTTTTGCCAAAGGCGACACTCATCAAGGTGGAATAGTACACCACCGGCATTTTGAACTTGGTGCCGTAGGTGTCGTTGATTTGCTCTTGGTAGATTTCAACGTTCATCTGGCAGACTGGGCAGGGCGTGACGATCATATCGGCACCGCCGTCGTAAGCGGCAGTGATGATGTCTTTGATCAGGGCTTGGGATTTTTCGGGTTCTGAAAAAGCCAAGGCACCGCCACAACAAGAAACTTTCTTGTCGTAGTTTTTAACCGGATCGGCACCCAGCGTTTCGGTGAGTTTGTCCAAATACATCGGGTTTTCAAAGGACTCGCCTTCAATGCCGAAGGGGCGGTTGGTCTGACAGCCGACGTAACCGGCGATCTTGATGCCTTCCAGCGGTTTTTTGACATGTTTGCCGATTTCTTCATAACCCAAATCTTCAATCAACACTTCGACCATGTGGCGAATGTGTTTGTCATTTTTGAGTTTAAGCCCCGCTTCTGCCAGCGCGGTGTTGGCTTCGGCCATTAAGCCGCTGTCATGCGCCAGACGTTCTTGGGTTTCACGAGTCGCTAACCAGCAGGCGGCACACGTTGCCACGATGTCTTGTTGCGGGTGTGCCGCTTCAGACAGCGCAATATTGCGCGCTGATAACACCAAACGCGGAAGTTCACCGCCGCCGTTGTAGCCAATCGAGGCAGAGCAGCAGTTCCAGTCAGGAATGTGGTTAAGTTTTACGTCCAGTTCTTCACACATGGCATCCACCGACACCATGTAGTTAGAGGCCGACGCGCCTTTTTGTGAGGAGCAGCCGGGATAAAACGAATATTCTTTCTTAGCCATGCTTGTCTTTGCCTTGTCTTAAGCGGATTTGCCGATGCGCGCTGCTTCCAATTCTTCCGCTTTTTTCATCATTGCTTGGAATTTGGAAGGGTCTTTAACGCCGTGGGTGCGCACCAGTTCGAGAGGGTCCATGCGCTTGGCGAAGAACATGCCTTGACCAATTTTGCGCATTTTCAGAGCGGTTTTCACGCCTTCGGCAAAACCATTCATGAAATACAGCGCCAGCCCGAGTTTCAATTCGTTGACGCGCCCAGTTTTGGTGAGATTATTCCAAAACATCTGGGAAAATTTATTGGTCGGCTGCTGTTTAGGCGCAAGCCCTAAGCGTTTGGCGTAATGTGCCAAGCCGTGCATGATGTGGGTAATCGGCACTTCACGCGGACAACGTACCAGACAGTTGTAACAGGAGGTACACATCCACATGGAATTGGAACTCAGCACCTCTTCGCGTTTGTTGGCGCGAATCATCATGAAAAGTTCTTGCGGGGGATGATCCCAATGCGGGCCAAGCGGGCAGGAGCCAGAGCAGACGCCGCACTGCATACACATACTGACCCATTCGCCTTCTTCGACGTTGGCAGCGACTTCTTTGAGGAAGTTATTACGGTATTTCTCGACCATGTTGGTATTCAGGTCAGCCATCGTGATACCTCGTATCCGAGGGTGGCGTGGTTGCTGGTTGTCACGCCACCCAAACTATATATGCTGAATGCGCTGGCAGGCCGCGCTGGCCCGCCAGACAAAGGCTTTAGAACTTGAAGGGATTCAAGCCGATCTTGTCAATCACCGCCGCCATGTCGTTGATCAGTTCAGGCACGCGCTGGGCATCGGTGATCGCGACTTCATAAGTAGCCACGCGCTCGGTTTCTAAATTAAGCTGGCCTAAGGTGTCGCCGATCTTACCCATGCGGTAATGGGCCATTTCTGAGCCTTTGACGAAGTGACATTGGTAGTTATCGCCTTTCTGGCAGCCCATCAGAATCACGCCGTCGTAGCCGCTATTCAGCGCGTCGGTCAGCCAGATGGTGTTGACTGACCCTAAACAACGCACGGGCAAGATGCGCACGAAGGGGGTGTATTCAAATTTGCTCATCCCCGCCATATCCAGCGCTGGATACGCATCATTTTCGCAAGCCAGTACCAGAATACGCGGTTTTTCATCATCTGGGCCAGGCATGTCGATGCTCTTGATCGCTTGACCCACCGTGTCTATCGAGTAGTTTTCAAATGAAATCACCCGCACTGGGCAAGCACCCATACAGGTGCCGCAACGGCGGCAGCGCGATTCATTGAACTGGGGATAGCGTTTTTCGTCTTCGTTGATGGCCCCAAACGGGCATTCCACGGTGCAGCGTTTGCACTGGGTACAGCCTTCCATACGAAACCGGGGGAAGGACAGATCCCCAGAGCGCGGGTGTGCAGCACTGCCTAAAGCTGCGTTTTCAATCGCTTGAATGCCTTTAAGAGCCGCTCCAGTGGCATCATCCATCGCCTGCGCGATGTCCATCGGACGACGCACCGGGCCTGCGGTATAGATACCGGTGCGGCGGGTTTCATACGGGAAACAAATGAAATGCGAGTCCGTGAAACCATGCACCAACTGCGGCATGTCCGTACCCTGGCGATAATCTAGGTTTAGGATCGAAGGCGGTGCCTGATCTGCGGCGCGTTGCAAGGTGATGACTTTGGCTTCATCGTTGGCTTTCTTGGCGTCTTCCAGTTCCTGAGCCAGATAAGGATTAGGCCCGGAATTCGGCACCATGCCAGTGGCTAACACCACCAAGTCAAATTCCTGCTTCACTTCTTCATTGAGCAGCAAGTCGGTGAAAGTCACCAGCGGGCCGGTTTTGCCGGGCACCACCGATTGCGTCACCCCTTTGGTAAACAACACGCCCTGTTCCTGGCCGCTGCGATAGAAGTTTTCACCGCCCGCACCGGGTGTGCGCAAATCCGTGAACATCACCACGGTGTCGATATCCGGGTTTTGTTGCTTGAAGTACATCGCCTGCTTAATGCTGGTTAAACAGCAGTGACCCGAGCAGTAAGACAAATGTCCTGCTTGCTGGCTGCGTTGTCCGGCGCATTGGATAAACAACACGCTTTGCACGGCTTTGCCGTCAGAAGGCCGTTTGATCGGCGCACCATTGGCGGCACAGGCCAGCGCTTCTAAACCCAATTGATCGACCACATCCACACTCTTGCCATAACCCAACTCGGGAAGCTGGTTGGCATCATAGGGTGTAAAACCGCTGGCTTGGACAATCGCCCCAACCTGTTCGGTGATGGTTGCGCCGCTTTCTTGGCTGATGTCGGCGGCAAAACGCCCCGGTGCGCCGCTGGTGCGGGTAAGCTGGGCATTGAGATAAACCGTGATGCGCGGATCTGCGGCAACGGCGGCGCTGAGTTCTGCCACGCCATTGTCTACTGGGCTGGCATAAGGGGCGCGGTTGGGTATGCGCCGATACAATTGTGCAGCCACACCGCCCAATTGGCCGCTTTTTTCCACAATCGACACGGTGTAACCCGCTTTCGCGGCTTCTAGTGCGGTGGTCATGCCGGTGATGCCGCCACCGACCACTAGCAGATGTTTCACCAAGCCTTGCTCTTCGCTCGGTTGCGGGGCATCCATGTGTCGCACTTCGGCACAGGCCATGCGCACATAATCATCGGCCATTTCTTGAGTCGCCGCCCGGCTGTCTGCGCTGTCTGGGCGCACCCAAATGACGCCTTCGCGCAAGTTAGCGCGGGTCAGGGCCACGTTATCAAAGCGAAACGCATCGGTTTTAGCGCGCCGCGAACAGGCCGCGATCATGACATGGGTCACGCCTTCAGCACTGAGGTCGGCGTTGATCATGTCCACGCCCGCTTGGCTACACAAAAAATCATGGGATTTGGCGAAAGCTGCTTTGCCTTCGCGGGTGGCAATCATTTCCAGTTGCTGGGTATTGAGGCGCTCGCCCAGGCCGCAGCCTTTACACACATAAGCGCCGATCTTCTTATCTGCCATGAATTAGCTCTCCGTTCTGGCCACTTGATTGACAACCTGGATAGCACGCATTGCGGCAGCGGTGGCATTCTGTACCGCTCGGTTCACATCCAACGCATCGGATGCGCAACCTGCCGAAAACATGCCGCCATTGCCGGGGTCTTGTTCAATAAAGCCTTCTTCATTGACTCGCAAGCCAAGATTCATAGCTTGAAAATCAACGCTGGGCTGCATCCCGACCGCCAACACCACCAAATCATGGCGATTACTGTAGCGCATGTCTCGACCAGTACCCGACTGTTCCAGGTCATTGCCATTCAAAACCGGATCATGGCTGGTTTTATCCCAGGTAATGCTGGCTACTTTAGACTTGATAAAGTGAATATTCTTATCGGCTTGGACTTTCTGGTAAAAGTCTTCAAAACGGTCAATCGCACGAATATCAATGTAATACACGGTGGCCTTGCCGTCGTCGCCGTATTTTTCACGCAAATAAGTGGTCTGCTTGAGGGAGGCCATACAGCAAATGCGCGAGCAGTGCTTGAGATGGTTGCGATCCCGCGAACCTGCACACTGGATAAACGCGATATTCTTGGCTTCTTTACCATCGGCACGCAAAATCTTGCCGCCCGTAGGCCCCATGCGATCCATCATGCGTTCCAGTTCAACACTGGTGATCACATTAGGAATCCGACCATAGCCATAAGGCTGAATTTGCGCGGCGCTATAAGGTTTCCAACCGGTCGCCCAGACAATGGCCCCGACATTTAACCGCAAGGTTTCAGCCTGCATTTCCAGATCAATGGCCTCGTAACGACAGGCGGCCTTGGCCTTGTCAGCATCGGCGGTGCCTATCAAGCGTGGGTCTAGCACATAACGTTGCGGATAGGCCATATTAAAGGGCAAGTACGCCCCTTTGCGTTGGTTCAGCCCATAATTGAACTCATTATCGAACGAGGCGTCTACTGCGTCCGCACAGGCACCGCAAGCCGTGCAATTGTCTTTGACGTAACGGGGTTGTACACGGATTTCAACGCTGTAATTGCCGGTTTCGCCACTGACGCCCACCACTTCTGCCAACGTGATCACGCGCAGATTGGGGTTAGCCTTGATCCGACGAAGATTAATCTCCATCCCGCAAGTGGGATGGCAAAGCTTGGGGAAATATTTGTAAAGCTGCGAAACGCGACCGCCCAGCGACGGATTCTTTTCTAGCAAAATCACTTTCTTACCGCACTCGGCGGCTTCCAGTGCAGCGGTCATCCCGCTGATGCCACCGCCCACGACCAGAATGGTCTGGTTGGTTGCGACGACTTCCGTCATTGCGATTCCTCCACATTATGGGACCTTAAAAAACAGTATATTAGGATACGCTTTCTTAGCTATCATTGCCTATCGAATTTTCATATAGTTTCTAAAAATTCATCTATCGGTAAATATCGCAGCTAAACACTGGGGTTAAGTATAAAATTGATTTTAAGTGGCAACCCCCCGCTATGCCGCTGGTTGCCAGCCTAATCCATCTGTCTCAACTGGTATACTTTATGCCTAAAAAAGACCACAGTTTTTATCTGTTGACTATTTGCGGTATATGCAGTAATAAAACGCCTGTTGCAAGCAGGATTGGCTTTTTGACGTTAGCCGCAAGACGATAACGATGACTATAAAAACGACTAAAAATTCCAAAACCACCAGAATTCCTTTCACTAAACGTCTCTCTTCTCACCTGGCAGCTTGGGTAGTCATCGTGGCTGTGGGCTTGGGGATGGTATTCAGTGCGCTACAGATTTCTCTGGATTATTTTGCCGCACAACGCGAATTTGATGAACGCACCCTGCAATTTCTCAACACCATGAGAGAACCAGCAGCACAAGCCGCTTACCAGCTTGATCCTGTGCTGGCGGCTGAAGTGGTGCGCGGTTTAATTAATTACACCCCCATTCAATCAGTCCGTTTAGTGGATGACACCGATCAGGTATTGGCGCAATATACCAGAGAACCCACCAAATCACGCTGGCGTTGGGGTTCTGATTTAATCTTTGGTGAGGAACTGTATTATAATGTTTCCCTGGAATTAGAGAGTGAAGGCAATAAATTATTTGGAATGTTAGAAGTCACCATTGATACCTATCTTTTAGCCACTGGCTTTATGGCCCGTTCTGTCACCGATTTGATTGTTGCGCTGACTCGCAACCTGTTGTTAGCCGCGATTATTTTTGTGCTATTTCACAGCTTAGTCACGCGCCCATTAAAAGTCATGGTGTCTACTTTATTAACCATTGATCCGATCAAACCAGAAAAGACTCAATTACAATGCCCGCCTGGTCATCATGAAGATGAACTAGGACAGTTAGTGATTTCAACTAACCATTTATTGTACTCGATTGATTCTAAAGCGATGGAACGAGAACGGATTCTTGCTGAAATGGAAACGGCTAAACAAGCCGCAGAAGCCGCCAATATTGCCAAAAGTCAATTCATTGCAAAAATGAGTCACGAATTACGCACACCGTTGAACGCGATTATTGGCTACAGCGAATTGTTGCAAGAAGAATTACCTGAAATGGAACAGGATGAAGTCATCTCTGACTTGAAAAATATACACCGTTCTGGTGTGTATTTATTGAGTATGGTGAATGATGTTTTAGATATTTCCCGCATCGAAACCGGACACGTAGAATTACATTTACAATCTTTTGATATACGCCAAGCTGTATTAGAAATGCTAAGCACAGTAAAACCTTGGGTTGACAGAAATGGCAATACTCTGCTTTGCCAGTGTAATGAGAACTTAGGCACTATGTATGCGGACTTAGGACGGGTGCGGCAAAGTCTTTTGAATTTGTTAAGCAATGCTTGTAAGTACACGCATCAGGGTACGATTAATTTTGATATTGTGCGAGAAACTGAGCCAACGGGTGATTGTTTACAATTTAGAATCACCGACACGGGAATTGGCATGAGTCCAGCACAACAAGCCTTAGTTTTTGAAGCATTTACCCAAGCAGATAACAGTTCAACCCGTGCCTTTGATGGCTCTGGCTTGGGATTAACCATTACTAAAAATTTTACAGAAATGATGGGTGGCTCGATCAGTGTTGACAGTGTGTTAGGCCAGGGCAGTACCTTTATTTTACGCTTGCCCGCCACGGCAGTATTGGATGAGTCGGTACTGGTACACACGGCATGAGACTGCCCGCGTTGTTTATTGGAGAGCCACGATGAGCAATCGTTTAGGCACTGGGTACTTATTATGGCTTGTGATATTTGTCCACCAATATGCTCAGGCCGATTCAACCACTGATCTGTATTTGAACCTAGTCACCGGCAATAAGTATGCACCTTTTGCAGATCGCAACTTACCGGCTGGCGGTATGACTTCAGAAATTGTGCGCGAGGCGTTTGCTATCAGCGGACGCACGGTGAATTTGACTTTTTTACCGTGGCGACGGGGTTTAATTGGGGTAGAACGCGGTTTATATCTGGCTACTTTCCCCTATTTTTATTCAGAAGAACTGGCAGAAAATTTTTATTATTCAGAGTCTATCTATCCGACGCAGCAACGTATTTATATCAGTGCTAACAGCCAGATTTACTATCAGAATTTAAATAACTTAGCAGGCTATCGCTTATGCTCACCCATCGGTCACGCGATTGACAGCAATTTACAAAAGTTGGTAGATACGGCAGCTATTTCTATTATTTCACCCAGTTCAACTGAGTTATGCGCCCGCATGTTAGTCAAAAATCGTGTGGATTTTATGGTGTTAGACAGCACTGTGTATGAATATATGTTTCGTGATTTTAACTTGAAACCAGTCGGCAAACCGTTAAGCAATGCTGATTTATTTCTAATCATGCCAAAGAATAATCCACAAGCCGAATTTCTGATGAATGAATTTAATCAAGGATTGGCTTCGATTAAAGCCTGTGGTCTGTTTGATCAGATAGTCACCCGACATTTAATTGAAAAATAACACAGAAATAGCTCATTTAAGCGGAATTAAATCAATGCCATTGACCACGAAAAACAAAATACACAGCCCCCACCAGGCAACAACCAGCCCATAGATAATCCAGTTTTAAGGGTTCTTTGAGATAAAACAGGGAGAAAGGTACAAAAACTAATAGAGTGATGACTTCTTGGATAATTTTTAATTGGCCCACGCTTAATACCGTGTAACCAATGCGATTGGCGGGTACCTGTAACAAGTATTCAAATAAGGCGATGCCCCAACTGATCAGTGCTGCAATCAGCCAGGGTTTATGATTGAGTGCTTTGAGATGGGCATACCAAGCGAACGTCATAAACACGTTGCTGCATAGCAAGAGACTGATCGAAACCACGATAGGCTGCATAGGTTAATCAGGCGTCCACGAAGCTACCATAAAAAAAACCGGCGCATCAAATGCCCCGGTTTTTCTTTATTTTGTACTTAATTAGTGGTGCAGGCCGCCAAAAATCCGATCACGGATGTCCTGGACGCTACCGATGCCTTCAACACGCACGTACTGAAGGCCATCCCCTTGGGCCGCCCAAGCGGAATAATACTGCACTAAGGGTTCAGTTTGATCGTGGTAAATGGTGAGACGTTTGCGCACGGTGTCTTCGTGATCATCGTCGCGCTGAATCAGGTCTTCGCCTGTTTCATCATCTTTGCCTGCAACCCGTGGTGGGTTAAACACGACATGATAGGTGCGCCCAGAGCCAAGATGAACACGGCGACCGCTCATGCGTTTGACGATTTCTTCGTCATCCACTGCAATCTCAACCACATAATCAATTTTAACGCCTTGATTTTTCATGGCTTCTGCTTGCGGAATGGTACGCGGAAAGCCATCAAACAGAAAACCATTAGCACAATCAGGCTCTTGAATACGAGCCTTGACCAGACCGATGATGATGTCGTCGGACACCAGACCGCCAGCATCCATGATTTTCTTGGCCTCCAACCCCAGCGGCGTACCTGCTTTGACCGCTGCACGCAGCATATCGCCAGTGGAAATCTGTGGAATATTATATTTCTCAGTGAGATATTTGGCCTGGGTGCCTTTACCGGCACCTGGGCCGCCGAGCAAAATTAAACGCATTGTTGTTGTTCTCCAACCTGTGTAGTCCTCGAAAGAAGCCCTATTATGCCCGTTTAGGCAGGGCAGGAAAAGCCAGACGTACTTATGCTGTTATCAAAACACCCTCATGAGCGTCGCCTGGCAATTTTATGTATAATTCGGCAAATTATAGCCGAAATATCTCGGTTGCATCCAGGTGATAGGGTGCAGACTTGGCAGATTTCGATCTGTTAAATTTTTATTGATGTCTGGTTTGGCATGGACAATAAGCGTTAATTGTTTTTAGCCAGTTTTTTTAGACATTCGGTAGCTGCGACACGCTAAATACCCTATTACTCAACTACTCATTCTTATGGAAAAATTCTTTAATATTGCAGGCCCTTGTCGAGCTGATTTACATTACATGCTAGAACCCCTGCAACGCCTCGCTGGTGTACATGATTTAGTGGAAGGGCAACATTATTTTGCACTGTATGCACCGCGTCAAAGTGGCAAAACCACCTATTTGTATGCGTTAATGCAGCAACTTAATCGCAAAGGCCGCTACACAGCACTGGTGGTGAATATTCAGGTGGCGGCAGATGCACGCGACAGCCGAGAAGCAATGCGGATGGTGGCCGCTGCGATTTATCGCCAAGCAACCACTTGGTTATTAGAGCCAGAATGGCCAGCACGCATTAATGAAAATGATATGGAGTTTGATAGTTTGCAAGATTATTTGGCGGATTGGTGTCGCCACAATCGCAAATCTATCGTGTTATTTATTGATGAAGTCGATGTACTGCCCGCCGAATTTTTATTGATGTTATTGCGCCAATTACGTGCAGGCTTTGAAACCCGCCCGAAAAATTTTCCGCAATCCATTGTATTGGTTGGTTTGCGTGATGTCCAAGAATATCAGGTCTATACTGCACAAGATACTCATCATCAGTCTTTTGCCGGTTCTCCCTTCAATGTAAAAAGTGTTGCTTTATTGATGCGAGAATTTAGCTTTGACGAAATGAGCGCACTGCTGGCACAACACGAATATGCCACCGGGCAGTGTTTTGATGAAGAGGTGAAACAGGAAATGTATCACTTAACCGCAGGACAACCTTGGTTAATCAATGCCTTAGCCCATCAAATTATCGTCGGATTATTAGGCAGTGACTATGACAAAAAGATTCTGCTCAAACATGTGTCTCTCGCTAAAACGCAGTTGATGCAGCGTTGTGACACGCATTTACATAGCTTACTCAGTCGCTTGCGAGAACCCCCAGTTAAATTGGTGATTGAGTCGATTATCAATGGAGAAACCCCTGATTTCACCAAGTTGAATGAAGCACTGGCCTATGTGCGTAGTTTAGGTATCGTTGCGCGTACTCCGCCGATCCGTTTTTCTAATCCTATTTATCAAGAAATGACGCTGCGTTCATTAAGCCTGGCTTTTCAAGAAGCACTGTCTGCCGAAATAGTTAAACCCACCAATTATCTGAATCTTCAGGGTGGTTTGAATATGGATTTATTGCTAGAACGATTTCAGCGTTTTTATCGGCGTCATGCAGAAATCTGGCTGAGCCGTTATGATTTCAAAGAATCGGGACGGCAATTGTTATTTTTCGCCTTTATTTTACGCACCCTGGATGGAACGGCTTCTATCGAATGGGAGGTCGCAGTCGGCAGCAACCGTTGCCATATGCGTATTGATTATGCGGATAGGCCCATTGCTTTAACTTTGAAATTACGCCATGATAATTATGCGCGTGAAGAAGGTTTAGAACAAGCCGAGTCTTATATCAAGAGCTTATCTATTGAGAGTGGCTATTTAATTCTATTTGATGTTTTCTGGGAAGAACGTATTTATCGTGAAGAAATACAGCAAAACGATGTTCTCATTAAGTTATTGGGTATGTAATGGAAGCGACAAATGTGTGAAAAAACGGTTTTAGTCACTGGTGGCGCAGGCTTTATTGGCTCGCATTTAGTGGAAAATCTACTGGCACAAGCCTATCAAGTGCGGGTATTAGATAACTTTTCCTCAGGACACCGGCATAATTTACCGCTGGATCATCCGCACTTAACGGTGTTAGAAGGCGATGTGGGGGATTTCACGGCGGTACTGGCCGCCGTGGCTGGGGGAGTTAAGGCAATTTTTCACGAAGCTGCCCTGGTGTCCGTGCCGCGATCTATTGAGCAGCCACAAGCCAGTTTTCACAGCAACAGCTTGGGCAGTTTTAACGTACTGGAAGCGGCGCGGCGCTGCCAAGTGGAACGGGTGATCTTTGCCAGTTCAGCCGCCGTGTACGGTGCTAACGATGCCTTGCCCTTGGCTGAAACCGCGCCAGTCAGCCCCTTAAGTCCCTATGCTCTGGAAAAATACCACACCGAGTGTCTAGCGGCGCTTTATCAGCGTTTGTATGGGCTGAATTCAGTCGGCTTGCGTTATTTCAATGTGTACGGGCCGCGTCAAGACCCACATTCGGCCTATTCGGGCGTGATGTCCATTTTTTGCGAGCGTTTACGCCGTGAGCAACCCCTGTGTATTTTTGGTGATGGCGAGCAAACCCGCGATTTTGTGTATGTGGGCGATGTGGTGAATGCCAATTTGTACGCCTTAACCGCAGCACCAGGCGCTTGGATTTTCAATGTGGGCACGGGACAGCAGACCAGTTTGAACCACTTGCTGGCACAGTTACAAACCGCTTTACAAACCCATCAACATGCCCACTACCAAGCAGCCAGAACGGGAGATATTCGCCATTCCTGCGCTGAAATTAGCGCACTTAAACAGCAGCTTGCTTGGCGACCACACTGGTCATTGGCGGAGGGATTGGCGGCTTATCTGGCTTGGCAAACCGCAAACGAGATCAATTATCCGCAGGCCAACGGTGGAATTTAAGGCGGCGAGCCATCTTTTCACTGGTACGCCGTTCATATTCCTCAGCACCACTGTTGTAATAACGAATCCCGGCATTAAAGGCACGATTACCGTCGATAATGCGCTGTTTAGCCGCTGCATAAAGGCTTGTGGCGTCATGTAATTGACCGGCAACAATCGGGCGAAAACGCGGCAAGTTATCATCAAAGGAACGGGAAGCCGTGGTGTTAGCGCGTGTAAACAGAACCACTGACTGGCTTAATAGCGTAAGCGCTTCAATATAGTGCTGCTTAGCCTCTGCATAACTTTGTTCGGCCGCTAGAAATACCGCCAGTTTTATTTTATGTTGACGCAGGATTGACCGGTATTGATAGCCACTGGCAGCACTTGAGTTTTGTGCATAACCTTTATAAGTATTCACCAGGGTACTACTGAACTTAGCCGCGTATATACCACGATCAGTTGTTTGTGTGATGACTTTTTTCCACTCAGTAGACGCCTCATTAGGTACAGCCTGCACTTGGATTACACTAAAACAGAGGCTAAGCCCCCCCAACAAAACCAGGGTTCGGGTAAGACTCGGTCTCATTTCTAATAAACAATGGGAGAAATAAGTAGTTATGCTCATGATGTTTTTTGACTCACTTGAGGATTTGCAATAATGCGTATAGGCTTTAATTATTGTAAAAACAGTGGTATTTATCAAGTCAATTTTACCTATATATTCCTGTTAAGCATGGTGTTGTTAGTCACAGCCTGTGGCAGTGCGCCGCCATTACTCTCATTAAAAAGCTTCCCAAAACCACCAGACCAGGCCAATGGCGCATTACAACCTGGCGACAGTATTGATATTAAGTTTCAATATTGGCCAGAACTAGACGATTCACAAACCATTCGTCCAGATGGCAAAATCACCTTGCAATTAGTCGATGATGTCACCGTCGCAGGTTTAACCTCGGCTCAAGTCGATGCGCTTTTAACCAAACTCTATGCTGACAAATTAAAAAATCCAGAAATTTCGGTGATTGTTCGATCTCTAGCTAATCGCTTTGTATATGTAACCGGCGAAGTTTTTACGCCTGGCGGGATTGAACTGAGCAATAAAATGACCTTGTTGTCAGCAATCATGTCTGCGGGTGGTTTTAATAAAACTGCCGCAGACACTTCTCATGTGGTGGTGGTTAGATTTGCTGATGAAAAATACCATGCCACTGCAATCGATTTAGAAGAAAATCTCACCCAAGCACAAAGCGAACCTTTTTATCTGGCAGCTCATGACATCGTTTATGTGCCTCGCACTAAAATTTACGATTTAAATCAATTTATGGAGCAATACATTAGCCGCATGTTACCCAGCACTGGTGGGCTTTCTTATCAGGTTTCCAGACCCCAGGGAAATAAGATTATCCAATATGGGATAGGTAAGTAACTTACCGATTTATCACAGCGCATAAAGTGACGCCGTATCCACCCCCTGTCACACGCTAAAACCATCACTGTCGTCCACATTACAAGTTGTTCACAGTCCCTTGGTTTATCTTGAAAAAAACCATTCATCCCCCACCAACAGCCAGGGCAATTGATCCGCCTGACAACCCCAGAGGGAGACATAATCCATATGAATATGGTCGATATACGACACTTGAGTAAAAATTTCGGCCCCTTCACCGCTGTGGACGATATTTCGTTTCAGGTGAAGCAAGGCGAAGTGCTGGGTTTCCTAGGCCCGAATGGGGCTGGAAAATCCACCACCATGAAGATGATCACGGGCTTTTTAACGCCCAGCGCGGGTACTGCCGTGGTGTGTGGCTACGATATTGTCAGCCAGCCTTTGGAAGCCAAGCGCCGCCTGGGTTATCTGCCCGAAGGTGCGCCCGCTTACCCCGATATGACCCCAGACAGCTTCCTGAGCTTTATCGCCGAATTGCGCGGTTTTCAAGGAGTTGAGAAAACACGCCGGGTGCGCGACACCCTGGAGCGCGTCAACCTGATGAGCGTCGCCCATCAGCCGATTGATACCCTGTCCAAAGGCTATAAACGCCGGGTGGGCTTGGCGCAAGCGATTCTGCACGACCCCCAAGTGTTAATTCTCGACGAGCCTACCGATGGTCTCGACCCCAATCAAAAACACGAAGTGCGCAGCCTGATTCGCAACATGGCTCAGGAAAAGGTCATCATCCTCTCCACCCACATTCTCGAAGAAGTGGATGCCGTGTGCAGCCGCGCCATGATTATCGCCAACGGTCGCTTGGTGGTGGACGGCACCCCGGCGGAACTCGAAGCCAAAGCGCCGCAACATCAGGCAGTGACCTTGACATTGCAAGCCAGTCCCGGTGCTGCTGCCGAAGTACGCAAGCTCCTTTTGGCGATGCCAGGCGTGCGCAAGCTCGAAGCGCTGACAGAAAGCGACGAGCGTCTGAGTTATCGGATTTATCCAGACTCAGGCCGCAACCTGCTGGCCGACATTGGTCAGCAAGCACAGCAACAACAGTGGCGCATTGCCGAGTTACATGTTGAACAGGGCCGGTTAGATGATGTGTTCCGGCAAGTGACCCGTTCCTAATTGCCTATTGCCGCGTTGAATAGACAATTTATCAGGAGTTTCTATGAAAGATCAGTTATTACTTATGCTTCGACAAACCGGTGATAGGTTAATGGCCAATAACATCACCATTATGCTCAGACGTGAGCTAAACAGTTATTTTGCCACACCCATCGCCTATGTGTTTATCGTGATTTTCCTGTTTCTCAGCGGGATTTTTACTTTTTATCTGGGCAATTTTTTTGGCCGTGGTCAGGCAGATTTACAGCCTTTCTTTAATTTCCACCCTTGGCTGTATTTATTTTTAATCCCAGCGCTTTCTATGCGACTGTGGGCTGAAGAACGCAAAAGCGGCAGCATTGAATTGTTACTCACTTTGCCTGTGACCTTAACTGAAGCGGTGCTGGGTAAATTCTTAGCCGCATGGGTTTTTACCGCGATTGCCTTGGCACTCACTTTCCCGATGTGGATCACGGTCAATTATCTAGGTAATCCTGATAACTCAGTGATTTTTGCCGGTTATCTCGGTAGTTTATTAATGGCCGGGGCTTTTTTAGCTATTGGCGCTTGCATTTCTGCCATCACTAAAAATCAAGTGGTTGCTTTTATCATCAGTGTGGTGGTTTGTTTGATGTTTATCCTCAGCGGATTACCGCTGGTGCTGGATTTCTTCACCGGCTGGGCACCCCAGGTGATTGTTGAATTGATTAGCTCATTTAGCTTTCTAACCCATTTCAATAATATCACCAAGGGCGTGATTGATTTACGTGACCTGGTGTACTTCTTCTCGCTGATGGCATTTTGGTTATTCACCAATGTCATCGTTATTGAAATGAAAAAAGCCGATTAGCTTGCGGAGTCACAAGATGATGAATAAGAAAACCCTGTTTACCAGCGCGGGCCTAGGACTGGCGGCGGTGCTGTTTCTGGCGGTGAATATCGTCAGCAATGCTGGTTTTAAATCAGCGCGTTTAGATTTAACCGACAATGGCTTGTATACCTTGTCACCAGGTAGCCGTAATATTCTAGGCGTACTTAAAGAGCCAATTAATCTGCGCTTGTATTTCTCGAAAAAACTGGTGGCCAGTTTGCCCACGATTAGCAGCTACACCGTGCGTGTGACAGAACTGCTAGAGGAATATGCCCGTGCCAGTGATGGCCGGATTAAGCTGGAAGTGATTGACCCAGAACCCTTTACTGAAGCCGAAGATCGGGCAGTTGGCTATGGTTTGCAAGGGGTGCCTATCGACAACAATAACACCTTGTTTTATTTTGGCTTAGCCGGAAATAATTCCACTGATGGAGAAGAAGTGATTCCCTTCTTTAATCCCAGTCGTCAGGAGTTCTTGGAATATGACATCACCCAGTTAATTTATAAACTGGATAATCCCAAAAAGAAAACCGTGGGCATTATGAGTACCCTGCCGATTCAAGGCAGTACAAGCTCGCCGTTTTTACGCCAAGAAGAAGGTGGCCAAGCCTGGATGATACTGGAGCAAATCCGCCAGCTATTTGAAGTGCGTACCCTTGAAACCACGCTAGACAAGATTCCCGAAGACATAGACGTGTTGATGCTGGTACACCCGAAAGGCTTGACTGACAAAACCCTGTATGCTTTGGATCAATTTGTGTTGAAAGGAGGCCGATTATTAGCCTTTCTTGATCCTTATGCAGAAACCGACACGCCTCCGGCAGACGCCAATAATCCTTTAGCTGGGATGAATGCACCGCGTCATTCTGATTTGAAAAAGTTATTGGATGTTTGGGGTGTGGAACTGGCCACAGACAAGGTGGCGGGTGATTTAAGTCTGGCGAAGAAAGTACAGATTCAAAAGGGTTCACGCGGGATGGTGGTGAATTATCCCGTGTGGATAAATTTGAAAGAAGGGCAATTTAATCAGACAGACATCATCACCGCCAAACTCGATGGGATTAGTCTAGCCAGCGCAGGCTTTTTGAAGAAAAAAGAAGGCGCTAAGATTGAACTGGAAGCCTTATTGCAAACCTCGGCTCAAGGCGGTCTGATCAATACTTCAGGACTGGGTATGTTTGCCGATCCTGAACAAATGGTGCGGGATTACAAAGCGGAAGGCCAATTTGTGTTGGCGGCTCGTTTGACTGGTCTCTTGAATACGGCTTTCCCTGACGGCGCACCACTAGATGAAACGGCTGATAAAGAAAAAGACGCGGCCAAACCAGACGAGAAAGCGGCGGCTGGTTTGAAGGTTTCTGCTGAACCGGTGAATTTGATTCTGGTGGCAGACACCGATTTACTGGATGATAAATTTTGGGTACGGGTTCAAAATTTCCTGGGTAATCGAGTGGCGATTCCGCAAGCGGCTAATGATCAATTCATCACCAATGCACTGGATAATTTAACCGGCAGCAATGATTTGATCAGCGTGCGTAATCGCGGTGCATTTACCCGGCCTTTCACTCGGGTTGACAGTATTCGTCAAACGGCGGAACAACAGTTTCGTGACAAGGAAAAACAATTGCTGGCTCGTTTACAAGGCACCGAGGAAAAACTGCGTGACTTGCAAAACAATAAAGAAAACGGCAATAGTTTTATTCTCAGTCCCGCACAACAGCAGGAAATAAACGGCTTTCGCGATGAGAAAATCAAGATTCGCAAAGACCTGCGCAATGTCCAGCATGAATTGCAAAAAGACATTGAAAACCTGGAAAGCCGCGTGAAGTTTGTCAATATCGGTTTGGTGCCGTTATTAGTCGGCTTTGGTGGACTGGCGCTGAGTTATTATCGCAGTCGTCGCCGCCGTGATTTGCAGGCCATGACTTCCTGAGTTAATTCATCTTGTCATCGCCCAAGTGCCAGTCAGCAGAGGACTGGTCACTTGGGTGACTACATCCCATTTTTAAAGAGGAACCCTATGAACGCAAAAGTCACAGGCATACTGGCCGTGGTTACTTTAATTGCGGTGCTTACTGCAATCCAAGTCAGTCAACACGCGCCTGCACCTAAACACGTCAATGAGAGCAGCGCTTTTTTTCCTAATCTCTTGAGCAAACTCGGTGAGTTAGATGCGATTAATATTCAAACCAACAGCACCCAGTTTCATATTCTCAAACAGGGAGAAACCTGGGGATTACAGGAAAAAGCCGGTTATCCAGTGCCCGCCGAGAAGATTGCAACGGTTTTGAACGGCATGGCTGGTTTAATTAAGTTAGAAGCCAAAACCGATAAACCCGAACTTTACAGCCGCTTAGCGCTGGAAGAAATCGAGAAAGCAGGAGCGGACACGATCCAAGTGAAGCTCAAACAAGGCCAAAGTGACTTTGCCAGCTTATTGATCGGTAAAAGCAAACCGGCAAAAACTGACACGGGATTGAGCGAAATCTATGTGCGCAAACCGGGTGATGCACAAAGCTGGTTGGTATTGGGTAATTTACGTTTAGAAACCGATCCGCTGGCTTGGTTGAATAAGACGGTTTTCCAATTCGCCCCAGAACGGGTGCAAGCGGTGACGCTGGCGCGTTCTCAAGAAAAGTTAATACGTATTTTCAAGGAAAAAGCGGAGGATACTGCTTTCCAACTGGCCGAATTACCCGAAAAAGCCAAACTGGAAACCCCTGTGATTGATAGCTTAGGACGCGCTTTAGCGAATTTTACCCTAGAAGATGTGGTAAAAGCTGAAGGTTTCACTTTTCCTGCTGAAGCCACAGAATTGCAATTCAGCAGCTTTGATGGCTTGCAAATCACCTTGCGGGTGGGCGAACAAGCCGGGAAACACTACGCGACTCTTAAGGCGGCGGCTAAAGCCGAGTTGATTGCAGCCACACCAGAACCGGCTAAGACGGCGACTCCAGCGGACAAACCGGCTACCGATAAACCGGCGGCCAGTTCTGCCGATAAATTGGCGGTGGCTGAAAAAGAAGCGGCTGATTTGAATGCTAAATTCAGCGCGTGGGTCTATGTGTTACCCAGTTATCAGGTGAATAACTTGCTGCCTAAAGCGACCGATTTGTATAAATTGGAAGATGCCACGGCACAACCGGGTACACCGACTCAGGGTGAGGTGAATCTTGGCGACGGGGCCGCGATGCCTGGTATCTCACCCCTGGATATACTCAACAATTTGGGGAAAAAATAGACCATTAGTAGGAGCGCCTTGCAGGCGCGATCATCGCGTCTGCAAGGCGCTGCCACAATTTCTGATGATCGCGCCTGCCAAGCGCTCCCACAGTGTCTACTCTTGAAATCCCTGTCCAAAGACGCACTATACAGTGTACTTTTTCCCCGTATTTAGGACAGTTGTTTGACTCTTTCCCCGTCGTCTGTTGATGAACTAAGCCCTGTCGATGCGGCTTTTAGTGCGCGTTTGCTGGCTTGGTATGCGCAGCAAGGCCGCCACGATTTGCCTTGGCAACAAGACCCCAGTCCTTACCGGGTTTGGGTGTCGGAAATCATGCTCCAGCAAACCCAAGTGCAGACCGTGATCCCGTATTTTCAACGCTTTATGGCGGCATTTCCTGACTTGCTCAGCCTAGGACAAGCGCCGCTGGATGCGGTGCTACATCACTGGACGGGCCTGGGCTATTATGCGCGGGCGCGGCATTTGCACCGCGCCGCCCAGCAATTGTGCGCCGCTGGACACCGCACTTTGCCGCCAGATTTGGCCGCTTTGACTGCGCTGCCCGGCATTGGGCCGTCCACCGCTGGGGCGATTCTGGCGCTGGCTTATCGACAAGTGCAGCCGATTCTGGACGGTAACGTCAAACGGGTGTTATGCCGTTATCACGCCCTGGCCGGTCATCCCGAACAAACCGCCGTCAAACGCCAGCTTTGGGCGTTGGCGAAAGCGCATACGCCGTCGCAACAAGTGGCCGAATATACTCAAGCTATCATGGACTTAGGGGCGACTTGTTGTACCCGCAGCCGTCCCGACTGTGAGCGCTGTCCACAACAACAGGCTTGCCGTGCTTACCGCAGCGACACCGTAGCGCGGTATCCTAGCGCCAAGTCGCGGCGCAGTTTGCCGGTGCGCCAGACGCAAATGCTGATGCTGCACACGCCCGACAGCGGCGAGGTGTTGTTGCAACAACGTCCAGCCAACGGGATTTGGGGCGGTTTGTGGAGCTTCCCAGAATGTGCGCTGGCACAATCCCCCGCCGCTTGGTGTCACACGCATTTGGGTCTGCACATTCCCGTGCCGCAACCTTGGGCCACGGTGCGGCATACTTTTACCCATTTTCACCTGGAGATTACGCCAGTGCCGATTTGTCTAAACCCACAGGCTCGCCAGGCATTGCAACTACCCGACAGCCGCTGGTATAACAGTCAGCAGCCAGCCGTCTGTGGCTTGGCCGCTCCCGTGTTGCGCTTATTGACGCAACTGGCCGAGCAACAGCCTGATTTAATTACTTAATTAAGGAGAAAAACCGATGAGTCGTCTGGTGAACTGTGTCAAACTCGGCAAAACCGCCGAAGGTCTGAAAGCCCCGCCGTATCCGGGTGAACTGGGAAAACGGATTTATCTGGAAGTCTGCGCTGAAGCCTGGCAACAGTGGTTAAAACAGCAAACCATGTTGATCAATGAATATCGCTTGTCGCCAGTGGAGCCACGCGCCCGTAAAATGCTGGAAGAAGAAATGGAAAAATTCTTCTTCGGCGAAGGGGCCAGCCAAATTGCCGGTTATACCCCGCCCGCCGCGTAAAAACTCAGCCGCAACGCACGCAAAGCCGCTACTTTGCGTGCGTTGCGCTTTTCTGCGAGTCGTAACCTGTGCCAGCATTTGACAATCTATTTGCCAATCTTGATCTGAACGCTTCGGCAGAATGCATGACCCCTTTGCTACAGGGTCGAGCCTTGCGAGTCGAGCGCATCGTTTCCACCGGACAAAGCACGGCTCCCGATACCTGGTATGACCAAGCGCAGCCCGAATGGGTGGTGTTACTCAGCGGTGCCGCCTGTTTAGAATTCGCCGACGGCACACGCCATGACTTAAACCCCGGTGATTATTGTTTGATTCCAGCCCATTGCCGCCATCGCGTCGCTTGGACTGCACCCCGCGTGGCGAGTGTGTGGTTAGCCATTCATTATGAAGCGTGAGCAAAGTGGACTGAGGCGAGTCCCTGATTAAAAATCGTAACTGCCTACCTATAAAACCAATCTTCACCGCAGAGGCGCAAAGTACGCAGAGAAAAACCGCAAAGCGAATTATTGGTCTTTGCGTCCTCTGCGTCTTTGCGGTGAATCTTTTCTCGTGCGAGCGCTCCGCGCCGTATGAGCAGTTCCGCGCTCTGCGCGTATGGGCGCAGAGCGATAGGACTTGACGGGAGAGACGGTATCTACCTAGCTGCAACCCAACCTACGCAGCTATTTAGAAACGGTACAACCTGCACTATGAACCCAGTCACATACATTCAATGTTGCGTTGAAATGTAAACCAGCTGGACAAGGCATTAAAATGGCCTCACCCCAGTTACACACATAATATGAACCACAATCCACAGGATTTGGCAAAAATATCGCCCAAGCAGTGGGGTCTGGATCGTTAGTTGGGGGACATTGTGCCGAAACATCACTGTCTCCAGAAACGGCAAGTACGATTGCGCTACTTGTCATTGATAAAAACATTAATGCAACGCTTAACATTTTACGCGGTTTCATAAAATCCTCTCTCACTCATGTTTAAATAATATGTAGGAAATGCAATCGACAAACTCGGTTGTATCCCCGCGTCCTGCGAGCTGTCAAGGAATGACGCCTTGTGGCACGGCGGATACGGCGCAAACAGACGCGCCTTAATCCGCCCTACCCAGCTTGTGCTTCCCTCGTGCGAGCGCTCCGCGCCGCATGAGCAGTTCCGCGCTCTGCGCGTAACAGGGCGCAGAGCGCCCGCCGCTCGTGCCGCGTAGAACGCTGGCACGAGGGAAAATTTCCCTTCGGCTCTGCGATGAATTGGCACGAGGGAAGTTTCTCAGATGTCTCAATAGGGCTTGCTGCCCACGAGATTACCCGCTGGGGCGTAATTGCATACCCAAATTTGCGACTTATCCGCACAAATCGCCTTAGCACAACCGACTTCCGTGGTGCTTTTCCACACCACCTGCGTGTAATGACCGCAAGCCTTACCGGCTGGCGCATTGCAACTGTTGCTTGCGTAGTTATACCACTGCACTTCATCGCCCCAAGCCTTGACCACTGCGGTTGGGCCTATACCCTGTAAGGCATTGTTCCAAATCCAGTTCCCGCTGGCATCCTTGCTGGTGGCCGTTTTCGTAGGCCCGGCCCAGTACAGATTTTCCCCAGGGCCGCTGTGTTTCATCTGACAATTTTGCTGCTGTAGCTGCATCGCCCATTGCTCGGCTTTAGTGGCTAAACTGGCCGACCAAGCGAGTGCAGGCACGTTCACCTTGGCCCGCCATTCATTATGCGCGGCCACTGCGGCGATACTGTCCACAGGATCGGCATAAACCGGGGCAATGACCAGCATCACACCGATACTGAGCAGTGCTTTTTTATTCATTGAAAACATAGAAGGATTCTCCTGTTTGTGTGGGATTAAATGGATTTTTATCAGTTACCAAGCCAAAAAGTTCTCCAGTAACTGCAAGCCTGCGTGCTGGCTTTTTTCGGGGTGAAATTGCACGGCAAACACGTTGTCATACGCCACTGCCGATACAAATGGCGTGGGATAGGCGGTGGTCGCGGCAATCACCTGTTTATCTTCAGGATCGGCATAATAGCTATGCACGAAATAAAAACGGCTGTCATCGTCGATCTTATGCCACAACGGATGGGCTTTTTCCTGATGCACTTGGTTCCAGCCCATGTGCGGAATTTTCAAATAGCCGCCCGTCAGCGGATCGCGTAAAAAATCGGTAAAACGGCGCACCGTGCCCGGAATCAGGCCAAAACCAGCCACGCCACCGCTTTCTTCGCTGTGATGCAACAGGCTTTGCATCCCCAAACAAATCCCCAGAAACGGCTTGTTGCGAATACTGTCCCGAATCGCCTGATCCAGCCCCGTGTCCGCCAACAGACGCATACAATTGCCGATAGCGCCTTGACCTGGAAACACGATCTTATCCGCCTGCATCACTTGCTTTGGCGTCGTCCCAATCTTGACCTGCCAAGCCTCACCCGCCACCTGTTCCAAAGCGCGGCTGACCGAGCGTAAATTGCTCATCCCGTAATCCAGTACGGCGACGGTTTTCATTCACAGACATCCTTTAGTGGAAGGCATGTGTTCACCCATGCGGGCATCAAGTTCAATCGCCATTCGCAGCGCCCGCCCAAACGCCTTAAACAGCGTTTCGGCGATATGATGCGCATTGCTGCCGCGCAAACAATCCAGATGCAAAGTCACTTGCGCATGATTGACAAAGCCTTGAAAAAACTCATGAATTAAATCCACATCAAACTGACCAATCAGCGGACGCGGAAAATCCACCTGATACACCAAGCCAGGCCGTCCCGAAAAATCGATCACCACCCGCGACAACGCCTCATCCAGCGGCACATAAGCATGTCCATAGCGGCGTATCCCCTTCTTATCGCCCATCGCCCGATAAAACGCCTGGCCCAAGGTGATGCCGAGGTCTTCCACCGTGTGGTGAGCGTCGATATGCAGATCACCTTGGGCGCGAATCTCCAGATCGATCAGACCGTGGCGTGCCACCTGATCCAGCATGTGATCGAGAAAAGCCAAGCCGGTTTCAAAATGTGACCGGCCCTGTCCATCTAAATTCACCGTCACACTGATTTGCGTTTCCAAGGTATTGCGTTGCACGGTGGCACAGCGTTCATTCATCACAGCACTCCAATAAAATTGCGCGTAAGCGGCAATTATAACAAAACTCATTGACTCGCCCGCAATTTTGCCACTTCCGTGATAAAGTCATTGATTTTTAATCAATTAATTTCACAGGCCGCAGATTAAAGGCTTGCGCTCTGTTGGGCTTTTAGCCAGAATGCAGGCTTCCTGGGCAGGACACGCAGCGCATATCGACTGGGTGCCGCCTGACTTTATCAAGCCACCGTAGCGACATTTCACATGGGTATATTTCAATTTTTTCGCCGAGAAACCGACACCGACGTAGGCGTGTTGATAACCACCACCGCCGTGGCGGGGATTAGTAACAGCATTTTATTAATCGTGGTTAATATGGCTGCTGGTCAAGTGGCCCATACTGCGATTGAAATGCAATTCTTTTTCATTTTCTTAATCACCTTCTTTCTCTTCGTCTATGCCCAACATTACAGTTTAACCAACACCAGTGTGGCGATTGAAAAAATTGTTTTTAGATTACGGGTACGCATTGCCGATAAATTACGCCATGCAGAACTGGACTATATTGAACACAATGGCATTGGTAAACTCTATACCCAACTGGTGCATAACAGTGACGTGCTTTCTGAAGCGGCGATGGAACTCAGTACCATTATTCAGGCCGCTTTATTAGTCGTCGTCAGCTTGTTTTATTTGGGCTACTTATCCCTGATTGCTTTAGCACTCTATTGCGTGTTTTTTGGCATTGCGGCTTATATTTTTCTACATTACAACAAAGAAGTGTCGCATAAAATACGCGAAGCCCGTAAAATTGACGCCACTTTCTTAGACACCTTAAACCACATCTTAACCGGCTTTAAGGAACTGAAATTTCATCAAGCCAAAAGCAATGCCGTGTTAGCCGACCTCAGAAAGATTGCCAGCACTGCTGAAACCCTCAAATCTGACACAAAACGTCGGCAAAGTATGCTGATGGTGTATGCCCGCTCGATTTTTTACATCCTGCTTGCGGTGATGGTTTTTGTCGTCCCCCAATTCAGCCAAACCTATAGCGAACAGATTTATGCCCTGGTTGCAACCAACCTGTTTATTATGGGGCCGATAGGCATGGTAGTTGGCATGGTGCCGGTATTAAACCGCGTCAATGTTGCGGTGAATAATTTAGAAATCCTGGAAGCCGAATTAGACACCGTGACCAGCTTACAACCCAAACTCGTCACGACTGTTGAGTTTAATAGCCTGCGCTTAGTGAATATCGGCTTTGATTATCAAGACGAAGAAGGCGTGAGCTTGTTTGGGGTTAAAAACATTAACCTGGATTTGAATCCGGGAGAAATGTTATTCATTGTCGGCGGTAACGGCAGTGGAAAAACCAGTTTCTTAAAGTTATTCACCGGTTTATATTATGCCACCAGCGGACATATCGAATGGAATGGGAAAAAGCTGGAACGCAGAGATTACCACCGTTATCGTCAACTCTTCTCCACCATCTTCACCGACTTTCATTTGTTCAATAAATTATATGGCTTGAACAATGTCACCGTGGCCCAAGTGGAAGAGTTGCTCAAAGAAGTCGAATTGACCCATAAAACAGGCTATCAAGCAGGCCAATTCACCCACACCGATTTATCCACTGGACAACGCAAACGACTGGCGTTTATCAGCGCCTATTTGGAAGATAAACCCATTTATATTTTCGACGAATTAGCCGCCGACCAAGACCCACAATTCCGCCGCCGCTTTTATGAAGAAATTTTGCCCGGCTTAAAAGCCAAAGGCAAAACCATTGTTGCAGTCACCCATGATGACAAATACTTTGGCGTCGCGGATCGTGTGTTGAAAATGGACAATGGTCAATTACAAGCCTACACCGAATAACCAGTTCATAGGCTCAAAACACTGGCTGCTCAGTGCTTATTCAGGCTGACAAACCATGAATCATCGCGCAGGGACGCAGGAAGAGCAAAACAAGCAATCTGTTCTGCGTCTCTGTGCGAAATTCTGTGTTAAGTAGATAACATACGCTGTTCTAACAGGCATTCCTGAGACTTCCTGCATTAATTCGTGAGCAGTGGGTTAAAACACTGCGCTTATCGCGCTGGATATGAAAATAATGAAAAGTGTTGCAAAGCAGATTCACACCGCTTAGAATGAGAGCCAGTTCAGAAACTGCATTTTCCAGCAGGTTCGCGGTTCTTTAACAAACTGATTTTGTAGTGTAAAGCCTGAACATATTCATGTTATTACAAGAGCAGAGCGAGTAATCCCATTACGCCGATTTGGCGTTTGCCAAAGGGCAATGGTAGCTACACAAGTTTGCAGGTAATAGTTTTCAGCGCCCAAAGGGGCGTCACATACTAGCCCAGGGCGTCGCCCTGGGAGAAACACCCCATAAAAAACCAGCCCTGAAAGGGCGTGACATCCCCGTTGATGGGAATAATGTCGCGCCCCTTCAGGGCTTGATTGAAAATAATCGCCTAACTTTGTCCTGGGCTGGTATGTAATGCCCCTTCGGGGCTAAAAGTTGTGTAGATACCTTTGCCAAAGGGGGGCTGAATGCTTACGCGGTGGCAAGGCGCGAGTAATCCCATTACGCCGATTAGGCGATTGAAACTCGGCGACAACCCGGCTGCGCCAAACAAAGCAGGGCGAGTAATCCCATTACCTGATTAGCAAGCTTCTTCATTCTCCCCTCATCTCAGCCAAGCTTCAGTGTGTGGCGGACAGCAAATAGCGGCAAACAGCAGCCGTTGTGGCAAGATATCGAGTCGAAACCGCCGGTTAAAACGGTAGGCGACCTCTGCCAAATACCGAGTGCCGTATTTGCCAAAATTAAAGGCATGGTAAGTCCCGGCAAGACTGGTCTTAAGATTACCCAACACCGTGAACCCAC
>Ga0209575_10000139_pt1 | contig 77464 bp, 60 predicted proteins | sample Medcelwee11metaG_FD_187172 | JGI IMG/M metagenome (GOLD analysis project Ga0209575, IMG submission 187172) | Freshwater pond sediment microbial communities from the University of Edinburgh, under environmental carbon perturbations - Medium... | ecosystem: Environmental > Aquatic > Freshwater >... | reverse complement strand
TGGGCCGCATCAAAGCACTGCGGGTCGGGGTCTGCCAAGGGGTAAGCAGCCGTTTCGCAGAGCGAAATGGCGTCGGGCAGGGGGGAAGATGGCGTTCTGCAATCAAGATTGGCGTCGGGCGGGGGAGAAGATGCCATTCCACAATCAAGAATGGCGTCGGGCAGGGGGGAAGATGGCGTTCTGCAGTGAAGAATGGCGTCGGGCAGGGGGGAAGATGGCGTTCTGCAGTGAAGAATGGCGTGAGACAGAAGCGGCGTTTGGAGGAAGGGAGCAGCACGCCGAAGGGGTAGAGAAGCGAGGGAGAGTGTGGGTGTCCCGCCGCGGATCGGGGTCGCAGGTTTTGCATATCCCTGCAACAATTACGGGTGATGGAACCTCGACACCTGCCGGTTTGCCCAGGGATCCATTGGCCAGGCCCCCGTTCCCGGCGGCACGCTATGTGCTACCGTTGAACGTTGGCATGGAGTGCGTTCACGTCGACCACAGACAGGATACCTCCTCCTGCGGGGAGCGTAACCGCTTGCCATACGGTCCGGATGGGAGAGAACGATGAGGCGATCCAGGCTCAGCCAGTCGGTCGGGCAAATGGTGGTGCGCGGGTTGCTGCTCGCCACCGTGATGGTCGGAGTCTCGGTGGTCGCGTGCAGCAGTGACTCGCCGGACGGGATAGGCAACGGCAACACGGTGCCGACAGACGGGGGGACGTACGCCTGCGCGGACGGCGTCACCCGGGCGTGCTTCGTCACGCTTGGCGAGCACAACGGCGTGCTGTCTTGCTACGAGGGCACGCAGAACTGCATCGAGGGGGGCTGGACGGAGTGCTCCGACGGGACGATCACGAACAAGAAGTGGAGCGGGCCGTACAAGCCGGCGTCGGGCATGCGAACGATGGCGCTCACGGATGCCGCGGCGTGTGAGGACAACCCGTGTGACCCGACGTGCCAGAACTTCGATGAGGACCCAGACGTCGCCTTCCCGCCGAACGCTCCGGAAGGGGGTACGGTCGAGATGGTCGGCGGGTCCTTGTCCAGCATCCCGCCTGGGCTGGTGAAGAAGGGGATCATCGAGCCGTGCGAGTGGGGTGCGCATTGCCAGTTCAACCACCGCTGCGTCGACGTGGCGACCAACGCGTCTTGCACGGGACAGCATTCCAAGTGCGTCGAAGGCGGCGCGCTCGGAGGAGACTGCAGGGCTGACGACCCATGCGTCGATGCAATCTGCGACGCCGACCCGGCCTGCTGCGTGGGTGGCACATGCGCCCATGACGCGTGTGTCGTGGGCGCCAAGCTGAGCGACAAGTGCGACACGTGCGTGGAGAAGGTCTGCGCGATCAACAGCGCCTGCTGTGACACGGCGTGGGACGCGACGTGCGTAGGCCTCATCGCGACGGCCTGCGCGCCCACCCAAACGTGTGCCTGCCCCGCAGGCGCGACGCTCCTGGGGGGGAAATGCTACAAGTACGACAGCACCTTGAGGCGGGCTGACGGCGCCGAGACTGCGTGTGCTGCCATAGGCACCGGCTGGCACCTGGCGACCATCACGAGCGCGGCCGACAATGCCAACGTCGACTCGCTCGTCCCGTCGGGAACGAATGCTTGGATGGGGTTGAAGTACATCGACAGCGTTTGGACTTGGCGAAGCGGGGGAACCCTCGGGTCCTACACGAACTGGTCGGGGGGGACCGACCCTGCGCAATATTGCGGGCGTCTGAACGGCAGCGACGGGACCTGGACGTCCGCTCGCTGCAGCAACAGCAACAACACGCACCCATACGTGTGTGAGGGTCCGGGAGCCCTCACCAACCCGAACGCGGCTCCCTACTGGGACGACAATTGCGTCGACATGGTGGCTACGGTCTGTGACGCCACGTGCGGGACCACCGGCGTGGGGGTATGCGTGCCGAACGAGGAAGGCTACGTCGACGAAACCTGCGGTACCATCGACCTGGCGCTACCCGTCCCTTGTGGCGACGGTAACATCATCGTCTGCAACCACGGTACCCAGGAGGCGCCAGCGGGCATCCCAATGGTTTGGTACCCTGGCAACTCCCCGCACTACGGGGTGTGTGACCCGGTGGCGGCCTCGAACGATGGGTTCTGCGAGACCAACGCCGTGATTCCGTCGGGCGAGTGCATCAGCGTGCCCTGCGGTCTGTTCGATGGGCCGCAGCAGGGCAACAACCGACAGATCTACATCAACCCACCGGTCATCGGGGGGGAGGCGGCGGACGGGTACATTGCTAACGAGTGCAGTTGCCTGGACAACTGGGTGGAAGCGCGCAAGGGAGTGCCGTGCATGCCACCCGCGTGCGCGGACGCAGCCGCCACGGCCACGCTGAAGACGGTCAACATGTACCTCGTCGTCGACAAGTCGACCTCGATGGGGTTCGTCGGCAACATGACGGACTACAACCAGTGCCCCAACGGCTACGACTGCACGTGCGAGTGGGTGAACGGCAACTGCGAGTGCGACCACCCGAGCGCCCGGTGGCCGGCCGCGAGAACTGCGTTGACGAACGTGTTCACTTCCCCCTTGATGGCGGGGATCAACGTGTCGTTGGAGTTCTATCCCTTGCCGGCCGCGTACGGGGGAAATGGCTGCAGCCGGTGGTATCAGGATTGCGACTCCGTGCCATGCGAGACCCCTCTGGTAGCGCTCGACGCGCTCCAGAGCGCTTTGGCGCCGACCGATGGGCAGGAATTCGACCTTGTATCCGCAATGGGTGCCGTGTGTCCGATCGAAGCGGAGGCGTTCGGAACGCCCACCTACCCCGCCTTGAAGGGAGCCCTCAAGGCGGCGCGGGACCATAGGACGGCCAACTCCGAGGAAGTTCATATCGCAGTGCTCGTCACGGACGGCGCCGCCAACCAGTGCAGTCCGGACTCTGTCGATGACGAAGCCTTGGCGGCCTACAACGCATTCACCACGAACAAGGTGCTCACCTATGTGGTCGGTTTGGGCCTCGAAACCGACGCCACCTTCGTCAACAAGGTCAATGCGATCGCGGCGGCCGGCGGAACCGGCACGGCGACCATCATCAACCCGGCGGTTGCGAGCGAACTCACAACGAAGCTGTATGACACCATCCTCGGCATCGCGACGAATTCGGCATCGTGCTCTTTCCCATTGCCTGACATGAACGATCCCAACGTGGGCCTGTACGACCCGTTCGATGTGACCGTCCTCTACTTCCCCAGCGATAGCAGCAATGGCAACAAGAAGGACCTCGGCACGGTCATCTACGAGCAGAGCACGACGGGCACGGGCGGGTGCGATTGGTACTATGACGACCCCGCCAACCCCACCGAGATCATTCTGTGTGACGACGCGTGCGAAGAAGTCCAGGCCGACCCGCTCGCGGAGATGTCCGTCCTGCTCGGGTGCCCTTCCACCTACGATCCGGCCGAAGGCGGCCAGATCTACCAAGGCACGTGTCCTCCCGGTACCCGGGTGCAGTGGGGCTTCTTCACCTACGCCACGACGACCCCCGGCGACGCGCGCGTCGAGTTCCAGTTCCGCACCGCGGAGACGGAGGCCGACCTCGTGAACGTGGACTTCATCGTTGGCACCGTCGCCAAGACGGATCCGAACCCCTCCGCGGTTCCCCCGGAGACGCCCGCGGTGTGCCCGATCACGGGGGTCGTGGACTGCCCCATCGACCTGTATGACACGCTGGGTACCCCGTCCGCCCTCATGCCGGTCATCGAAGTCAAAGCGCTAGCCTACCCCACCTCGACGGCAACCCAGTACCCAACCGTCGACGATTGGCAGATAACCTACTCATGTCCATCCACCGAGTGACCTGGGCGCTGCCTGCGTTCATCGCAGTCAGCTTGGTGCTTTCTGCTTGCTCCGACGACGACGAAAGGAGGCCGGCCGGGAACGGTGTGTTCGGCGGCGCGGGCGGCGGTAGTTCTGGAACAGGCGGCACAGACACCGGCGGCACGGGCGGCACGGGCGGCACGGACACCGGCGGCACGGGCGGCGCCGGTGGTGGTGCGGGCGTTGCTGGCTCGTCGGGGGTCGGCGGAGAGGCTGGTCTTGGCGGTACCGGGGGCACGGAGAACTGTGGCAACGACTCCATCGACGACGGCGAAGACTGCGACGGGCAAGAACTCGGTGGGGAGACGTGCGAGAGCCTCGGGTTCGACTCCGGGGAGCTTGGCTGCGCCAGCTGCAACTTCGACATCGGTGCCTGCGTGGGGGAGGAACGCTGCTTCGACGGAATCGACAACGACGGCGACGATGCTGCGGACTGTGAGGACGACGAGTGCGACGCCAGCTGTGGGAATCCTTGCGACGCACCCTTTCCGCTGGCCGACCCCGACGCTGTCCAAGCCTCAACGTGGACCCACCCCGACGGGGTGACATCTTCGTGCAGCGACGAGGCGGGCGGGCGTGACATGGTCTTCGCCTTCACGCCGGCACACACGGGGGTGCTGGAAGCCGTCATGACTTCGGAGCAGGACGACCTCACGTTGTCCGTGCGCTCGCAATGCGCCGAGACCACCTCCGAGCTCGCATGCGTCAACAACGCGTTGGGGGCGAACGCCATGGAGCGTGTGGTCGTCTCCGCCCAGCAAGGGGTTCCCGTCTACCTCGTGGTCGACGGTGCCAGTTCCGTCGAGGAGGGGGCCTTCGAGCTGGAAGCGTCGTCGCGCCCCATCGTTTGCGGCGACGGCAACCGGGATCCAGGCGAGGCGTGCGACGACGGCAACACGGCCGACGACGACGGATGCACGTCGACATGCGAGCTCGACCCGTCGGAGACGGAACCGAATGACGACGCGGCGACTGCGAATGCCGTGGAATTCCGCTTCGTGGGGGCGATCGATCCGGAAGGCGATGTGGACGTCTTGTCTACGGTGGCCAATCATGCCAACGCGAACTTCGTCATCTTCGTTCGAGATCTTGGGGACGACGCGTGCGAGAAGGAGCTGATGGATCCTATCGTGCGACTCTACGCGAGCGACGGCACCACGCTCATAGCGGAGGACGACGATAGCGGGCCGGGCTACTGCGCGTACCTGACGGTGGTGGGGTTGGCGGCCGGAACCTACTACCTCGAGGTTAGTTCCTCAGGGGCTGGGGCACCGACGTTCCCGTATCGCTTGGATGTGATGGCCGATTGGTGTGGCAACGGGGTGAAGTCCCTCGCCGAGGAGTGCGACGACGGCAACAACACGTCCGGAGACGGTTGCGAGGCCGACTGCACCTACCCCTGACGTCAGCCCGGAACTTGGCTCGAGGATCCCCCGGTGTTAGACCCTGCCCATGCGTAGGATCGGCCCGCTTTTCGTCACCTTTCTGCTCGCCCTCTCCTCGCTTGCCTGCGTGAAGCAATCCGAGTTCGACGCCAAGGTTGCCGAGCTCGCGGAATGCCAGGGCACCCTTGGGCGATGCGGCCAGGACTTCCAGAGCGCCCAGGCCCAGGCCCAGGCCAACGCCAAGAAGGCCGCGGACGCCCAGGCAACCCTCGAGGCCCGCACCCAGCGCGCCAACCAGGACCTTTCCGAGCTGCAGAAGAGCGTGGACGAGACCACCGCCTTCAATGCCAGCCTCCGCAGCGAGCTCGAGCGCTTGGGCGCCAACGTGGACAAGCTCCTGCAAGAGAAGGGCACCCTGTCCACCAGCCTCGAGGCCGCCAAGGCCCGCCTCGAGGAGCTCCGCCGCGCCCAGGCCGCCGCCGAGCGACGCGCCCAGCAGATGAAGCAGCTCGTCGAGCGCTTCCGAAAGATGGCCGACGCCGGCCAACTGCAGGTGGTGATCCGTCGCGGGCGCATGGTCCTGCAGTTGCCCAACGACGTGCTCTTCGACTCGGGCCGCGCCGCCGTGAAGCCTGGGGGCAAGCTCGCCTTGCAGGAGGTGGCCGCGATCCTTCGCACCATCCCCAACCGGCAGTTCCAAGTCTCCGGCCACACGGACAACGAGCCCATCAGCTCCTCGAGCTACCCCTCCAACTGGTACCTGTCCGCCTCGCGCGCCATCAAGGTCGTGGAGATCCTGATCGACGACGGCGTCGACGCCAAGGCGCTCTCGGCTTGTGGCTACGGCGAGTTCGACCCCGTGGCGGCCAACGACTCAGACCAGAACAAGGCCCGCAACCGTCGCATCGAGATCGTGGTCCAGCCCAACGTGGACGAGCTTCTCGCGGTGGACAACCAGACGGGGTGGTAGTGGGGCCGCGGTACGGCGTCGGGGTAGTTCTCGCCGCGGCGTGGGTGGCCTCGTGCCGTCCCACGACGGGGGACGCATCGACGGCGCCATCGGCGATCCCTTCCGGCTCGGTGCGTCCTGCGGAGCGAGCAGGGGGGCCGGAGCCCGCGGGCTCGCAGGCGCCTGCTCTTGCCTACGACTTCGACCGGGGCTGCGCGGGGGATGTCGACGAGGCCCTTCCGCCCGAGGAGCAGCTCGACGGGCTGGGCCGGGCCTGTGCGCCGGGGCTCTCGGCTCTTGCCATGACCGGCGAAGGGGGCAGCGTGGTGGTGGACGTGGCGGCAGGCGCTTGTATACGTATAGGGATAGTTTCTTCGGCGAAGGGCGCGGGGGCGAGAGCGGTGCTGCGGGACCCGGATGGCCGTACGGTGGCGGAAGCCACTTCAAGAACGCCCATGCTGGTGCCGCCGGGAGGGCCGGTGTGCGTGGCGACGGGGGGCCGGTACGAGGTGGAGGCGTCGTCGCTTCGGGCGGGGGAGATTTTGCAGGTGCGGGTCTGGGGCGTGTCGCCTCCGGTCGGTGCGCGGTTGGAGTGAGGGGCGCGCATTTTGGGGTTGCAGTTCGTGTTCGTTCCGGTAGGCTGCGCGGCCTTACTTCAAGAAAGCGGTCTGTACGGCCGTGGCCCCGGGGCGTAGCGCAGCCTGGTTAGCGCACTTGACTGGGGGTCAAGGAGTCGGTGGTTCAAATCCACTCGCCCCGACTGAAAACCCGCTGAGATTCAGCGGGTTTTCGCTTTTGTGGACCGCTCGACGTCTTCGAAGCAACCACAGGCGGAGGACTTCGATGCAACCACAGAAGGCACAGAAGCCACAGAAGGCAGAGGGAAGAGGGCTTCGGGCTTCGATTCGACGGAGGGGAGGACGACAACACGGCCCCAGTTCGGAGGTGGACGCCCCCTTGCTCAGCCGTTGACGAAGCGTTGAATCTCGAGCCGCTCTGCACCGAAGTTCAGCAGCAGGGCCCTGCGGATTCGGCTTGCCCTCACGTAGTGCAGAACTTGCGCTCGTTCGACGTCCGTCAACCGAGTCAGGGCTTTCAGTTCGAGCAGCACGGGTTCGTCCTCGGGCCAGCAGATCACGTCTGCCCGGTACTGACACCCAAGGTCCTCGCCCTTGTAGCGCACCGGCACAGGAGCTTCGCTCACGTACGGCACGCCGCGCTGCCTCAGCTCGAAACACAGCGCGCGCTGGTAGACTGCTTCGAGGAACCCGCGCCCCAGGGTGCAGTGAACCTCCACCGCCGCCCCGAGAATCTCCGCCGTTTGCGGGTCCCGGTCGGGCGCGCCGAAGCGCGCCGCACTCCTGGCAACCCCAGGTCCGCCGCACCCGAGCTGCCCGTCGCTCCACGGCTCAGCCCCGACCCATCTCCGACGCTCCATCATCCCTCTCCTTCTGCCTTCTGTGCCCTCTGCGCCTTCTGTGGTTCCTCTCTTCCTCTTCGGCCGCTCCCCACGATTGGTTGCGTGAAAACCGTCAGACCCCCACGATCAAAGCTCAACCTCCGCCCATCCTCTGCGCCTTCTGGTTCCTCCGCCGGAGGGCGTCCACCGTCGTTGAAGCGGGGCCCGAAGCCATCTCCCCTCTGCCTTCTGTGCCCTCTGCGTCTTCTGTGGTTCCTCTTCACCCCCTCCGCGACTTCTGTGGTTCCTCTCCCTCTTCCTCGTGGAATCGCCGCCCCGCATAGCGCGCCGCGAAGACCCAGAGCACCGCCACCCCGATCGTGAGCACGGACAGCCAGCGCAAGGATGAGAAGTCCGTGAACACCATGGTGACCCCGAGGCTCAGCCCCACGGCCACGACCTTCGCGAAGCGCTGCACGAACATGTCGATGAACGCCTTGGCGTTGTACTTCTCGGCACGAGTCGTCACCGTGTAGAGCGCCTCGCGCGCGGACTGCTGGATCGAGTAGCTCAACGCATTGTCCACGGTGTTGAGCGAGCTTCCGACCCACAGCATAGGGAACAGGAGATAGGCGCCCGACCCTGCGGCTACGGCCACGGGCAGGATCATGAGCGCCACCGTGAGGCGGAACCGACTCATGACGAAGCCCGTGAGCAGGAGCTGGACCACGAGGGAGGCGACGTTGGTGATGGTGTAGACCGTGGAAAACTGCTTTCCGATGGCCGGCCCGTCCAGGTAGTGGGCGACGGTCTCGGTGAACTGGAAGTCGAGGATGGTGGAGACGACCTCGTAGAGCCCGACCATGGCGACGATGGAGAGAAGGTAGCGAGAGCGAAACACGAGGCGTGCACCCTCGAGGGCGGGGCTTCCTTCTGTCGAGCGCGGTTCGTCGGCCGACGCGCGAGCGGGGGAAGCGGACGGGTCGACATGTCTCCCCGCGAAGGCCGCGGCGATCGCGATGACGGCCGCCACGCCCAGGCATATCCACATCCAGCCGTCCTTGCCGATGCGATCGATCCAGACGCGCAGGAAGGTGCTTCCGAACACGCCGCCGGACACGCCACCGAGGACGATGAGACCGTAGATGCGCCGGGCTGCTTCGGGCGTGACGGCATCGTTGAGGAAGGCGAAGAACGTGGCGACCATGACGGTGCTGTACAGGTCACCGTAGAGGTAGAAGGTCCAGACGGTGCCGGGACCGGCGTGGGGCAGGAGCCAGGCGTAGAGGGCGAAGCCGACGGCGAAGAGGGCAGAGAAGATGTGCGTGAGCTGCTGCCTCGCGAAGCGCCGGGCCAGCCAGGAGAACAGGACCACGGCGAAGAAGGCGACGGCCAAGTTCAGGACCTTGGCGAGCAGCTCGGCCTGGGATGCCTTGAAGACGGCGCCGAACAGCTCGAACGGGTGGTGGTCGTAGAACTGGATGAAGACGGCCTTCTTGATCGGCTTGAGGATCCAGAAGGTGGTGATGACCGCGAAGAAGTAGAGGAACATCGAGAGGGCGAGCGGAAGCTCGTGCCGCCTGATGTCCATCACGGCGCGGAGGGGGTTCGACATGGCTCGGCGAGCATACTCGTGCTGCGTGGCTGAAGTCCCTGCCCGGTTGAGGCCCGGCTACGACGATGGACGGATGAGGGACATCAACTGGTACCGTGTGCCCGGAGTCCCTACCGGGTTGAGGCCAGGCTTCGACAATTGACGGATGACGGACATCAACTAGGAGCTGAGAACACGGAAGGCGAACAGAGAACCAGGAACGAGCGGAGCCAGGGGCAACACGCACCACCCAACTCCGTACACACCCTTCTGTGCCTTCTGCGACCTCTGTGGTTGCTTCGAAGCTACGGCGCGGTTTCAGGGCGCCAGGCGGGGCGGGGGTTCTTCCACCACTGCTCACCGGAGAGACGGTGAACGGTCAGCCGGAGGAAGTCGATGCCGAACATGACCCCGAAGGTCCTGTGGTCGTCGGAGCCGAAGGCGCCGTTGAAGGAGAGCTGCAAACCGTAGGGGGCGCCGAGCTGAAGCGAGGCCAGGGGGCCGGAGGACTCCATGCCCCACCACCTCTTGTAGGCGCCGGCGTCGAGGGCCACACCGAAGCCGCCGCGCGAGAATTCGCCCGTGGCGGCCCGCAGTGCGAGGGCAAAGTCGGTCCCCTTGCCGAAGTGCGTGGTCGAACGGGACAGCACGCCCAGCACGGCCGAACTCGACGACGGGGTTCCGAGCCCCAGGTCCAGCTGCAGCGAGGGCACCATCTCGTAGTCGCTCTTCTGCTCGGAGAGCCAGCTGGGCCCACCGCCCGCGAAGAACCAAGAGGACACGTCGGCGCGCGCGGAGGCGGACCACGCCACCAGGCAGGTGGTGAAGGCAACGGCGATCAGCCGGGTGGGATGAGTCATGCGGCGCACGCGCGGGAGCTAGCACGTCTGGGCGACGGGCGCGAACACAAGTTCGATCCGGGAGCTAGACCCATCGATGTTCGCGATACCAGGCAAGCGCGGCGCGAACGCCCCGGTCCATATCGAACTCCGACGCCCACCCGAGGGCACGCAGCGCGTCGCTCTTGCAGGTCCAGGCCTCCTGGGCGCCCATCTTGGCCTTTTGGCGATTGAACAGTCGCGGCTTACGGTCGATCTTCGTCACGAGCTCACCGCCGAGCGCGGCGATGTCCACGAAGATGCCGGGCAGGTCCAAGGTACGCACCTTCCTACCCGAAGCGCGCACGATCTCGCGCTGGAAGCGCTCCCACGTCACGGGCACGCCGTCGCATACGAAGTACCCCTTGCCCACCGTGTCGGGGTGCGCGGCCGCGTGCAGGATGGCGGTGACGAAGTCGTCGACGTACACGCCGGAGAACACGCGATTGCGGTTGCCGAAGTAGATGTCGAACCCGCGCTCGACCTGCTTGAACAGCTCGAAGTAGTCCACGTCGCCGGGGCCGTAGACGCCGCCTGGCCGCAGAATCGTCCAGGCAACGGACTTCTCGGCCTCCACCATGCGCTCGGCCTCGAGCTTGCTCTCGCCGTAGTACTCGATGGGTCGTCGCGGGCTCGACTCCACGTGGGGTTGATCGGGGGTGGAAGGCCCGTAGCTGGTCAGCGACGACACGTGCACGAAGCGCTTCACGCCGGGGTGCTCGTCGCGGACGGCCTCGAGCAGGTTCCGGGTCGGCATGACGTTCCCGTTGCGGAAGTCGTCGTAAGTGACGCCCTTGGTGACGCCGGCGACATGGAAGACCCAGTCGGGCTTCTCCTCGCGGATCATGCGCGCGATGCCCTCACGGTCCGCATAGGACAACTCGACGGAGCGACCGCGCTTGGCGGGGGGGCTACCGTTGCGTCGCACGGCGATGACGTCGACGCCCTGGTCGATCAGGGTGTCGCGCAGGCGCCCTCCGATGAATCCGCTGGCGCCTGTGATGAGGGCTTTTCCTTCGATTCGGGGTGGTTCCATCGGGGCGCGTCATAGCACAGGAAGCGGGGTGTCACTCGCGGGTTGTGCTTCTCTTGCGCACGAGCGGAAGTGCTCTCGAGACGGAGGTCTTCATCGGGTTTGCGGCTCGGGGAGGCTTGCCGAGCGACAGCGGCCAGGGGGCACCTCGGAACTCGCTCGCGACCTGGCGAAGGTCTCGGCGCAACGCCGGCAAGGTCGCGCGGTCTCGCGGGTCGCGACGCACAGCATCGCGAATCACGGCGGCCAGCTGCGAGAAGTCCGTGCGGCGCATCATCGCTTGAAGCACAGGCAAGTCACCGTCGTGCTGGATGTGCTTCGACACCACGGCCATCTGCGAAGGTCCGTCGAACAGCTCCCGACCGAAGAGGGTTTCGTACACGAGGCAGCCGAACGCGTAGACGTCGACCGCGACCGGAGAAGGCAGGAGGCCGTCGAACTCGAGCCCCCAGAGTTCGGGCGAACCGTAGTGGACGGTGGCGCAGCCGGGGCGAATCTGACGCCCTGCCAGTCCGAAGTCCACGAGCACGGGGATGCCGGTTCGCGCTGTGGGGCGCTGGGAATCTCGCGAGTCGGACGGTTCCTCGCCGGGGTTGGTTTCGCGGAGGATCACGTTGGAGGGCTTGATGTCGAGGTGACCGACCCCAACGGAGTGCATGGCTTCGAGCCCCGCCGCGACGCCGTCGAGGACCGCAAAGGCATCTGTCGTTCCCAGGGAGGCGGTGTCGATCAACCGTTGCAGGGTGAGACCTTCGACCAGCTCCATCACGAGGATGGGCTTGGGACGCGCTCCCGCATCGAAGGTCACGAGGCGCGCCAGGTTTGGGTGGTCTGGAACGGCGAGCAGGGCGCCCGCTTCCTCTCGAAAGAGGTGGAAGAACTCTTCCTGGGACAGCGCGCGGGCCACGTCGCCGCCATACTCTGGCACCTTCAGGGCGAAACGTGGCGCGTGGGGCAAGCCCTTCTCCTCGGCGCGGCACACGGCGAACACGGAGCCCACGGACCCGGTCCCGAGCGGCCGCAGGACGTGAAATCCGCCGATCACCCGGTTCGGGGGCAACCACGGTGGCAACGGTGCACCGCGGGTCAAAGGCGCCTGGGACGCCACGACGCCAGAGGCGAATGGCACAGATACCGGCAAGCACGAGACGTGACCCAGGGCATCCACCGCGACGTCCGCCCAGTCCGTCGGCAACACGTCGCGAATCGCTCGCGTCGCTGCGTCCGTGGCGTGCTGCAGGGCCTTGGGGTCGTCCTCCCGAAGCGAACGGGCAAGGCCGATGTCGAGCACGCGAAGCGCGGAGTCGAATCCTTTCGCTCCTTCGCTGAGAGGAAGTCCCAGGCGGCGGCGCGCGCCCGACGTCAGGCGCGCTACCATCGACAGCGTATCGGCGAACGCGCTCATGGGGGACGGCCCCAGGTCATCGTCTGACGCGAGGGATGAGAGCGCTTGCGCTGCGTGCACGGTCTGCACGACGTCGACGAAACGGACGAGGGCTTCCCGGAGCGCTTCCACGCGCTGGGTTCCGGGAACGGGGAAGGACCGGGCCAGAGCATGGATCGACTCGAGAGACACGCGCACACGCTGACCGGTCATCCGAGCCGCCTTGGCCTTACGCTGCACAAACTCGGCATGGGCCCGCAGCACCCTGCTGGCGACCGGGTCCATGGAGGCTTCCGACAGCACCAGGATGTCCGACGCGTCCACCACGTGAAACGCCACGGCGATCAGGACATCGGAGAGCTCGACGTCTTCTTCACGCAGGAGGGCGTCGCAAGCTCTCGCTGCCGCAGCGCACACGACACGACGCAACGGGGAGGCGACGTCATCGCGGGTCCTCTCGAGGAGCAGCCGTGTCACGCGAAGCCGGCGCTCACGCAACGACGCAGGCTTGTCCGTCACACCCAGGGCGCCGTCGACGAAGTGCAGCAGAACCCCGAAGCGTCGTTGTCGCAGGGTGGGGTGGTCGATCCCTCCGGCGTCAAGGATGGGGGCGGACTCCTTTCCGATCATCCATTCCGCTAGCTGGTTGAGGAGGGCGTCGGCACGGTGAAGGACGGGAGACTCCGTGGAGGAGGAGCCGAGCCACAGCAGGTTCACGAGGGTTTGGGACTCGAGCATCGCCCGATCCAGATCGCGCAGGGCCAGGAAGGCGTGTCGCCGTCCTTCCGGCGTGGCCGCAGCGGAGGTCAGAGACTCGAGTGTGCGCGCCACGCATGCCAGCAGGTCGAGACCGCGCGCGTGGGCTGCCCGAGCATCTTGCTCGGCGTATGCCAATCGGGCGTTGGAAACCAGCTCCCCGAGCATGGCTACCGGTTCCGCGTCGGCACCGAGCTCGAAGGCCACGGCGCGCAGAAGCGCCACGCGACCGTCATCTTCGGTCTTCACGACGTGCAGGTCCCCAATCCGCTTCTTGGCGGCCTCTGTGGCGCTGGTGACGAACTGGGTGCCGAGGTGGTCCCGCAGCAGCAAGCCGAAAGATTCGAGCGTGTCGATGTTTCCGATTTCGAGAAGGGTGCAAAGGAGTCGGTTTGCCGCGTCCGGCTCGGACTCCAAGGCCCAGGGCAGACCGAGCACCATCGCGCTGGCGACGCCGGGGTCGCGCTGCAGCACCTCTCCGCGAAGGACATCGAGGCAACGGGCGAGTCCGCCGACCGGATCGATGCCGACGCTCGCCGCCAGGGACGTGGCTGCACGGCGCCATTCGAACGGCGTGAGGGCGGGGTCCAACGTTCGCTCGACCTGGTGCGCGTAGTGCGGCATGGCCGCGGCAAGCACGCCACGCGCGATCGCGACATGGCGCCACACCAAGGGCTCGCGGTCGGAGAGGAGCCTTTGCCAGGCAGACGCGACGTCGGGCTGATCGAACACCGCAGCCGTCTGGTCGTCCTCGCGCGCGCGTCGTCGAACCACCTGCAAAGCAGCGCACTCGAGGATCTGGGCTGCGAGCCGCCTGGAAGGAAGCGCCCCCATCGACGGTGCGGAGACCCACTCCCGCACGAGGTCCGGATGGGAAAGCAGCGACAGCGCGAGCACTTCCGCACGTCCGTGGGTGATGGACGCCACGTCCATGGTCAAGGCCACGCGAGCGCGAACGGCGGGGCCCGAGAGGCCCCTCCTCGATCCCAGGGAGAGCTGCGCCGCGAGGATCGCGAATGTCTCGGCACCGCCCTCATGCAGGTACCGAAGCACGCGTCGCCCCAGCTCACGACGCACATCGCCCATGGGAAGCGCGCCCGCGAGCTCGTAGAGCGCAGCTGCGGCATGGGGAGGGGACAACCAGTCGAGGTCGTCCACCAAGCCATGAGAGAGTGCCGCCCGCAACCCTGCCTCGAGCTCGTGCGGGTCGATCCCTTCGAGCGGCACGGGACGAAGGTCCACGGCCTCGGCGGCGAGTGCCGCCACGCTCTGCCGCCACACGCCAAGCCGCGCGACATCATCGTCTACCCGATGGATCTGGATCAACCCGTCGATGTGAGCCTTGGCTTCTCGCACGTTCCCGTATCCGTTCTCGGCCCGGATGACCAACGTAGGCCATGGGCGTTTGCGCTCGCAAGCAGGACATGTGCGAGGCCAGAAACCACAGAAGACGCAGAAGGCACGGAAGGACTTGAGGGTTGGTACGAAGGTAGGCCGCGCGCGAGTTACGCCCTATGCAAGGCTCGCACAGACAGTCCGTTCGTGATTCTCCGTGGACCGCGCCATCGGCTTCCTACGTGGTCCCTTGTCGCCCCGCACGCATCCCGCTACGCCTTCCTCACTCACACCCGTGCGAGGGTCGGTTCTCGACCCGGCAAAGGAAGTCCATGCCGCCTTCACGGATTTGTCTCACGCTGCTCGCCGTGGTGTTCGGCCCTCTTTGCGGCGGCTGCGCTGCGACGGCCGTGCCCGCTTCAACCCCTGCTCCCGAGCCTGCGACCGTGAGCGGGGTCACGTTCGACCTGCGCGACGCGACAGTGATGGACATGCTTCACGCGGTCGCCACGGCATCGGGCAAGCCCCTGATGGTCGCGCCCGACGCTCAACCTCTGGCCAGGTGCGCGCGGGTGACGCTGATCACCACGGAACCCGCGCGTGCGGAAGCCCTCGCCCCGCTCGTGGCCCTGGCGCTACGGTCCGCTTCTCTGGAGGTCGAGGTATCCGAAAACGGTTGGTTGGTGCGTCGTGGCGAAGGACCCGTGCCCGTGGCATGTGCACCCGTTCCCGAGAAGCCCGACACGACCGCAGCGACGCACGACTCCGACGCAGCGACGCTGGAGAGCGCGATCTCCGGGATCCGGGAGGTGGGGCAGAACCAGTTCGAAGTGCGTCGTAGCAGCGTGAACGCGATCCTCGAGAACCAGGCGTGGTTCAGGCGCAGCGCCCGCATCGTACCGGACCATCACAACGGGAACGTCGACGGACTACGGGTGTTCGGTATCCGTGCAGGGTCACTGCTGCATGCCCTTGGGCTCCGCAACGGGGACAAGCTTCTTCGCATGGCGGGACTGCCGCTGCATTCGCCAGACAAAGCGCTGGAAGCTTATGTGAAGGTTCGCAACGCGAGCGTGGTCGAGGTGGAGCTCGAGCGGGAGGGGAAGCCCGTCACGATCGTGTACCGGGTTGCCGACGATTGACGACGTTTCGTTGGGCGGATGCGGGGCTTCTCTACGAGCCTCGCGTCCCGCGTCAACCGCGCAGCTTACCTCCGCACCAACCCCATCCCTTTCTGTGCTTTCTGCGTCTTCTGTGGTTCTCCGGCCCTAGCTTTCGAGAGCCCGCGCGAGATCCTCTCGCAGGTCCTCGAGCGCCTCGATGCCCACGGAAAGCCGGATGAGTGTGTCGTCGATGCCGAGCTTGGCGCGCTCCTCGGATGGCACCGACGCGTGGGTCATGATGGCCGGGTGTTCGATCAGGCTCTCGACGCCACCGAGAGATTCCGCGAGGGAAAAGACGCGACAGGACGAGATGGCGCGAGCCGTCTCCTCCAGCGTCCCGCGAAGGCGTACGGTGATCATCCCGCCGAACCCGGTCATTTGCTTCTGGGCCAGGTCGTGTTGCGGGTGCGACGGCAGCCCGGGGTAGATCACGCTTCGCACGCGCGGGTGTTTCTCGAGCCATCCCGCGAGCTCCATCGCGTTGTGCTGGTGTCGGTCCATGCGCACGTGCAGGGTCTTGAGCCCGCGCATCACGAGGAACGCATCCATCGGGCCGGGCACGGCCCCCGCGGAGTTCTGCACGAAGGCGAGGCGCTCACGAAGCTCGTCGCGGCTCGTCACCAGGACGCCCCCGACCACGTCGGAGTGGCCGTTGAGGTACTTGGTCGCGGAGTGCACTACGATGTCGGCGCCGAGCGCGAGGGGCTTCTGGAAGTAGGGCGTCATGAACGTGTTGTCGACGACCAGCCACACGCCATGCGCCTGGCACGTCTCCGCGGCACGCGCGAGGTCCACGAGCTTGAGCAAGGGGTTGGTGGGCGACTCGACCCACACCATGCGGGTGCGCTCGGTGATCGCGGTTTCGAGCGTCCCGGGCGCTGACAGGTCCGCGAAGGTGAAGTCGATGCCGTGGCGTTTCCACACCTTCTCGAACAGGCGGCGTGTCCCCCCGTAGACGTCATCCATGCTGACGACATGGTCGCCCGCGGACAACAGGTGCATGACGGCGTCGGTGGTGGCGCAACCGGAGGCGAAGGCGAGGCCGTGTCGTCCCCCCTCGAGGGCCGCGACGCACGCTTCGAGCGCCATGCGGGTGGGATTCTGCGTACGGGAGTACTCGAAGCCGAGGTGCTTGCCGGGCGCCTGCTGCACGTAGGTCGAGGTTTGGTACACGGGCGTCATGATGGCGCCAGTGGTGGGATCGGGCGACTGCCCCGCGTGGATAGCGTCGGTCTCGAATCGCATGGGAGGGTCCTTCAGCGAGCCTGGCTAGCGAGGTGGGCGATCAGGTCGATCTTGGTGACGATGCCGGTCACGCGCCCTTGGTCGAGCACCACCGCGACGTTGTCGTCCGCGAATACTTTTTCGAGATCCTGCACCGGTGTCTCGTGGGACACCACACCTTGCAGGGGGGCGGGCTGGACGGGTTGCTCGAGCCCGCGCTCCCCGGACAGCAAAGAGCGAAGGACGTCGGACTCGTGGACCATCCCGATGGCCGTCCCGTCCGCAGCGACCACAGGCATCTGGGAGATCCCGTGTTTTTGCATGCGGGACACGACCGCGTGGGCGGACTCTCCGTCGTGGGCCACGATGACGCCGCCGGGCTTGCGTCGCACGAGGTCGCCGACGAACGCGGCGGGGCCATCTTGGTCGAGGAAGCCCATGTCACGCATCCACTCGTCGGAGTAGAACTTCGAGATGTAGGCGCGGCCGCCGTCGGGCAGAACGGCGACGATGATCTTTCCGGGGCCTGCTTCCTTGGCGATCTCGAGGGCGACGTGCACGGCAGCGCCAGCGGAACCGCCTCCAAAGATGCCTTCTTCGCGAGCGAGGCGGCGGGCGGCCGCGAAGGATTGGCGGTCATTGACTTGCCGGACGTCGTCGAGGACGGACAAGTCGAGGGCACCGCAGGCCATGTCCTCGCCGATGCCTTCGACCTTGTAGACATGGGGCTTGGAGAGGTTTCCGGTGTGGAAGAGGCTGTGGAAGACGCTACCGACGGGGTCGACGCCGACGTTCTTGAGGGTGGGGACCTTCTCTTTGAGGAACTTGCCGGCGCCGCTCATGGTGCCACCGGTGCCGAGGCCTGCGACGAAGAAGTCGAGCTGTCCTCCGGTCTGGTCGAGGATCTCGGGGCCGGTGGTGTGGTAGTGGGCCGCGATGTTGTCGGGGTTGTGGTACTGGTTCGGGAAGAACGCGTTGAGCTCGCGGACGAGGCGCTTGGCGGTTTCGTAGTAGCTGTCGGGGTGGTCGGCGGGGACGTTGGTCGGGCAGATGTGGACCTCGGCGCCGAAGGCCTTGAGGGTGTTGATCTTCTCGGCGCTCATCTTGTCCGGGATGGTGAAGATGCAGCGGTATCCCTTGAGGGCGGCGGCCATGGCGAGGCCCACGCCGGTGTTGCCCGAGGTGTTCTCGACCACGACGCTGCCGGGGCGAAGCTTGCCTTCGCGCTCGGCCTTCTCGAGGATGTACAGGGCCATGCGGTCTTTGATCGAGCCGCCCGGGTTCATGAACTCGGGCTTGACCAGGACCATGGCGTCGTGGGGACCGGTCAGACGGCTTAGCCGGACCAGTGGGGTGCGCCCGATCGCGCGAAGGATGTCGTCGTGGTAGTTCACGTGTGTCTCCCCGGAAAAATCCGGTGGGTTCCTTGGGCCCGCTCGGGCCGGCGTCAAGCCGCTGACACGTTCCCTGCCGATGGCGTAGACTCCCGGCACCTTCATGGGCTCGCACATTCGACAGGGGCTTTCGGGCTGGGCCACAGGGCTGCTGCTCGTGCTATCGGTCGGCGCCAGTGGCTGCAGGTCCACGCCACCGCGTGTGGTGCCGGACGTCCTCGCACCGCCCGTGGTGGCGCCCGTCTCGGCCCGCACCAGCCTGGCTCTGACCATCTACAGCCGGCCTTCGGGGCCGGGGTACGCCTTCGTTCGCGAAGCGCGAAAGGTTCGCTTGCCCGCGGGCAGGTTCGTCCTCTCCGCGCCGGACATCGCGAGCGATTTGGTCCCGGAAACCACCCGGTTTCAGCTCCTGTCCTTCGACGAGGACGGCAAGGCGCAGTCGGCTGGAGAGCTCTACGAGCAGCGCTACCTCTACGATCAGCTCGGCCCGGAGAGATTGCTCGACAAGGCCGAAGGACAGCGTGTGACGGCCGTGTGGTGGGCCGGGCACCGCAAGGGACAAGAGCGGTCGCTCACGGGCACCGTGCTGTCCAGCAAGGAAGGCGTACTGCTCCGGCTCGACGATGGGACGGTCGTTCCAATCGACTCCCGCGCGCGCATCTTCTTCCCGGCGCTTCCCCCGGATCTGGTCGTCGAGCCCACGCTCACGTGGAACGTGGGGTCCTTCGAAGCCGCGGACGCGGTTCTCCAGCTCTCGTACCGCGCGGAGCGGTTCGCCTGGAGCGCGGACTACGTGGTCACGCTCGCCGAGAGCGAGAACCTCGCGGACGTGGAAGGGTGGGTGACGGTCGTCAACGAGGGGGACACCGCGTTCGAGGATGCGAAGCTGCAGCTCGTGGCAGGCACGGTGAACACGGTTGACGAGCCCGCTCCCCCGCCCGTCATGTACCAGGCTGCCATGAACATGATGGAGGGGAAGGAAGAGAGCGTTCGCGCCCAGCAGGAAAGCCTCGGGGACTTCCACCTCTACACGGTGGAGCATCCGACCACGCTGCCTGCACGCTCCTCCAAGCAGGTGCGCTTCGTCATCGCGCGCGCCGTGCCGGTGCAACTCGAGGCAGAGGCGAGCGTGCCGCTTCAGTCCGGGTCCTACGCGTCCGTTCTCAAGGCTCGTCTCGCGCATGACAAGGGCACGCCCCTCGATGTGCCGCTGCCCGCAGGTGTCGCACGCTCGAGCATGCTGGCCCGCTCGGGAAGCCTCGTGCAAGTAGGGCAAGGCTCGGTCGAGCACACGCCCGTCGGAGAGCCCTGGCGCGTGGAACTGGGCTCAGACGCCAACCAGATCACCCGCGTCGTCGTGACCGACGAGTCTGCGCTCGGCCGGAGCGCTGCGGGTGAGCAAGTCGTACGAGCCAAGGTGAAGGTCGAAGCAAGGAATGCGTCGGACCGTCCGCGACTACGCCGCATCGTGATCGAACCGGGGCACCTGCGATTCGTCGGCTTGTCGTCCGCGGTGGCGAAGCTCGAGGATCCCAAGCGCATCGTCATCGAGACGACGCTCGAAGCGGGAAAGGCAGCTTCCTTCGAGCTCGTGGTCGACATGGCCGACCCCAACGCCGTTGGTTCCATGTGGAGTCCTAGCTTCGAGGTGAGGCCATGAGAGCGCTTCCCGTCATCGCGTTCGTTGCGACCGCGGCGTGGTCCTCGGTCGGGCTCGCGCAAGACGCTGTGGTCTCCAAACCCGCGGACCGAAGCGCCCTGTCCGTGACCATCTACAACAACGGTATCGGGTTGGTTCGCGAGACGCGTCGTGTGCAGTTGCCGAAGGCAGGGCGCGTGCAATTGGACTTCTTGTCCGTCGCGCCCACGATCCAGGCGCCATCGGTGGCGTTCTCCGCGATCGACGACCCGCGTTCCGTGGCGGTGATCGAGCAGTCCTATCGTTACGACGTGCTCGACGCGCAGACGTTGACGCGAAGGGCGGCGGGCCTTCCGGTCTCGCTCCACCGCGTGCACCCCGGCACAGGGGAGGTCGTGCGCACGACGGGGCAGGCGCTCGCGGACTTCACGGGGATGACGCCAGTCCTGCGCACGCAGGAAGGCGTGACGTACTACGGCGGGGTCGCGTCGCTCGGGTTCGGTGCGTTGCCGGAGCGGTGGGTGAGCGAGCCGATGCTCAGCTGGCAGCTGGACGTGCGCAGGGCGGGCGTGCGGAATCTCGGTGTGTCCTATCTCGCGAGCGGCATGTCCTGGACCGCAGACTACCTGCTGGTGCTGGGCAAAGGCAACGAGCCGGGGACGCTTGTTGGCTGGATCACGTTGGAGAACCGGTCCGGCGCCTCGTTCGACAACGCGCACCTCGCGGTCGTGGCGGGCAAGGTCAACCTCGTCCAGTCCGAGATGGGGTTGCTGAGGGATTCTCGCGCCCCTGCGCGGTCCATGAAGAAGTCGGCTCCCGAGGCGCCCGTGGCGACTCGCTCCTCGCTGAGCGATTACCACCTGTACGACATCCCGAACAGCTCGAGCTTGCCCGACCAGTCGTCGAAGCAAGTCACCTTCCTCGTCTCCAATGCTCTTCGCCCCAAGACGCGCTACGTCGCCGACGACAACGGTTGGTGGCGCATGCACGAGCCGGAGAGCGGTTCCACCACGTCGGAGAGCGCGCGGGTCGAGCTTCGCTTCGATGCCAAGGAGGATCAGGGGCTCGGCGTCCCGATGCCCGCGGGCACGGTCCGGGTGTTCGCGCAGGACAGCCGGGGGCAGGGGCAGCTTGTGGGGGAGGCGCCGATCGATCACACGCCGCGGGACGAGACGGTGAAGCTGCGCATCGGGGCGGCGTCGGACATTCGACTGGTGCGCAAGCTCGTCGACCGCAAGCGACTCGGCCGGTTGAGCAAGGACATGGTGAGCTACCAGCTTCGCAACGCGAAGTCCGAGGAGGTGGAGGTGGAGGTGATCGAGCGCGCAGGCAAGCTCGACCACGCCACGGCCCCGGCGACCCACCCGGATGCGCGAACCACGCTATTCACTGTGCGGGTGCCCGCGGGCGGGGCGGTGTCCTGGCAGGCCGAGTACACGGAGGGCTGGGAATGATCGCTCGGACGATGCGATGGTCCTGGTTGACCTTGGCGCTTCTGTCCGCGCCCGCGTGGGCACAACCACGAGAGGTGGTGTCGGAGCCTGCGGCGCGGGAGCAGCTTCACGTCACAGCCTATCGCACCGGGCATCGAGGCACGGCCTTCGTACGTGAGGTGCGCGAGGTGGACATCCCCGCAGGAGAGGTGCGCATCGCGTTGCGCGGCGTGCCCAACACCGTCGAGCCAGCCTCCGTCATCATGCGCGTGATCGACGGTCCCGCCCTCGAAGTCCTCGAGCAGACCTACTCGTTCGACGTCATGACGCCCGATGCTCTCCTGCGCGCGGCCGAAGGCTCCCGCATCACTGTCGATGTGGCGGGCGTGCACGATGGCAAGCTCCGCGCCGTCGAGGCGGACGTGGTGGCGAGCGAGCAAGGCGGCGTGGTGCGCACGCGAGATGGCTTCACGTTCGGGCTCGACGGCGAGCGGCAGAGATTCTCGCGAATTCCCGCGCGAATGACGCCGAGTCCGACGCTGTCTTGGAGCGGGAAGAGCGCGACCGGGGGCAAGCGTCGGGTCGAGGTGTCGTACCTGATGTGGGGCTTGCGGTGGTCCGCGGACTACGTGGCGAGCCTGTCGCGGGATGGGAAGCGGCTCGACCTTTCCGGCTGGGTGACGCTGCACAACGACACGGAGGTCACGCTCGAGCGGGTGAATCTCGCGGTCGCCGCGGGGACGGTGAATCGCGTGAGTGGGAGGGACACGGTCACGTTGGAAGAGGTCGCGATCGGTGCGGCCTACTGGGATCGCAACGAGGCAGAACGCGAGTCTCTAGGGGACCTGCACCTGTACAAGATCCCGGAGCGCACAGACCTCGTGGCCCGGTCGATCAAGAACGTGCGCCTCCTGTCCCTGCGTGGCATTCCGGTCGCGCGACGCTGGAGGACCAGCTTCTTTCTGAATCCCCACCAAGGGCTCCAAGCGCAATCCAACCAGCCTTCGATGGAGCTCGAGGCGCTCAACGTGGAGAAGTCGAACGCGGGGGTCCCGATCCCGGAGGGCACCGTGCGCGTGATGGTGCCCGACGGCAAGGGCACGCCGCACCTGGTGGCTTCCAGCCCGGTGGTCGACACGCCGGCGGGGGAGAAGCTGATCATCGACATGGGCCCCGTGCAGGGCATGCGTGCCCGGCTCGTCCCGCGCGATCAGCGCTCCGGCCTGCTCGGGTCCAGGAAAATCACGTACACGCTCGAGCTGCGTAACGGCTCGGCTCACGCCGGCACGATGCGCATCGACCTGCGCGGAAACGCCGAAACCAAGATCGAGATCCAGGGAACCGCCGTCGAGCGCCCTGACGCCACCGTGTGGCGCGTCGAGGTTCCCCTCGCCCCCGGAGCCACGAAGTCCTTCCCCGTTGAGGCCACTTTCGAGCGGTCCAACCGGTCCAGCTGGTAGCACCATGAGGAACACCATGATCCGCCAACCCGTCGTTCGTACCCTGCGCATCGTCGCTGCCTCCGCCATGGTCTGCACTACGGTATCGGCCGGCGCGCAAACGCTGGAGACGACCGCAAAGGACCGTCGCGACGTCATTGTGACGGTGTACAACGACAACAAGGGCCTGGTGAGGGAGGTGCGCAGCGTGCAGCTTCCTGCCGGACGGTTCGAGCTGAAGTTCGCGGACGTGGCGGACAAGATCGTGGCGCCCTCGGTGCACATCGTGTCGCGCACGGACGCGCGGGCAGTGGATGTGATCGAGCAGAACTACAAGTTCGACGTGCTCACGCCTTCGCGGCTGATGGAGCGGGCGGTCGGTACGGACGTGACCTTCGTGCGCGAGAATCCCGCGACGGGCGCGGAGACGCGGGTGACGGCCACGCTGCTCGCGAACGAGCGGGGAGCGGTCTACAAGGTGGGCAACGAGATCGTGATCGGGAACCTGGGACGTCCGGTGTTCAGCCAGCTGCCACCGTCGTTCGTGGCGCGGCCGACGTTGGTGTGGAGTCTCGAGAACCGGGCGGCGGCGCGAGCGCACGACCTGGAGACGGCGTACGTGACGGGCGGGATGAGCTGGCAGGCGGACTACGTGGCAGTGCTGAGCGCGGACGACAAGCGCAGCTCGCTCAACGGGTGGGTGACGATCGACAACCAGTCCGGGGCGGCGTTCGACCGTGCGCGTCTGGCGCTGGTGGCAGGCAACGTGCACAGCGTGGGCGAGGGGGATGACGAGGCGTACCGGCCGGGGCAAGCCCGCGCGCGGGGGCAAGGAGGCGCGTTCTCGGAGGAGTCTTTGCTCGACTATCACCTGTACACGCTGGGGCGTGTCACCGACATCCGGGACAAGGAGCAGAAGCAGATCGCGTTGATGACCGCGGGCGACGTGCCGGTGGTGAAGGTGCTGCGTCTGGTCGGGACACCATCGCTCCAGGGTTCGCCCGACGCGTTGCAGGAGAATCTGCATCCTGCGGTGTTCCTCGAGTTCCGCAACGACGCGGCGTCGAAGCTGGGGATGGCGCTGCCGATGGGAACGGTGCGGGTGTACAAGGCCGATCAGGCGGGGGGGCAGCAGTTCCTTGGGGAGGACCGGATCCAGCACACGCCTACCGGGGAGAAGGTGAGCTTGCGGCTTGGGGAAGCCTTTGACGTGGTGGCGGAGCGCAAGAGTGTGGACTTCAAGGTGCTGTCGAAGGACCTGGTGGAGGCCACGTACGAGGTGAAGGTGAAGAACCACAAGGAGGCGGAGGTTTCGGTGCAGGTGGACGAGCACTTCTCCGGGGAGTGGGAGCTGTTGGAGGCGACGCCGACACGGGGGGAGAAGCTGGACGCACGTCGGCAGCGGTTCACGGTGAAGGTGCCTTCGCGGGGCGAGGTGGTGGTTCGGTACAAGGTTCGTGCTCGGTTCGACTGAGGGCCACCCATCCCAACGCACCTTCGAGTCCCACGCCGCGCTACAAGCGTCTGCCGTGCTCGGTCGTCTTGGGCGGCATCAGGAACTGTTACGGCGTGGCCCGGTTCTCCGAATACGCTTACCGGGTTCGTCTGCCCGCTCCTGCACACGCCGGGACGCGTCACCGACATCCGGGACGGGGAGAACGAGCCGGCACCCTCTGGATCGGGAAACACCAGCCCATGCGCCTGGGCCTACCAGCATCGACTCAAGGTCGCAACGACGAGCAGGTTGCCCACCCTGGCCGGAGCCGATCGGTGCCTCGACACGGCACGCGACCTACTTCGCCGCCGTGTGGCAGTTCATGCAGACCGGCCAGCCCGGGTGGGGGGTGGCCGGCGCACCTTGATCGCCCGCGCCGTGGCACGCCAGGCACGACGCCTCCGCCGTGTCGGCGACCGCGTGGGGGATCTGCGGCGCGGTCACGCGCTTCGTCGGCGAATGACAATCCACGCAGCCGCTGCTCTCGTCGTGCCGCGCCGGGGCATTGTCAATCCCGTTGTCATGGCAGGACTTGCAGCTCTCCGCCGACTCGGTAGCAATGGCATGCGGGATGTCCGGCCCATCTTCGCCGCACCCCGTCGCAACAGCGGCGAGCGCCAACACCAGAAAGGGTGAGGACATCTGCTCGAAGAAGAACAAGGGGCGCATTTCACTCCTGAGGGATTGGGGCTCACGACAACGTAGCATTTCCGTTGCTGGTCGGCGCGAACCTCGAGTGCCAGTCGAACGAGCCGGCACCCTCTGGCTCGGGAAACGTCGTGAGCGGTTCGAACGAAGAGGAGAGACGCTGCTCAGAACAACGTGCCGATTCTTGGCGCCCATACACTTCGGGGCGCATCGTCCGAAAAGGCGTTGTTGGTGAGACGGGTGACCCCGCTGCCATCGCCTTCCATGACGTAGATCTGGCCCGCATGCTTCCCGGCGGCGTTGGAGGCGAAGAGGATCCGGCCATCCGGAAGGTGGCTGGGGGTACCGTAGTTCGTAGGACCGCTCGTGAGCTTCGTCACACCCGTGCCCGTCGGCCCCATCGTGAAGAAGTCGAACGTATCGTCGCTGGTTCGGTCCCGGGAGCTTGCAAACAAGATCTTGTTTCCATCGGGGGAGTAGGACGGCCACACATCGTTGGCGTTGGAGTTCGTGATGCGAGAGACGGCGTTACCGTTGAGATCCATCGTATAGATTTGGAAGTTCGGGGAGAAGGTTGACGTGCTGTCCCGGGTGCTGGCAAACACGATCCGATTCCCGTCGGGGGTGAACCGCGGCATCTCGTCCCGACCATCGGTCGTCGTCAAACGGGTGACGGCGGTCCCATCGGAGCTCATCAGGTAGATGTCCGTGTTGCGGGCATACCCGCCGCCATCCCGATCACTGACGAATAGGATCTTCTGTCCATCTGCGGAGAAGGACGCGCCGTAATCGAGACCGGGGGTGTTGGTCAGGCGGGTGACGCCCGTCCCGTCTCGGTTCATGATGTACAGTTCGGATTCACCTGTCTCCCAGGTGGGATAGTCCCTCGTACTGACGAATAGGATCTTCATGCCGGCGGGGGCGAACACGGGTTGCTCGTCGGCGAATTGGTTATCAGTGAGCCTGGTTTCCATGGATCCGTCGAGGTTCATCACGTAGATCTCGCTCGAGTCGTCGAACGCAGGCTGGCCCGCAGGCTCGCTGTAGGTATCGTACTCTCCCCAATAAAAGGCGCTGTCGATTCGGTGGAAGGTGAGCACGTTGTCGAGGTTCGGGTCGCCGCCAGCGCCCGCGACGCCCGAAGCGCCCGCAGCGCCCGCTTGGCCTCCGGTCGATTCCCCTGCTGCGCCGCCCTGGGTTGTGCCCCCGGAGGACGTTCCTCCGTCGCCCGGGGCCCCGCCCGTCTCGCCGCCCGAGCCACCTGTTTGCCCCGCGGAGCCGCCGAAGCTGCCGGCTTGGCCGCCTGTCGCGGTGCCTCCTGTCCCTCCCGTGCCCCCCGTCCCGCCCGTCGTCTGCCCACCGGTCCCTGCGCCGCCCGAGCCCCCCTGGCTCAGGTACGGGTCGCCATCCGAATCCGCGCAACCCACGGCGACTGCGAAGATGGCAAACGCGGCGATGGTTCCCGCCACGCCAGAGTATCTCTTTGTTCGAAGCATGATCGGATCTCCATTCACCCCGCAAGGGCCCGGGGTGCCCTCGGCCGAAACTATCCGGGATGATTTGTGCAAGACGTAGGCCACGCCCAAACGTCGATCGCAGGAGGATTCGAGCCATCTGCGGTGACAGTCAGCCATCCACTGTCAACATGTCGCCAACGGCATTCCGTCAGCGCCGGGCGGCGGGTACTGAGTGAGCCCTACGAGATCGAAATCTCCCAGGCCAGGCTGGCGCACCGCCATCCCGCGGCGTTCCCAACCGGCCAAAATCACGGAGCAGCGGTTCTGTCCACGCGCGCATGGGGCAAGCCACGGATTCCGCGAAACACTCTCAGGACTGCTATTGCCACTGCTGGGCGTGCTGAGCTACAGCTCTGCGGATGCGATCACCCTGGCTCCGCGCGCTCGCTTGGGCCGGCGCGCTCCTCGTTGTCGCCGGCTGTGAACAGTCCCATCGACTGCGAGCACCGGTTCCCCGATCCGGACGTGGGCATGACGCTCGAACTGTCACCGGGGCGTGACCGTGTGGTCGACGTCGCGCTGCGCGGCCAACTGTTCACGACCATGACATCGACTGGATTCACTGCTGAGGACTCACCCTATCGAGTCACGGTGCGAGGGCCGCTCGAGGGCACGGGCTCCGTGGAGGTCGAGGTCCACGGCCTTGCCAAGCTGCAGAGCCGGGACGTCTCGATCGAGGGCAAGGTTGCGGCGTTGCGCTGTGACGAGTGAGCCGCGGTGGCCCCGCCGTTTCGCGGGGTCATTCCGCGAGATCGGAGGCGCTCGGGTCGCACGGCTCGATCCCCCGATCTCGATGCTCGGGGAGGAATTGCACGGGCCGACCGTAGGAGGTCTGTATGGGGACTCAAACAATGATATTTCGGCGAATGTGCTCTGGCGTGGGGCTCGCCTACCTGCTCCTGGCAGCCCCGTCTTCTGCCGACGTTCCAGCTACGTCGTCGGCTGATTCGTTGCAGACATCGACCGACGCAACCCGCAAGAGGGCCGACGAGAAACAACAACTTGCGGCGAAGGGAATCGAGAACCTCGGACAGCTCGCCGGGGCGTCCCGGTCCACGGTCGCGGCCGTCGTCGGCGAGGCGCGAGCCGGTGTGCTGATCACGGCAGCTCAGTACTTCGTGCGGTCTACCAGCCTGATCGACCCCACGTTCTTGATCGACCCCACGTTCCTGATCGACCCCACCTTCCTGATCGACCCCACGTTCCGCACGAACGATGCCACGACGACTGCGGTCGCACGGGCCCGCAGCCAGCTGACCCAACTGCAGGGCAAGGGGATCAAGAGCTTCGGAAACCTGTTGGCTCCGGACGGCAAGCTCAAGGCGGCATCGGTGGTGGGTGCTGCGATTGCCGAGGACATGGTGGCTCGCGCCAAGTCGGCGCGGACCGCAGGCCTGATCGACCCCACGTTCCTCATCGATCCGACGTTCCTCGTCGATCGGCGCGTGCTCGTCATCAAGAAGCCCTGATTGGCGACACGAGCACCGCTTCGCTCAGCCCCCTATTCGCGCCCTGGCTTCATGAACACCGGAACAGGGGATCATCCTCGGTCACGACGCCCACCAGGATCCACGTCAACACCATCTCCCACCCCAAGAGTCTGATGGCCTCGGGAGTTGCGAGGCAGGCGTACCGGTCGAGCAGGATCGAGCCGTTGGTGTTCGCGGGGCGAAACGGCGCCGAGATCGGGCGTGGGTCACGCCGCAGGTCCACGAAGTAGCATGCGCACGCTTCCTCCCAGACCCGCGTCATGTCGTCGGTGAACCGGTCCACCGCCTGTTCGATCGTTGCGCGCAAGCCGTCGAGGTCGACCACGAACCCTCCTAACGCGTCGGTATCACGCCGCCCGGGAATCGGCAACGCGTGGGTCGCCTAGGGGCCTTCAAACGAGGATTGGGCCACGTGCTCGTACACTGCTCGCGCTCGTGGTCGTGCTCGATGTCTGGCGGATCGGATGGCGCGACGTTGACCCAAGCTGCTCTCGCGGATACGGTGCGACGAGTGCGCCACCGGCGCTGCGGTGGAAGGTCATTTCCCAGCTACATTCGTCGGAATTGGATGGCACCTCTCCACGAACCCGAAAGGCAAGAGCGCGTGTTGCAGGACAGGGCAGCCGAGTCGGTGCGAGCCCCGGGAGGGGACGTCTCCGATCAGAGCGGCGTGCTACTTCAGCTTCAAGAGCGCATCAAGGAGCTCACCGCGCTTCACCAGACCGCCCAGATTCTCCAGGACGACACCCGCGAACCTGAGGAGCTCATGGCGGTCGTGGTCGAGCGTCTTCCCTCCGCATGGCAGTTTCCGCAGGTCGCGACCGCGAGGATTACCTTCGGCGAGGCTCAGTCGTGCACGCCCAATTTCCGCGAGACACCCTGGCGCCAGACCGCGCCCTTTCGTACGCGCTCCGGGTTCAGCGGTGCCGTGGACGTCTGCTATCTCGATCAACGGTCGTTTCTCGAGGAGGAACGACAGCTCATCGATTCGCTGGCCGAGATGCTCCGTGGCTATTTCCAGCAGCATCGTGCCGCCGAAGCGCTCTCGCAGGCGCACGCCCAGCTCGAGATCCTCGTTCACGAACGAACCGAGGAGCTGCGCCGCGCCAATGCGAGTCTCAGAGAAGAGATTCTCCGACACGAGCAGGCCGAGGCGGAAATCAAGAGCTACCAAGGTCAGCTGCGGAGGCTCGCCTCGGAGCTCTTGCTGACGGAAGAGCGGGGCCGGCGCGCGATCGCGGCGGAGCTCCACGACCACCTCGGACAAGCGTTGGCCTTCGTGAAGATGAAAGCCCTGGAGTTCGCAGGCAACGCAGTGTTCTGCGGCTTCGAGCACGACATCGGGGAGATCACGACCCTGCTCGATCAGACCATTCAGTACACGCGGTCCTTGACGTGCGAGATCAGCCCGCCCGTGCTCTACGAGCTTGGCTTGGCGCCCGCCATCGAATGGCTTTCGGATCAATTCCGACACAAGCACAGACTCCGCGTGGACGTCCGTGTCAGCGGAGACCTCGGCTCCCTCCCAGACGAGCTGCGCATCATGGTGTTCCAGTCCGTGCGGGAGCTGCTGACCAACATCGTCAAACACGCGAAGCCCAACAGCGCCCGCGTGTTCGTTGGCAAGCAGGGCAACCTGCTGATCGTCGAGGTCGCGGACGACGGTGTGGGGTTCGACTTGACGGCCGCAGGTGTGGGAGCAGGAGGTCAGGACGGGTTCGGGCTCTTCAGCATCCGTGAGCGCGTGACGCACTTGGGTGGACGCGCTCTCATCCAATCCAGGCCCGGCGCCGGAACGCATGTGCGGCTCGATGTGCCGCTTAAGCACGGAACCTCCCCATGCTGAAGCTCCTTCTCGCCGACGACCACACCATGTTTCGGGATGGTTTGCAGAACCTTTTCGAACAACAGCCGGGGATGCAGGTCGTGGGGCAAGCCCAGGATGGGGTCGTCGCGGCGAAGCTTGCGTTCGAGCTCAAGCCGGACGTCGTGCTCATGGACTTGACCATGCCCGTGCTCAACGGGATCGAAGCCACCCGCAGAATCCGCGAGGAGAGTCCGACCGTCCGGGTGTTGATCCTGTCAATGCATGCCGATCTGCGGTTCGTCACCGAGAGCCTACGCGCCGGGGCGGCGGGCTACCTTCTCAAGGATTCGGGGTTCAAGCAGCTCGTGCAGGCCATCCGGCAGGCCATGGCGGGCCAGCTCGTGCTCAGTGAAAAGATCTCCGACGTCCTCGCCCGGGACTATGTGCGGGTGATCGGCCGTGACGGCGCTTCGGCATTCGTGGTGCTCAGTGCCCGCGAGCGGGAGGTGCTTCAGCTCATAGCCGAGGGCCGGTCCACGCGCGAGGTGGCTGCAGAGCTGAACGTCAGCATCAAGACGATCGAGACCCATCGCCGCCAAATCATGGAGAAGCTCGACATCCACAGCATTGCCGAGCTGACCAAGTACGCCATTCGAGAAGGAATCACGGGCCTGTCCTGATGAAAGCGACGGTCTAAGGGATCTCGCCCACGACAATCAGGGATCCCCCGATTGCGCAGCGGACATGCTCCGTCGACCATCGAGTCGCGCTGGAAGATGCGCCGTTTCCCCGGACAGGGGACGCAAAGGAAGGTCGACATGCAGTTCGATTCTGGCAGCACTGGGTTCATGCTCGTGGCGACGAGCTTGGTCATGCTGATGACGCCCGGCCTCGCGTTCTTTTACGGCGGATTGGTGGGCCGCAAGAACGTTCTCGCCATCATGATTCAGAGCTTCGTCTCGATGGGAATCACAACCATCATCTGGTTCGCCTTCGGCTATTCGCTGTGCTTCAGCGGAGGGGAAGGCGGCGTCATTGGCAACCTGGACATGGCTTTCCTCAATGGCATCGATGCTTCGACGCCGTACGGGGACGGAAAGATCCCGCTGCTGGTCTTCTTCGCGTACCAGATGATGTTCGCCATCATTACTCCGGCGCTCATCACGGGCGCTTTCTCGAACCGGGTCCGATTCGGTCCCTACTTGCTGTTTCTCGTGGGTTGGCTCGTGCTCGTGTACTTCCCATTCGTGCACATGGTTTGGGGAAATGGGCTCTTGCAGCAGTGGGGCGTGCTCGACTTTGCCGGAGGAATCGTGGTTCACAATACGGCGGGCATGGCCGCGCTTGCTTCGGTGCTGTTTGTGGGACGTCGCCGCGTCACCGACTCGGTTCCCCACAGCATCCCTCTCGTCGCGCTCGGCACCGGACTTCTGTGGTTCGGTTGGTACGGATTCAACGCAGGCAGCGAGCTTCAAGTGGACAGCATTACCGCACTGGCCTTTGTCAACACCGACGTGGCAGCGTCGTTTGCGGCCATCACGTGGCTGGCGCTCGCTTGGTTCCTCGAGAAGAAGCCGAAGCTGGTCGGACTGCTCACGGGAGCGGTCGCGGGTCTCGCGACCATCACCCCAGCGGCAGGCTTCGTGTCCACGTCCAGCGCCGCCATCATCGGTCTGACCGCCGGCGTCGTTTGCTACGGTGCAGTGAGTCTCAAGAACCGCCTAGGTTGGGATGATGCACTCGACGTGTGGGGCGTGCACGGCGTGGGCGGGATGATCGGCATCATCATGCTCGGTTTGCTGGGCAGCGCGGCGGTCAACCCCGCTGCCACCGACGGGCTCCTCCATGGCGGAACCATCTTCTTTCTCAAGCAGCTTGCCGCCATCGTCGGCTCTTCCGTCTACGCCTTCGCGTTCACCTACGGAATGCTCTGGCTCATCAACAAGGTGTCTCCAGTCCGCACGACGGATATCGAAGAATCGGGTGGCCTTGACGAGACGCTGCACGGCGAGTCAGCATACGCTGGCCCGCTTTGATTGACACCTCGCCGATCCGGTCGAATCTTGCGACATACGTCGCCAGCGATCGAAGGAGTTTTCGCGTGAATCATTCCTATCTTTCCCTCCTGATCGGCTTGGCCGCCGTCGCTGTCGGCTCGCAAGCCGCAGCTGCCGAACCGACCCCCGAGGCCGAGCCGGAGAAGTCCGTGGCACTCGATGTGGGCGTCGGCATCTCCTCGGCCTACGTGTGGCGCGGATACAATCTCTTCCAAGACACCAAGCAAATGGACCAGAACGCCATGGTGTCGCCCGCGCTCACTCTCTCGCTTCCCGCCACGGGCTTGAGCCTCGGCTACTGGGGCGCTTACCAGCTCAACGGTGAGAACAAGTCCGCGCTGGTGGACGCCGGCGTGGGTGCCGAGCAAGACTTAATCCTCGGCTACGAGCGCGCGCTCAGCGAGCAGCTCACGCTCTCCCTTGGATTGACGTACTACTTCTATCCTTTGGCCGACGAAGAGATCGCCGGCACGAGCATGCCCTCGTACATCGAGCCAGCCGCCGGCCTCACCTATGCGACGTTTGCGGACGTGGGGCTCAACCTGGCGTACTTCCACGGCCTGCAGGAGGAAATCAAGGGCACGCGGCACCTGTACATCAGCCCTTCTCTCTCGAAGAGCTTCGAGATCGGACCGAACGCCGCCGTCGAACCTGCCCTGTCCTTCGGCTACAAGATCTTCAACGACAGCGAGATCAAGGACAACGTTTACGACGTATTGCTCAGCGTCGGTGTACCGATCGAGGCGACGGGATCATTCTCCGTCACACCGAGTGTGAACGCGGCCTGGACGAACCTATCCGATGTGCCGTTGGGAAATGGCACGGAAGAAAAACGAGGCTTCGGGGACGAGTATGTCGTCTGGGGCGGTCTCAACCTCGACTACTCGGTTCTCTGATCTGCGCTCGAAGCCTGACCGCCACGTGCGAAGACAGGGGCACGTTTCCTCCCAGACCCGCGTCAAGTCCTCGGGGAACCGGTCCACCGCCTGTTCGATCATGGCTCGCAAACCGTCGAGGCCGACCACGAAGCTCGCTACAACCCGAGCCCCCTTGATGGTAGCCTTCCTCGCAGAGGCGTCATGACACAAGACTCCAATCGAAGATCGTTCGTGGTGCAGGTCCTGTCGACGGCTGCCAGCGCGTGGGTCGGCGTGTCCACGGTGGGCCTGCTCCCGTGGCTCTCGGGCTGCGCTTCCAAACCGTCTCCGGAGCCGTCGCCGCCACCTCCCCAGCCAGGTCCTACGACCGTGGTGGTGGAGCCGGAGCCCGCTCAGCCTGCCCCCGTGTCGACCATCGCAACGCCGCCCGAGGGGCCCGCCGATGCGGGGTACGAGCCCGAACCGTATCCCGCTCCGGCGGTGAAGTACGGCGGACCTGACCTCCCACCCCCCACCGCCCGGCCAATGTACGGGGGCCCCGACGTCCAGCCGCCCATGTCCACGAAGTACGGCGGGATGATGCGCCCGAAGTACGGCGGCCCGCCTCCCATGGATGGAGGGACTTATTGACCCTCTCGCCGTTTCGCGCACGACTTCGTGACTTCCCCCGCATCGTCGCCATCCACCGGCACGCCGCGCGACGTGCCCGATTGTTCGAGCAGCCGGACCTGACCTACCTGTTCTGGGAGTCGACCCTTCGCTGCAACCTTCGCTGTACCCACTGCGGTTCCGCCTGCGAAGCAACCTCCCCCCACGACGAGCTGTCCACCGACGAGATCCTCCGTGCCGTGGGCGAAGTCGCCGAGGACTTCGACGCACGTCGGATCTTCGTGTCCATCACGGGCGGTGAGCCCTTGTTGCGGCCGGACCTGTTCACCGTGGTGGAACGCATGACCCGCCTCGGCTTCCGGTCTTGCATCGTCACCAACGGGACGCTCCTGGGGGCGTGTCAGGCGGCACGCCTGTTCGACTGCGGCATGAGAACCGTCACCGTCAGCGTCGACGGCACGCGCGAGCAGCACGAGGCCGTACGCGGCAAGGGCACGTATCGCAAGACGGTGGCCGCGCTCACGCGGGCGCGGGAGGCCGGCTTCGACACGGTCGAGGCGATCACGTGCGTGCGTCCCGCCAACCTCGACAGCCTTCCCGACATCGAGAAGACCGTGCGCGGCGCGGGCGCCAACCTCTGGCGCCTCATCACCATCGATCGCATGGGGCGTCAGGCGGGCGCTCTCGACCGCGACATGTGGCTCGAGCCGCCCCAGGTCAACCGCCTGCTCGACTTCATCGAGGCGCGTCGCCGCGACCTCGCGAAGCACTCGCAAGACTTCGGCGTCCAGTTCTCCTGCGGCGGCTTCCTGGGACCCCGGCGCGAGCTTGGCGTTCGCCACGGCGACGGGCAGTGCTTCGCGGGATTGTGTGTCGCATCGATCCTCTGCGACGGGCGCGTGGGGGCTTGTCCCTCGTTGCCTCGCAGCTGGTCGCAGGGGTCGATCCGCGAGGACCGTCTGTCGACCCTCTGGAAGACGAAGTTTCGTTCCTACCGCGACCTCACCTGGCGTCGTTCGGGGATTTGTGAGGACTGCTCGTGGTTCGACGTGTGCCGGGGGGGCGGGTTGCACGAGCGAATTGTGCAGCCCGATTCGTTCTGCTGGCTCCAGCGGCAGGGGGGGTGATGATTCGTCGACCGACGGGCCTGCCATCGGGCCGTGGATGATGGCAAGATAGGGGCATGCGGATCGCGATGCGGACCTTGATCGGCCTTGTGGCGTTGGCGGCGTGTACCGCCGGATGCGCGCTTGGCGAAGGGTCCGGGCAGGTGGTGAGCGACCAGCTGCGTCTCGACTCGTGCTGGGACGGTCCCTACGACATGCAGCCGGACTTCTTCGCGGGCGTGCCGTACCGCGATTCCTTCCAGATCCGCATCCAGCGTGGTGGCGACCAGGTAGAGATGTCCGACGGTCTGGCCATCCTCGTGGACGACGTGAACTACGTGCGTTCGGCGCTGGGCGTACCCCTCGAGGTAGGACTGTCCCCCGAGGTGTCGCCGCCGGGGGTTCCGGTGCTGCCTGACCCGAACCCGCCGCAGGTGCACATGGCGCTGTACCTTCACAACACGTGCCGCGCGCATGTTTCGACGCTGCATGCCGTGCGGGGTGTCATCACCTTCGAGCACTTGTTCAACGGCGATCCCAACGAGACGAACGCGGGCGAGCGACTCTCCTCTGCTGTGTTCGACGTGATGGTGGTGGACCCGCGCAAGCAGCCTGCGGGGGGAGGCCCCATCGCCGAGGGGGAGTTGTCGCGACTGACGGGTTGGTTCCAGTTCTACTTCGAGCGGGGGCAGCCTGGGCAGCCGTTCCCTTGAGAGGGTGTGGTCAGGCGAGATCGAGGCGCGGGTAGTCCGGGTCCTTGGCGACGACCGACTCGATGGCCTTCATCAAAGCGAGGACCAGGTCCTCCCTGTAGGGTCGCGCCACGACCTGCACACCGACGGGCAAGCCTTCACTCCCTCGGTCCACCTCGGCGGCTCGGTTCGCCAGGCGTCCCACGGGGTTGTGGCGAACCGCTTCGCCCGCACGAACCCGCGTCACAGGAACGACACCGGCCGGGAAGTTAACGAAGTTGAAGCGCATGGACAGCGCTCCCCCGAGCGTGAAGTCACGACTCGCTCCGTGAGGTAGCGCGGGCGTGGCGTGGGGCGGGCAGACGACCGCGTCGAGCCCCAGCTCGTCCCAGGTACGCGCCACGCGAACCTGCAGGGCTCGCGCCTTCGCCGTGAGCTCCCAGTAGGTCTGCACCGACTTCTCGCCCATGACCCGGAGCATGTCCGGAACCATCGGCTCGTGCCGCAGCGACATGCCGAAGGCCGCCGCCTTCTTCAGGGAGGAAGGAAGCTTCGCCATCGTCCGAAGCACGCTCAGGTTCGGGTCCCCAGGACCGCCTTGCAGCTGCCGTTCGACCGTTCGCCCTCCGTCCGCGCTCAGCCCCGCCAGGTACGTGAGGATGATCTCGCGACACGCGGGGGGCGAATAGGGAACCACCTCGGCCCCCGCGTCACGCAGAGCCGCGACAGCTTGGCCCACCGCGCGCTGCACCGCCTGCGACGGCGCCACGATCCCGTCGTCCACGAAGAACCCGACCTTGATCGCGCGCAAGTCGATGACCGCCGGGTCTCCCAAAGCCAGGGGAGGGACGCGAGGGTCGAGGCGTGCGCACGCTTCGGGGGACAGCGCGCGCAGCAAGGTGATGACGTCGTCGACACTGCGGCCCATCGGACCAACCTGACCGCGAACGAACTCCTGACCAGGCAGCGCAGTGCCGATGCCGAGGCCGCTGATGCGATCGACGGTCGGCTTGATGCCCGCGATACCGCAGAAGTGAGCGGGAACGCGCACGGAACCGCCGATGTCGGTGCCCAACCCTCCCGGGCTGCCGTGCGCGGCGATCGCCGCGGCTTCGCCCCCTGAGGACCCGCCTGGTGTGCGATCCAGGGCATAGGGGTTGCGCGTGACGCCAAACACAGGGTTCGAGCACTCGTGGAAGAGAAGGAACTGGCTCACGTTCGTCTTCCCAAGGAACACGCAGCCCGCTTCCCGGAGCACCTGCACCACCACCGCATCCCTCTCGGCGGGAACGCCGACCTTCGCGTGCACGCCAAGCGTGGACTCCCGACCGCGCACGTCGAGGTTCTCCTTGAGCGTGACCGGAAGGCCGTCGAACTCGGACAGCGCAGCCCCGTGCCGACGGCGCACATCACTGGACTCAGCGGCGCGCAGGGCGTCCTCTCGCCAGATCGACGCCATCGGCCGAACCTCGATCTGCAATTGTTCGAGGCGGTCGAGCAGGGCCGTCGTCAGCTCGAGGCTGGACACCTCACCCGCCCCCAGGGCTGCCACGGCGCGAGCAGCCCCCATGCGTAGGAGATCATTGGCCATGGTCGTGTCCCCCTGGTGCGCTTGCACGGTCAGTTGCGAAGAAACAAGGCCCACACGGCGACCAAAGCGAGAACCACGACCACCGCCGCCACGCCGACGTACATGCTCTTCTTGTTGTCGGACACGGGGGGAATCGGGAGCTGCTTGGTGTCGGTGGGCTTCGCGGGCGCGGCTGCCTTCGCGGGCGCGGCTGCCTTCGCGGGCGCGGCTGCCTTCGTGGGCGCGGCTGCCTTCGCGGGCGCGGCTGCCTTGCTTGGCGCGTCGGATGGCGTGGCGCTGGCCTTGGGCGGTTCGGACTTCTTCTCGCCGCCCTTCTTCCACGCGCCCTTCTTCTTTTTCTTGTCGGCCTTCCGGTCGGCGACCTTCTTCTTCTCGGCAGCTTGCCGTTCGGCGGCTGCTTTCTCTGCCGCGATGCGCTTCTCGGCCGCGACGCGCTTTTCGGCCGCCGCCTGCTCTGCGGCTGCGTTTTCCGCTTCGGCCTCGTCGGTTGCAGCCCTCTCGGCAGCGGCACGTTTCTCCGCGGCTGCCTTTTCGGCAGCTGCCTTCTCGGCTGCAGCACGTTTCTCCGCAGCTGCCTTCTCGGCTGCAGCACGTTTCTCCGCAGCTGCCTTGTCCGCCGCTGCCTTCTCGGCTGCAGCACGTTTCTCCGCGGCTGCCTTCTCCGCTGCGACGCGTTTCTCTTCAGCTGCCTTCTCCGCGGCTGCCTTCTCGGCAGCTGCCTTCTCGACCGCAGCACGTCTCTCCGCAGCCGCCTTCTCGACCGCAGCACGTCTCTCCGCGCCTGCCTTCTCGGCCGCAACGCGTCTCTCCGCAGCTGCCTTGTCCGCCGCTGCCTTCTCCGCAGCTGCCTTCTCGGCCGCAACACGTCTCTCCGCAGCTGCCTTCTCGGCCGCAACACGTCTCTCCGCAGCTGCCTTCTCGGCTGCGACACGTCTGTCTGCAGCCGCCTGCTCGGCCGCAGCCTTCTCCGCTGCCTTCTCCGCTGCGGCAAGTTTCTCCGCAGCTGCCTTCTCCGCTGCGGCAAGTTTCTCCGCAGCTGCCTTCTCCGCGGCTGCCTTCCCGGCGTCCACCGTCACGTCCCGAACCGGCCCTCTCACCTCCCAGCGCTCCCGCGCCGGTAGCTGCACGAAGGTCGTCTTGCCCCCCTCGCCCCCAATCATCTGGAGCGCGAGCACGGGCTGCTCCTGTCGCGTCGCCTCTCCCCACAGCGGGATCTCGGCCCGCCTGTCCCCGCGCAGCGCGCCTTTCCCCAGAGCCGACACCATCTCCCTCGCCGCACCCTCGAAACGCGCGGCCCCAGCCTCGATCTCCGCGAGACGCTGCTCGAACGCATCGAGCTCGGGCCTCTCCGCGCCCGCCTCCGCCAGCCGGGGCAACTCCGCGGCCAACTCCACCGCCAGCTCGGTCAAGACCCCGTCGGACTTCTCCACCAGCAATCGGTCCACGAGCCCATCCAGACAAGCATCGATCTCCCCACGCGAGTCCCCCGCCTCGAGCGACGGGGCGATGGCCTGGAACAGGTCCCCTTGCAAACTCACGGGGTCCTTTCCGCCACCTTGGGCGAAGAAGAAGAACCCACCCGTGATGCGATCGAACCCAACCGTGAACACCCGAACACCACGCTCGGTCAGCGCCTTGGCAACCTCCGACGACACGGAGAACAAGGGCGCGGCCTTCGCCGCTTTGTGCGACCGTGGGAACTTGATCGCCAGCACCTGGTGCTCGGGGAGCAGCAAGCGAAGGTCTCGGCAAAGCTCTTCGGAAAGATCCTCTCGCGCCACGACCGACACTTCGTGCGACCAGGTCAGAATGCCTGCAGGCTCCATCCACCCCGCGGCCGGGCCAACGTGAACCACACGTCCACCGGACGGGGTGGGGTCCGTCACACACACAACGCCAGGGATCGCGAGAACGCCGTCCTTCCGGGCGGCGTTCGGGTCGGTTGCTTCTTGTCGTACGGCCACGGGTCCCATCTAGCACCACCATCGAAGCGAAGCGCGGAAAACGCAAGCTCCTGGACGACGCGCGGCCCACGCCCGCCTCCCAGGCCTTCATTTCAATGGAATTGAGGGCTTCGTGCCCAGCGAAACGGTGATCGTGCTCGCGCTCGAAACTGGGGTCGCTCGACCCAGCCCCCTGCCGGTGACACCTGACCAGGCGGCCGGATCGAGTGCGAGTACGAGCACCACGCTCCGCGCTGAGCACGAGCACGAGACAACCATCGATTCGAGTGAAACGAGGCATGAGACAGGTTCACAGAGCCGAAGCCAAGCGGATGAATGCGGATCCGACGGTAGGGAACGAAAGAATGCGTCCGCTCCGAATTCCCGGTTCCCGGTCCCCTGCTCACCAGTTCTGCCGTTGGCGCCCCGTCGACGTGATCCTGTTTGGCTGCCCGCGGGTGAACAACCGATGCCACCGCGGCCTCCGTTCGATCCGGCTGGTCCCATCCCCCCTTCCCCCCTATCATCCCTGCCGGACCCGTTCCCATGAACCGACGCTTTTCCAAGCACATACCGGTAATGGCGCTGCTGGCCGCACAAGGGTGTGGGCCCGAAGGATCGACGGGCAGGCCGGCTCCCGCCTCACCCGGCATCGACGTGCGTGACGCGGCGGCGGTGTCTGCCCGAAACGTCCGCATCCTTTGGGGCCCGAAGGCCTCCGGCTCCGTTCGCATCGACCGGGCGCTCGGCGACGGGCCCTTCGTCCCGGTGGCCACCAAGCCTGCGCGACACGGGCGCTTCCTCGATCTCGCCCTGACCCCGGAGACGACGTACCGGTACCAGCTTTCCCACTGCTCGGGCGACACCGCGTGCGGCACCGGCCTGGTCCTCGAGCCCATCACGACGCCCCCTACGAGGCTCCCTCCGTTCCAAGTCGAGGTCCCGCCCGAAGGAACCCAGGACGACATCGTGGTGTTCGGTCTGGAAACCCTCGACCCCGACGCGCTGAGGGTGGCTCGCATGGCGGGGGTCGACCGCCATGGCGTCGTGGTGTGGGAGTACTACCGAAAGCAAGAGCTCCTGGGTCCGGTCACCGAGGTTCAGTTGCTCGACGACGGCAGCCTCGCCACCGGTCACAACGCGTCCTTCGTACGCCTCGGCCTCGACGGCTCGGAGTTGTACCGTTACGAGGGCAACACGGCCCACCACGACATCGACCCGATCTCGGGCGGACGCTTCATTTTCCTCACCTTCGACGTGTTCGCGGACGAGCTTGGCGATCCCATCCTCGGCGACGGGATCGAGATCGTACGAGAGGGCGACCCGTTTCCGTCCTGGTCGTGGCGCGCGCGCGATCACATCTCCCGCGACGACCGAGAGCCCATCGACTGGGAGAACGTCATGTTCGGCATCGGACGTGACTGGACGCACGCCAACGCGGTCACCTTCGACGAGCAAGCCGGTAAGATCTACGTGAACGTGCGCAACCTCAACCGCATCTACTGCTTGGCCTATCCGAGCGGCGAGGTGCTCTGGGTGCTGGGCGACGGGGGGGACTTCGGACAGGGGTTGTTCGCGCACGGCCATGACCCGTACTTTCTGTCGAACGACCGCTTCCTGGTGTTCGACAACGGCGCGCTGCGGCCCGGCGCCACGCACGACTATTCCCGCATCATCGAGGTGGAGTTCGACGCGGACGCGCGACGCGCCGAGATCGTGTGGGAGTACAGGGAGTCGCCGGACTTCTTCTCGTTCGCGCAAGGTGCGATCGGCGTTCAGGGCGACGGCAACGTCTTCGTGACGGACGGCATCAACGCGCGCATCTTCGAGATCACGCGGGACAAGAGGAAGGTCTGGCAGCTGCGGTTGCCGCCGGAGGTGTGGACGTACAAGGCCGTCACCGTCCCGCGCGCCGTGTTCGAGGCCTGGTAGACGGGATGGCTTCCCCGGGGCAGAAACACGACGAGCAGCGCACGAGGAGGCGGCGCGTGGCCATGGCCGTGGCATGGGCCGCGGTGATCGTGTTGCACCTCGTGCTGTTCGTGCAGGTGGAGCGACAGGCTCCCATCTTCAGCGGGCAGCCACTGTCCTTCATCGACTTCGACACCCACGCGGTGCAGATGCTGCGCGTCACGGAGGCACTCGACCGGTGGGGCAAGCACTGGGCGTACGACGTGCAGATGCTGGCGGGCTACCCGGAGGGAACGGTCTTCAACGCCGACAACAAGGGTTGGGAGATGTGGACCTACGGGCTGTGGAAGCTCGGCCTGTCCCGGCCCACCGCCTTCAACCTCTTCGTGCTGTTCGTCCATCTGCTGGTGCCATCAACGATGTACCTGGCAGCGCGGCTGTTCCGGCTGGAGAGCTGGGAGGCCTTGATCGCAGCCGCCCTCGCAATGGGCGTGTGGTTCTTCGATGGCCTCGGACGGTGGTCCTGGTATTCCGGGGGCGTCTCCTACGCGCTCGTGACGTACCTGTTCGTGCTGCCCCTCGCCCTGTTCTACGCCCACCTGCGCGCGGGCAAGCCATGGCTGCTCGTGCCACTCGCGGTGGTGATGAGCCTCGGACACCTCGTCCACCCCTCGATCTTCGTGCTGCTCGTGGTGCCCATGACCGGGCTGTACGTACGTCACTTCAAGGGTCTCGGTTGGAAACAGCACGCGGGCATCGTGGCCGTGGCCCTCGTGGTGATCGGCTCGAACACCTGGTGGCTCGTCACCGCCTTCCGCTTCGCGCACTACGTCACGGACCACGAGCCCTTCTTCGTGGGCAAGCTCAGCGACATCTTCCTCGACGCGGCGGGCTTGATCGACAACCTCACGCGTACGGGACTGGTCGGCAACCGCACGGGCTTCCGCTTTCTCGCGCTGATCGCGGCGACCATCGCGCTGGTGCTCTGGAGGCGAGACCGGGACGACCGTTTCCTGCCCATGGCGCTGGGCCTCGGCTTCCTCGTGGGGATGGCCTACGCCGGCGGATACCTCTGGATCTTTCGCCAGATCCAACCGTACCGCAACATCGTCCCCGCCGCGTTCCTCGCGTGCATCCCCGCCGCCGCCTTCGTCGGGGAGGTGGTTCGTCGCAAGGCGCTGCACGGGCTCCCGCGTCTCGCTTGGGCGCCCATCGGGCTCGTCGCGTTCCTTGGCGCGTCGCACCTGGCCAAGGACGTGATGTACTTCCTGCCCCTGTCCCTGCCCCTAGTGCCGCCTCTTCCCACAGGAGAGGTGGTCAACATCACGACCTACGGTTTTCCGGCCCACCGCGACTTCCGGCACTACCCACCCGAGAAGCACATGGACGACGCCGTGGCCTGGGTGAAGAAGCACGACGACGGAAAGGGACGCTTCCTCGTCGAGTGGTGGGTGCTGGGCGAACATCTGCTGTCGCGCACCAACGCGCAGATCCTGGGCGGCTTCCGCGAAAGGAACATGGACCATCGCGCGGCAAACCTCTTCCATCGCTACCCCAAGGGCGAGGTGTCGGACGAAGAGCTTGCGCGGTACCTCGAGGAATACGCGGTGCGTTGGGTCATCGTGAGCCTCGAGCTTCCCGCACTGGAGTCCAAAGGCGTGCTCGAGCGCGTCGAGACCGTCGGCCCCCACCGCATGTACCGTACGCGCGTGCCGGTCTCGTTCGTTCGCGAGGGGCCGGGCGAAGTGAACGCTTCGCTCAACCGGATCGACGTGTCAGGCACGGACCCCAACCGCGACGTGGTGCTTCGGTTCCACTGGTTCGAGACGCTGGTGTGCGAGCCAGGGTGCCGCGTGGAGCGCGAGCCGCTCGTGGACAACCCGGTCGGGTTCATCCGGGTACCCGCCCCGCACCCGCCGAGCTTCGCGGTCGTCAACGGCTACTGAGGTGGCGACGGTCCTCGGAGTAGATTCCGTAGAGAACCGCAGATGGTTTCCTTGCTTGTGCGGATGTGGGTAGCTGCATCGCGACGGGTTGTGCGTCGAAGGGACGCATGCTGGCCCGCCTCGACATTCGAAAAGCAAGATCCAGAGGTCTCCGCCAGGCGCTTCGCTCCGGATCAGGGAACTCCTGCACGCCTTTGCGAGCGTGCGTGACGATGATACGGTCGATGCGCTTTGCAAGCTGCCTTTCGCATCCTGAGCGACGTCGTCGTCTATCGCGTTCGCAAGCGTGAGATGGCGAACCTGGCATCGTCGCTCACGATCATGCTGGCGATGCGTCTGGGGTGGCAGGACGTGGCAGCGCGGTTCGTGTTCGCGTTGGCGCTGAACGTGGCGGTGTACCTGGTCAACGACATCTACGACGTGGGGGCGGATCACGCGTCGCGAAGCAAGGACGCGCGGAAGACGGAGTTTCTGCAGGCGCATCGGGGCGCGGCATGGGGAGCGGTCTGGATACCCGTGGTGGTGATGGTGACCGTGGGGTTGGCGTGGGACCGCGAGCTTCTGCTGATTCTCGTGGTGGCCGGCGGGGCCTGCCTGGCCTACTCCGCACGGCTGAAACGCGTAGCCTTTCTGGACCTTCCCACGATCCTGGTGTGCGGCATCACGGGGTCGATGCTGTCGTTCCCGCTGGATCGAGCCCTGGGCTGGTGTCTCGCCGGACTGCTCGGGTGCTTCGCCATGTGCTTCCAAATCGTGCAAATGGTGAGAGATCACGACGAAGACGCCGCGTTCGGGACGAGGACCACGGCGGTCGCGCTGGGGACGCGCTCGACGATCCTGCTGCAAAGGGTGTTGCTGGCCGTCGCGGCTGTCTACGCCGCGCTCTTGGTCCACCGGTGGGTGGGAGCGGCGATGCTTCTCGTGGTGCTTCTGCCTTTTCGCGCGCAGCAAGCGGACATGCACTGGAACCGCCTTCGCCTTGCGCTGGGGCTCGCCTGGCTCGTCATCATCGGCTGGGTGTGGTGGACGGGCACGTCGTACGGGTGGCTTTGTCAGCTAGGCCACGACGTTGCGGTGTGGTGACTCCGAGGACTCACTGACAACAGCTCGAGCAGGTCGCGCAGTCGGTGGACCACTGGCACTCCGACAGGCAGTACTGCCACTTGCCGGTGCCGCAGCACCGGTAGGTGTGACCTGCGTTCCAGTCGCAATCGCTGGTGGGCTTCAGGCCGCACGTTCCCCACTGACAGCTGTTGTCGCAGACCTGTTGGCCGCAGCAGGACGAGATCGTGCCCGCTGCGTTCGTGCTGCAGAGGCATTCCTTGGTGGCCCCCGGGGCGCAGCCTTCGCCGTTGCAGTTGCCGTAGTCCCCCCATTGGCACGCCGTGCTGCACGTCCGGGTTTTCGATCCGCAGTTGCCGCACGCGGCGGAATCCTGGTCGTCCGGCTGGCACACGCCCTCGTCGGCACAGACCTCCGGGCCCCAGGAGCCGAGCTCGTCGCATTCGTTCTGCAAGGTCCCGCACAGTCCGCACTGGCCGAGGACCTTGACCTCTCCGGGCATGCAGGTGGTTCCGCCGCCGAACCCGCCGGCACCGAAGCCCGCGGCTCCCGCTTCCCCTCCCAGACCGGCCTCTCCGCCCATGGCGCCGAAGCCTCCGGCCCCCTCGCCTCCCTGTCCGCCCATGGGAGGCCACGCGTTTCCGCCTTCTCCCGTGCTCCCATCCAGTCGCGGGGGCGGCGGCGGGTCCGCCCGCTCCTCACCCACCCCGATCGCGCAGGCCGGCAGGGACAACGTCCCGACGAACATCAAGCTGGCGGCAGTCCTTCGCACGAGAAACCTCGCGACCAGTGTACCACGCGGAAGGCCCACGTCCCACGAAGCAGAAGCCGAGCAACGATCCCGCGCGAGACCGGTCGGCGCGTTTCACGCGACAGCGCGCTGGGTCACGAAAGCATCTTGGGGATGGGGAAAAGTGCGGGGGCGCTGCGCGAGCAGGTCAGGCGATGACGCCCATGGCCTTGCCCACCTTCGTGAACGCGGCGATCGCGCGCTCCACATGCTCGGGCGCGTGCGCGGCCGAGAGCTGCACCCGGATTCGTGCCTGGCCCTTCGGGACCACCGGATAGCAGAAGCCGATCACGTAGATCCCCTCCTGCAGCAGCGCCGCCGCCATGTTCACCGCAAGCTTCGCGTCGCCCAGCATGACCGGGACGATCGGGTGGATGCCCTCCTTGATCGCGAACCCGGCCTTCGTCATCCCCGCACGGAAGACTTGCGTATTGCGCATCAGCCGCTCCCGCAGCTCGCTCGTGGTGTCCAGCATCTCGAACACCTTCAGCGACGCCGCCACGATCGGGGGCGCGACCGTGTTGGAGAACAGATAGGGACGGGAGCGCTGCCGCAACAGGTCGATGATCTGCTTGCGGCCCGTCGTGTACCCGCCACTGGCTCCGCCGAGCGCCTTGCCCAACGTACCCGTCATCACGTCCACGCGATGCAGCACGCCGAAGTGCTCCGCCGTCCCGCGCCCCGTCGGGCCGATGAAACCCGTGGCGTGCGAGTCGTCCACCATCACCATCGCGTCGTACTTCTCGGCAAGGTCGCAGATCGCGTCGAGACGCGCCAGGTACCCGTCCATCGAGAACACGCCATCGGTCGCAACCAGACGCATGCGCTTGCCTTGGGTGGCCTTCAGATGCGCTTCCAGCTCCTCGAGGTCGTTGTTCGCATAGCGGTAGCGCTCCGCCTTGCAGAGACGAATGCCGTCGATGATCGACGCATGGTTGAGAGCATCGCTGATGATGGCGTCCTCTTCGGACAGCATGGTCTCGAACAGCCCGCCGTTGGCGTCGAAGCACGAGGAGTACAGGATGGTGTCCTCGGTGCCGAAGAACTTCGCGATGGTGGCTTCGAGCTGCTTGTGGATGTCCTGGGTTCCGCAGATGAAGCGAACGCTGCTCATGCCGTAGCCGTGACCGGCGAGGGAATCGCGGGCAGCAGCGACGACGTCGGGGTGGGAGGACAGGCCGAGGTAATTGTTGGCGCAGAAGTTCAGGACCTTGCCGGTTCCTGCTGCGATCTCAGCGCCCTGGGGTGTGGTGATGATGCGCTCTTGCTTGTAGAGCCCGGCGTCCCGGATCTCCTGGAGCGTCTTGTCGTAGATGGGTTTCGCTTGCTCGAACATGGCGCTGGCATACCCCCGCAGGGGGACGAAAGAAACCCCTGCGTGGCGCGGCGAGCGCGTCGAATCAGCGACCTTCGGCGCGCCTTCTCGCGATGCACGGCGGCGGGGGGTCAGGCATGCGACCGGACAGGAGCTCGGCGAGCCAGGGATACGGTCCTGCCACTTCTTCGGGCCGAGGAACCCGCACCGTCCCGATGTAGTAGTTGCGACGATGGGGAGCGGGTTGCTCCTTGTATCCGAACAGCCCCGACGGCATCCCGAGACCGTTGAGCGAGGTTCCGGATCCGCCCCCCGCTCCGCCCAACCCTCCGGCGCATTCCTCGCCGCAAGACTGCGTGATGCAGGTGAACATCGAGAACGCCGCCATGGCCGATCCGTAGTCGTTGTCGAAGCAGTTCAGCACGCAGGTCATGTCGATTCCGCCACCACTGCCTCCGCTGCCACCGCCCGCGCCACCGCCACCACCGCCGACGAGGCAATCCGTGATCGTGCACTGCACGCCGGAGAGGCACGTGGGGTCGTTGTAGCAGGCGTTGATCTCCTCCTTGCACTCCTGCTCCAGGCACGTCATGCAATTCCAACCGGGGATCGCGTCGAAGAAGTCGTTCCCATCCGAGGGCGCATCCGGGGGTGCATCGACCACCACGTCCGGCACGTCCGCGTCCGGGGTCACGCCCCCGGTGCCTGACGTCCCGCCCGCGGATGTTCCGCCTGCCCCACCCGTTCCGCCTGATGTGCCGCCGCTTCCCCCGACGGGCGACCCGTCGACGATGCCGCCGCCCCAGCCTCCGGTCTGTCCCGCGTCTTCCCCGAAGCCCCAGATCTCGGGTCCACTCCGCCCGCCGCACGCGGCGGCGATGAGGATGATGCACGAACTGACGAGACCGATCTTGGCTTCGATGCGCATGGACGAGGTTCCTCGATGAAGGTGGGTCATCCTACCAGAACAGGCGGTCCTCCGCTCGTGGGTGGATTTCGTTCTCGCACTGTGCCACATGCCCCGCTCGGGTCCGCGGGACCCAGGCAGGAGAAATCACGTGCCCGAGCAAGAACACAAGAAGGTGACGGTCCCGGGGCTGCGCGCTCGAAAATCGAGCGGACCGAAAATTGCCGCCGTCACCGCGTACGACGCGACCGTCGGACGCCTGCTCGACGAAGCCGGGGTCGACGTCATCCTCGTGGGGGACTCCCTGGGCATGGTCGTGCAAGGGCTCTCCAATACCTTGCCCGTCACGGTCGACGAGGTCTGCTACCACGGACGCGCCGTCGCGCGCGCGGTTCGCTGGGCCCACCTCGTGGGCGACATGCCGTTCATGTCCTTCCAGGTGTCGGTAGAGCAGGCCGTCGCGAACGCGGGCCAGATGCTCAAGCATGGCGGGTTCGAGTCCGTGAAGCTCGAAGGTGGGATCGACTTCGCCGAGCACGTGCGTGCCATCGTGCGTGCGGGCATTCCGGTCATGGGTCACGTGGGGCTCACCCCGCAGTCCGTGCACGCGATGGGCGGGTTCCGCGTACAAGGCAAAGGGGAGGACTCTGCGGCTCGCGTGGTGGCCGACGCCAAGGCTCTCGAGCAGGCGGGCGCCTACAGCATCGTGGTGGAAGGGGTCCCGGCCGACCTGGCGCGACGCATCACCGATGCGGTCGAGGTGCCGACGATCGGGATCGGGGCGGGGGCAGACTGCGACGGACAGATCCTGGTTTGCTACGACTACCTGGGGATGGTGCGCGACCTGAAGCCGAAGTTCGTGAAGCGCTTCGCCGAGGTGGGCGATGCGATCGTGCAAGCCACGCGGTCGTACGTGGACGAGGTCCGCTCCGGGGCGTTCCCTGCTCCGGCGCATTGCTTCGGCATGGTTGGCAAGAAGGCGATGGGCGAGCCCACGGGCACCGAACCCGTCGTGGGTGACGGCCCAGCCGCGTACGGGCCGACGTCGGAGGAGTAGACCCCCACCTGCGTGCCCGAAGTCGCTACGGGGTTGAAACGGAGGCTCCTTGCTTGACTGGGAAAGGCCCTGGGGCACGGCGTTGCCGTGCCACCTGCCAACATCCCTTCGCCACAGACCGGCCTTGGGCGCGGCCTAGCCTAACCAAGGAGGACCTTGCGAAGCTCCTTGCTTGACTGGGAGGGCTCGGAAACGGCTCGGCACCTCTGCCGAGCACATCCGCACGGCCTCCCTCCGCACCGGCCTCTTCTGTGCCTTCTGCGTCCTGTGTGGTTCTCTGGACTGCGATCCCGGTACTACTTGGGCGCTGGGCCCTGGCAGCCCATGAGCACGTCGAGCTGGCCGGTGTCCGCGGCCCCAATGGTGGAGCACGCGCCGGGACACAGGATGATGCGGGTCGGAGCCGTGTTGTCGTCGTAGTACCAGCCGTTGGGGTACTGGTCACACTTGCTTTCGTCCGTGACGCGGGTGAGGGGTTCGGGGTTGCCGCCCTCGGGGGTGTGCTGGACGAGGACCTTGTTGGGCTCGAGGACACCCTCGCTCGGCTGCGGCAGCTCGAACTCGCACCCGATCGCCGTGATCAGGTTGTCCGCGAGCTTGTCGAGAACGGCGGACCAGTCGGACCGGCAGATGGACTCGACGATGCCGCCCGTGAGCTGCGCGAGCTTCTGGTGCTGCAGTCCGGGAGACATGGCGAAGTTGGGGTTCGGGTCGCCCGCAGCCGTGCGACACCCGCCACCTTCTTGGGGGGTGGTGGATTCACCGCCCGGGTACGTCCACCCGCAGACGGTGTTGTACACGTACTTGCGCTTCGCCTCGGTGCCGAACATGCCGGCCGGACCGAACCGCGGCTCGTTCAAGATCAGCCGGTCGAAGACCTCCCAGGGTTCGGTCGCGTTGCCGATGATGGCGGGGTCGCCCTCGTTGGGCCCCGGCACGTAGGCATCGTCGTCCGTGATCATGACGAAGTACTTGGTCGCGTTGAAGCGCGCCCACTTCGCCCACCCGCCGCCCTCGGGACCCGAGTCGTCCGCCCACGTGTAGTTCTTGTTGTACATGGCGACGGCGAGCCACATGCCGTTATGGCTCGCGATCCCGAAGGGGAAGTTGTCGAGGTGATGGAAGAGTGGGTCGTTGTCCCCGCAAGGGTCCGCCCCTCCCGGTCCCACCCCGAGAGGCGCCGGAACACACACTTCCAGCGGCATGTCCCCCGTCAACCCCGACCCTTTGAGGTTGGGCACGTCCTCGCTCACGTCCGTCAGGTTCGTGCCCTTCGCGCTGAGCATGATCACCTGGTAGTCCACGCCACTGCTCGCGATCGTGTCCGCAAACGTGTTGATGTTCGCCAGCGTCTTCTGGATCTCGTCCCCCATCGAGTGGGAGTTGTCGACCACGAAGATGATGTCCACCCCTGCCCTCTCGGGCTTCTTCGAATCCCATGCGCACGTGTCACTGTCCGGGTCGAACCCGCCTTCGCTGCCGTCCGGGCCGACGAAGCCATCGACGCCTCCGTCCAGGCCCGTGCCGCCCGTACCGCTGCCCCCAGATCCGCCGCCCCCTTGCGGGTCCGACGAATCCCCCCCGCCGCAGGCGGGAGCACCGACGGCAAGAGCCACGACCACGCCAAGCGCAAGCCACCGCACCCTGCAAACCGTCATCGTCCAGTCCTTTCCGACATCGATGGGAAGCCAAGCCATTCGAGCTACCTCGCCCCACCCCTTACCACTTTCCGAGACGAACGCACGCGCGGACGAGCGGAGCGTTCGATTGGCAGCCAATGACCGAGCGAACATCCGAGGAAGCATGCTCTGCATTGTCCGAAATCAAGCACTTCCGGTGCGCCACAATCCCTTGCCGCCAACCCGCCCAGGGGGCAGGATGAAGCCGTGCCCTGGGCCGTAGCAACCGTGGGACGGTACGCGATCTTCGACGCGATCGGTTCGGGCGGCATGGCCACCGTTCACCTCGCCCGGGTCGCCGGTCCTGCGGAATTCTCGCGGGTCTTCGCGGTCAAGCGCCTGCACCCGGAGATCGCCCGGGACCCCGAACTGCGCACCATGTTCGCCGCGGAAGCCCGCACCATGGCCCGGATCCGCCACGCCAACGTCGTTTCCATCGTCGATGTCGTCTCCGCCGACGGCGAGCTTCTCATCGTCATGGAGTACATCCCTGGTGAGTCCCTCTCTCGATTGCAGCGTAGCGCCCGAGCCGCGGGAAAGCGGACAACCCCGTCCATTGCCTCTGCCCTGGTCGCCGAGGTCTTGCGAGGACTGCACGCTGCTCACGACGCGGTCGACGAAAAAGGCGAGCCTCTCGGGGTGGTCCACCGGGACGTGTCGCCCCAGAACATCCTCGTCGGCACCGACGGGACCGCAAGGGTCTTCGACTTCGGTGTCGCGAAGTCGAGATTTCGCCAGCAAGCGAGTCGTGGAGGGTGGAAGGGAAAGCCGTGTTACATGGCGCCCGAACAGCTTCGTGGCGAGAGCGTCGGCCCAACCGCCGACGTCTGGGGCGCCGCCGTCGTCCTGTGGGAAACCCTGACGGGTTGCCGCCTCTTTCAGGGAAACACGGACTACGATGTATCCGTCAAGGTCCTCGACAAGCTCATCGACCCTCCGGGCCGGATCGTGGGCGGGATTTCCGATGAGCTCGACGCTGTGGTGATGCGAGGGCTCGAGCGGGATGCCGAAGCGCGCTTCGCGACCGCCTTGGACATGGCCGTCGCGCTCGAGCAAGCTTGCCCCCCGGCCAGTGTGGATTCCGTTCGCGCCTTCTTGGAGGAGTTGTCGGGAGAGGCCCTCATCGAGCGCGCGAGGCGCGTCCGCGAAGTCGAGCAAGGCGACCCAACTTTGCCCCACGCCTCCCTCGCCGAGGCCCCTTCTGCGACCTCCCCGTGGGGTCCGGCCAAGGTGCTCATCGCAACTGCATTGCTCGCCCTCGCCTTGGCGATCGTGATGCTGCTCGCCGCACGCGAGGACTCTCCCACAGCACCGGGAGCGTCGGGAGCGTCGGGATCCCCCACCAAGTCCACCCCCCAAGTCGTTGTCACGAAGCCAATCCTCGATGAATCGGCTTCGCTGCCTTCCGCCTCGTCCGCCGCACCGGAAGGCTCCGTGCCCGAGACTCCACCCCTCTCCAGGGCACGGCCCCGGACGACAACTCCAACGACAACCCCTCCCGCCGCGATCCGCCCCAGGGAAGAAACGCCCCGTTGCGATCCTCCTTACGTCGTGGATTCCGACGGTATTCAGCGAATGAAGCCTGAGTGTCTATAGCTGTCGTCTTGTGCTAGAAGGTAGTGTCGCATGCACAAGCCCCGCGAAAACCACCGCCGCCCCTTCCGGACGTGGGCGCCTGTCCTGACCGCGATAGCTTGTGTCAACGCACCGACTTGGGCCTCCGACCCTGTCGCATGTGCCCGGCACTACGAAGAGGGGCAGCGGCTACGCAACGCCAGGCGACTGCTCTCCGCCACCGACGCCCTGATCGCTTGCGCTCAGCCCGATTGTCCGCCCGCCGTGGTGCGCGACTGTGCACGCTGGCTCAACGAAGTCCGCGCCGAAACGCCCTCCGTCGTCTTCGCCGCGCGCGACGACGCCGGCCACGACCTGCGGGACGTCACGGTTCACCACGGCAAGCAGCAGATTGCCGGCCGGATCGACGGCACCGCCGTCGCGCTCGACCCGGGACCCTACGACCTTCGGTTCCAAGCGTCCGGCGGAAGGCTGATCACCCTCTCCGTCGTCATCCGGCAGGGGGAGAAGAACCGGCTGATCGACGTCGTCCTTCCCCGCGCGCCGGGCTCTCGGAAGTTGGAGCCGACCGCACCGTCGAAGGCTGCGGAGCATCCACCCACGGCCGAGCCTCGAGGCGGGTCTCCCGAGCCGGCCGATCCTCTCCCCCTTGCGCTGGCGGGTGCCGGCGTGGTGGCCGTGGGCAGCTTCGCTTACTTCGGGTGGACGGCGCACTCCGACGTGAGCGAGATGAAGGACCGCTGCTCGCCCCGTTGCCCCGACAACGAAGTCGACAGCGCGCGATCCAGGGCGCTGGTTGCGGACATCTCGCTCGGTGTCGGCGTGCTCGCTTTGACGGGGGCTGCCGCGCTGACCTGGGTTTGGCCCGCGTCTTCGTCCTCGGGCACGGCTGTCGTGATCAAGCCCGGAGCGATCGGTTTCACGGGGAAATTCTGAGACAGGGGCGTTGGGCCTGCTATCCTCCGCGTCGATGCCTCACGACGAGCTGTCCACCCTTCACCATCCCCGTCCCCTCCTGGCCGGCGAAGCCCGATCGTTCCAGCTCGCGGTCCTGGAGGGTCCGGACAGGGACGCTACCTTCGAGCTGGCGCCCTCTTCACCGGGACGGATCCTCGTGGGGACGAGCGCGAGCTGCGCAGTGCGGCTGACGGATCGGAAAATCTCCCGCAGGCACGCTGCCTTCGAGTTCGTCGGGCCCGAACTGCGACTCTCCGACCTGGGGTCTACGAATGGCACCTTCGTCAACCAGACTCGTATCCTCGGGATCGTCCTCGAGCAGCCGACGCAGGTTCGCATGGGCAACACGGTGCTGGAGGTGCGGCCCCGCGACGAAATCAAGCGCGTCCCCCTGTCCGAAGCGTCGAGCTTCGCGCGGGTGATCGGCGGCAGCGCAGCCATGCGACGGCTTTACCCTCTTTGCGAGCGCCTCGCAGCGAGCACGGTGCCGGTGCTCATCGAGGGAGAGACCGGTACGGGCAAGGAATTGCTCGCGGAGGCCTTGCACGAGGCCGGGCCGAGGGCAGCGGAGCCCTTCGTGGTTTTCGACTGCGCGGCCGTGGCGCCCAACCTCATCGAGTCCCAGCTCTTCGGTCACGAGCGCGGAGCCTTTACAGGAGCTTCCAGCGTTCGTCGTGGCGTCTTCGAGCAAGCCCACGGCGGGACGCTCTTCGTGGACGAGATCGGGGACCTCGATCTTTCCCTGCAACCACGCCTGCTCCGAGCCATCGAGCGAGGGGAGGTATGCCGGGTCGGCGGCGAGCGCTGGCACGCTGTCGACGTCCGAATCCTCGCGGCGACGAGGCGGGACCTCGACACGGAAGTCCAGAACGGCAGATTTCGAGAGGACCTGTTCTATCGCCTTGCCGTGACCCGGATCGAGCTTCCCCCCTTGCGCAACCGACACGGCGACATCGGACGCCTCGCTCGTCACTTCTGGAGCACCCTGGGCGGCCTCGACATCCCCTTACCCTACGAGTCATTCGAACGTTACGACGCATACGCCTGGCCGGGCAACGTGCGCGAGCTCAAGAACGCCGTACTGCGTCGCTTGGCTCTGGGAGAACTCGCGGACGTCGGTTACGACGAGGCGACCCAGGACGAGGCACTCCAAGCAGAGGGGCTGGACCAGATTCTCGCCCTCGACCTGCCCCTGCCGGAAGCCCGGCACCGCGTCACCGAGGCCCTCGAGCGTCGCTACCTGGCGAGAGTTCTCGAAAGACACGGCGGCGACGTGGGAAAGGCTGCCGCCGCCTCGGGCATTGCACGCAGGTACTTCAACCTCTTGCGCGCACGGCATCGGGAAGAGTCAATAGCGGAACGTTAGCGTGTAGTCCTGGCAGGACGCCGTGGGATTGCTGAGCCCGAAGGACGACACGCTGAGCCAGACGTCAGCGGCGTCCGAGGACGTTTCGGTGCAGTCCACGCTCGCATCGATGGCCCCGTCCGCGAGGAAGTCGCAACAACCGGGGCGCTGGGAATTCGTCACATCCTTGAAGGAAGAACCCTGGCAATCGAGGGCCGTGCTGCCCGACTTGCACTGGAAGTACGCGCAAACGTACACATCGTCTGACGTGCTGATGGAAAGCCTCGGGTTCACCACGCACCCGAAGTCGTCCTGCGCGCTGAGCTGATACCAGTCCTCGTCGTACACGTCGCCGAGGGTACCTTGGCGGGTGAGTTGATCCGAATCGCAATCGGTGGTGGATCCGAGGGAGGTCGAGCTCGTCAAGCTGTCGTTCGGTTCTTGGTCGAACTCCCAGCACGTCGTGCCACCCGTGCCGCCGGTGCCTCCCGTGCCGCCGGTGCTCCCTCCCGTGCCGCCGGTGCTCCCTCCCGTGCCGCCGGTACTCCCTCCCGTGCCGCCGGAACTCCCTCCCGTGCCGCCGGTACTCCCTCCCGTGCCGCCGGTGCTTCCTCCCGTGCCGCCGGTGCTTCCTCCCGTGCCGCCGGTGCCGGTGCCACTCCCACTACCCCCTTCACCGGCCGCTCCTGCCGCGCCACCCATTCCCGAGGCGCCGGACCCTCCCCCGCAGCTTCCTACCATCGCTTCCTCCCCCCGCGACGACTGCGAGCCGAACTGGACGCTCTGCGGTCCCAGGTCCACGTCTTCGCCCGGCACAGCCACTGGGATCGTCATGTCGGGCAAGGGATAGGATTGGATCCCGACAATCGGGATGTCCAACTCGACAGTAGGCTGGATGACGAGCGACCCCCCACGGCTCAGGATACCGGTGTAGTAGGCCGTGCTTCCCTCGATGGCCGCACAACTGCCTTGAAACGTCACATCCACCGTGCTTCCCTCGCCGACCTTCAGCTTCAGACTCCCCGGTAGCCCGCCGGGCAGCGGGATGTCCGGGAGGTCCGTCGACGGTATCTCGGCGTGTGCGGTGGCGGAGCCATCGAGAAGGAACGGGTCGAATGTCTCCGAACCCTGAAAGATAATCTCGACGTCGTCCAATCCCGGTATGGGCCCGTCGTAACTCGGTAGCCCGGATACATCGACAACAAGCCTTCCCACCATGGAGAAACTGCCCTCGATCTCGACAAGCCCGGAGCCGGGCTTCCCGACGAGCTTCGGGGCGCTTGCGGATCCCGTGGCTTGCCCCACCGCGTCGACCGTGCTCTCCCCCTCGGCGTTGAGGCTGAGTTGGAGTTGGACCGGGGACCCCGCCGGCTGCAGCCCTGTGTCGGCGTCGAGCCCGGGGATGGCGGGGAGAGAGGCGTGAAAGATCACCCCGTCCCCAGCGCCTCCCTTTGCGCCCTCCTCGCCGCCGCCACAGGCGGCGTACACCAACGCGGTTCCAAGAACAAAGACGACGCCACGGGCTCTCCGGACGTCGCGGACACGGGTCGATACTTCCTTACGCATGCAAGCACCTCTCGAGCTCTACGATGAAGTTGGCCGTTCTCGAATCGAAGCAAAAGAATTTCGGAACGGCTTCGCGTCCGCTGAGCAAGAGCGGTGCCACCCCAGCGAGGTTTGGGATTCTTCAGCAGGGTCTCCGTTTCCCACGCAAGATGGCCAGAGCCGCGGGAGGCACCCACCTTGCCTCGAGATCGTTTCGATCCCGGAGACCGGCGGCTCAGGATCGTTTCGATCCCGAAGACGCTCCCCACGTATCCATGGTGACCCGCCGCATCAGGTGTGAACCGTGGGCCCAGACGCCTCGTTCACACCTCGGTCAGAACGACACGATGTTGCTGTTGTCGGTCACGGGATCGAACAAGAGGATCGCGTCGTCCACCTCCATCACCACAAGCGGCGATGGAGGGTCGAGCCAAACTTGCGAAACGGATGCGTAGCTATCGAGGATCGGCCCGAACGTCGGACGGTGCCCCTCCCGATCACCGCTCGTTGGGCTCACTTTCGTCAAGGCGAAGAGCGACGAGGACAGGGGGCCCACGGTCCAGATCCGGTCAGGCGCTGGCGCCAAGGAATGTACGCCAATCTTCGACGATCCCGTGCCGATCTGGGGCGAATCGGATCTGGATACCACCGTACGGTTTCCCGTCAGAAGGTCGAGGCGGACCACCCCCGGCACATGACCGCTCAGGATCCAGAGCGCGTCGCCCAGCACGCGCATGTCACGCACGTTGCCCAAGGCGCGAGGTCCTTCCCCTACGTCGAATTCACTCGATTCCTGTTCGTGATAAGCCACCACCCGGCAGTCGCCGCCTTGCCACCGTACCAGCCCGGCAGCCGTTCCGCTCGGGTTCTGCACCAGCCACAACATCCCATCCGTCGCGTCCACCTCGAGGTGCGGCATGGACCCCATGAGGGGACGGAGGTCGGCCAGGGGCCCTTGTCCGCAAGCCAGCGACGACCACGAAAGCTCCTGGCTCCTGTCCCCCGTCGCAGGGTCGATCCTCACCAAGCTGCGCGGCACGACGTGCTGGGCCGCAATCCACGAACCGTCGGAGAGAGGGGCGACGTCCCACGTGTGAGCCAAGGACGGGCCGCTCCCCCGCTCGTGCGTCTGGTACGCCAAGTCCTTGAGAAAGCCCGACTCCAGGGTGCGGTCGCCGGACGCGAGGTCGACGCGCAAGATGCCGCCCTCGTCGTCGGGCCCGTCCACTGCCAGGACCAACGCCGCGCCCCCCAGGAACCCGGAGCCGATGATCGGCCCCATGGAGCCGAAGGGCAGGGCAATCCCGGCCCCCACGCTGCCCGCCGACTGGTGGCGCGGAGGCACACAAGCCGGGTGCTTCACGTTCTCCGGTGCGGAACAGTCGATAGGCAGCGCCTCCGAGCCCGACGAATCCGTGGCTCCGTCTTGGGCATGGCTACCTCCATCCAATTCGGTGACCGGAGGGGACGAGCCCAGACTGTCGAAGTCGAGCGTCATCGAACAGCCCGAAAAAGTGGCCGCCGCGACGACGAGGAGGGCCTCCGTCACGGAACGCACGAAGAGTCCTCGGTCGGCGGGATGCAGGCGTTGACCTGCTCCTCGCACCGAAATCCCACGGGACAATCGTCTGGGTAGACCTCGCATCCGCGAGAACAGAAGTACGGTCCGTCGCCGATGGCAACGCAGCGCAGGGAGGCACAGTCCTGGGGTTTCGCGCAGCAGCGGCCGAAGGCCAACCCGGCATCGGAGTCCGCGCCATCCTTGGCGTCACTGCCGGAGTCCGCGTGGCTCCCCGGATCTGGCGTATCCGACGTTCCTCCACAACCAAGTGCCGCGAGGGCGATCCAGGTCCAGGGGCGGAACGGCCGAAACATGCGATCGAGGGGACGCATCCCTGGTTCGTACCGCGCCGGGCAGGGGTGGTCCAGTGCCGAGTACCCGTGCCAACTACCTGCGGCGATTCCCACCGCAGGAAGAAAGCACGCAACCGATGCGCTGGGAGGCCGAACAAGGATCATGCGGACGCTGGTGCTCAACTCGAGTCAACCCAAGCACCCTGTCGGGTCGGACCCGTGGGTGCGGGCAACTCTCGCCGCCGTGGACAGCGCAATCTCCGGCGGGCACGAGATCGTCACGTCGGTGGGGATGGCAAGCTGGGAGCTCTCGCTGTGGCGAAGTGCGACACACGGAGCGCGCACCCACGTCGTGTGCCCCATCCGGCCCGGACAGGAGGAACTGGCGTGCGCGGCCGCGTGGTCGACGGCGTTTGATCTGCCAGGGGACCTGGTCTGCTGGCACTGGGTGACGAACGCAGCCAGGAGCCCCAAGGCGGCATGGCCGGTCCGAGATCGGGCCGCGATCGCGCTGAGCGACCTTGTGCTGCCGGTGAGCGTGCGTCCCAACGGAAGGCTTGCGGGTTTGGTTCGCGAGAGGGGGGTCGCGAGCTCGACTTCGTTCGCGGTGCCCTGGGTTCGTGCGGCCCGGCCTGCGCGGTGGGAACAGCGTGTCCCGAGCGCACCGGCCGACCTCTGGCGACCAGGGTCGCTGGTCCATCTGACCCGATCCTGCGACGGTCCGTGGCCCGGGGAGTTGCACCGGCGCTACTACGAGGACGTGGTGGCGAGCACGGGAGCTTATGCTCGGTCTGGGTTCGCGACGCTGGGGCGCATGCTGCGGGAGGGGCGGATTCGGGGTTCGGGGTTTCGTTCCCGAGGGGGCCAGGCGCGGGTGTGCCTCAGCGCGTGCACGAGTCGGGGGGCGCTTGGGTTGGTGCGGTTTCGCGCGCGGTATGCGCGGTATTCGTTCGAGCCCTACGCCGTGGTGCTCTCGCCTCGGGCGGCGATGCGGTTGGGCGCGCGTCCTGTGACGTATGGCCCGGGGGACGACCCGTTCGCGCAAGGAGCGGGGGCCGAAGGCCACTGGCGCCAGGAGCGGGAGTGGCGGGTCCTGGGGGACGTGGACCTTCGGAGCGTGGACGCGTCGGACGTGCTGGTGGTGACGGCCACGGAGCGAGAGGCCGGGGAGCTTCGAGGGTGGAGTCCGTACGAGGTGAAGAGCTTCGGGTACCGCGACCCGTGAGCGAACAAATCGACCAAGGGGCGCTCCCTTCCTGGCGGGGCGGGCATCCAAGGGGATGTGAACCTACGAAGGCAAGTCGCGAAGCTCCTTTCCGAAGGCCGTCTGGATGAAATTGCCGCGCTGTCGGAGACGTCTCCGAACGTGGTGAGCGCGGTAGTGAGCCGTCTGTACGAGGCGGACACGCTGGCGCGTTTCCGAGCGGCGGACGCGCTGGGGCGGGTGTCGGCGCGCGTGATGGGCAAGGATCGCGCGGCCGTCGAGCAACTGCTTCGCAAACTCGCCTGGTCGTTGAACGAGGAGTCGGGAGCGACGGCCTGGGGCGCTCCTCACGCGATCGGGGAGGTGGCGCGCTGTGACGCGACGTGGGCATCGCAGTATCACCCGTTGCTGCTTTCGTACCTGGACCACGCGGAGGTGTACCTGGGGACGGACATCCTCGTGCACGGGGTGGTGTGGGGGCTGGGGCGTGTGGGGGAGCGGTACCCGGAGCTCGGGGCGACGTCGGTGAGGGCGCTTGTGGGGCGGCTGGGGGATGAAGACGGGATGACGCGCGGGCTAGCCGCGGAGGCGCTGGGTCGCGTGGGAGACGCGGGTGCGAAGGCGCCGCTGTTGTCCTTGGTGGAGGACCGGACCGAGGTGGAGCGATACGTGGATGGGCAGATGGTGCGGGTGACGGTGGGAGTGATTGCGCGGGCGGCGTTGGAGCGTTTGCGGGTGTAGGGTCAGGCACGGTAGATGGCTGCCTTGGACGCCTCGTTTTGGGAGGAACGGACGTCGCGGAGGAAGTCGGCAATTTTGTGAAGCATCTCCCGGGCGTCGCGCGCCTGTTCACTGTACTCCTCCTTCCTGCGCGTGGCAGCCTGGGCCAGCATGTCGTGTTCGGCGGCGTCCCCGTCGAGTTCCTGTTGCTCCGCCTGGTAGCCGCCTGCGACGATCTTTCCCACGCCCGAGAAGATCTCGGCGCCGCCTCCGACGAGCTTTGCGCGGTCGATCTTGGGCGGTTGCGGTGCAGGCACTTCGGATGTGGTGACCGTAATGGCGTCTCCAGCTTGGTGGTTCGCCGCCGGCGATGTCTCTCCGGGTCGAGTCGCAGCGGACGACTCCTTCTTCGCCGCATTCGCGGCGTCTTGTTCGGCCAGGGCCGCGGAGGCGATCATGGCCGAGCCGGACACTACGCCCACGGCACCGTTCACCCACGCTTCCTTGCGGATCTCGTCGGCCTTGTCACGCATGGCTTTCACACGCTTGCGGCCTTCCTCCATGATGTTGCGCTCCTCGACGGCGGCAGACTCACGCGCGTTCTTGCGGTCCAATCTCGAGGAGTGCATCAACAACGCTGCTATCTTCTCCATCGGGTCGCCGCTCGTGAGAAGAGAGAGCAACGGATCGGGCAGAAGTGCGGTCTCGGGGTTCTCCAAGGCCGAATCACGACCCGTCTGCCCAGCCAACGGGCCCTGGCAAGCCGTGGACCCAGAAATAGCATCGATATTCATCATACTCTCCTTGCGATGGTGAGCGGGGTTGTGTCACGCGTGTCGATGGCGCCCCGCAGCGACGCCATGGTGCGTTGTTCTGATTCTTGAGCCTCCTCGATCTGCTCGAGGATCTCCGAGAACATGCGTTGCAGACGCTGGTCCTCGATGCGCTGGCGCAGGGCATCGGTCTCGTGATCCGTGGCGTCAGCATCGTACTGACTCGCTTGGAAGCTCGCGATTCCCCCTGCGGCGGTGGCGGCGCCGGCGGTGGCCGTTGCGGCCCGCTGGACGGTCTGCGTGGTGCGCACGAGCTTGTCCATCTTGTCCGTGGCGGCCGCGGCGTCTGAAGCTTGCTGCGCTGCCGACGCGCTTGCCGCCATGCCCGCCCCACCCGTGCACACCGCGCCTCCGACCCCGAGCCCGAGCTCGAACTTGGCGGCCGTGGCGTCATCCATCCCCATCCGCTGCAGGAATTGGGTTTCGCTCTGCAGCAGAGAGGCGGACGACAAGGCAGCACCCGCGATCGCAAGAGCAAATGGGGTTCCGACACCACCCGTCCCCACAGCGATGGCGATCGCCGCCACGACCGACCCATACTTGCCGAGCTTGCTGCACAGCTTGGCCACCGTCTTCCACCTCCCACCCTTCTTTCGCGCCCGTCTCGCCTTCGCGAGGGCCGCCTTCATATCCTTCCACGCCTTTTCGCGGAGCTTTCGGTTCGTCTGTACGTCCTTGATGCCCGACTGCACGTCGAGCAGTTGGCTCTTGGACTGGAGCGCGAACAGGGCCATCAGGGGATCGGCGGGCATCTCCTGGGGGGGAGGCAACAGCGACAGGTCCGAGGCAATCGCCCCCGAAGGTCCTTGTCCCGTGGCTGCCCCGACGGTCGAAACGGGAGAGTAGTTTCCCACGGCGATCATGGTCTTACGCTCCTTTCCATGTCAATTCGAGCGAGGAACTCTTCGTCGTCGTTCTGGGTGGCAATCTCACGGGCGGCGTCCAGTGCTTCGTCAGCCTCGTCGATGCGGTCCAGGTCCCAGAGGGTCCGGAAGCGCGCGAGGTGGCAGAGAGCCGAGGGCTCCGCGGCGACGGCCCCTCCTCCGTACAGCTCGAGGGCGATGAGGGGCTGTCCTCGCTTCTCGTGACACGTGCCCAGGGCGAGCCACCCGCGCTCGTCCGTCGGGGCGGTGCGCATCATCAGCCGAAACACTGTCGCGGCGTCCTCGTGGCGATCCTGGCCGAGAAGCCAGTGCCCGAGGGCGTACACCGCCTCCACGGCGGCGGCATCGTCGGTGTGCAGGGATTGGTAAGGGGTTGTCAACATGTGCATGACTCACCCCTTGAAGTTCTGCGCGATCATCGCCGGCGCCTGGTCGAGCTTGGACATCATGTTCGTGGTGAGCTGAATGGCCGTTTGCCGCTTTGCGATGGCGGACTGAAGCTGAATCATGTTGATCTCCGCGTTAGCGCCCACGTTCTCCTTGAGCCGGGTCACCTCGCTGACGTAGCTCCCCCATTGCTCCTTGCTCATGACCGACTGCCCGACGATGCGAGCAATGTCTTGCGGTCCGATGGTGTTGTGTTGCTTGATCATTCCCAAGTTCTGAGCGCTCTTCACCGAGACGGGTTGCTTCGGTTCGAGCGCCTGCATCGTCTTGTCCCGCGCAGCCTCCAAGTCCTTTCGAGTCGGGTCGCCTTCGGGCAAGGATGCGATGGCGTCGTTGAAGGCCTTCTCTACTTCGCGGATCTCCGCCTCGGTCTTCGGCGGCTGGTACTTCTTCATCGCGTTTTCGACCGTCGAGAGGGCGTTCTTGCGGTCGATGTTGCGGATCTGCTCGTCCATCATCGACTTGATCTCCCCGTCCAGCGAGCCGAGCTGCGTCTGACAGTAGAGAAGAAGCCCTTCCGTGGTGAGTTGAGCCGTACCGTCACCCGACCCCGCGGCCTGCGCGCCGGCGACGTATCCCAAAGATCCTGCTCCCATAGCTTGAATCGTGCTCATCGTGTTCTCTCTTTCCTACCGTTCGTTGTTGTGTATTCGTCACCGCCTCAGCACCGCGTGCCGAAGCCCACGTTCAGCTGGTTCGTCTGTCCAGAGACCGGCCGGCAGGCCTCTTCCAGCTGGTCCATCCAATCCGTCGACACCGCGAGGGTCACGTCCCCCGCCTCCCGAATTGCCTCGTAAAATCCTTCCAGCTCCTCGCCCTGCCGACAGTATGCTTCCACGAAGGGGCGGAGCGAGGCATGCTCCCGCGCCTCCTCCAGCACCCGATCCCGATCACCCGGGGATTGCATCCTATTGTTCACGACTCGACTCCTTTCTCGGGCCCAAGCCCCGTCTCTCATCCACCTCCTCGGACAGCCGCCCCGACCGGTTGCTAAAAAAGATCAACCGACCGGTCGATTTCTCGCCCCACCCACAAAACTGCTAGGGTTACCTCCCATCGAACCCAAACCAAGGTCCCCCATGCCCCTGCCCACTCGCTCCCTCTACGCCATCGACCCCAGCTCCCAAAAAGTCCGCCTCGTCGTCCAGGTCACCCCCGACGGTTGGTCCGAAGACGAGCTCGAAACCACCCTCGCGAGCCTCATTCCCATCCTCGGCTCCGCCGCCATCCCCATCGCCATCCTCGTCTCCTCCTCCACCGCCTTCGTCATCCGCTTCGAGGACAAAACCAGTCACTTCGACGTCGACGAGATCGACACCGCCGACGTCGTCGCTCCCCTGCCTCTGGGCTCGGACCGGTCCACGCTCTTCGACACCACCAGCCAGTGGTTCCACCAGGTCGCCAACCACTGGCAGGACTTCGTTTCCAAGACCACGCTCCCCAAGCGCGTGCCAGAAATCGTCCCCCTCATCGTGGGCGCCCATCTCCGCGAACGCGACGGATCCATCGGCATCCCCAGCGATCAGACGACCCGTCCCGTCGAGACGGACTGAAGCCGTCCACGGACCCGCCCGGCCCATGTAAGATGATGCGCCGTTGCCCGTTCCCTCCGCGCATCGAGGCCAACATGGTTCGTCACCCCATCGCCTTGCTCACCTCCATCGCCCTCGCGGGTTGCGGCGGCTCCTCCCTGCCTCCCGCCTCCGGCGACACCGAGCCCACTCGCACCGCCCAGGCCAATTTGCTGCTCTACCCGTCGAGCGAGCCCGAGGCCCTCCTCGGCCGCGCCGTGCACCAGACCGGCGACAACGTGTGGACCCTCGCCGACGCGCGCGCCCCCGGGTGCGACGTCTCCGTCAAGCGAACCAAGTCTCCGTTCAAGACAAGCCGCAAAGCCGACATCTCCTCCATGACTACCGTCGCCGGCGGTCTGCCCAAGCTCATCGAGATCGCGGCGCGGTACGGTCGCAGCGTCTCGGCCGACATCGAGATCGACAACACCGAGGTCCTCGAAGCCAACGTCAGCCCACGCTGTGGCGACGTCGTCGTCGACCGCGTCTTCGTCGGGTCCGGGCGACGCCAGCTGGTGACCCAATCCGAGCTCGGGGGCGACGTCGGCGTGCAGGCCATCCCCGGCGCGCCTTCCGCGGGGCATACCCGTGCGTCCAAGGTCGTCGACGAGACCGCGTGGACCGAGCCCATGGCGTACGGGTTCGGTACGCGGCAGATGGGCAACGCGCCCCCCCTGGACCTCGCGGTGAAGCTTCCCGCCGTCGTGCAAGAAGGACAGCCTGTCGACGTGACCATCGAGACGAGCCACAAGGCATGGCTCGTGGTCTTCTACCAGGAGAGCGATGGCCGGGCGTCGGTGCTGTGGCCGTCCGCGGAGGAGCCGGAGCCCACCAGCGAACCCGGGCGCCCCGCCTCGCTGCCTTCTGCAGCGGAGAAGCAGGCCGGCATCCGCATCGAGGCCGCCCTACGCGAGCCCGGTGCCCCCACCCACGAGCTGTTCGTGGTCTACGCGTTCACCGACAAGATGGACTGGGATCGCTTCAAGCCCCTAGCCGGCGCCGAGTCCACCGACGGACCTGCCTACGTGAGCGAGCTCACACAAAGGATCGGCGACCTTCCCATGGTGCGGTGGTCCCGCGCCGTGAGCGCCTACACGATCGCGCCCAAGGCCCAGTGAGGAAATGATCATGAACAGAGTGCACCGGTTGGGGTTGGCTTCCCTCGCAGCGTGGCTGCTGGCGACGAGCGGTTGCGGCGCGCCGAAGGTCGTGAAAGCCCCCGCGGGGCTGGAAGGGATGACGGTCTACGTGGCCCCACCCAAGCTCACGGGCGATGGCGCAGGAGAATGCCAGGACCTCGCCCCTGCCTTGCACCAGGCCACGCAAGCCTCGCTCTTGCAGGCGGGATTCCGTGTCGTGGCGAACGCCGAGGCGCCGCACGACGCGGTGGCGAACGTCACCGCCGAGGTGATCACCCACGGCATCTGGCCGATGAAGACGTACGAGACGAACGGCAAGCTGATGCTCGAGCACCAGGGCACATTGATCGACCAGGTCGTGGGAGACAGCAGCCAGGACAAGGAGTGCACGGGCTTCGAGGACATCATCGCGGCGGAGTTCGCCAACGCGCTGACGTCGTCGGACAGGGTCGTGCAATTCGCCAGAACGAAGACGGCGCCGGCAGCAACGCCCACCACGGCAGTCGCAGCGGCCGATCCGGTCGGCCCGGTTGACCCCGCCGCCCCCGCTTCCACGGGCTTTGTCAGAGGGACACCGCAACCCACCACGTGGGCTCTCGTCATCGGGATCGAAACCTACCGGGACGTGCCACCGCCCACGGGGGCGCGGCAAGACGCCGAGCAGTTCGCGAGGATGCTGCGGGAGACCGCAGGGGTACGGGAAGAGCAAATCCGATTGATCCTCGACGACCGTGCGACGCGGTCGGACATCGACAAGGAGCTTGCTTGGCTGGAGAAGAACGTGCCCGAGGGGGCGCGGGTGGTGCTGTACTTCAGCGGACATGGGGCGCCGGACGCTGCGTCCGGGACGCCGTACTTGCTCCCCTACGATGGGGACCCGAAGTTCGTGGATCGGACGGCGGTGCAGCTGTCGCAGGTGATCGACCAACTGGGCAAGACGAAGGCGCGCGAAGCCATGGTGTTCCTCGACTCGTGCTTCTCGGGGTCGGGAGGACGGTCGGTGCTGCCGCCCGGGACGCGGCCGCTCGTCCGGGTCAAGAGCGTCGCTCCAGCCCCCAAGGTGTCGGTACTGTCGGCGTCGTCGGGTACGGAGATCTCGGGCCAGGTCCCTGGAGGGACCGGGGGCCTGTTCACGAGCCAGTTGCTCGACGCAATCGGAAACGCGCGCGCGGACGCGGACGGCGACGGGCAGATCACGCTCCGGGAGATCGCGGACTACGTGGGGCCGCGCGTGTCGCGCGAGGCGCGCAAGGACAACCGGGATCAGACGCCCACGATGAACGTGTCAGGAGACCCGAGCCACACGGTGGTCGTGTACGGGGTCAAGGCGAAGTAGGTATCGTAATCCACGGCTACCGAAACGCCGTTGGGAGGGAGGCACCATGACAAGACCGATCGTTCTCAGGATCGCACCTCTAATTTCCTTCGTCGCCGCGGCGTGGCTCGCGAGTGCGTGCGCTGCGCAAGAGCCTCCATCGATACCTCCGCCTCCCGCGATGCCGAGCGCGCCCGAGGAGATGACCGATGTGCCTTCGGAGCCGGCGCCGGCCGCGACGCCAGCGGTCGAATCCGCAACACCCGACGCGCCGCCTCCCGCCGCTGCCCCGGCCGGTTCGCTCGATGACGGGAAGGCATGCTCCGATGCCGCCGAGTGCAAGAGCGGCATTTGCGAGGGGGAAGGGTGCGACCCCCTTATGGGCAAGTGTGCCCCGAAGGAGCGGGCGTGCACGAAGGACATCCAGGACTACTGCGGTTGCGACGGAAAGCCGTTCTCGTCGAGCGGCAGCTGCCCGGGCAGGCGGTTCAAGAACCGCGGCGCGTGCAAGCAGTAGATAGATCAGGTCCCGCGAGCTGCGGGGCAGGTTCCGCCGCCGCCGGTTGAAACCGACGGCTAGTTAGCCCTCATGAACGGAACCCAAAGCCCTGCGGGCTCCCGTTGTGCGTTCGACGGGTGTTGGCGGCGAATGCGGCGGTGGGGACGATTGGAGGCGTGGTTTCGAACAGGCGGGACCGGACCCTTCGTTGCGTGGTAACCGTCCAACCCCGACAGCGACGAGGTCGTGTAGGCGTTGCCCGTCGGCGGCAATGCTACGCCACCGCCGGACTCCACACGAGAGCCCGCGGAGCGGGCTTTGAGATGTGTCCAACCGGAGAACGTAGCCGTCGGCTTCAACCGGCGGCTGCGACTCGGGTCGGCGGTTCAGAAACCGCGACGCGTGCAAGCAGTATAGGCACCGCCATCCGCCCGGCCCTGCAGCTACTCCCTCTTCGTTGCTCCTCGGTTACTTGCCGCGCCCCATCCCGGGACGACCGCGACCCACCTGGACCGCGAGGCGCACTGCAGCGTGCGGATCGAACTGCATACGCTGGAGTGTTGCACGGTCCAACCCCACATCCGGGGAGAGTTGCTGCTGCCGGGTGGGTTCGTCCGGAAACGCGACACTCCACTTGTAGGAAATGCTGCCTCCGAGCCCGGAGTGCTCGAGCCGATACCCCAACGAATCGATGAAGCACGTGGGAGCCTGTCCCGAAGGCACGCCGACGACGGTGGCACCGTGCCGCACGAGGTGCATGGCAATGTCGAGCCCGGCGCTGTAGGTGCGGGCGGAGGTGACCACGATCACCCTCCCCTTCCACGGCCGAGAGGGCGCTTGTTGGCCGAGCGTCGCAGCGAATGTGGGCATGTGAGCCGCGGCCTCGCGCGCGAAGACCTCGCGATCGTCGGGCTCGGCAGAAGCGGCTCCCGCCTCGTGGCCCCTCTTGCCCGCAAAGTCGAAGTCGCCCACCCGCAACGACGCGTCACCGCTGCGCTCACGCACCTTCGTAAGCGAGCTCGAGCCGTGGTTCTGGAAGAAGAGGTCGGAATAGCGCGGCACCTGGTATCCCTCGGAAACCGCAGGGAAGCCGTCAAAGAGAAAGTAGGTGAGCAACCCGGCGATGGCGGAGTTGCCGCCCCGGTTGTCTCGGACGTCGACCACGAGCGTACTCGCCTGGGCCTCCGCAAGCTCCTTGCGCGCCGCGACAAAGAGCGTGGTGGCCGAAGGCACGAGGGCAATCCGCGCGTCGACGCCAGCGGGGGGCTCCGTGCCCCCGCTCGCCGCCCTCGCCACGTCGGTCAAGTGCTGGCCGAGGTTGCGCTCGTAACCCGTGGACCTCCAAACCTCGAAGGCCTCGCGGTAGCGGGCCGCGGAGCCGATGCGCAAGTATCCAATCGAACGCCCCGCGTCGAGCCAGCCCCAGGCGAGGTCGGCCGCGTTCGAAGCCGGTAGCGCGAGCGCGCTGTCCGCCGTCCGGCGCGGACCGGGAGCGGTCACTGTGAACGGAAGCTCCACGCGAACGCGCGGGCCACGGGGAGGTTGCAGCTCGATGCGAGCAGCGGCCGGCGGAGCACCGACAAGCTCTCCGTACAGGTTGGGCTGCCCAAAGGCGTCGGCCACGTGCACGAGGTTGCCATAGGCGTTGTCAGCCCCACGAAGACGAGCCATCCGTCCGGTAAGCTCTCCCACGGGAATGTCCCCAGCACTCACCAGCGTTGCCCCCACGAGCGACCGGTCCGCATCGCCAAACACAGCCGCCACGTAGAGCTGATCTTCCACGATGTCGAAGTCGATCCAAACCCGCGCCCCCTGCGAAACCTTCTCTCCAGGGATCCCGATCGTGGTGTGCCCGTCGCCCACGGATGCCACAAGGGGACGCACCAAGCGCAGCAAATCCAGGCTCGTCCCGCCATCGGGCGGAAGCGACCGACGAATCTCGTCCACCCGCCGTGCGAACGCGATCCGTCCGCCGCCGCGGACGAACGGGTCGGGGTGAGCGGACTCGAGCAGACGTGCAAGCTCGTCGAGGTCCGCGGCCATGTCGCCTACGCGGAGGGCTCGCTCGCGGGGCGCGGTGCGATGCGCACGAGCGAAGTCGGCAGACGGACCAGGCGCTGGTGGCGTTGGCTGGTAGAGCAACGCGGGGTCGTGGACTACGCGGTATTGCGTCTCGATGCGGCGCAAGTACGGCGGCTGCTCCTCCGGTCCGGAATCCTCGGCACGCGCCAGGATCCGCAGTCGCTCGAGCTGCCTTCCGTAGGCGTGCAGCTCCGGCACCATGAAATAGTCGAGATAGTCGGACATCCACCGGAGGTAATCCACATCCTCGCCGCGAACCTCAGCAACGAGCTCCGTCGAATCGGAGGAAGGACTGCTTCCTTCAGCACGCCGGCGCAGCGCCTCGACGAGCTCCCAAGCGCTGGCCGGTGGGCCATCGACGCCGAGCCGTACCAGCGCGGCATGCTGCCCGTCCATGAGCGCCCACTTGCCAAGAGAGGGGACGTACACTTCCGTCACGGCGTGTGCGCCTCCTTTGCCTTGCAGGCGCACGAACCGTGCGTGCCAGCCGAGGGCGCGATAGACCTCCGCGAGCACAAGAGCGTATTCCACGCATCGGAATCGCTCGCCTGCCGCAGCGGCCTCGAGGATTGCGACGGTATCGTGATGGGGTGGCGTGTTGTCCGAATGATGCGCCCAGCGGTGGTGCACCCAATCTCTCACCCGAACGAGCTGCTCGGTCTCAGGCCGCGACGGGTCGACGAGCTCGTGCAACCGGAAGCGGCGGCGCAGCGCGGGCAGAGCACCATCGGAGGGGCCGCCCCACACCAGTGCAGGCGTGACCTCGGGTGGCGTGACCGCGGAGCGTGGATGCAGCGGCGGTGCGTTCTGAGCGCATCCCACGGCGATCGAGACGGCCAGCAGCACACGCGCCACCGATCGGGCATAGGGGACCGTCGCGACCAGCTCATCCCTCGCATCCCGGTACATGGCAGAACGGTAGGTGGGGCACGAACGGTGGGTCAAGGGAGTTCATGACGTCCCTCCGCGACGCGACCGGCGCCGTGGGTATAGGCCTCCCACTCCAGTTGACGGCCGTCATGGGCCGTCCCCCGCGCACGCGCCATGGTGCCCCCAAGGACCATTGACATGCACCCAACCGACACGTTGATGCGGGAGCACGCTCGAATAGAGACGCCGCCGGTTGAAACCGACGGCTAGTTGGGCCGCATGAACGGAACCCAAAGCCCTGCGGGCTCCCGTTGTGCGCGCGACAGGTGTTGGCGGCGAATGCGGCCTGGGGACGATTGGGGGCGTAATACCGAACAGGCGGGACCGGGTCCCTCGTTGCGCGGTTACAGTCCACCCCCGACAGCGACGAGGTCGAGTAGGGGTTGCCCGTCGGCGGCAATGCTACGCCACCGCCGGACTCCACACGAGAGCCCGCGGAGCGGGCTTTCAGATGTGCCCAACCGGTGAACGTAGCCGTCGGTTTCAACCGGCGGCGTCATATCCATCCCCGTCACTGGTTACCGGATTCGCTCCGCGCGGCGATCCGTTCTCGATGTTCCACTTGGGAGATGACTGATTGGGCGGAGTGCCGCACAGATTCTTGGTTGCAGCCAACAGGTCGATCGGACGCTCTTGTCGTCGACCACGGGTCGAACGCGTCTCGCAAGTTAGACGCTCAATCCATCCTATCGAAGCTCGGTTTCGGCCTCGGCCCGGCGGGGGATCGCACGGACTGCGCCCACGGGGGCCGGGGCGGCGCGTTTCCCTGCTCGAGCTTCTCGCGCCATGCCTCGTCGGTCATCATCTCGTTGGATTCGAAGCTGTGGAAGGAGGACACCGCGCCCCTTGCAAGGATGACCCGCTTTCCAAGGGGTACAGCCACGACGATGACGTCGAGGGGGCCGGTGGCCGCCATCAGCATCGACGTTCGTGCTGTCGTGCCGGGGTCGTGCAAGTGGGCGACGTCGGCGATGACGGGAACGGGGTCGAGTCTCAGGGTGCCGTCTCCGGCGAGGACTTCTTCGAAGACTTCTCCCGTGCGGCGCAGTTGCTCGTGCTGCTCCCGGGACAGCCCTTGGCCGCGAAGCTCTTGGGTCGCGGCCTGCTCGAAAAGGCTGAGCAGCGAGCGGCTGCGGCCGATGACCTCGAGGCCCGGAAGATCGGAGACGCGAACGACCGCGGCTCGGGTTTTCTCGAGAACCTCGCCGAGATCCCGGTAGAGCTCGGGGACCGGCTCCACGTACGCGGCTTTGCCCGGCGGCAGGGCATCCTCGTCACCGCCTTCGGCCCAGACGATGGGCGGTTGCACGTGCAGGATGGTGTCTCTGCGAAGCTCGGTCCACGAAGCGGCAGCGGAGACCATGTTGTGGTCCGCCCACGCATCGGTGCGCTGGAATGCGGGATAGCCGCCTGGGTAGGGCAGCAGCACCCAGCGAAGAGAGAGCAGCCATTGGCCTCCCGCGGAGGACGGATCGCTGCGCCGACCTGCTCGAAGCGCTGCGGCATGCCGATCCAGGCGCGCGGTCATGGCCGCGGGATCGGCCGCTTCGGTGAGCAAACGTGCGCGCGCACGGTCCGAGCCGAGCACGGCAAGAAGCTCGAGGGGGTCCGGCAGCGACGTGCGTTCGGGGTCGGCAAGCAGGTCGTTGTCGGCAGGCCATCGACGGGCGAGCAGCGCCACCGACAGAATGGGATCCGGCGTGCGGGTCGACTGCGGGGAGGCGAGCTTGGCCGAGAACGTGGCGAGCTGGTCCCACGTTGGCGTGGTGCCCAAATCGTCGCGTATCTGGGCGACCCGATCGAGGGGGGTTTGCGCCGCTGCAGGACCCACGAGCGCACGGGCGAGACCGTCGAGAGCGAGCAGACGTTGCCGCTGGGCGGGGTCGGAGACCGCCAGGGCGGTCAGCACGCTGACCTCCTGGGGATCCCTGGCTTCAGCGGTCGCCAGCAGCAGATGGGCCTTGAAGAACCGGCCTAGCGCTTCGGTCTTGGTGTAGTGCCCGCGCACGACGAAGTTCCCGTAGCCGTCGCAGATGTGTGCGGGGCTGGGGCCGCGCTGCTCCATCGCGTCGAGCTCGGCTTGCACGGTCGATCGAAGAGGAGGTGGAACCGAGTCCAAGGAGCCGGTGAGCACGGATTCGGCCACGCGCAACCTGAGCAGGACGCGGTCGAGCGCATCGGTCATCGATCCGGGCACGCGGTCTCGCAAGTATGTCGCCTGCCAGCACATCGTGCCGACGAAGCGCGTGAGCACGGGGCCCATCAAGTGTTGCTCCACGTCCTGAAGGACGTCATCGAAGACCATGTGCGTGAAGTGCAGCGCCGCGTCGGCGGAGACGAAGGAGGGCAAGGACAGGTACTGGTTCTCGATGTAGAGGCTGTGGAACTGCGGGGGTGGTGCGGGCGGAGTCACCACGACGAAGCCATGGTTCTCGATGTGATTTCGGGCGTCGGTGTGGAGCCATCGAAAGGCGTGGAGGTTTGCCACGTTGCCGAGCCCGCGTCGCACCTCGACGTGGGGTGCCTGCGCGGCGGTGCGCGTCCAGCTCGGGGTCGGGGCTGATAGCTTGGTTCCCGGCGGGGGTTCGAAGCGGGGGTTCTCGAAGGTCGGCGGGTGGAACTGGTAGGCGGGCGCGGCCTCTGCCAGCTCCTTTCGCTCGCGAAACCCGAAACCTTCCCAGGTGTACGCCCTCGTGACCGGGCCTTCGTCAGTCAGCTCGCGGGCGACCACCTCGTCCCGCCCATCTTCGTCGAGATCGGCCACGCCGAAGTGTTGCAGCCATCCGCCGGCCTCGGTGCCGAGGAAGTGGGACCGCAGGGTTTCGTGCTCGTAGCGATACACGAAGATGCGCTGCCGGAAGGTGCCGTCCTTGGTGGTCGGGCGAACGACACCGACGACGACTCTGGCTTGTCCGCTGTCGTCGAGCTGGCCGAGGCAGACGCGGGTGATGGCTGCAGCGGGCAGCGAGATGGCCACGGTCTTGGGCCCATTGTTCGTGTGGACTTCGATCGCCGCGGTCGTGGCGTCGAGCCGGACGCGGTCGGGGTGACCGTCGCCGTTGACGTCGCCTTCTTGGGCGCAGGGCCACGGCACAGAAGGGGGTAGCGACGGCAGGCCCTGGGACGGTGCCGGGACGGTCGGGGTGGCGGGTTTGGGGGGAGGCGCCGCCGGGGAGGCCGAGCATGCGGCGAGCAACGCGATGAGCGCGAGAAGACGTGCCCTCATGTGCGGACTATATCGCGATTGGTGTACAGGAGGTCCAAGAGCAGACTCAGCTGGGCGCAGCCGATCATCGGTGGAGGGTTCGCGGCTTGACGCTATCGGTTTGTGGACGCGAACATCGAGTGCGTCGGGTAGCCGAGACTTGGTGTAAGCCATCCGGGGGCTGGTCCGTTGGGCGGGCATGAGGAAGATGACCATGTTGATTCCACCAGCCTTCCTGCTCTTCGTCGCCGCCGCTTGCACGCCTGCCAATTCCGACCTCGCGCCTCCGCGCGTCGCCGCGCAAGACGCTCCGGACAAAGACCCCGCGGGCAAAGACCCCGCGCCGATCCCCGCTGTCCCGCAATGCAACGCAGAACAGTTCGTTGCTTGTCCGTCGGGCCCTGATTGCGCGACGCGTTGGGGGGCGCTCATCCAGGCAGCGACCTGCTTCGACCGCGCGGCCGATGCGTGCGACGCGCTCTCATGCGAGCATGGGTGCAACATTCATCGAGGAACGCCGAAGCAGATCCACTGCGCCGTCAACGCGAGCAGTGGCAGCGAAGGCATGACCCGGTGCGGGGGGATCGCGAACTGGGGGTGCCCCGAGCACATGAAATGCGTGCTTCCACCGGACATGCTCGATGGGAAAGGGACCTGCGTGCCTGACGCGTGACGTTGAAAGGCCCCCCCTCACCCCTTCACAGCCCCCGCCGTCAACCCCGCCACCATATGCCGCTGCACGAAAAAAAACACCACCACCACCGGGATCGACAACACGAGCGACCCCGCCGCGAACATCCCCCAGTCCGGGTCGTACCCCCCCACCGACTGCTGCAACGTCACCGGCAACGTGTACTTCGTGACGTCGTCCAGAAAAATCGACGCCATGATGAACTCGTTCCACGCCGTCATGAACGAGAACAGGGCGGTGACGGCGATGCCCGGCCGCACCAAGGGCAGCATGATCTTGGTGAAGATGATCCAATGCCCGGCGCCGTCGAGGCGGGCGGACTCCTCGAGGTCCCGCGGAAGCGTGTCGAAAAATCCCTTGAGCATCCAGATGCAGAACGGAACCGAGGCCGTCGAGTAGATGAGCACGAGCCCTGCGGTGGTGCCGAACAGCCCGAGGGTGTCGAGGATGAAGAGCAACGGAACGGCGGTGACCACGGCCGGGAACATCTGGGAGATGAGCATGAGCTTGAGCCCGGTCTCGCGCCCCACGAAGGCGAAGCGCGAGAAGCCGTAGGCCGCCGACAAGGCGCACATCACACCGATGAGCGTGGCCACGCCGCTGATCATCAGCGAGTTGCCGAGCTGGTACCAGAACAGGGGGTTGCCGTTGAAGTCCTTGGCGAAGAGGAACGCCGCGAAGTTGCCGAGGTCGAACGTGTCCGGCAAGGGCAGCGGGCTCGGGTCCGCACCGAGCTGTCCGCCCGGGGTCAGCGCCAGCTTCAGCACCCACAAGACGGGGTAGAGCACCACCACGGACATCACGAGCAGCACGGCGTGCGTGACGATCACTTCCGCGAGGCGAGGCTTCACGACGCACCCCCCTTCTGCAAGCGCTCGGTCATCCGGCTGTAGAACAGCAGGAAGAAGAAGATGAGCACCGAGTAGGCCGCGGCGTAGCCGAACCGTTGCCCGCGCTCGAACGCCCACCGGTACGCCTCGCTGATGAGGATGTCCGTCTGCGAGTTGGGCTCGCCCCCGCTCACGAGGTAGATGATGTTGAACATGTTGAACGTCCACACCGAGCCCAGGATGACCGCGGGCAACAGGGCGGGACTCACATGGGGGAAGATCACGAGGCGGAACCGCTGCCACCGCGTGGCGCCGTCGAGCGTGGCCGCTTCTTCCAGCTCGCTCGGGATGGATTGCAGCGCGCCGAGGGTGACCACCATCATGAAGGGGAAGCCCAGCCAGGTGTTGGTCACCACGTTGGCCGTGAAGGCAGTCAGGAACTTGTCGAACCAGTTGTAGCCCTCGAAACCGAAGGGCGAGAGCAGCACGTTCACCGCGCCCACCTGCGCGTTGAACATCCCCTTCCACATCAGCGCCGTGATGTAGTTCGGGATCGCCCACGGAAGGATCAACAGCAAGCGGTACATCGTGCGCAAGCGGTTCCACGAAGGACGCAGCAGCAGCGCGAGCACCACGCCGATCGACACGTGCAGGACCACGTTCGTGATCGTCCACAGCACGGTCACGCCGAGGGCGAAGTAGAAGGAGCGGGACTGGAAGGCGCGCTCGAGGGGCGGGAAGAGGATCCGCCCGAAGTTCTGCAAACCCGTGAAGGTGAAGGTGCCGTGCTCATGCGTGTAGAGCGAAAGCCCCGCGCCGACGATGAGCGGGATGAAGACCAGGACAAGCACGGCGAGAAGCCCGGGCAGCAGGTAGGGCAACGCCGCACGCGCGTGAAAGCCGGTCAGCTTCGCCCGCATCGCCTCGTGACCGCGGATGCCTCGACGCGCCTGCATCGCGATGAAGTAGGTGCCCATCGAGAGCAGCACCACGAGCGCGATGCCGAAGGGCCGCCAGTCCGCGGGCGGGGGCTTGGGCTCGTCCACGCGGGCGAGCATGTATCGCGCGTCGCCCACGGCCTTTTCGAAGTCCCGGCCGGCAATGCTGGCGGCGAGCAGGTCGGTGGCGGGCGTCCAGACCGCGGCCATGCGAGAGCTGTTCGGTGTCACCACGCCGTGTTCGAGAGACTGACGCTGCACGCGAACCATGGCCACTTGGCGCGCCCGAGCCCCGGGGGCGTCCAGCGTGTCGTAGGCCGCACGCGTGACGGGCGGGAGGCCGAGACGGTCGAACCGCTCCTTCTCTCCCGCCGTTCCGGCGAGGAACGAGGCCACCAGGGCCGCCTCCTGCGGGTGCCGCGTCTGCTCCGAGACGTACACGCCTTCGACGGTCACGAACGAGCCCGTGGGCTTGCCCCGGATGCTGAACAAGGGCGCGACATCCCACTTGCCCGACGTGCCGACCTCCCCACCGGGTTGATACCAAGGCCCCACGATGATGGTGGCGGCCTTGCCCGACTGGAACAGCCGGATCATCTCGTTGTAGTTCGGTTCCGGGGGCAGCACGCCCGAGCGCCGCCACTCCCCGGGCCACCGGTAGCTCGTCAGCCCCGGCTCCTCGAAGAGCGTGAAGGTCCGGCCGTCGTCGGCAAAGATGGTTCCCCCCGCGCCAATGAAAAACGGCGCGTGGAAGAACGGGTTGCTCGCGTCGTACACGAACGGCACCACACCGCTCGGCAGCTTCTGCTTCCACCCCTCCAGCTCGGTCGAATCCCGCGGCGGCCCCTCGGGGCACAGCTCCGTGTTGTAGAACTGGAACAGCCCCTTGTACGTCAACGGATAGCCGTACAGCGCCCCTTCGATCGACAGGCCGTCCAACAGCTTGCCTAGGTACGCCTCCGGCGCAAACGGCAGCGTCGCACGATCGATCGTGCGCAGGATCTTCTCGTCGTGAAACTCACCCAGCTCGTTGTGCGGCCGGATGAACACGTCAGGACCGGAGCCGCGCGGGATGTTGCGAACCAGCTTGTCCTTGAAGGAGTTGTCCGGAACGCCCAGGGGCTCGACGTACACCCGGCCGACGTTCTGCTCGTTGAAGCGTCGCAACAGGTCCTCGAGCACCTGTCGCTCCTCGCCTCGCTGCGAGTGCCACAGGATGACCTTCACCCCGGTGGGCTCGGGCTGAAGAAGCTGCGTGACGGGACGGAACAGAATGACCGCCAGCAAGACGAGCGCGAACACGCCCCACCCAAGGCGGGATCGGCCAGAGCCGCCCCCTTCGGCACTCACGGCGCGTCTCCCTGCGGGCGAAGAACCATCGCCTCGCCGGTCTTCGGGTCGAAGGCGTGGCACCGCTCGGGCCGGATCTTGAGTCGAACGTCGTCCCCCACGTGGTAGCCGAACGCGGCGTGCCCAGGCACACTCGCCATCAGGTTCTGGTCCGTGTCCGCCTCCGCGCCCTTGCTGTCGTCGCCCTCCAGCTTGATCCCACCCACCTTCAGGTGCAGGTACCCGCTCTCACCGACGGGCTCCACCGCGCGGATGGTGGCGGGAAACGAGTCTGCATCGTCCGCCGCGGGTTCACTCGCGCCTGGCTTGGTCAGGACGCGCACGTCCTCCACCCGCACGCCGAGAATGACGTCGCCATCGGGAACGCCGAGGGGGACCACGAGGTCGCCGCTGCGAAAGCGACCGCCCTCCACCTTGCCACGCGCGAGGCTCATGGATGGGGTGCCGATGAAACGCGCCACGAACCGGTTTGCGGGCTTGGTGTAGAGCTCCTCGGGAGACCCCACCTGCTGCACGATGCCGCGGTTGAGAACCACGATCCGATCCGCCAGCGTCATGGCCTCGACCTGGTCGTGCGTGACGTAGAGCGTCGTCTTCTTGAGCTTGCGTTGCAGCGCCTTGATCTCGACACGGATCTGCGCACGCAGGGCGGCGTCGAGGTTCGACAGGGGCTCGTCGAAGCAATAGATTTCGGGCTTTCGCACCAGGCAGCGTCCGATGGCGACGCGCTGACGCTGTCCACCGGAAAGCTGCCGGGGGAGCCGGTCGAGCAGGGGCTCGAGCCCGAGGATCCCGGCCACGTCTTGCACCGCGCGCTTCTGCTCGTCGACGGACGCGCCCTTGACGTAGAGAGGGAAGGCCAGGTTGTCGCGTACGGACATGTGGGGGTAGAGCGCGTAGCTCTGAAAGACCATCCCCACGCCTCGGTCCTGCGGCGGGATGTCGTTCAGGACGCGATCCCCTGCGCGTATCTCCCCGTCGCTGATGGTCTCGAGGCCCGCGACGAGGCGAAGGAGCGTGGATTTGCCGCAACCCGATGGCCCCACGAGAACGACAAACTCGCCGGGTTCGGTGCGGAAGGTGACGTCGGAGAGGACGACGGTCTGGTCGAATCTCTTTCCGACGCGGTCGAAGGTGAGGCTGTGCGTCATGGGTCGCGACGGGGGGTGCGCCGAAGCCGCGGGAGCGGACGGATCGACGCTCCACGGCGAGTGAATAGGCACACCTGAGCCCGATCGGAGGGATTTGTCAATTCACGAGTGAGTTACGGATGGTGCTTGGGCACGATAACGCAGCGCATTGATTTGGCGATGGCGGTGGACCGGCTCTTGACCTTCGGCGATGGGTTGGGAAGGGTAAGGGCATTGTGAAGGGACGACCCGAAAAGGTGATGATGTCACGAAGCAAGCCGGCTGCGGTGGCCGCGCTCGGGTTGCTGCTCGTTCTGCTGCTGCCGACGGTGTCGGGCGCGAACCCCGGACAGGACGCTGGCACCGGGCGCGAGGCGGACCGACCCTTCGTGGTGCACTTCGGAGACTCCTTCGTGCAGGCGGGCTTGCAGCAAGGCTTGCGTCCTCGGTTCCAGGCCCTCGGCGCACGCTACGTCACGGAGGCGAAGACCAGCTCCTGGCTTGCCACCTGGGCCTCGGGGCAGAACGTCGACAGCCTGTACTGGGGATATCGTCCCGCCCTGTTTCTCGTGACGCTGGGCGCCAACGACCTGCTCTTCCAACCGGCGGACAAGCGCGCGTACCTGGTCCGCGAGATCGTACGAAAGATGCGCGGCACCCCTTGCGTCTGGATCGGCATCCCGGTCTGGGAAACCGCGCCCACCGAGTTCGTCGAGATGATCCGTCGCGAGTCGGCGCCGTGCCGGTACTTTGACTCGAACACGATCACCGCGCGCATCACGAGGCAAGCCGACAAGCGCCATCCTGACGCGGCGGGGGGTCAGCTCTGGGCGGACACGTTCTGGGAGTGGTTCGAAAAGCAGCGGGACCCCGATCGTGGACCGTGGGCGCTCAAGCCTGCTCCTGCTGAGGAGCATGCACCCCGTCCGGACCCTGATCCTTGGGGCCGGGGCGCAGAAACTAGGAACTAAACATCTCCAGGCCGTCACGGAACATTTCGCTTTCCATCCGCGACCAGATGTGTTCCATCTTGATGCATGGCACAGGTATGGGCAGGACGAAAACTGGTCCCCCCGCATCTGCGGGGCAAGCG